>VTLG01013994.1_pt1 | contig 40756 bp, 42 predicted proteins | sample 4694571 | NCBI WGS metagenome assembly VTLG01 (sample SAMN12604809, study PRJNA352737) | marine metagenome | biome: ENVO:00000447; feature: ENVO:00000209|ENVO:00000569|ENVO:01000036; material: ENVO:00002151; isolation source: viral sequences binned using virsorter ...
AGTTAAATAGCACTAGGGTATTACCATCTAAATCCTTTACCAGATTTTTAATTAGATTATTTCTGGATGTATGATTAACCAAATAATCTATCTCATCATGAAAAGATTCAAACATCTGGGGTTCATGATCGCATAGTAATATCTTGATTCTAAAATTTGATAGGTAGCCAGACTTGATTAAATCATCAGTCTTTGTTACCCTATCACAAGAACCAAAAAGTCCTTCCAATACCCACTTGTGAGTTTTACTACCATCTAGTGTACCAGTAAAACCGAATCTATATTTCGCATTGTGAAGTTTCGTCATTATTCCTGTCAATGACTTAGACTTAAACAGGTGAGCTTCATCACCTATAACACAGTCTATATCATCGAAGTATCTTTTAGGGAATTTGTAAATAGATTGCCAAGTCGATATGATAACGGGCTTATCAGTATTCTTATCCTTTCCACCATATATTTTATGAACATGAGCATCCGCGTCCCAACCATAATCAATGAAGTCGTTGACCATTTGCTCCACAAGGGAAGTAGTTGGGACGATTATAAGTATCTTCTTTGCGGTGGCGCAGTAGTATCTGACTATGGCGTAGATCATAAGAGACTTTCCAGATCCAGTAGGAGAAAGAAGTAACTTACGATTAGTTCTTAACGCTTCATGCACTGCTCTGTATTGGTAGTCTCTAGGTTTAACCTTAGAGATCTTATCCATGAATACTTTGACAGCTTGTAGCGATACAAACTGATTCACTTCTCTTATGTCACCATACCACTCATCCTTTTCTACTTCGAGTTGGTAGTCACGCTCTTGTACAAAACCTAATAATTTATTGTATAGACCTGCTGGTAAATCTCCAGTAGCAGGAGAATACAAACGTATAGTTCCATCCCAGTACTTATATCTGGGATTTCTTTTTAGGAACTTTGCTTCTGGTACTTCAAATGAGAAGTAGTCTGCTAGTTCACGATGGATGTATTCTTCATCCGTCTTTATACTAACGTAAACTTCGTTCTTCTTTTTTATAGAGAGAAGTGCCATTACTGTCCATTAATAAATTTCTCCCACTCAATAGCACTCTTGACTTGGAATCCTCTGTTTGATATTTGTTTCATTACCTGATCTAACCAATAGAGCATTTGATCTAGGTATTTAATTTTCGCTTCTAGGTTGATGACTTCATCATCAGACTCTAGATAAACTTTCATCTTTTCAGATGTCTTGATACTATTGCCAAAAGGTTTCTCGGCATATATCCTTGCGTCAGCTTCTCCTCCATAGTACTCACGCTTCTCTCTTACAAGTTTGCGAACTTCAAATTCAAGTGAGGTTTTAATCTGAGATATATCGGTATAGTGGTTTAAGTATTTATTATGGCAAAAAGGTATGTCCAGAGCGACCTGAGCTAGGTCAGCACTGTATTGTTTGTTCTTGAACTGAAAGTCTACATGACTATCTTCTGCCCATTCTTCTCTCAGTTTTTCAAATTTATTACGAAGAGTTTCAAAATTCATAAAGTAATTGGTTGCATATTCTTATTAAGTATATGATGCTTCTGATGTTTAAATGTAACCTGAGCAGTAATATACTCTACGTCAGACATTGTAGCATCAAAGTTCAATGATGTTAAGCTATAAGGAAATACATTTGTAAATGATACTACAAATGCTGGATTATATTGGGAAGTAACTACATGTAATTCTGCTTGACTATACTCTTCTTCCTTTGGAGTATTAGCATCATCATCTGCTCTACCATTATCTCGTATCCATTTGTGTATTGAATAGTAGTTCAGCATATCTTCATCTACTATAAATTCTACCTGAAGATCTCCAAACTCTACTCCACCACCAGGAATGATAGGTAAACTTCTGAACCGAGTTGGAACCTCAGTTACAGGCATACTAATATCAGGTACGTTTACTCTTTGACAGAAGAAATCCGTACCCTTAAATTTTTCTAATTTTAAAAGAAACCCTACTGGGTTTAAGAAGTTCCTATTAGTGGGTTGCTCCTTATACCAATCAGCTGCCATTTCAATTCCTAAGATACAATACTATTTAGATGCGTGGTATATATCCTTTTGCTTTCGATACCGTATCTTGAATCAAAGGCATCATATCAGTTTCAACTCTTTCAATAACATCATCAATTACATTAACATCTAAATCCATAAAGGGTGGAATGATGCCAAGTATTCTAAGTAATCCATCTACAAATAATGCAAGACAAGTGAATCCAAGAATCATACTAATGATTGTTGCTTCTCTATTATGCTTACGCATTGATGCTTCATCTATTGCTCTTGCCTCCGCTACCGCAGCTTCGATCATGGCATCAACTTCTTCTTTTGTATAACAAAGACTTTTAATTTTTTCTTCAGTCATAGTCCTCTTCTAACCAAATCGACCTAGCCATCTTAGTCATACGTTCAAGTTTTTTAATTATTGAACGTTGTTTAAGAGTACTAGTTAACCATATTATAAACCATATCCCTACGGAAAGCAAGGATACTGTAGCAATTATAATAAGTGATAATACAGGACTGTCTATATTAGTAATCATATTCATCTAAAATGTCCAAAGCATTATTCAATGCTTGTTGTGCTGCCCACCGTTCCTTGTCGTTCCAATCTGGATACCATGATTTATTATCAATCCCTTGCTTAATTCTAGTAAGGCGAGATTGCATGTCCACTTTTTTAAGTCTGCCGTTCATATATGTTCGGTATAAATTGTCTGGCCAAGCACAGGTTAAAGGGCATGTTGCGGTGGTCATACTCTGTACTAATTTTATTATACCATTATTTAATAAAAAAGGGGAGCGTAGTGCTCCCCTTTGATTTGATATCGTGACCGTGTATCACATTAGGTTTGCAACACGTACACGTCTGTAGTACTGGTTACGTGAGGCAGTTAGTGTCTCAGCGTCTGGAGTACCGTTTGACTGAACAACGAATGGGTTAGCAACCATACCGTATCTAGTCTTGAATCCAATCTTGGGTTGGAAGGTTGATGGATCAACGCTTCTTAACATCTGGAGAGGAACGTAAGGGCAATAGAACAGTCCAGCATCGTAAGGAGAAGAACCTTTGTATCCTACAACGTAGTAGTGAGTATCACTAACGTTAGCAGAATAAGGGTCAACGTAAACCTTGATACGTCCGTTCATTGTACCTACAAGTAGGTTTCCAGTGTCATCAACATCACCGATGGAAGGACCACCAGCACCTTGAAGACCTGAAGAGTAGTCTAGTGTACCAGACATAGCAAGAGCAGAAGCGACATCAGCAGAAGTGATGATGAAGTTGCCCTTTCCACGACGAGTTTGCTGCGCGATAGCGTTAGCATCTCTTTCGATCTGGAACATAAGTCCCTTGAATTTTTCAACCGACCATCTGCCGTTACTGTCAACGTCTAGATCAAATACACCAGCATTTGCAACGTTGTTAGCAGCACCAGACTTAGCAACTGTATAAACAGTTCTTACTACTTCACGGTTGATTTCTGCAAGGATCTCACTAGAAAGTAGGTTAGCAAGTTCCTGCTCTGCATCAAGACCATGAATAGCTTTCAAGTCTTGTGAGAGTTCTAGTGTGTATTCTGCTTTCAAAGCACGAGTTTTAGCGGTAACCGCTGTCTTCTCGATACTGAAGCTCATTTCGTTGAATAAGGTTGAACCTGATCCAAGAGTTTCAGCGTCTTCTCTGGCAATTCCTGTTGTACCACGCTCATAATTAGCAGCAGTTGTACCGCCACCAGAGGTATCGTTAAGAAGACCTGGGTTAGCGTCGGTAGTTCCACCATCTCCTAGAGGATAGGTGTTATCTCCTGTATTATTCGCAGTAACTTGATTATAAACTCCTGGTCCTTTTGAGGATGCAGAGAAGTTTGAATCAGCCTCGTTGTAGAGGGCTTCTGGACCACCGCGTAGTGCAGATCCGTTCTCCTGATAATGAGACTTCATCGCAAAGATTAGTCCTGTTGGACCACTCATTGGTTGAACACCGCAGATATCGTATGCTACGAGGTTAGGCATAGCACGACGAATCAAGCTGATCATCACTGGATCGAAACCAGCAAGTCCACCTGTCTTAGTAGTAAGACCAGAACCTGATAGTCCGTCAGCACCGATAGCACCTACAGTGTTAGAAGCTTCATTAATCATTCCACGTTCTTCGCGGATTGATTTTTCTGTGTTTTCTAAAAGAACAGCGGTGACCGCCTTTCTATAATTGTCTTTGATGGCTCCTGCGCCTTCATGACCTAGAACAGGGTCCCACTTTTCTGTTAGAGCCTTAGCATTAAACATTTTTCTAACTTAGTAAAAAAGTAAAGGGTTATTATTATTTGTTCCAACGATTAAGTGCATCTAGATATGCTCCCATTGATGGGGTTACATCTTGATTTACACCTTCCACTGGAGTTTCATCAGCAACCTCACTTGGGGTTACAGTTGATTCCTTGAAGTAGCTCTCTTTGATAGTCTTAACTTTCTTAGAGAAATCTTCTTCAGAAACGAACTCGATTCCCTCAGCGAGAGCCGCGAGTTTTTCCTTCTGAGTATCTGCCAATCCTTCTGAAACATTCTTCAGAATAACAGTTTTTGCAGACTCGTTAAGGCGATTTTGAAGTTTCACGTTAGCTTTGACCTGTTCGTCAAGGCGGGTTTCCATCTCATGTACTTTCTTAACACTATCTTCTACCATATCAACTTTATCATCTGGTATGGAGATGTAGTGTTCTTCAAAGAGATTCTTCAGACCTGCAATGAAGTCTTCTGTAATCTCATTTCTTATTCCGCGATCAACAGCTACTTGATTCTCTTCAAGCCATTGACTTACGGCGTAATTAACTGTGCCGTTAACCTCTTCGGAGAGTTCAGATTTTGCAGCAGCAATCTGTTTCTCGGTTTCTTCGGCAAAGTGTTTTACAAGCTTTTCGTACTCTTCCTTAAGTTTTGCTTTAACAGCAGCCTCGAAAATTGTTTTTGCTTTCTCGGCAAACTCTTCGGTGAGTTCTGTTCCCTCTAATAGGGCTTTGATGTCATCGGAAACGTCGAGCTCAAAACCAGCATGGATTGGATATGTGACTTTACCACCATCTCCTGTTCCGTATGCTACTTGAGTACCAACTGTAGGTTGTGTACCTTGATCACCAGCATCATTGATGTTAGATGTTTGAGCAGAACCATCGCTTTGTGCTGCCTTAGCTCCTACAGGAGCGGCTGCCTTAGCGCCTGGATTCTCTTCTCCATCTTCATCATGCTCGTTAGGTGTAGTTGTACTTCCACCTAAGTCAGTTACTGACTGCCCACTTGGAGCTGCGGATGGATCAACTTTAGGTTGAGTTCCTTGATCGCCAGCATTGCCATTGTTGGCAGTCTGTGCGTCAGAGACTTGGGAAGGTTCGCTACCAGTACCAGGGATAACTGTTGCTTGGACAGTAGGCATCTTGGTTTGATCCTCTTCCACAACTATCTCTTTCTCAGCCGCAAACTTCTTGAAGTTTTCGTTCAGTTTATCTGACATTTTTGAGTTCCCTCTTAAGTTTCCGTGTAATTATCTAAGTTTATTTATTCATTCAAAGTTTTGAGAGAAAATCTCCAAAGATTTGTAGAGTTTTTTCCTCAAGGCCACGGCGACTTGCCGTATCCAATTGACCCTTATATTTAGCAACTTCGGTTTCCTTTAGGATACCATTGCTCCACACCCATTCTCTACCTTCCATGATTCCGTTTACGAAAGCATCAGGTGCAGATGGATCTGCAACAATATCAGCCGCTGTTGTAAGCATAAAGTCATCTCTAACAACTGAAACATTTTCAGTTTTATCAATGCTTCCCATCCCTCTAGAGGATACGCCTAGTTGAACTCCCTCTCCTAAAAGAGATTTAGCAATCTTACCCATCGGGGTATCAAGGATCTGTGCCTTACCATAGAAGTTGTTACCTTCTGCGCGGAGTTCTGTTATTCTATGAGAGACTCTATCTAAATTAATAGTAGGTCCATCAGGGTGACCAAGTTCGCCTAATGCTCTCTTAGTCTTTACATATTCCTCAGTATACCTTTCAACTTCTCTGCTGAGAGTTGCAATAGGATACTTTCTACCGTTGCGATTCACAATCTCTGATTGTAAAAAGACACCTTCAATGTAGAGTTTTTTATCTTCACCTTTTCCTTCAGTGATGACCTTTACATTTTCAATCTGTTCCGTTATCAGTTTCATTTGATGGTTCCTCTTCTCCAGTAGGTTCTTGGAAATATGTATTTGCTACAACTTTCTTGTAGTCTGCCATAGCATCATTTGATTTGGCAAACAACATGTCCTGTATAGCATCTATAGCGGTAGCTCTTTGTTTATCAGCAATGCTGTTGACAATATCAGCCACCCCTACTTCTTGCTTAACTTCATTTTTTTCAGTCATAATATTAAGTCAATATGATTATTTAGTAGAATTAGAAGGTTTAGCCGCAGGTTTAGGCGCAGCTTTGATCTTTTCTATCTCTCGTTTGTGATCATCTTCCGCATTTTGTGCATCAATTTCTGGTGCAAACGCATCATTCTGACGATCCAATGTATCAAATGTATTGATATCTGATGGAGACATAACCATTCCTAGTTCAATCTCCTTATTCATTTGTTGTTCTATTTCCTTATACTCCTTATCCTTCTGCTGGAGTACGTTTCTACGAACATATTCAATAGAGAAATACTTACCAACAAAGGGATCCATTTGAGTAACAGTCAGCATACGCTGGTTCTGCATTTCAATTTCTTTTAACTCATTGAAATGATTATCGAACAAGAAGTCATATTGAATATGTTCCTTCATGTCCTCCCAATCATCAGGAGCAATTACTCCTTTGAGAATAAGTTGAGTCTTAAGTATGTCTTGGAATAACTCAGAGAATCTCTTACGTAGTCTACCAATGAACTTAGTGAATTTGATCTCATCGCGTAATACTTCCGTAGTCTTACCAAGATTGAAACCTTTGTTATCGTCTGTAAGACGACTAGGTGGAAGGTTAAGCGAGTTATATAACTTCTTCTTAAAATATTCAACGTCTTTAAGTTCTCCAAGATTTTGTCCTCCAGGTAATGTGGTGATCTCTGTGCCTCTACCACCCTCACGACGAGGTAACCAAAAATCTTCAAGCATACTCATATGCTTTTTATCGTCACGCATCTCACCAGTGTTAGCATCATACACTAGCTTGTTTCTATAGCGAGACATTGTATCACGTAGGTATTGCTCTGCTTTAACCTTTGGAAGGTTACCTACATCAATATAAAAAATTCTTCTTTCAGGTGCGCGAGAAAGTCTGTATATAACCAACGCATCTTCAATCATGCGGAGTTGGTTTAAAGACTTAATTGCTTTGTGTAAGAATCCAAGAGTCATTCTCTTGTTAAGATCTTGCAATCCAGATGGAATAAAGGTAACAGAATCAACTGCCATCTTAATACCTTGAGACAATGACATGTCTCCAATAGGTCCAAGAACACCACCTTTATAAAAACCTTTTGGATTATATAAGAAATAATCTACAAAGGTTCCGTATTCAACTTCTAATGCTGTACCTTTCATTGCCTGTCTTTCGACAGAACTCTGTGCTTTATTTTGATCTAACTTCTGACGAACTCTCTTGATCTTCATAGGATCAATGTAGCGGAGTTCTGTAATACCCTTTTTAGGATTCTCTAAATCTATTACTTTATGATAAAAAAGTCGTCCGTCAATATACCATGAACGAACGATCTCGTGAGCTCTATTATCAAAATTTAGAAGACGCTTGATATACTCAAACTCATTTCTAATTTTTGTTTTTACACCAGCACCCATACCTAGATTGTCTAGGTTAATTTCTACTGGACTATCATGAGCATCACTCACAATAAATTCATTTACTACTTCATCAACTGCACTATCAACTTCTGGATGAATTGCCATGTCGCGATAGCGACGGATCATCTCAAACTCATTACGTGCTTGATTATCAGTATCAACGTATGTTCCATAATAGCCACCTGCTGCTACAGCAATAGGCTCATCGGCTTGAGGAGGGACAGGGGATTGACCCTTCTTTCCCTCCTTCCGATTAATCTGGAAGCCAAATAACTGACTCATAACTAATTCCGTTTAATACTCTTCAAATAGTATTTATTATACCACAGGAATTGCACTTACGCCAGCTCTGGAATCATTACCAGCACCAGCAGTAAAGTAAGAGTATTGGAATTCAACTGAGAACTCTTCAATTTGGTCGTTGCTATCATAAGCAAGATCAATTTGAGAGACGTTAGTTGGGAAACAATACTTGAGATTATACTCTCTTAATACTGAACCTGTTGCTGAAGAATCTTTCTCTAACTGTTTAACTCCAAGATCTGCTGTATAACCAGTAGAATTATTAGGAGTGAATAATTGAGAAGTATTTTCTTCGTGTGTGTTAATACTATTAGCCCACTCTTCAAAGAACGAACGGAGTTTGAAGTCCTTATCGTTGAAGAATGTTGCAGTCCAAGTATCGAAGGTACGATCACCTGCGATTTTAACTGTTCTTCCTCTGAACGGAACTTCGATTACACCTAAGTTTGAACCAGGAAGTGCTGCGGATTTACAGAGTAAATTTACTAGATCTTGATCTTCCACCTGATCCTTGCTTAATGCAGCAGGGAACTGGATGTCGATCAGATACATATTGGGCTTTACACCTTGCCCAATAGTTTGTAAAAATTCTGATACGTTTGACCTTGCCATTTTTAGTTGCCTCTTTAATGTTTATCTAGAATAATAATTATCTACCAACAACTTCACTGAAGTTAACTCCAGTTCTTGTTGCAGTAACAGTAACAGTAACATAGTTAATTGAACGAGTTGGCTTGAGGAATAATTCAGCAACGAACTCATTTCTGTCAATCACTTCAGGGGTATTGTTACTCTCGTCGCAAACTACTAAGAAGTCTGTAACACCTCTACGTGCCTGTACCTCAGAAAGGTAAGAACTAATAGATGCATTAAAGTTACTACGTGTAGTAAAGTCATTCTGTTCAAAGAGTACGCCTTCTGCTAATGCTTTAGCTCTCTTCTCAACATTAAGGAATAAACGACGAACGTTAATTCTGTCAAATGCAGATGGAGAAGCAAGTGCAGTCTTGTCACCAAATAGTACTGGACCTGAACCAGGCATTGATACTATTGGGTTAATTCTACTTGTATACAGATCGTCACGCTGTGCCTTATTAGGATTAAAGGCAAGTTTAACAACGTTCTGAATACCACCACGACTCATTCCAGCAGGAGAGAACCAATCATCAAGAATGTTAGAAGTAGAAACACAAGTACCTGCGACATCACCGTTACAACCGATATAACGATACTTATCGTTGAAGCGGTCATATGTATACTTGATACCACTATCGAGTACAACGTATGAACTAGATGCAATATTGTCAAAGAAAGTTATTGTATTAGTTAACTGTGTTCCTGGAGCAATAGCTGATCCACCAGATGTAGCAATCTGATTTCCTACGAATGGAGAAATGAATGCGACACAATCTTTTCTACTATTAGCAACACCAGCAACTGCTTGTGCTTTAGTAACTGTATCATTTTCACTAGACATTGATCCACCCATGATTACAAAGTCAACTGTTGTTTGCTCTGTATCAAGGAATTCGTTATATGCTGTTTGAATTTCTCCAGCAGTATAAGCATAGTCATCTGTACCACCACTAAGTGCTCCACCAGCAGTAGGAAGAATCCTTGCTAGTTCTACAGGTGATCCAGATGTTGCTCCATAAGATGCAGCAGCAGAACCAGAGTTCTCACCTTGAGCTGCGTGCTCAGAAGCACCTAAGTCTGCACCAGCATAAACGTAATTAGAAAATTCGTTTACTGCATCTTTCCAATAAGATGATCCACCTTCAGGTGTCTTACCATCAGATAGTTTTGAAAGATATGTTTGACGCTCAACCACTGTGTTGTTACTTTCATCAATAACAGCAACGTGAACTTCGTCATTTGACAGGTAACGCTCTGAAGCAAATGCAGATGTTCCTGGTCTAGGAGCAATTGCTTTGTAAGTTAAACCTGTTGATCCGATTGTTTGTGCGTTCCAATCGAATGCAGCAACAGTAGCACCACCAGTAGCGGTAGGAGCAACTGCGCCATTTTGAATGATGTCTGCTGTGTTAGTTGTTACAGAAACAATCTCATGTGCTGTACCGTTACCATCAGTATAGTTTGCACCAACAGCCCAACCATGAGCGTTTTTGGTTACGGTATAATCAGCACCTCTGTCAACAATAACAACACGTAGGTTGTTACCATCAGCACCAGCGTATCTGGCAGCAAACTTTTCAGTAGTTGCTCCAGCATCAAAATCTTCTTTAGACGCAATCAAAGCACCAGTTCCAGATGCGGTTGCGTTCTTTACTCCACTCGCAGCACGTACAACAGCAAGTCTTCCACCGTAGCGTAAAAACTCGGATGCAACTAACCAGTCAGAAGCGTTTGCTTCAGCAGGTGTGCCGAAAGTATCAATGAGCTGTCTCTCGGAAGAGATACTTACAATTTTGCCTACAGGTCCAGTACGGAAGGATGAAGCGAAAGCACCTGTAATTGAAGATGCACCTACAACAACCGCATTGGATAAATCACGTTCCTTAACAACAACTCCAGGCGAGACTTGACTAGCCATGTTTTTACCTCGATAGATTCCAATTTTATCTAATAATATTTAGAAAAAATGATTCTTTCATCGGGGAAACCATGCATGAACTACCAGTCTGGATAGATTTCTTCCTTTATTTTCCTTTTCTTTTTAACTACTCTAGCAATAGTACATGCTTTACATTCATAAGAATAAGCAGATGGATTACCTTTCTTATTCTTACGAATCAAATAAAAATCATCTATTAAATCTTTTGTTTCTCCACACGATCTACATATCCTCTCCTTGAATAGGAGGTGTTCCAAGTCGAATTGACTTGAAATATCCATCAGTAGTTCCACATATAGGAGACCTCTTCTTGTTTATCTCCGTAGGCCCACAGATCTCCGTCTCCATCCATGAAGGTATCATCACCCATGCCATCGTCAATAAAACCAAAGGGAGCCATATCCTGTTCAATTTGTTCTCGTTGTTCTTCATAGATTCTTCTCCTAACATCTTGATCTGTCATTTCTTTGAAATACTCTTGCATGACTAACCATGCAAATAGTACTAGACACATAACCAAGTCATCATGGTATCCTTCATCTGCTTCCCATGCTTGTTTCTTTTGTACAAATGTAGTTAGCTCTTGGAAGATATGAAAATCATTAAACAATAATTTATCTTCTTCAATAATTGCTTTAAGGTTAGCACACCCTTGTTTCTTAACAGTGATACTCATCTTAACACCCAACTGGGTTTTGTTACCTGAGAATCCTTGTCCTACAATCTGACCTGCCCTACCTCTCATAGCACACATGAGTACGTTAGGATACTCTAGATCATAGTTTAACATTGCTCCTATACTATCTCCTATATCATTTACTTCTATAAGAATGTATGGATAGTTATAATTTTTTGCTACACCGAAGATGATCGAGGGAAACAGTACAGGCTTAATCTCATTATTTCTGTACTTTGCAACGACCTTATACGGCATCGTGGTGATATCAAACACGACGAAAGCAGAATAGTCGCCACCAATTCCTCTGGCAACGTCAACAGTAATAATGTATTCGTGATCCTTTTCTGCTCTCTGATAAATGTCAAGTCCTGCATTGCTTTGTATCGGTTCATTAAATGGTATCGCCTGTAATTTAGCTGGCGATATAAGAGTATCAGCAGATCCAAGAAAGTCGCACTCAAACTCTTGAGCGAACTGTCTCTTGGACGTGTTCTTCATAGTCTCCTCTTTCCACTTAGCATCTCTGCCTGGAACTTGAGACCAATGTACTTCGTTTGTTACATAACCATTCTTACCCCTCTGTGCATCTTCCCACATCTTATAGAAGTGGTTCATACCATTAGGAGTAGATATGATTATGACTTTCGTTGACTTACCAGAAGTAATAGTAGGATAAACAGAGGCAAAGAATTGCTCCGCAACATGGTTTGGAACGAAGGCGAACTCGTCGAGGAAGAGGATATTGAACGACATGCCTCGGACAGCACTTGCAGACGTAGAAGCAGCCAGTATCTTTGATCCATTTTCGAGTTCGACGTTTCCTTTATTCCAAACCAATATCCCATGTTGCATCCATTTAGGTAAATTTTCGTATGCTAGTTGTAGTCTTCCTAAAAGTTCCCTTGCAGTACTAGCTTTGTTTGCAAGAATACCAATGTTAACACTATCATTGAAGATAGCGTAATGAAGAAGATAGGCGACCACAGTGGTGCTCTTACCAGTTTGTCTAGGAAGTTTCGCAATGTTAAATCTGTTGTTATGAAAGTCCATTAAGATTTCCTTCTGGAAATCATACATGCTAAAAGGTACTAGACCTTCATCCAAGTTAATGATCTGCATGTAATTGCAAGCAAAATATAATGGATCGTTTTTACACTTAATCCATTCTTCTACTTGCTTCTTAGTAAATTGTATCTCAGTACCTGCCTTCTTCAGGTTGGGGTTACCAAGATATACTTCTGTTTTAGTTGCCATTATAATACCTGCACAACTCCTTTAACATCTGGTATCTCCATCATCAACTTTTTTTCTATACCTTGCTTCAATGTCATGGTACTCATAGCACATGTTTCACATGCACCACCAAGTCTTACTTTAACATATCCATCTTCTATATCATAAAGTTGTAAGTATCCACCATCAGCTTCAATATAGGGAACAAGTTCCTCTAACACTTTGAGTACATTATCTTCTGTTAATTCCATTATAAAAGAATTGCACCTATAATGAACCCTTTAGCAAAGGCAAGACATAGCATTTGATAGTCAGTCAAATTAAACTTAACCTGTATCTTCTTTGCCATTGCTTTATCCCAGTCTTTAATCTTAGTTAAAGACTTACCTAGTTGTATGTTCCACATATTATCCCTCTAGTAAAGTACCGTGTGCTCTACGTATTTCACGTAGATCCTCGAAGTTCTTTTGCTTAGTACCACCATCGTATGACCAAGCATATCCTTCTTCGATCATCTGTTCATTTAATGAAACAGTATCCTCGCCAACATAGAGCCAACCAAGAAGCCTACCATACTTCCCAACGCCACCCTTAAGTTCTGTTCTAATAGTGAGTTCATCTTCACCTTTAATTGTTTCAGTTAGTTTTCCTTTCAACCAATTCGTAGCGTCTAGGCCCAGTGCTTTCTCTTCTAGGTCCCTCGTGCGTTTTTCTGGTGTGTCTACACCAGCTATCCTTACTCTCTCCTTCTTGTAAAGGTCGAAACCAAGATCTATAGTTACATCTATCGTATCTCCATCCAAAACCTTGTCTATCTTTGTCACTCGAAAGTTGTAACAACTCTTCCGACTCGGTGGTATCATCGCTCCCATAGTTGAATTCCTTAAGTGAGCTATTTATCATATCTCCAATTGGAGTCCTATCTTTCTTAGACTCATGCTCTCTTATCTTCTGGATCCACTCACCTGTAGGAAAGTCATGTCCCATATGTGCATCTGCCTTTGGTGCAAATGCAGTAGTACCTACGATACCACCAGCACCAATACCAATAGCACTAACAATAGCAACTACCTTTTCATTAGCACGAACTCTAAGGGTGAGCTCCTTCACATGTCCCATCATGTGTTCTACTTTCGCTTCCAAGATTGCTATCTTCGTCTCTTGGCTGTGTTCTGTCGTCATAAGTCATTATCCAATAAATTAAGTATCCTACTCCACTGAGTAGAATGCCTAGCATAATATTTATAGACCAAACTACTTCGCTCATAGTACTAATCCGTTATTCCATATTTTGTTAAATCATACTTAGGCAACTTCAATGGTTCATGTTTAACTACAGGTGGTTTACCTATCATATCCTCAAGGTCACCTACTATCTTCTTCTTAGAGATATGATATGGTGTTGGTGCATTTTGTAAGCACACTTGTAAACACAGTAGTTGTTCGTCAGTAAATGTGAATGTATTACTCAACGTGGATAACTCCTTTCATACCTGCACCAGCGTGAGGTTCGCATTGGAATTCATAATTACCTGCTTCTGTAAAAGTAACAGGGAATTGCTCTCCACTCATGAATGCTAAGTCAGAATGACTTAACTCATCATGCTCAAGGAATACTACATTGTGAGGAGGTAAATCCCCATTAGTAAATGTAACTGTATCACCGACACTAACGGTGACTTCATTTGGTTCAAAGATTAGGTTGCCGTTAGCACCCATTTGTATACCTGCGTCAGCAGCATATGCTGACGATGCTAATGTAAAAGAAAGAAATAGCGATGTTAACATTATAGTTAACCTTGACATCCACCACATAATTTCATGTTTGTATTTTGTTATAGTTTTCATTATACTACATCCTTCATACAATAGTCAATAAAATGAGGATGATCGTGTAGATACGATACATCCTCTTTGCTGTGTTCTATTGCGGAGTATGCATCTTCTGCATACTCACAGATTTCGTAATGATGTTGTTCCGTATCGTGGTAACCTACGGTGTAATGAGTCATTTGCTTGTAGCACAGTACCCTTGTTCACATAGAGTTTGTAACTTATCTTTTAAATGCTCGTATTCATCCCACATGTACTCCGAACCAGTTTGTTCCTGATAGGTTTTACATGCAGTAATTAAACGTAAAACATCTTCTTCGGTAAGTCTCATACTCATAATGTAATCTAATACTAATTATAAGTATAACTTACTACAAATCAAGTTAGTGTGTACCTATGCTGACACTGCTGAATTGCCAGAATTATGTCTTTGATAAGCAGCAGGAGTTCTTGTTGCATTAGCAACCGTTCTCGCTTGAAATGTTCCAGGAGTTCTTGATGCATTAGCAACTGTTCTTGCAACGTAATCAGCATTATGATCCTTGTACTGTTTAGTAGCCCATCCCTCGTTACCTGAGAAACGATTGACAACTGTGAATCCTAATGCTGGATCTGCTAGAGAGTTATCATGATTTCTCTGTAAGTAATCCATATTTGCCATTAGCGTTTACCTCCGTTCATTTGCTTAAGCATTTTCTGTAGTTCTGCTGTAGAACCTACAAACATAGCATTGTTAGTGACCTTAGTTGGTCCCGACTTATCTTCATCCAAGTCTTTCATCTTCTTATGTAAGTCGGCAAGTTTATCAGTCATGTCTGCTACATTCTTCATTGCGTTTACAGCAACTTCAAATGCTCTAGGGTGACCACTCTCCTGTGCAACCTCTAACGCTCCTCTGACTGCCTCCTGACCCTGATCTATAAGACTATAGAGTTCTCCTCTAGTATATGCATAGTCCTTATCCCTATCTTCTACATCATCCTTAGATTCTTTCTTGACTACTTCAGGTTCTGGTACAACATCAAGATTGAGAATATTCTCCATATTGTCTTCTAGATTATTCATAATTATAAGTATGTAATACCTTCATTAAATCCGAAATCATCATCTGCTGTTACTAGTATGTCATCAGCAGCATCAATGTTTCCGTCTTGGTTAATGTCAGTCTTTGCTTTAGGTGTATATGTACGAGTAATGGTTCTTCTACTTACCGCAGCATCACCAATAGTCTCGTGAATAATTGCCTTATTAATAACATCAGATGTACTGTAAGGACCGTACATGTATGTCTTAAGAGTGAAGTTGAGTGTATATGTAATCCACCTTCTGTTTAAGAAACTTTCATCCCACTCATCTTCGTAGTTAATATTATTTAAAACGATTGCTATATCTCTCTTCTCATTCATATCAGGAATCATATTCAATGTTATTGAAAATGATGGTTGAAAGTAAGGAAGAATTGATTCTAATATTTGTAGAGCATCATCTTGTGACTGTGCAATGATACCTAATTCAAATCCAAGATTGTAAGGTACTGGTGTATACTGAACTCTTACTTCATCTTGATCATTATTAATAATAGTTTTGTACTTCTGTATAGGAGAAGTCTTTCTTTGAGGATCATAATCAACACTGTTCATCTCAAAGTAAAGACGAGGAACAGTAATAGAAACCTTACGTGTCGCAGACACCATCTGTTCCAAACGAACAAGGAACTTCTGTCTGGGACCATAAGCTAAAGGAACCTTACTCTCCTCAAGGACAGCTCCTGTGCTTGGATCTTTCTTCTTTACACTAATGTTATTAAAGAGAGTACCAAAAGCAATAATTGATTTACGAGTTACCTCGTTATAAAAATGTGATCCTAACATCAGATACTACCTGTAAAGTTACCAAATTCACCGAATGGATTACCTTCTGTCCAATCAATAAGATTGTCAGCAGCATCCTCGATTTCTCTATTTGCATCATACTCACTGTTTGTATTTTGTAGAGTGTCAAATGTAGACACTACCCAAACAGCACCACTACTATCTCCAGTTAAAGATTCATTAGCAGAGAAGGTTCCTTTTCTATTAATGACCTGAAGTATTCTTGTAGAATTATCCCAAGATTTAACTTCTGCTTCAACTCCAGTTGTACCACCAGTAACTATCTCACCAGCAGTAAAGTCTCCAGTTCCACCAACACCTAATGTTAATGCAATAGCACTAGAGTATATAGTTTCTATCTCATCAATTTCTGCAATACCAGTATTGATCTCGTCTGACTGACCAATGTATAGTTCAGCAGTTATAGAATAGAATTGAATCTTACCAAACTGATAGAATGGATTTTCTAATTGAACGTATTTAATCTCATACAAATCTTTTGTTAATGGGAAGTACAATAAGTCTCCCTCATTAGGTCTACCAGCAACTGTTAGAGTAGGAGTATTAGCTGCTACTGCCTCATCCCAACGTCTAGTAGATACTTTAAAAATGATCTCATCACTTATTGATAAACCAAATTTACTAATGATCTCATTGTTATCACCCCAACCTGCTACGTTTTGTAGTAGCATCTCTACTTGAAATTCATCTTGATACTTAGAATAGATGACATCATCCAATGTATTATCTTTTAGAATAGTTCTAGGAAGATAATAGATATCAGTTCCAAACAGCTTGATCTGTTCGTCAGCCAGATCCTGATACAGGTTCTGTTCACCGACGTGACCAGCGTAATAAGTTGGGAAGTAAGGACTAGTAGGCATTTTATCCGATCATATCCATTGGTGGTATTGCATATTTGGAGAGAACTTCTCCTTCAATCATTCTGACAGCTGCTACACCATCTTCATATATTTCTTTACCATTAAGATTCATACCGCCTGGTAATTGAACATTCTGATATTTAATCAAGTTCTGACCCCACTGCTTCTTCATTAAAGCAGTAGCATATCTTTTAACAAACATATCATTATACATCTCAGTAGCATCAGTTGGATCAATCATCCTATGACACTCTATTAATAAGTTAGTTCCTACTTCTAGGAAATCCTTATCAATATCTAAGTATAAACGATCACGACGTTGTGTATATCTAAACTGTTGGAACGAACCATTGTTCAAAACCATATCTAATGTTTCAAGATATTGCTTAGTCATAAAATAATTTAAGATATCTAATGATCCAAATGCGTATAAGTCATTCAAGAACATTCGATACTCTATACCAAATAAGTTAGAACGAATAGAGTTACCAACCAATCCATACACTTTACTAATACCAACTACATGAGCTGGTATGGGAATATAATTTGTATCTTCTGACCATGTAGTTGTTACAGCACCTTCTACCTTAGTAGAATCAGACTGTGCAGCAAGACGAGTTTTATCATCAGCAGTTATTGCATGGTACATATAGCACCGTTCCTGACCATTGTAGCAATTCTCATTAAAGAATTGAAATGTGTCATCAATAACGTTATTTACTTGCTCATCATCAATATTAACCTGCAACACAGGTTCACCCAATTGCCTCTTGCAGTACGTTATTAGTTCTGCTTTTGATGTAGGTGATGCCATTAGATACTAAAAATCCCTTCATACTATTTAGTAGAAGGGACTTTAAGACTATTCTGCTGGTGGATTTGCTATGTCTGGAGTGATAGGAGGAGTACCTTCTTCTGGTTTTTCTTCCAGTAATCCCAGTGTTTCTAGACCACCTGTTAATTTTAATTTATATTCTTTTGCCTTTGCGAGATTCTCTTCGAGTTCTCTTATCTGAACTTCAGTCTTTTCAATCTGTTCAGTAAAGTTTTGTTTTAGTTGTGCTGGATCCATATCTAATCAAGGAATGAAGTTATAGTTTATTACAAATCTAGGTTTCTGTGTGGGTTTACTACTTGCATGAAATGTTAATCCATCAAATATAACACATCTACCTTTCTTTGGAGAGACAGTCTTATTTATACCGTACTCACCCATCGGATCTCCGTATCTCTTTTCACTGAAGTACGTATCTCCGTCACTGTCATTTACATAGTATAAGCATACCATATGATCCTCTGGTATGTCAACATGCATCTGATCATATTCTCTGGTTCTATTACCAGGAGCTTGTAGAAAACACCTTGCTCGTATAACCTTAGATATACTTTGATTTGCATTGTGACATGCTTCAAATACTAATGGAAGAAACAAACCAGTATAATCACTAGTTGATTTACCATCCAACAGAAGCATGTGGGAGAATCCTATTAATTGATCCGATCCATCTTCTACAAGGTTGTCATGATAAACCCATCTAAAATCAGTATCAAGTCTTAGTGTCTCTTCAACTAGATTCTGATAGTTTGGATTGATACAATTATCAATAATGTTCTTCATCAGGACCCTCTACATTCCAAGCAATATTTCCAGACACAGTTGTTCTTTCCTTTTCAGTTGATCTGAATGGATATACAGCATGATTTGTTGTTGATGGAAACATAAGAAGTGTGCCATTCCATGAACTATCTACTGGCAATACTTCCTTCTCTAATTGAAATGCCCCATCACTATAGAAATTATTTCTCTCTTCAGGACCGTATGGTATATCAACAAATATCACAAAACTAACAACACCAGAATGTACATGAATTGGATTGTATTGATTCTTCTTTTGATAATTCACCCATAGATTATGTAACTTTATAAACTTAGTGATGTCTTTTGTTTTATTAAACTCCCATGGACATGTAGTATAAACCCAATCCCATATTCCATTGACACGATCTAAAAGATATTCTTCTAATTTTGGACATTCATATTTCCATTCACTTAAACTTGATTGCTGATCTAATGCTCCAGCTAATCTAGAATTCATATTCCATACTTCATCTAGTCTTCTTTTCCTAGTATAATTAAGAAGACTATAATATATGTCTTGTGGAATCTTCTCTGCTATAAAGTTTAAATTACTTTGACTGTGTATATTACTGTCTTTCATGAATATAAATCTGCGCTTAAACTATATCGTTTTTCATCTTCCGTTCCTTTACCTGCCATGTGTGGCAAGTTTGATGGAAATATAAACCATGTAAATAATTTCTTCGGTAGATGATATGGATCATGATTTGGCATAGGGAACATAGCAGTTCCAGATGATCCAGGCAATCGTAAATACATTATACCAGATAAGGTATATGGATTCTCTAGATTGTGAGCGTGCATATATGGTTCTTTTGAATTTGATTTCCAATCAACATATATCCACGAACTTATTTTATAATCAAATACATTCATATTCCAATATCTAGAACATGAATCGTAATAAGATAATCTAAGTTTTTCAATAACTGGAATTTGATAATCCAAAAAAGTATCCTCAGTCTTTGCAACAATAGGATTATCTTGATACTCTGTATCATCAATAAAATTTATAAGAGTATCTACCTCATCATTATCTAATTGACAAGGATATTCTTTAATACCTAATACCATCGTCTTGATTGTTTGCTGTTAATGTGATCATGAATTTCAGGAATACAAAATGAGAATGCTACTGTAGTTCTATAACCATTACCAATTAAACTATTTGGTGAATGACCTTTGTGTTCCCAATTAGATGGAATGAATACACCATTGTTAGGAATGTATGGTGTGTAATGAAGTTTACCATCTGGACTCTTACATACAAACTCACCACCCCACTCATGATTCCACTCCATTTGGTTAAACAATATAAATGTCCATACCTCATCTAATGGATAATCTTTATGAAATAATGTATTCTGTCCAGGAGTTTGTCCATTCGCATGGATCTTGCATAACTTCAATGGTTTTTTAAGATGCTTCATCATCTTTAATTTAATTGTAGTAGCACATTTTGCAAACATCAAATCTGTTCTTAAAGGATGTTGCCATGATACTGGGTCACCTTTACCATAAGATGCATTGTTGAGTGTCCATATAGCTAGACTATTTACAGCAGGTTGAGTACGGTCAAAGTATTGCCAAAGACCTTCATACTCTTCTCTACTTAAAACAGCTTCAATAACAATAGGTTCTTTCATTTGCCCCACCATAACCATCCTGTAATAATATATTTCTCATGGTCATCAGATATTTGTCCTCTGTGCTTATGAGTTAATCCAGCAGGAAATAAAACTGTATTACCTTTCTTTGCTTCTACAGTATAATCCTGATAATAAAATTGAGTTCCTCCATTAGGAACATCATTCAAATATGTAATAAAAACAAAAGCTTTATCACAACCATCTAAACCAGATGCATCTACATGCCATGTATAAAAACCTTCACCTGGTTTATAATACTGTATCTGTGGTAACTGCTTCATTGTAAACTCTTGGTTTCCAACTTCTAGCAATTGTAAGTAATCATTTATAAAACCATCTAATGCTTTTGAATATTCATCATATTTAAAGTCACTTGGTTTTCCAAACTTTCCAGCATCACTTATAGAAAAATCTGTACTCTTCTTAATATCTGGAATGATACTTCCTCCACCCACTCTACCAGCATATGTCATCTCACCTTTATCAGCTATGTGAAAAAGCTCTATGAGTTTATCACATACACTAGTATCTTCTAATTGATATTCGTTAATAAAATTCATTTGTATGGCGGACCTTGTACCCATCCTACTAAGGATTTTCTACACCCAGAAGTAACTTCTCTTACTCTATGTGGTGTGTCACTCATGAATATTATAGCATCCTTTTTCTTTAATGGAATAATCTTCTTCTCATCTATTACCATTTCAAATTCACCACCTTCAAAATCATCATTCAATAGTATAGTAAAACTAAGTTTACGTATTCTATTATTCTGTCTCTTACCTTGCATCCAATTAGATTCATCTATATGCCAATCATAGTAACCACCCTTTTCATATACAGTATCTTGCATAGGTTCTATGAAATCAATATCATAATTCCATTCACATTTTCTATTAGCAAAATCAACAAACCCATCTACTAATCCATACAATCGTTCATCATCTATAAAACGAGATTTTGATTCTCTATTTACTAGATCAAGTTCTCCTTTATTTTCTAAACCTTCTACCTTAGAAGATTCATAATCATCTATAGGTTTACTTTCACGATTTGTACCTTGACATTTATTAAGTTGTCTTTCTATAAGATCAAAGTAATCATCTTCCATATTAATGATTATATACTGGTGCTTAAATGAATTCATTTCTGACACACCATTATATGTACACCGTTCCACCATCCATTAGGATCTTCTGGAACTCCAGTTAATATCTTACGATCAAACATAACTTTAATATCATTTTCTTTGACCCATATATTTGCTGACTCTACTACACCCATAAAGTTAGCATCATCTATTACTATGATAAATTGATCATCCATAACTGTATAAAGATATGTTAGATTATCATATTGTTGTTGTGGATCATGATCAGCATCATAGAAAATAATATTTGCTTTCTTATTCTCCATAGTATGCTCATCACGAATAATATTAAAATCTGCTTGAGTTAGATCTTGAATACTTTTCTCATGAAAGACTTGATTCTTTTTCATACCTTTAAAGAATGCACCTTTAGGATTATTCATTTTAAATCCTTTATGTCCATATACTTTACCACCACTATCCCAACTATCCTCATCACGGAAGGGAGCAATATCTTCTTCTGAATAATTATCTACAGCAAATGCTGGTATATCTCTATCCATTGTTGCAGCAAAGAATGTACTACCAGCAGCAACACCTAATTCTAAATACACAGCATCTTCTTTAGAACATAAGTTATTAAGAAAATGTCTAATAATATTTGATGATAAACCTTCGTAATTAAATCCTTCTGGATTAAACTTACTATCTCCTCTTGCAGCCTTATCAATAGAATTGAGAACTAGTTCTATATCCTTATCCATAATTCTTTCATTCTTTTTCATCCTAGAATGAATAACTGAATCACAGTAATTACAATCCCAACAATCAAACTTACAAGTCTTTATCTTATCTCTCCAAAGATCAATTGGTTTCTCTTGCAATGTAGTATCTTCAATATACTCATTGAACTGAGGAAATAATAATTCCTCATCAGTATCCCATCTTTTAATAATATCCATAGACTCCATCAGACGCAGAGCATTCTCTCTACCATGCATCTTGAATACATCTATACCTAAATCTACAAACTGTTCCCAATCTTCTTTCCATGGAGGTAATGCTGCTTGTTTTAAAGCATTAGCTGGATCTCTTTCATCCCATCCAGAACATGACACTCTACTAATAGAATCATTAAAATATTGAGGATCATCTTCTCCTCTTTCCATATTATAATGATAGTGTTCTGGCATGATCGGACATCCACCCCAACACCACTCATTAGCAAGTAATGATATCTTAACTGGTTTACCTATCTCAGCACAATATTCTTTTGCTTTTTTAATTCTTAGTAATTGATCATGATCTCTCATTAGATCACGATCTAAATTGATATAATTAAATCCTGCTTTTGCTAGATTAACTATTTCATTTGCTCTTGTTACTTCTCTGAGTATAGTATTTTTAATATAGAGTTCTGGAAATTCTTTCTGTATCTGTCCAGTTAACAACCATGTTGTATGAGGTATCGTAGCAATACGAACACCCATATCATATACTGCTTTAAAATTCTGAATAAAAAGATCCAAATTCTTTTGATTAGGAAGAACTTGAATATTATTAAATGTTGCTGATAATGGAATACCTGTTTCTTGAGAAACATAGAGAGCATTGAATGTTGTCTCTCTCATATCCCCATCAATAGTATCCCCCATTGCGTCTTGAACGAATGGAGGCATCCGACATGTGAAGTATATGTCGTAAATATGTTTCTTATACTGATTCAGGAACGGTATAAAAGTTCCTGTTACAAAATCTTCAGGTAATTTTGTATTCAGCGGGATCGAGAACCTTTGTACCATATTCATCTAGAACTTTATTAATAAAAATACCTTCGTTGTCACTATGTTCCACTAAGAGATGCTTGTTCTCCATTGCGATTTTTCTGAGCTCTACTCTGTCCAAATCCTTATCTTTATTTTCAAGATTGTACTTATCATACATCATGAAATGTACAATAGGCAGAAGCTCATCATACCGTTCTGCATCAGCGTGCCAAACACCTGCCATCTATTTTTCCCCCTCTTTTAAATGTAGCTGTCCTGTATATTTATGCGCCTCAAACTTGGGCATTGTTATACCTTCTGATTCTATCTGTGCTTGTATAGCAGGACCGAATGTTTTATTTAATTTATCCATACCACCACCAACAAGAGCAGAGAATTGTATTGCTACTTCTAAACATTTAACTTGATCCTGTTCTGGCATATCCAAAATAGAAGTCATGTTACCAGTACCTATTCTACCATAGGATACAATATCCATAGCAGCCTGTTTACCCATACGAGCAATCCAGTATATTCTTTCTTCGTCTTCTTGTTCTTCTATGAAATATTCTAAAGGATGCTGTTCATCAACATGCTCATGAACAACTTTCAAGAAATGTGTCATTTCTATTTCTGACTGACGTAGTTTTCTTTTCCAGATACCTATGTCATAATCATTCTTTTCTAAATCAATCTGGATAAATCCAGCATCAATTTCATCTCCACCTTCTGCTTCTAAATTTTGAAGAGTACGAATGAATTTCTTTCTTAATAATTCTGCTTTTCTAAGACTATGCCTGTTTTCTATGTAAGCATGATACCTAGTTTCTAACTCCATCAATGCCTGACGAACTTTTCTCCATGGAGTCAACTGCTGATCAACAACAAAATGTTGACTTTGGTATTCAGTCATACCGCTATTGAAGCGCATACAACCTTCTAAGATATCAAAATCTTCCTTTGAGAAATCAAATTCCTCAACGAAAGACTTAGCTAAACTTATCTCTCCAGTATCAGAACTGACTATGTTATTAACATCAGCAATGATATCTGATAACTCTGCGTTATAGGATAATCTAGAATTTTTTGGATCTCTGTTACTTAATTCAGAACTTAAAGACATATGCGTCTACCTCATACTCTGGTTTACGATCCCAGTCAGTATCAGATATAGTGCGACCCATTTCAATTGCCTGAAATTGAGGCATCATAATACCGATGTGATCTTCATATAATATATTTAGGTCCCATACAGTATCGGCATCTTCAAACTTTTTCTTAAGTTGTTGATACGTAACAAGCATGGTAGACAGATTATCCTCGTAAGATTCTGCCTTAGTTAAAATTTTATTAGATAGATCTGTTTTATCCAAACCTCTTTGAGTAGCAAGATAATCAAGGAACGGTGTCTTACTTCCATTCTTTCCTTTTTCTCTCAACCATTCTCTTGCTTCATGCTTTTGTATTTCCCAAGAAGCAGTTTCTAATTCTGTTGTGTCTCTTAGATTTTTAATCCTTACATTAAACTCATCATCAATAATCTCTATAGCAAAGAGAGTCATAAAATCAGTAATTTCTTTTTTGATTTCATCTGTCAATTCTACTGGTACTTTAAGAACACCACCAGCAGGAGTCCATGCTTGAGCAACACCTTGTTGGTTAACAGTTGCCATAACCTTACCATAAGGTCTAATCTCTGAGAAGAAGTTAGATCCATTTAGTGCTTGCTGTTTGGTAACTTCCTTATACTTATGTTCCCACTCTTTAGAGATAACTTGGAAGATGTTTTCACTTACTTCTACACATGCAAAATGCATCAACGAAAATATTTCGTTGTAATGAAGTCTTGAATCAGCAGTCTCAGCAATATTGACATACTGCTCAGGCTTGATTTCTTTTTCGTTGAGGATTAAGTATCTCATTTTTATTGTGCGTATCTAGCTGTGACAGATGCAGATGCTGAACAGCAACCACCTGATGATTGTCCATAATGTCCTTTGGGTCTTGTAGAAGCACCCATATTAGTCTCAACGTCAGTTGAATAATCCCACTTAGTAGTATGGTTGTTCTGCTGACCGTCATATTGTCCCATCATATAACCCCAGTCCTGACCCATCATCATGTTCTCTTCTCCATAAGAACGAACCTTAGATCCATTCTTAATACCAGATCCTGAAGAACCATTGTACTTAGTCCAAGGAGTTGTAACGTTGTTACCAGTTCCGCAATAGAAGTGACCCCATTTAGAAGGAAGTGGTTTACAAACTCCGTCAGGAGCAGCAGATGAAGACCAACCACCCCAACTATCGTTAGAATGATTACAGTAATATCTGTTACCTGAGAATGAAGCCCATGTTCTATCTTCATCAGCACATGAAGCAGTATGGTCATTACCAGAAGGTGAGTTACCTGCCTGATACATGATCTCTGAAGGGAAGTGTAACTTACCTACAGCAGAGTTACCTCCACCTAAGTTGTATCCATGCTGTTGTTTTTGTGCAGATGCACATGAGTTTCTGTCTCTGTTAACAGGCATGTTCCAACCACCAACAGTACCATAACCCATGATTCCTCTTGGGTCATCTCCTTCCCAACCGTAGTTGTGAGGTGAATATGTACCACCACCAGGGTTACTACCTGATGTACCAAACATTCGTCTCATTCCAGTATGGAGGTTGATTGAAGATGTATGGTTTGATGATCCAGTGAATGAGTTAACACATCCATGACCATAACCGAAGTAATCACTCCAAGTAACGTCAGCGTATGTTAATGCTCTGTCAATTTGCTCACCACAATAGAAAGTAACGTCTGTAGCGTGCCAAGTTTTGTTTACTGTTCTCCATGGATTAGATCCTTTGTATCCAGCAACCAAGTAACCATGTGTGATTAAACTTCTATATCTGAATCCTGTTAAGGGTGAAGAAACAGCATTGTTCTGTCCAGGATATGCCCAGAAAGTTCCGTTCTCTCCATCAGATACCAGATAAGCACCTCTCGTCTCATTAGTTGCTCCTGGTACACCACCTCCTACGTCATCCCATTCAGAACCATTCCAAATTTGTGCTTTCGCATCTGAAGAGTTCCAAATCATCTGACCTATATTAGGAGATGCAGGTCTACTGCCACTGGCAAACGACGGCAACTTCAAACCCTGAGTTTGAAGTGACGCATTACCTGTAACAACAGTTCCAACTGTTAACTGAGACATGATTACCTATTAATCTTAATTGTATTTATGACTTAGGGTATTTATCTTTGACAGCAGCGACAGATTGATACCACTGACCGTCTTTTCCAGGAACTACCCCTAGTTCCATATCATGCCAAAGTTTATCAAGTTGTTCCTCGATTTGCTCATATTCAAATTTTCTTTTGAAATCATATGTAGGTTCAACCAACTGGCGTTTAATAACTTGTTGGGTTTGAGTATCCCAAATAAAATCAGGAGCCTGTAAACCATCATCATCTAATTTATCATAAGGTCCATTTACCCACTCAAAATCTTCATGAGTTTCAAATGTAGGCGCATTTGAATCTTGTATCTGTTGTACAGTTCCACTTTTTTTATGTACTAATGAAATATATGCCATTTTTATTAACTGTAATTGTATACAATAACGCAACCAGCACCGCCGTTGCTGTTGTTATGAGCGAAACTATTCTGTGAATAGTATCCATGACCACCACCAGAACCCCACTGACCATGAGTAACTTCCTCTTGGTTGTTATAATAATGGTGTGAAGAACCAGCTTTGTGCCAGAAACTAGAACCAGCAACTCCTTCATTGTTTGAACCGTGAGTCATTTCACCACCGCCGCCAGGTAAGTTTATATCACCACCTGAAGCATTTCCACCAGGTCCGCCCTGATGAGGGTTATCTGATTGACCACCTTGTCCACCACCAGCAGTACAGTAAGATCCAAAGGAAGATGTACCTCCTGAACCACCTCTACCACCGTTACGAGCATAACCTCCTCCTCCACCATATGTGTAGTTAACAGAGTTTACACTAGAAACATCAATCCATTTGATAGCAGTAGCTCCACCGCCACCTCCAGCACCACGATAAGAGTTGTCATTAACTCTGGCCCCGCCACCACCACCAGTTACATAAACTAAGACGTGACTACATCCAGAGGGTTTTGTCCAAGTACCTGAACCACCACTGGTGGATTTAGAGTTCCAAGTACCATTCTGTGAGGTATAAACATTCATACCCAACATTGACCCAGTAGATGCCATTGCAGTATAACTGCTTCCATTCCACAGTCTCAAATCATCATTTTGCAGATCCATTATATTAACTCCTGCGGAGTTTTGGATCTGGTCTACTTTTAATATTCCAGCCATATTTCCTCGTTATACGATAGCCCAGTTACCACCACTATTTATAGTGACCGTGTAACCGTTTGCAATTGTGATCGGACCTGCACTGACACAGTTTGTGTTAGCAGGTATTGTTACGTTTTCAGAAACTGTGTTTCTGTTAGCCTTAAAGACTCCGTAAGTATCTATCCACATCTTATCACCATTGATATAACCAATGCCTTCAAAGTTAGAAGTACCACCAACATGTAAATCATATGATGGGTTTGCTTTGTTTATACCAACCTTAGATATTCTATGGATATCATTTCCGTTAGAAGATTCTGTCCAACGTGACGTAACGAATTCAGCATTGTTCTGGAAGAACTGACCGTTAAGGTTCATATCACCTTGTACGGTTAACTGATAAGTTCTTGCAGTGTTGTTGTTTGGATCAGTACCAGAGTTTGTAGTAGTGTTAATAGAAACTCTATTGTTACTACCATCAACAGCAATTGCTGGTGTAGTATTCCAAGTTGTTCCACCGTTATTAGTAGATGCTTGAATTGCAAAGAAATGGTTACCTACTGTCTGGTTACTAACTCTGAAGTTTCTATAAGAAGAAGAACCACGTAAGTTTATTCTTGCACCAGAGTTATCATCATCCTGATCAATGTTAAGTGTACCAGTAATCATTGCAGTACCAGCAACTTCTAATGCGAAATCTGGTTCACGGTTGATACCAACACCTAAGTATCTAGATGCAATAACATCACCAACAACACGTAAATACAGATCTGATTCTGTACCTTCCATGGTGAATCCTTCACCATACTCACCAGCTGGTGATGCTGAATCTGCATGGTTGTATCTAAGAGTACCAATTTGAGAGTAACCACCAGTATGGTCGGAGAATCTAATTCTTGCACCTGTAGCAATAGCATTGGTTGCTGATTTAAGGAATATACCTTCATCACTACGAAGATCAAGAGCAGCAGAAGGAGAAGTACCTACGTTAATACCAACTCTATTAGCACTTGCATCAACAAATAGAACTCCAGCATCAACATTCAAATCATTACTTAGAGTTGTAACTCCAGTAACACCAACTGTACCACCGATACTTAAGTTAGAAGATCCACCAGCAAGTGTTAGTGAACCAGTCATGGTATCACCAGTCTTCAATACGTTAAGTGATGCAGCACCTGATAATGAACCAGTAATAGTACCAGCAGAGAAGTTACCTGAACCATCTCTCTTAACAGCAGTGTTCGCAATATTATTGACTTGGAAAGTAATGTTACCTGCGTTCCATACAGTAGAACCATTAACTTCTAAACCGTCAGCATTAGCAACTTTAACTTCTAATGTACCAGAACCATCAGTTGTAGTACCACCAGCAGCAATCAAAGCAACGTTATAGTTTGATGCAGCAGATGCAGAAGAGTTGAAGTAAACAGCAGGACTAGATGCCTGACCATCCTTTCTACCAAGTCTTAGTTTTGCAGTACCAGAATCACTCTCAAGTCTAGTTACCTCGAAGGTATTATCATCTTCAATAGTGAAGTCTTGGAATGGAACTCTGTTACTTGCAGTACCAATTGTTAGAGCACCAGTAAAGTTACCAGAAGTTAATCTACCAATTAGAATACTGTAATCATTGAAGTTATCATTAACGTCATCGTTAATAGTAATAGCATCAATCGTGAAACTACCAACTGCCTGTGCGTTAGCATTGTATAGGTTAACTGGGTTACCTGGTGTGAATGGTGAACTGTTAAGGATTAAACCTTGTACATAAATCTGATACTTAGCATCACCATTAAATGTCTTGACTACTAATCTATCTTGATAAGATCTAGGACTAATGAATCCTGGTAGTCTGTTATCAGACATAATACCAGAGTTCAAGTTGTAAGCATTCTGATACCAATCACCTTGTCTATTATCTAATCTGTCAGCATCAAGATCTGAATCTACACCATCGTTAAGTGATGTCCAAACCTTACCCCATGAACCGAATGTAGAAACACCTGTACCAGAACCTCTCATCCACATGTTGTCATTATCTGTGAATGCAAGTTGTCTAATACCACCGTAAGTAGCATCGAAACCAGAACCACCATTTCTGATAGTCATAACTAGGTTTCTAGTACCACCATCTGAAAGACTGTTAGCACTGTTGAATACTGTGTTAGCGATAACACCTTCAACGAAGTTATTTGGAGCAGGGTTTGATGTAGGGTTGTTAGTACCTGTTACCAAACGAATTGTATTCTGAGATGAACCAGAAATACTAATGTTATATGTACCAGATAATCTATCAGTTGGTAATGTACCAGCATTCTGGTAACTGGAGTTTAGATAGTATGCACCCTGAGCACCATCTAGAAGGTCAGCATCTAATCCACTGTCAGCACCAGTTTTAAGTACAACAGAACCATTACCTGCTAAACCAATATCAAATTGTGATTTCTTATATCTCGAAACACCAATAGTACCGTAGAGGTCAGCAGAAATTGTTTGATCTGTAACTCTCTGAACGTCAATAGCAACGTTAGCATACTGTCTATTAACAGTACTTACCTTAGCCTCTAATACAAGACCAGATCCAGTACCTATTGCTGTTGGAGCAACTGTAATTGAGAAGTCAGCACTATATCCTGAACCACCGTTAGTTACAGTTACATCAGTTACTGCGTTACCAGATACAACAAAGTTTGCCTTTAGATCAACACCTGATCCACCTGTTAGTGGTACATCATAGTATTGACCATTAGTGTATCCAGAACCAGCATTAGAAATAATAACGTCATCAACAAAGTTACCTTGAGTATATGTTGACTCGAAGGTTACTGGAGAAGCACCCCTTTCAAATTCAATAATCGTACCAGAAGCAATAGTCTGGTTTATTGGGTTGTTGATTGCAACTGTAGTTAATCCACCAGCAGTTACAATACCTGTAATATTTGTGTTTGCCTGTATTCCATTAACAGTGTTCTTAACTTCATGACCAATCAGAGCATTCTGGTTTGTCTGGAATATTAGTGAGTTAGTTCCACTAGTTGCCTGTGAATATAACTGAGCGAAGTATCTATTTTCTGCACCCTTAATTGATTGCATTGCAAGTGCATAGTTCTGGTCTCCTCTTAAGAATGTGAAGGAGTTAGCAGAACCACCTGATGCCAATCTATCTGTTTCAATAACACCAGATGTAATATCAGCAGCAGCAATTTGGTTAGTAGATAGTGATACCCAGTTAGCAGCAAGAGTACAAGATGTGTTTACAACACGGTTGATATTAACTGTTGTAGCAGTTGGTGTTGTACTATCATCAAATGTATCAGTATCTTCAATTTTAATCTTGTTAACAATAGTACCATACAATCTACTTTCAATTAAGCAGTTACCCTGTGCTTGTGTTCCAGCTCCTGGAGGAGCAGCAAATGTAATTGTTGGAGCAGTAGTATATCCTTTACCACCAACGTATCCATTAAAGTCAACGATAGTAGCAGTAACAACTTCACCGTTAGCAATAGTACATGTAACAGAAGCAGCAACCGCACCACCACCAGGATTACCTCCTGAAACTGTGACAGCAGGAGCAACTGTATATCCAGAACCAGAGTTAGTAACGTTTACTGTATAAACAACACCAGTTCTATATTCAGTAGACTGAATACGACCACCAGATACACTACCTTCAAATATATCTCCGATAGTAAATGCTAAGTTGGAATCGAATGAGAATCCTAAGAACAGACTTGTTAGGTCATTGTTCAAGATGAATGACTGTGATGTATCCTGCTGAATCGCAATGTCACCAGCAAGAGCACCTTCTAGTGCTAATCTTTCTGGTTCGTCAGCAACAGTGTAAACACTGAATGGTCTCAAAGCAGGAATCTGGTCAACAGATATCTTACCTGAGTCTGTTAGTTCAACCAATGCTCTAGGAACAGCGTTCGTAGAGTATGGCTTGTTAATGAATGGACCTAAGTTATTTGTAATGTAATCTTTAACTGCCTTCTGAGTAGGTAGTTTAGAGTCAGATGCGTTTGCACCACCCAATGTGTTGGAGTCATCGAATCCAGTAACAACAACGTCACCACCTTTAAGTTTCAAGAATTCAACTTCAGAGATCGTAACCGTACCAGTGAAGGTAATGTTACCAGTTCTGTTCTCAATTCTAGCGAATGTACCAACCTTGAAGTCTCCTAGTTCGTCAGTACCAGAAACATATACACGACCATAATTCTGTGATACCTGTTCGTTTGCTTCAATCTTAGTACCACCGTTCTCAGGTAGAGCAAGGTAGTTAGTACCAGATCCAGCAAATTCCCATGTATGAGATGAGGAGTTAACAATAGATGGTCTGTGTAAGTTGATAGTCTTACCAAGTAATACACTTGTTGCAACAGCATTACCAGTAGCAACATCAGTCAGATCCATTCCACCACCAGTACCATCATCAATGGTTAACTGAGCAGAGAAAGGAGGACCAACGGTAACTGCTGAAACTACATCAACGAAGTATTCAATTTCAGTATTAGTATTGGTATAACCATTAATCTTAACAACATAATGCTCTAGTGGTTCTCTTCCCAATCCACTAACTGTAAGAATTGTTCTACCAGTAGGTGTGGAAGATACGTTAGAGATAGTTGCAATATCAAATACGTATGGAGTAGCACTATATCCAGTACCTCTCAATGCGTACTGACCGAAGTTAGTAGCAGAGTTAGTAATAGATGCATAACCACCACTCTCTGCAAGAACACCATCAGAACAGAAGATAACGAATACAGAAACTAACTGTACATAACCATCATTAATAATTCTATATCCAGTACCACCAAAGGAAACGATAGTGAATGCAGATGCAACCATCGACTTACCCTGATTAGGATAAGTTGCACTACCATCTAGTTCTAGTCCAGTGAAAGGACAGTTAGGTTGCTTAACCTTAGCACCATCAACGAATGCACCATTACCACCTAAGAAGGAGATAACAGAAGAGTTCTGTGTATATGGAGATGCTTCAATGATTGGATAATCATCATAGTCAGAACGAACAGCAGATCTAACATTGTTAGCATCATAGATGTAACTATCTGGATATGTTGTTAATAATGAAGTATCATATAAAGTACCTGTTGTTTGTGTAGTTGCACCAGGAAGGATTGTTCCATCTAAGATGTCTTCTAACAGATCCATTTCTGTAGCAATAGAAGAAGCAATGTTAGCACACTTAGGAGTACCACCTGTGTATAGAGTAATGTTCCAATCTTCGTACTTAGGAATTGGAGAAGTAGTTACAACCTGATCGTAAACGATAACAATACCATTTGCTAATCCACTTACGAATGCGTGTGTAGAAGCACTAGCAGATCCAGCAGCACCTACGTTACATGTAACAGTAGTATTACCACCAGAAGATGATACATTAGTAATTTCAAGTGATTTACCATATGCTTTCTTATCAGCAGGAACCCTTCTTGGATATGAGTGCTCAGTAGCATCACTATCTTGGTCACAAGTAAACTTAAGTGCATTCTCTCTAAATGCAATTCTATGTGATGTCTTAACTGCCTTAGAAGGATCTGGGAATGTTACTGTTAAATTACCAGTAGATGCTGTGTAAGTAGCAGCATTTGCTGTTCCAACATGAGGAACATTTGAAGCAGCACCAACATTAACAGTAATAGTTGTTGCGGTTACTGCACTAATAGCAAGAGTTGCTCCAGATGCAGGGTCAGTTGCTCTTGGATAAGCATGGTTTGTAGAGTTAGCATCTAAGTCACAAGTAAATGTAACAGCACCATTTGCGATCTGTACAGTGTTACTTGTTGTTAAACTATGAGATCCAATCTCCAATACCATATCACCAGATGTAGCATTGTAAGTTGTTCCAGCAGCTGCTGTAACAGCACTACCAGCATTAGGAGTAATTCCTCCAGCAGTTCCACTTACGAATGTATGAGTTCCAGCATATCCAGTCCAATTAGAGAGTGCGTTGATTGCGTACTCTTTGACCTTCTGATAAGCGTAAAGGGTTTGAGCAAGCATTGATGGTTGAATACCAGTTAACGCCGTTCCTGTGAAGTATAACTCTGCTCTAGAAACGATACCAGAGTTACCACCAAGTACAAGGTCACGAACCAGTCCACCAAGAATCAATCCAACGTCTCTACGACACTTCCTTTGATTAAGATCGGATAGATTTGCATTAGGATATTTCTTCTCTACATCTAACAATACCTGATCAGCAATGAGATCTTTGTTACGTGCAATTAAGTATGCACCATCAAGGTATACGTTAGCAGCATTATTTGATAGAACATCTACGAAGAGATATGAAAGAGTATCAATAGCAGCTCTTACATCATCACAACGTGGACTTCCAGCAGTAGTATTGATAATTGTTGTATCTCTATACTGAGTTAGAGCAGTATGCTCTGCGACATATAGAGGATCTGTAGTCAATCTATTGTCACCAGTATGCCAGTTACACATAGCATAGATTGCTAATTCTCTAGCATACTCTATACCACGTACAGTTTGAATAATTTCATTCTCTACATATTCTACTTTTGCTCCAACAATATACTTCTTAGCAGCCTCTATAACGTTATGGTTGGAACCATACTCTAAGTCTCTTATAACAGCATTTAAGAAATGTCTAATGTCCTGCTTACACTGCTCATCACCATTAGGTTGATTGTTATTACCAGAAGTAGGAGGACTGAATGATGGGTATGTCTTTTGTCCTGAAGAACAAGAGACCAAAATGTCTGCTAATTTAACAGTAGCATCTTCTGCTATATTTGGAACAGCAGAAGATACAGTAACAGTAGCAATACCAGTTACAGCATTATCATATACAAAATTAGTAATGTTATATGAGCTACCACCAAATTCTACAGTACCACCACTAACATAAGTGTGTACTTCAGGTGTTTGTCCCAAGTATACTTTGAATGTTGTACCACCAGTAGATAGACAATTTGCAGCAGCTCTTACAAATGTATGAGCAACTTGAGGTCTATTTTTAACACAATTTGTGTCAGCAGTAACAAATGTATGAGCAGTACTTGGTCTGAATTTAATTCCATTAGCAGCTCCACTTATAAAGGTATGAGCATAAGATCCACCACTGATAACACCACCAGATGAAGCACTAACAAATGTGTGTGAATAGTTACCACCTGAAACTACAAATCCCTGATTAGCAGATACGTATACGTGTGCAGATGTATCAGAAGATGTACCAACATTAACTGTTATGGTAGTTGCTGTGGTTGCAGTTATAGAAACAGATGTATCATATGCTGGATCATCAGCAGTTGCACCACCTTGACCATTTGCACGAGGATAAGAGTGCTGTGTAGCATTGCTGTCTAATCCACATGTAAATGTAATACCTTCATTAGTAAGTTTAACACCTTGTCCAGTGTTTAAATTATGAGTACCAATAGTTAATTCTAAAAGACCTGTTGCAGGATCGTAAGTAGCGTTAGTTGGTGTGTACTCTACAGATGGAGATGAACCTACGTTAATAGTAACTGTACCATCTTGATGAGTTAATCCACCAGTAACAGAAGAAACAAATGAATGTGCTGATGTATCACTTGATGTACCTACATTAATCTCAAATGTATTTGTAGCAACTTGTGATACTGCTAACCAATCTCCACCACCAGCAGGGTCTGAAGTTCTTGGATATGAATGTTGTGTTGCATTACTATCTAAACCACATGTGAATGTAATAGAATTATTTCCTAACCTAACTCTATCACCATTAGAGAATCCATGATTGTTAATGGTTAACTGCATTACACCTGTTGAAGGATTGTAAGTAGCACCTGTTACAGTGTGTGCAGTATTACCAACAGCAATAACTTCTAGAGAAGAATCATATGCTCTATCTCTCTTTTGTTTGATTCCATCAGTAGTAGCAGAAACAAATGCGTGAGTAGTCTGGTTTGTAGAAGGAACTGTATCAAGAACTTGAACTGTATATGTGTTAAGAGTTACATTCTGTACAGGAATCCAATGACCGCTAATTGGGTCGGTTGCTCTTGGATATGTATGGTTTGATCCATTGTTATCTTCTAAACAAGTGAATGTTAATGAGTTATCATCAATCTTAATAAGATCCCCATTTGACATTCCATGATTAGGAGTTGTTAATGTTAATAGACCAGTTGAAGGATTGTATGCAGCGTTAGTTGCTGTATGAGTATCAATGTTTGTTCTTGGATAACTCTTATTAGCAGTATTACCATCCATTGCACAACTGAATGTTAGAGCACCATCAGCAAGTTTGATGTTATCTCCAACTTGTAAATTGTGAGCACCAAGAGTAAGAATCATATTACCAGTAGATGCTGTGTAAGAAGCATTAGTTGGTGTGTATGTTACCTGTGGTGTAGTTCCAACATTAACTGTTAAAGTACCGTCTTGTCTCTTTAATCCATTAGCTACAGCAGAAACAAATGTATGAGTTGAAGTATCCTGAGATATACCAACGTTAATATCAAAAGTATCTGTCGTTATATTACCAACCTGTAACCATCTTCCACTTGCTTTGTCATATCCAGCACGAGGATAGTCATGGTTAGAACCATTACTATCTAATGCACAAGTAAGTCTTAATGAATCATCATCGAGTTTGATATAATCTCCATTACTAAATCCATGACCAGCAACAGTTAATTGTAAAACACCTGTTGCAGGAGTATATGTTGCATCAGTTACAGTATGTTGTGTCTCTCCAACTGCTGTAACTTCAATTGCTTGACCAGAAGTAGGGTCAATATCCAATCTAGGATAACTATGCTTAGTAGCATGACCATCCATTGCACAAGTAAAGGTCAATGCATCATTGTCTATCATGACGCTATCACCAACACGAACTCCATGTTGTCCAACTGTCAATACCATGACACCTGTAGCAGGATCATAAGTAGCACCAGTTGCTGTGAAATCTCTATTAGTACCAGCAGCACCTACGTTAACAGTAACACTACTTGCTGTAGTACCAGTAATTGCAAGGGATCTACCAGAAGCTTGATCTTTTAATGCACGAGGATATTTCTTAGTAACCTGATTACCATCCATTGCACATTTGAAATGCAAGGAATCATTATCAATAGTAATACTCTCACCAGTTGATAAGGAATGTGTTCCAAGTGTTAATGTTAAATCTCCAGTTGCAGGATCGTAAGCAGCAGCAGTAGGTGTCCATTCTTGGTTTGCAGGTGATACACCAACATTAACAGTAAATGTATTTGTAGTTGTTGATGTGACTGGTAATGCTTTTGAACTAGCAGGGTCTGTTGATCTAGGATATGCGTGCTCAGTAGCATTATTATCCATTGCACAGGTAAAGGTTAGCCCATCATCAGCAATTCTAATACCTGTTCCCTCTGTAAATGAGTGACCATTTAATGTAAATACTAAATCACCAGTTGCAGGATCGTAGGTTGCATTTGTTGGTGTGTAGTTTGCAGATGCTGTACCACCAATTTCATATGAAGCAAAATAACTTTTAGCAAATTGTGAGTTAAGTCTACCAACTGCTTCTTCTGCAATATATTCTCTGTTATTTCTGATCAATAAAGAAGCATCCTGATATCTTCTATTAACAGGAGTTGCTATAGGGAAACTGTTTGGAGAGTTTAATAGTGATAATGTAACAGTCTTAGAATATGTTTTAACTTTTGCAAATTGACCAGGACTGAGGTTAGCATCAACAATCGCTGGCATCTTCTTAGGTATAACAAATCGTCTGCAACGACCATCATTATCTTCTAAGACTTTATAAATTCTTTGCTTACCATTTAATTCTGATAAGTCTGGACTTGAAGTTGGAAGACCTTCAATAAAAATTTCTTGACCATCTTTATACTCATGAGTATTGGTTCTACCAACAAGAGCATTGGTATAGAATATAATACCACCTACATCCTCAGCATTACCAAACTGTGAATTTTGGAAACCACCTGTAGCAATAGAAGCATCCCCTTGTTGCGAGAAGTCAATTCTAGAGATAGGTAATGATGAAACATAATCCTCATCTACTGATACAACTTCACCTTCTGCCCTGATTGATTTAATAGCAGTAGTGTCAACTGTTTCAATTTGTGGTGTTGCTGCATTAATAGTAAAGGAACTAGCACTAGAAGTATCCCAAGTAGGAGCATTAAGAATAGGAACAAATGTTACATCCCAATAAGTAGGAGCATTTGTAGTATCAATTCCTGTTACTTGATAATAACCTTGAGTAAAGTTAGTATCATTAGTATCATCAAGGAAAACGTATGTACCAGCAGGAATTGTTGATCCTGGATCTTGTGTAAATCTTAATTTATTAGTACCAGCAGCCTGTGAAATATTAAGACTGATAGCACCACCAGTACCAGCAGATATTATGTAATCAAATCGTTCACCTTCAACAAAGGAACCACTTGTTAGGTTAACATCAATCGTACCATTAATATATGCGTTAGCACCAGTTGTTTGAGAAAAAGCTACAGCAATAATTTTTGCTCTAGCACCAGTGTTAACACCAACCACTTCTAGATTGTTTACTAGATTTGATAGACCTGTGTTCTGCTGGAATGTAACTCGGAACTGATCTGGTCCAAAGACTTGGTGACCTATAGGATAACTCGTTCCAGCATCACCATTAGCATCAGTATCAATACAAATACGCTGTTTGTCATCAAAGACCATTGCGTAATCCCAAGTAGCAACTGGATCACCATTGGAGTCAATCTGGTCTCTAAATGTTACACCAATAACGTAGTTCTTATCACCGAACTTAAATACGTGCTTACCTGGATTAGAAGGACGTACAATAACCAAACGTAAGTTATCACCAACGATTGATGCATCAGGTGGAATTGATATTGGGTTGTCTTCTACATAGTCTCCACCCGAAACAATAATTGTTTCTTTAACACCAGGAGTAGCCCATGCTAACTGACATGCTTTTTTAATAGTTCTTACAGGGTTTACCGCAGATCGACCATCATTAAGGTCAGAACCAATCTGTGATGAAACATAAACACGACCACCAACGTCGTTGGTTGCTAGGTTAAGGACATATTCTGTAGTAGCAATCTTGTCTGATCTATCACCTAATAGAGGTGTAATAGATCTTGGAAATTCTCCAGCTTCTCCAGTTTCTCCATACTTATATTCTAATTGGTCTACGACGTGGAAACCAATATGTTTTAGATCAACCTCACCATTTTTTACAATACCATCAGCGTGCGTTGGAGCATCACTACCTGTTTGTCCAGCATTAAGTGCTTGATAAACATTAGCACCAAAATATCTATAAGAATCCTTCTGGATAATAACATTAGATGCCCATGGAGTACCAGTATTATTTTGATACGTCTTTAAGTTAGGTCCCCTTAATGCAGCGTTAGGAGTAACAAAGTTATCAATATCAAGGTTTAGAATTCTAGCAGTATCAGAAATGATAGATGTAGAAGTTCTAATAGCACCGTTGATGTCAAGTTCGTAATCAACCGTGTCAAGAACAGCAGTAGCAGTAGCACCAGCACCGCCTCCACCACTTATAGTTACCGCAGGAGCAGTTGTATATCCGTAGCCTGGATTATTAACAGCAATAGAAACGACTTTACCGTTGAAAATAAACGCGGAAGCAAGCGCATTAATTCCGTCAGAACCACCAGGAGGCGCAACTGTTACAGACGGTTGAGTCGTATAACCAGCACCACCATTAGTGATGTCAATGTTGTTAATTCTTTGTCCAGTTCTATTAATACCTACACGAGGTAATCCAGTTGCTGTATCGAGTTCTGTACGAAGAATCTCTCTTTCTAGAGCTCCTGTACCCCCTCTAATTGTTAATTCATTATCACCGATAAGTTTTGGGTTGACACCCCTAAACTTCTCTTTATCGGAATTAATATGCAAACTCATGGTGCTTCCTATTAGGCCGTCGTTTATCCTAAACTATATTTAGCATTAAGACCAAGCAATAGTGTGAACCTTAGTGCATACAGCCCATTTAATAGTTTGTGTAGTACCAGCCCTCGTAGTTGAATAACTAAATCTGTTTGATGCTCCCTGTGGAACTATGCTCCACGTCTCTCCTTGTGGGATATCATCTTTAATAACCGTTTCAAATGTTGATAAGATACTAACTGCTCCAAGATTATCACATTTAACAGCAGTTTCTAACTTTCCTGTATGAACAGTACCTGCTGGATTGACAGCAATGAAGTGTCCATCAATAAAACTAAGAGTATTATTTGCTAAAGTTATCTGTGTTCCAACATTATCTAACTGCAATACAGCAGTGTTGATACCTCGCATAATATATTCAACATGATGACTATCATCATAGTAACGATTTTTTACTTCTAAAGTATTGAAATTAAGAGCGTTCTTATTTTCATCTATGACTGTAGTTTTGTCTAATGAAAATCCACCTTGCGAATCAAATTTGTCTAGTGTTGTTGCCATTTTTATTTCTTGGTAATGTTGGATACAATAGTAACCTTGACGGTATGAGTGTTAGTAACGTTAGTTGCTAAACTAAAGTTTAATCTAACTTTATTTTGTGCGGTATATTCAAAAGTAGAATCAATTAACTTACCACTTGTTTGCAGATTACCATATTCAGAATGGTAAACATTTGCTCCATCATCAGTAACACCAAATTCAACAAATTCCTTATGATTAGTATTGGTATTCTCAGCAACTATAACAACCTTTGCACCTTTTTCTGTTGCAACTTCATAAATGTCAGTGTTACCAACGTTAATTGATCCCTTAACCATTTGTACTATATCAGTCTTGATCTTTGCATCTGCAAGTTCAAAGTCTTTAAGATCACTATCAAAGATCTTAACTCCATTATAGTTACCTGTACCGAATCCAGTATTTAGATAAACATCACCAAGATAGTCAAGTCTAAGAACTGGTTCTGTGTAGATACCACTAGCAACACCAATATCAAAGTTTTGCTTACTGGTGTATAAGAATGTCTTAGATGCCTGAGTATTATCTAGGGTAGTTGCAGCACTATCAAATG
>VTLG01004075.1_pt1 | contig 40736 bp, 57 predicted proteins | sample 4694571 | NCBI WGS metagenome assembly VTLG01 (sample SAMN12604809, study PRJNA352737) | marine metagenome | biome: ENVO:00000447; feature: ENVO:00000209|ENVO:00000569|ENVO:01000036; material: ENVO:00002151; isolation source: viral sequences binned using virsorter ...
ATGTACCTGATCTTCTCATTGGAGATATGTATATTGAGATTAAAGGTTACTTTAGACAAGATGCTCAACGTAAAATGAGAAGCATGAAAGAACAACACCCTGAACTTGATATACGATTTTTATTTCAAAAAGCTAACAGCACTGTTCAAGGTGCTAAAAAAAGAAAAGACGGCACTAAAATGACTTGTGCTGAGTGGGCAGAAAGACATGGATTTATATATGCAGAAGAAATTATCCCAGACGAATGGATTAATTAAATCTCCATGTATAAACATATGTGTTCTGGAAGATAAACGCTGTGTTGGTTGTGGTCGTAGCATTGATGATATTAGTCTTTGGTCTACTTACACAAACGAACAAAAGAAAAAAGTAATAGAGGAATTAAATGCAAAAACAGGAGAGTGATTTTATTGAACACACTCCATGTGATAAGTGTGGTTCATCAGATGCTAATGCACTTTATTCTGATGGACACACCTATTGCTTTTCGTGTGAATACTATGGACAAAGCGAGGAAACTAAAGTGGTAGACTTTAAACCTTTAGGTTTCTTAGACGGTTCTTATGAACCTTTAAACAAAAGAAAACTAACACAAAAAACTTTAGAATTTTGGGATTATCAAGTAGGTACTCATAATGGTCAGACAACGCAGATTGCAAACTACAAAACCACACAAGGACAAACTGTTGGTCAGAAAATACGGATGGCAGGGAAGCAATTCTCGGTGCGTGGAAACCTTAAAGAAGCTGGACTCTACGGACAATGGCTCTGGAGAGACAAAGGAAAAACAGTAACAGTTGTAGAAGGTGAGCTTGATGCTTTATCTTTATCACAAGCCTTCGATCATAAATGGGCTGTCGTTTCTGTTAAGACTGGAGCTGCTGGAGCTAAAAAAGATATAGCACAAGCAGTAGAATGGCTAGAGGGTTTTGAGTCAGTAGTCTTTATGTTTGATAATGATGAGGTAGGTAGAAAAGCATCACTTGAATGTGCATCTTTATTATCACCTCGTAAAGCTAAGATAGCAAAGTTACCTCTTAAAGATGCTAGTGATATGGTAATGACAGGACGTACCAAAGAATTAATAAATTCTTTTTGGGAAGCCAAAACTTTTCAACCTGATGGTATTATTAATGGTGCTGATTTATGGGAAGAAGTTTCATGTAAAGAAGAAGTACACACTGTACCCTATCCTTATTCTTCACTAAATAAAAAGATAGGTGGTTGTAGGTTAGGTGAGATTGTAACAGTTACAGCAGGTTCAGGTTTGGGTAAGTCTCAACTTACTCGTGAGTTTGCATATAATTTACTGAACGAGGGTGCTACTATAGGCTACGTTGCGTTAGAGGAATCTAGTAAACGCACAGCTCAGGGATTGATGTCGCTCCACCTGAACAAGCTAGTTCATTTAGAAGATGTACCAACTGAAGAATTAAAGGAGGCTTTCGATGCAACAATGGGAACTAATCGTGTTTTTATGTATGATCACTGGGGTTCTACTGAGTCAGACAATCTACTAAGTAAGATACGATACTTAGCTCGTGGTTGTGGTTGTCAATATATAATCCTAGATCACATAAGTATTGTAGTATCAGGTTTAGAAGGTGGAGATGAAAGACGTATTATTGATAACACAATGACACGTTTACGTTCTCTAACTGAAGAACTAAACATTGGTATGATTATCGTTAGTCATTTACGTAGACCCAACGGTGATAAAGGACATGAAGAAGGTGTTATTACTTCGTTATCTCAATTACGTGGTTCAGCAGCTATAGGTCAATTATCAGATATTGTAATTGGTTTAGAAAGAAATCAACAAGATGCTGAATCATCTAATGTTACAACAGTCCGTATCTTAAAGAACAGATGGTCAGGAGATACAGGCATAGCAACAAATTTAATTTACGATAAAGATACAGGTCGTATGTCAGAAGATGACGTACCTTTTTAATCACTCCAGCGAGAGGATATATTATGGATTGTTATAATTGTGGTAATCAACTTATATGGGGAGCAGACCACGATGTAGAAGATAGTGAAGAGTTTATAATTCAAACAAACCTATCATGCCCTAAATGTGGCACTGAAGTTATAGTTTATACTCCAAGTAATGGAGGTATAGAATGATAATATTTGATATAGAGACAGATGGTTTACTTAATGATGTAACTAAAGTTCATTGTCTTGTAATGCAAGATACAGATAATGGTAATGTATGGAAGTTTGAAGGTACACAAATAAATGAAGCTTTAGAAATTTTAGATCAAGCTGAATTTATAGGTGGTCACAATGTAATTGCTTTTGATTTACCTGTCTTAAAGAAACTTTATAATTATGAATTTGAAGGTGAAGTATTTGATACTTTGGTAGCTTCAAGATTAATATGGTGTAACTTAAAAGAAAAAGATTTATTAAAACGAACAGTTGAAAATAAATTAATAGGTTCACATTCTTTAAAGGCTTGGGGACAAAGACTTAATTTTAATAAAGGTGCTTATGGTGAACAAGAAGATGCTTGGGAATGTTTTACACCTGAGATGCTTGAGTATTGTGAACAAGACGTAGCACTTAATGTTAAGTTATTTGAGCTAATACAATCTAAAAACTATCCTGAAGAACCTATGCGTCTTGAACACGAGATGAATAAATTGTTAATACAACAAGAGCAAAAAGGTTTTCCTTTTGATGTAGAAAAAGCAAAGAAACTTTATGCAGAATTATCTTCTCGTAAAGAACTTATAGAATTAAAGTTAGTAAATAATTTACCTCCTACAATAGTCGAGTTGAAAACGAAAACAAAAGTTATTCCGTTCAACCCTGCATCACGACAACAGATAGCAGACAGACTACAAAAGAAAGGTTGGAAACCAGAAGAGTTTACTCCGTCAGGTGAACCGAAAATTGACGAAAAAATTTTATCAGGAATTGATATGCCTGAAGCTCGTCTATTGACAGAGTATTTAATGTTAAACAAAAGGTTAGGACAATTAGGAAATGGGAAACAAGCGTGGCTTAAATTGGAAAAAAGTGGTGTTATACATGGGCGTGTTAATCATATGGGTGCTGTTACTTCTCGCTGTACGCACAGTGACCCTAATGTCGCACAAGTGCCCTCAACAGGAGCTGCCTTTGGGAAGGAATGTAGAGAATTATTCCACGCACCCAAAGGTTACTCATTGCTTGGAGCAGATGCAAGTGGGCTTGAGTTGCGATGTTTAGCACATTACATGAATAGATATGATGGGGGTGCTTACGGTAAAGAAATACTTAGTGGTGATATTCATACAGCAAACCAAACTGCTGCTGGTTTAGAAACAAGACCACAAGCTAAAACTTTTATTTATGGTTTCTTGTATGGTGCAGGTAATGAAAAGATAGGTCAGATAATTGGTAAGGGTGCAAGAGAGGGAGGTCAGATTAAGAAACGCTTTCTGGCTAAAACTCCTGCTTTAAAAAAACTAACAGAAGCTCTAAACTTTAGATTAGATCAACAGCAAGGTGAGAAAGTTATTAATGGATTAGATGGTAGAAGAATACCCATCCGTCACCCACACGCTGCTTTGAACACTTTACTTCAGTCAGCAGGAGCAATCATTTGTAAGAAATGGTATGCAACTATTGAAAATATGATAAGACATGAAGGCTACACTACCGAAGAAGTTTCGATAGTGGCGTTTGTTCACGATGAAGTTCAAATCCTAGTTAAGAAAGGGCTTGAGGATGCAATTGGTGGAATCACTAAAAAAGCCATTAAAGAAACAGAGCTACACTTCAACTTTAAATGCCCTCTCGACTCGGAGTTCCAAGTTGGGACAAGTTGGGCAGAAACTCACTGATGGTAATCGCTTGGGAGATTTAGCAGAACATTATGCAATTACATGGTTATGGGATGAAGGGTTTGAAGTATTTCATAACTGTGGTTGTACAGGAGCAGTTGACATTGTGGCACTTAAAGATGGTGAAGTTTACTTATTTGATGTCAAGATGAATGATAGCACTAGGAACAAAGCATCAGCCAGATCAAAACTACAAAAAGAGTTAGGTGTTCAATATATTTTCTTTGATCCTGATACTCGTAAGTTACGTTTAGTTAAACATAAGGAGTAAGCATGGAATATAATATATTAAATATAACGCTTGTTGTAAGTTTTGCTTTTGTAAGTGTTGCTCTAGGTGTTCGTTGGTTAGGTCAAACATACATAGATTATAAGTTAGCACAAATAGGTTTAATAATGGAAAAATACGATAGAGATAATTTTATTATGGAGGAAGAAGATGACAACACTTCTAGTTGATGGAGACATCGTAGCTTACAAAGCTGCTACTATAGCAGAGACACCTATAGATTGGGGTAATGGTTTATGGACACTTCACGCCCATGAAAAAGATGTCATAGGTTCTATTGAAGAATTTATGTGTAATATTATAGAAGAGTCTAAATGTGATGAAGTTATCACTTGTTTATCAGGAGATAATTTATATCGTAAAGATGTAGCTCCATACTACAAAGAAAATAGAAAAGGTAAGCGTAAACCTATGCTCCTAAATTTTGCCAAAAAATATTTGTCAGATAATTATAATGGTAAAGTTGAAGATAAGTTAGAAGCAGATGATCTTTTAGGAATATTAGGAAGTAGTGATAAAGATTATATAATATGGTCAATAGATAAAGATTTATTAACTGTACCTGCTCATCATTTAGTACATGGTAAAGTTGTTGAAGTAGATGAAGAGCAAGCTAATTATAATTTCTTTTATCAAACTCTTGTTGGTGATTCGACTGATAATTATAAAGGTTGTCCAACAATAGGAGATAAAAAAGCAACAGCAATCTTAAATAAAAATGGTGCATCATGGAAAACTGTAGTTGATGCTTATGCTAAACAAAATCTAAGTGAAATGGTTGCTCTTGAAAATGCAAGACTAGCACGAATACTTCGTGATGGTGAGTATAACTTTAAAACAAAAGAGGTTAGGTTATGGGCAGCGTAGATTTAGTAAACGAGCCTCCTCATTATAATAAAGGAGAAATAGAGACTATAGATTACATTGTTGATGTACTAGGTGAGTATGAAGCTATCTCATATTGTCATGGCAATGTAATCAAATACACAGGAACTAGATTGTGGGAAAAAGGTAAACCTATTGAGGATGCTGAAAAAGCAGTCTGGTATTTAAATAAAATGATTGAGCTAATGAAAAAGACAAAAGGAGTAAACTGGTAAATGGATTCATATCAACAATATATACATAAGTCTCGATACGCTCGTTGGCTAGAAGATAAAGGTAGAAGAGAGACTTGGGCAGAAACAGTAAGAAGATACACAGACTTTTGGATAGAAAGAGGTCAGATAGATCAAGAGACATCAGACAGATTATACAAAGCAATTTATAATCAAGATGTAATGCCTTCTATGCGTTGTCTTATGACAGCAGGAAAAGCATTAGCAAGAGATAACATGGCAGGATTTAATTGTTCTTATATAGCCATTGATAACGTCAGAGCATTTGATGAAATACTTTATGTTCTTATGTGTGGTACAGGTGTAGGTTTCTCTGTTGAGAGACAAGAAGTTAAAAAGCTACCAGAAGTTGCGGAGGAGTTCCATGAAACAGATACAACAGTGGTTGTCAAAGATTCTAAAATTGGTTGGGCTAAGGCTTATCGTGAGCTGGTTAGCCTTTTGTATTCGGGTCAAATACCTTCGTGGGATGTTAGCCGTTTACGTAAAAAAGGGGAACGCCTTAAAACATTTGGAGGTCGTTCTTCAGGTGCTGATCCTCTTGTCGCTTTGTTTCACTTCACTGTTGCTACTTTCAAAGCTGCTGCTGGGAGGAGGCTTACTAGCCTAGAGTGCCATGATATTGTATGTAAAATTGCAGAGATTGTTGTTGTTGGGGGTGTTAGGAGGTCTGCTCTTATCAGCCTCTCTAATCTTTCTGATGATAGGATGCGTCATGCTAAGTCTGGAAATTGGTGGGAAACTGATACGCAAAGGGCACTCGCTAATAACAGTGCTGTGTATGCAGATAAACCAGACTTTGAAACCTTTCTTGAAGAATGGATTTCGTTATATAAATCAAAAGCTGGAGAGCGTGGTATCTTCTCAAGAGCTGCATCAAAAAACCAAGCAGCAAGAAACGGACGAAGAGACATAGATCATAGCTTTGGTACAAACCCATGTTCAGAAATAATATTAAGGTCTGCACAAGTATGTAACCTTAGTGAAGTTGTTGTAAGGTCTACTGATGATCTAAGAGATTTAGAAGAGAAAGTAGAAATAGCTACAATACTAGGAACACTACAGTCTACATTAACTGACTTCAGATATGTACGATCTATATGGAAAAAGAATACAGCAGAAGAATGTTTGCTTGGTGTAAGTATGACAGGTATTATGGATCATCCAATCTTATCAGGTAAAACAGATAAAGGTTCTTGGTTTGATCATCCAAATTCACCTGATTTAAAATTAACATTAGAAAAATTAAAACACATCTCTGTTCAAACTAATAAGAAGTGGGCTGCTGAGTTAGGTGTAAATCAATCAACTGCCATTACTTGTGTCAAACCATCAGGAACAGTTAGTCAGTTAGTAGATAGTGCATCTGGACTTCATGCTAGGTTCTCACCTTATTATATAAGACGAGTACGTTCAGATGGTAAAGACCCTATCTCAGCGTTTCTAAAAGATGCTGGAGTACCTTGGGAAAAAGATGTGATGAATAATGAGAACTATGTATTCTCTTTTCCTATGAAAGCTCCTGAAGGTGCAACAACAGTAGAAGAGTTAGATGTACAACAACAGCTAGACTTGTGGGATACTTATCAAGAAAGCTGGTGTGAACACAAACCTAGTGTGACTATTTATTACTCAGATGCAGAGTTTCTTGCAGCAGGTCAATGGGTCTGGGATAAACTAGATAGCTGTTCAGGTATTAGTTTCCTACCTAGAACAGATCATGTCTATCAACAAGCACCATACGAAGCTATTGATGAAGAAACATACAAAAAGATGAAACTTGAATTACCAAGTGATATTGATTGGGATAGACTTGGAGAGTTTGAGAAAGAAGATACAACTACTGGTACACAGGAATTAGCTTGTGTGGCAGGTGGATGTGAAATCTAAAGCAAAAGCGATATTGATATTGGAGGTAATAACCTGCCTCCATATCATCGCAAATGTATGGTTAAATTACCTTCCTGTAAGTTATTGATTTTATTATAGCAGTCCTAAACATCCCCTTAAGAGAAATTATATGAAATTACAACCCTTAATAAACAAGGATTTAATAGAACATTTTGAAGTATTGTTTCCAAATGTTCTTCCAACTAAACCAAATATTACAACTGAAGAGATTGCTTTTCTTCAAGGACAACAATCCGTCATAAATCGTATGAAGTATTTATATGAGGATGATGTACAAAATGATGAGGTATAATTATGTGTACAGGAGGAGGGGGTTCAGCCCCAACACCACCAGCACCACCACCAGCCCCCAATAGACCACCAGAACAAATAGAAAATGCTGTAGACTCTAATGCTGAGTCAAGACAGAAAAAACGTAAAGGTTCAAAACAATTGCGAAGAGGTAAAGTATCTCAAGCAGTTACTTATACTTCAGGTGGAACTGGTCTAACAATTAAATAATAGGATTTAAATGATGATGACTAACGATCAAAAAATAGCTGCCGTATACGATAGGATGGCGACAGATCGAGATGTCTTTTTAACTAGAGCTAGGGCAGCAGCAGAACTAACTATCCCTACTTTAATGCCAAAAGAAGGACATAATTCCCACACTCAATATGATACTCCTTTCCAAGCTGTGGGTGCAAGAGGTGTTAATAATTTAGCATCGAAGTTATTAATGACATTGTTACCGCCAAACAGTCCATTCTTTAGATTAACTATAGATGATTTTGATCTAGTTGCTTTAGGTTCAAATGCTAGAGGACAAGCTGAAGATGCTCTTGCTCGTATAGAACGAACAGCAGCACAAGTGATAGAAGCTAAAGCTATTCGAGTACCTACCTTTGAAGCTCTTAAACAACTTATTGTTTCTGGTAATGCTTTAATACATATGCCTAAAGATGGAGGCATGAAAGTTTTTCGTTTAGATCGTTATGTTGTTAAAAGAGATACAATGGGTAATCTTCTTAAAGTTGTAGTCAAAGAAACTATAGCTTATGAGGCGTTACCTAAAGAAGTTCAAGAAGCTCTTATAGAAACAGAAGGCTATCAACAATCAATAGATAAAAAAGAATGTGACTTGTATACTTGTATTATACGAGAAGGTAAAAAGTTTACTGTTCACCAAGAAGTACATGGTATTCCAATACCTAAATCTCAAGGCTCTTATCCAGAAGATAGATTACCTTGGATGGCTCTACGTTTTATTTCGGTAGATGGAGAAGATTACGGACGTTCTTTCGTGGAAGAATATATAGGTGATCTTAAATCGCTTGAAGCATTAACACGAGCTATCGTTGAAGGTTCAGCAGCAAGTGCTAAACTTTTATTTATGGTAAGACCAAACGGTACAACTAAAATTAGAAACATTGCTGATAGTCCTAACGGTGCAATAATTAGTGGTGATGCTAATGATGTAACAACTCTACAAGCTAATAAGTTTAATGACTTTAGAGTTGCACAAGAAACAATGCAAAGAATTAGTGAACGTCTTTCTTTTGCTTTTATGCTTAACAGCTCAGTACAAAGACAAGCTGAAAGGGTAACTGCTGAAGAAGTAAGATTTATGGCTCAAGAGTTAGAAACTGCTTTAGGTGGTGTTTACTCTGTCTTATCTCAAGAGTTCCAACTACCTCTTGTTAATCTTCTTTTAAATAAAATGCAGAAAGAAGGTAAGATGCCTAAGTTCCCTAAGGATACTTTAAAACCTCAAATTGTAACTGGTTTAGAAGCTCTTGGTCGTGGTCAAGATTTAAATAGGTTACAATCATTTTTACAATTCTTACAACCATTAGGTCAACAAGTTATAGCTCAAGAAATGAATATAGATGATTATATAGATCGTCTTGGAGCTTCTCTTGGTATTGACACTCAAGGTTTAATTAAGTCGCCTGAACAAAAACAACAAGAACAAATGATGGCACAACAACAGCAACAGCAAATGATGATGGCACAAATGGCTGAGAAAGGAATACCACAAGCTGTTAAAGGTATGGCTGATGGTATGAACCAACAAGCTGCTAGAGATGCTGCTGCACCTGAAGAATAACCCTAACATAAGAGACTATTATGGATCAAATTAATACAAGTGAAGTTACTCCTGAAGAAACAAATACACAAGCTACCCATGAAGAAGAGATGGTAAAAGTAGCAGAAGAATTAGAACAATCTAATGATGATGTAGGTCGTCCTGATTGGTTGCCTGAAAAGTTTAAAGACCCTGAGCAACTAGCAGAAGCCTATAAGAATCTTGAAAGTAAATTAGGGAGTAAGCAAGAAGAGTCTGAACCTAAACAAGAAGAACAACAAGAAGAAGTATCTAATGATGCTCCTGATGCAAACGAAGTAAAAGGTGTTGTTGATGGTCTTGGTTTAGATTACGATGCAATGCAAGATGAGTACAACGAAACAGGAGAGCTTTCTCAAGCTACTATGGACAAATTAGCAGAGAAAGGTCTATCAAACGAATTGGTAGATAGTTGGGTTAAAGGTCAACAAGCCTTACTCAACAATTATCAAAAAGCTGTCTACGATAGCGTAGGTGGTGAAGAAGTATATGGTCAAATGAAACAGTGGGCATCAGATAACTTAAGTGAATCTGAGGTCAATGCTTTTGATAGGGCTGTAACTTCTGGAGACATAGAGTTAGTTAAACTTGCGGTAAACGGTCTTAAAACTCAGTATCAAGCTGCTGAAGGAGCTGACCCTCAATTATTAAATGAAGGACAATCTTCAACTTCGTCAGGCGGTACGTTTAGTTCATGGGCTGAGGTAACTCGTGCCATGCAAGACACCCGATACGAAAGTGATGTCGCTTACCGTCAACAGGTTTCTGCTAAATTAGCTAGAAGCCAACTAAAATAGTCTCTTTTGCCCTCTTCGGAGGGCTTTTTTAGAAATTCTAAAAGTAACAACAACACGAATTACAATTACCTTTGACCCTCCGAGGAGGACAATCTCAGAGAACGAATGAGTGTTAAGTGACTGATAGAAGATCATTCATTTAAACATTTAACGAAAAGGTAAAAATTATGTCTAATTATACTGCAAGTAGATTAGGACAAGCTGCTGGTGCTGGTGCTGAGGAAGCCCTCTTTCTCAAAGTCTTTGCTGGTGAAGTCTTAACTGCTTTTAAAAATGAAAACATTATGATGCCCTTACATAGTGTAAGGACAATCAAAAATGGTAAATCAGCACAGTTTCCAATGACTGGTGTAGCAAGTGCAGATTACCACGCTGCTGGTGCTGAAATTACTGGTGGTTCTATCAAGCACAATGAGAAAGTAATTACAATTGATGACTTACTTATCTCTAGTGCTTTTATTGCTAACATTGATGAAGCAATGAACCACTATGATGTTCGCTCTACTTACTCGAAAGAGATTGGTAATGCTCTAGCTCAAGTAGCTGATAAGAACATCTTAAAAGAAATTGGTGCTGCAACTGATGACACTACTGATTATGTAGGTCAAGGTGCAAGAAATAATACTGATGTTACTATAGCTAACTCTGCTGCTTCTGGCACAGATATAGCTAATGGTATCTTTTCTGCATTACAAGCTCTTGATGAAAAGAACGTAACTGGTGAAAAGTATGTAGTTGTTACTCCTGCTATTTACTACACATTATTCAATCAAGGTGCTGCTGGTTTATCTGCTGTAATGAACAAAGACTTCGGTACAGGTGGTAATGTTAATACTGGTACTGTTCCAACTATTGGTGGAGCTAAAGTATTTATGTCTAACAACATACCTACTACTGATACTACAAGTGCAGATACAACTCCAAACCCAACAACTGGTAATGATTATAACACTATCAACTTCTCTGGTACTAAAGGCTTCGTATTCACTAAAGAAGCTGCTGCTACTGTTAAGTTGCTTGATCTTGGTGTTGAGTCTGAATACCAAATCCAACGTCAAGGTACGTTAATGGTTGCTAAGTACGCAATGGGTCACGACTCATTACGTCCTGAGTGTGCTGTAAAACTTATCTAATACGCAATATGAGAGCATCCCTTCGGGGGTGCTTCTCTTTATTTTTTCATTGAGGTATTTATGTCAACATCACCCACAACAGAACTTGAAGCAGTAAACATATTGTTGTCTACAATTGGTGAAGCACCAGTGAACAATCTTACATCAGGATTAGTAGATGCTGAGACTGCACAGACAATCCTCAATAATGTTTCAAGAGATGTACAATCACATGGATGGAATTTTAATACTGAGCCTGATACTGAAATAGCAGCAGACTCAAGTGGAAATGTTAATCTGCCAACAAATGTTGTAAGAGCAGATTTAGCACAATCACAAAGAAAATATAGAAGCTCTAAGAATGAATATGTTCAACGTGGAGCTAAGATGTATGATAAAGTTAAACATACTTATAATATAGCAAAGACTCTTAAGTTAGATGTTGTTGTATTATTAGCATTTACAGATTTACCTGAAGTAGCGAGAAGATACATAACAATTAGAGCTGCAAGAATATTCCAAGAAAGAGTTGTAGGCTCTGAAAAATTATCAACGATGAATAGAAATGACGAAGCACAAGCTCTTTATGCTCTACAAGAGATGGAAGGAGATAATGGAGATTATAATATCTTTGATGACTTCGGTACTTTTAGTGCAATTGATCGTTCAATCGGAACAAAGGTGATAACAAATGGCTCTAGTTTCTAAAAATATTCCTAACTTCATAAATGGAGTTTCTCAACAACCCCCTGCTTTACGATTAGCAGGTCAAGGTGAGATACAGGAAAACGGTTTGTCTGATGTAGTAGCTGGATTAAAGAAAAGACCACCTACAGCTCATGTTAATGATTTAAAAATGAAAGACACTTCCAATAATAATGCCGATATGTTTGTACCTTCTGAGGCTTTAGCATTAGCTTATATACATACATACCAACGAAGTGTTACGGAACAATTTACAGTAATACTTATTCCTCAAGCTGCTAGTATTTCTATCGTAGCGTCTGCCCCTTTACTTCTTGTTTATGATAAAGGAGGTAATTTACGTTACCAGTCAAATGTAGGAAGTTTTGTAAATGGAAGTCTTACTGCTCAACCGACTGCACCAGTATCAGTCTCTGGTGATAAAGCAGATACAATGACAGAACAACAAGGATACCTTAATGCGTATTTTCCAAATGGAACTACTAAAGAAGATTTAGCAACTACGTCTGTATCTGACTATACTTTTATGGTTAATAAAAATAAAGTTGTAGCTAAATTAAATGTTACCAATAACTCAAGACCCTTCGAGGGTTTGTTTTATTTAAAAATAGCTAATTATGCTAGAAGATATAAACTATTAGTAAAAAACGCAGATTTAAGTGCAACTTTATTTTCAGGTGAGGCTTTAACAAAAGATGGAAGTGGTTCAGATGATGCTAAATCATTAAGAACTGGTATTATAATGGATCACATTACAGACAGAAGTGATCAAGCAGCATTTTTCACAAGCTCAACACAAATGTCAATGACTTCAGGGTTTTCAAAATCAGGTACATCACGACAGCCCTTTGTTGTACTTTCACATAATACAACAGATTTTAATGTTGTTGCTGAAGATGATGATGGTGGTGTAAACTTTAGAGGTTTTAAAGAATCTGTATCTAAATTTACTGATCTTCCTAAAAATTGTTCTGATGGTTTTATTATTCAAGTAGAAGGAGATAGCCAAAAGAAAGAAGATGATTTTTACGTTCAATACGAAGGGTCAGATGCAGCAGGTGTATGGAAAGAATGTGCTGCACCATCAAGACCTAATAATTCAGTATCACATTATTTAGATCGAACCACAATGCCTCACACTTTATCACAAAACTCTAATGGTACTTTTACTTTTGCAAAAGCAGAGTGGGATGAGAGAAAATGTGGTGATGATAACACTAACCCTTTTCCTAGTTTTGTGGGTAATACAATCAACGATGTATTCTTTCATCGTAACCGTTTAGGTTTCTTATCAGATGAAAATGTTATCTTCAGTGAAGCTAGTAGTTATTTTAACTTCTTTAGAGTAACTGTTAGAAGTCTTTTAGACTCTGCACCTATAGATGTTGCAGTTAGTCAGAATGAAGTATCTATATTAAAACACGCTGTACCATTTCAAGAACAGTTAATAATGTTTTCTGATTTAAACCAGTTTTCATTATCTTCTGATACTTTACTAACACCCTCAGAAGTTGCTATAGATACATCAACAAGTTTTGATTGTGATCTATCAGCAAAACCAGCTCCAGCAGGTAAAACAGTTTACTTTGCTACAAGTAGTGGTAGTTTCTCTGGTGTTAGAGAATATGTAACTAATGTTGATTTAGAAGTAAATGATGCTCCATTAATTACAGCACATATTCCTACTTATATTGAAGGATCAGTTATAGATATGGTATCTTCTACAAATGAGGATACTTTAATTGTTAGAACCGATAATAATCTTAAAGAAATATATATCTATAAATGGTATGAACCAGATAAGGAAAGATTACAAAGTTCTTGGTCTAAATGGATATTTGATCAAGATGTTGTTCATGTATGTTTTAATGGTTCAAAACTTTATATTGTATTTAAAAATGGAGCTTTTGAGTATTTAGATTTTGATAGAGGATTAGATACAACTATTACAAGTGAAGAAAATTTAGTCCACTACGTTAATCTTAACCAATTAAGTTCTACTTATTCAAGCAATAGAAAAGGTTGGATACAAGCAGAAACTCATACAGGAACTCAACCAGTTTTAAGTAATCGTCAAACAACAGATGTTCCAACTACTTTTGACCCTACTAATGGAAATGTTTATGAAAATTACGTACAAGATTTAGGAGATGGTACATACAAACATAGAATGAAATTCCATGCTAGTTATTTTGGACATACTGATTACAACAATCTTAATACACAAGTAGTTTCAGCAGCAAATTTAGCATACACTGATTTACCTAATAGATTAATAGTAGGATCAGATTCTATTATTGTTGAGCAAGTTGTTGTTGGTGTATCTGCTGCACCTATAAGTACACCAAAGAAAATATATGCTACAATTGATAATACTGCTGAAACAGTAGTCTTTGAAAGATTTATAACACAAACAGAATACAATTCTTTATTTGCTGATAATACTACTACGGCTGTTTACTTTAATAATAATGTACAAATTACAGGTAGAACTTTAAGCCAAGCTGACATTTTATTAGATCATGGGACAAATCTTTATCATAATGGTGTTTTTATATCACCAACATTAGCTAATTATAATACTAATTTAGCTGCTTTTGATAATTTATTTCTTGGGTCTGGTAGCTATACAACGATAGCTAGATCAGCCGATACTGTTTATGTAGATCATAATGGTAACATTATAGCAACAGGAGAAAATCCTGATAATGCTTTATTTGTCTATCTGCATGGAACTCACTCTGTAACTGATGCTAATGGTAATGGACAAAATAATCAGAATTATATTTTTATAGGTAAACAATACAACTTTAAATATCAACTTTCTGAGCAGGTTTATTCACCAGAACAGAATGATGTTCAACAAATTGCAAGATTCCAATTAAAACAAATACATTTTCATTTTACTAACACTGGTGATTTTGATGTTACAGTAGAGTCTACTGGTCGTGATACTAAGGTTACTAAATTAGGTAATAGTACACTAGCACAAGCTACTAATATTGTTGGTTATCAACCTTTTATTAAATCTGGGACTTTACCAGTAGGTATTCAATCACAATCAAAAGAAACTAAAATAACACTAACTAATAATACCCATAAGCCTAGTATCTTTCAAAGTGCTGAATGGGAAGGTATGATAGAATTTAGAGGCAAGAGAATATGACGCATCACTACAGACCTGCAACAGAACAAGACCCTCATGAGATGGCTCAAAATATGCGTACACAAGACGCTAATGAAGTCATGGCTAGTCATGGGTGGACACCTTTAGAAGCCCTTGTGAACTCTTACAATGGCTCTCAGGAGTGTAATAGTATCATCCATGAAGATGGAGATGTTGTAGGTATGTTTGGTGTTTCTGATTATGGAAGTTTTGCAATGCCTTGGTTATTAGGTGCAGATAAAATGTTAGATACTAGAAAGGAGTTTATCCCTCAAGCAATTGAGTGGGTAAATAAAATAAGTATGCAATACCCACTACTTTTTAACTTTGTTCATAAAGATAATAAAGTAGCTTTAAGGTGGCTTGAGTCATTAGGATTTGAGCTTATAAAAGAAATAAAAGAACATGGAGTAGGTAAAGAACCCTTCATACAATTCGTGAGGATAACAAAATGTGTCCAGCAGCTTTAACAATACCCCAAATGCTGATGTTAAGTACAGGCTTACAGGTAGCAGGACAAGTATACGCTCATCAAGAGCAAAAGAAAGCACATAGAGAAAACGCTGAAGCAGCAGCAGCAGCAAAGGCAGTAGAAGATCAACAAACTATGATCCAACAATCATATGCAGATCAAGATGCAGCCCAAGAAAAACTAAGAAGGAATGAAGAAATACGTAGAAAGGCTGCAAGAGCTGAAGTAGCAGCAGGAGAAAGCGGAGGTTTTCTTAATAATAATGCAGTTGTTCAAGATATTTTGAGGCAAGGTTTGGTTGCTAACCAAGCTACTTCACAAAACTTAGAACGACAAACTACACAAACAGGTTTTGATTTAATGGCTAACCAAAACAGGGCACAGTCTCGTATTAATCAAGTAGCCAAACCTGATGCTGTAGCTACTGGTTTAAATATAGCTGGAACAGTTGCAGGAGGTTATTCTAATTCTGCAATGGCAGGAACAAAATTTGGAAATACAACTAAAGTTGCAGATGTAATATAGGAACATACCATGGCAAAACGTAAAACAGTAAGAAGTCAAGTAAACACTGAAAATGTTGTTCCTATTCCTTCTTCGCAAGGAAATTTAAGACAACGAGAGATGTTTATAGATCAAGGTTCACCAGAAAACAGGAAAGGTATGCAGATAGCAAAAGCCATTCAAAATGTTGGTGGTGCTATTGGTGATACTGTAAACCCTTTAGCTGAAACTAAATTAGAAGAACAAAAGCAAAATTATATTGCAACTATAGCCGAAATTGAAAGTGCTGGTTATACAAAGAAAGATTATATTCAATGGCAAGGTTATGAGTCTTTAATGCCAGCAACTCGTTTGTTAATAGCAGACCACTTTGCTGAAGAAGCATTACGAGATTTAAAATTAAAAGTACAAGCAGATACTGATAAAGATGCTAGTATATTAATTGACCCTAGAAATGTTGATAATTATGGACAATCAAAACTCTTTAAGACATTAAATGAATACAGACCAAAGACATTGGCTGAAATAGAACAAACTGATGATTACAATGTTCATTATCACTCATCTTTATTAAGAAAATTTAATGAGTATGAAGATGAAGTAAGGGGTGTATCTGCTAATGCTGTTAGAGATAATAACAAACTACTTACAATAGAATCATACAAAGGTTTAATGACTAAAGGTATAGTCGAGTTTGGTCAAACAAAAAACTCAGACGGTACTCCTGTTAGTATGGCACAGGTTTGGAATAACTTTCAAACTTTAGAAGATGCTTATTTAGCTAACGGTAAACCTTTAACTCCAACTGAGCTAAAAAATGAAATGTTTGACTTTCTTAAAAAACAAGTTGAGCTTGGTGTTATAGGTGCTGAGTTTTTAGATGTTAGAAACATACCTAAAACATATGTCACACCAGATTTAAAAACACTTTACCCTATTGCATTGCTAGAGGCTGATAAGGAAATTGTACGTCAGGCTGGTGTACTAGAAGCTGAACAAGAATTAGCTTATAACAAGGAACTTCCTAATATTTTAAAGATTTATTACAATGGATCAGCAGAGGACATAAAAGCAGCAAGAGATAAGTATGATCCTGAGCTACCAAATGGTGAACCAAATCCTAATGCTAATTCTAACTTATATGAAGCGTATGATAAAGTTTATCAAAAAAAGATACTTCCTGTAACAGATGCAATTAGTTATACTCAAACTTTAAGAGATTTAACTTTAGCATCTATAACTAACGATGCTACTATTCTTGGTGGTGCAGAAGGTGCAACAGTAGATGAAAAACTTATGGAAGAATATATACTAGAAAAATTACCTTCGGGTGGTGAAAAGCTAGTACCTATGGTTGATACACTTTTACAATCTAAGCTAAATGTAAAAGAGTTTACTTCATATAAAAATATGATGAATCTAATAAAAGAGAAAAAAGGACAAAAAGCCTACAAAATGATAGAGGCGAAACAAGATACTGATGCCTTAAATGCTTTAGCTGATATTGAAAATAATCTTATAAATGAATTATTAGTTGATTTTGTAAGTCAAAATGGAAGGATGCCTTACCATTCAGAAATGAAAGGTCTTACTGAGAATGTGATAGGTACATATGATGATTTTATTAAAACATCTAAATACGGAGGTAATGATCCACAATTTACTTCTGAAAAACAAATTAAGCTGAATGATGTTGGTAAACGTATAAAAGAGACTAAAGCAAGTCTTGATAAAACAACAGATGAACGATCTAGAAAAATTTTTACTGATAAACTATTGGAGCTATATGAAGAACAAAATGAATTAATAAACCAGCCTGATAGCATCAACGAAGAAAAGAAAAACCCACTTGATAAAAATAAATAAGAGGCACTTATGTCTGATTATTATACTCCTTTTTCTCATGAAAAAGAAGATGAGTATGGCAATAAAACCGTAACTCAATTTGAAGTACAGAGAAACGTAGACTGGGAAACCTTAAAAGATAACGAAGGTTGGTTAAGAGCTTCTCAAGAAATATTCAAAGCTGAACATGGTGATATACCTTACGATCTTAAAGACCCTATATTGTCAAAGTATGAGGGAGAAACCTATGAAGAAAAATTAGCTGATTATGGTTTAAAGCAAATGGCTGGTTTTAACTATGATTTAGGTGAACAAGTTTTTGATGCGAAGCGTATATTAAATGCAGAGCAAAAAGAAAAAGAAGCGTTTGTCTATTTACTTGACCAATATAATGAAGTGAACACAAGCTGGCACACAGCTAAAATGGCTGGTGCAGAAATGCTCAGTGATGCTACTAACTGGATTGGGCTTGCTACATTAGGTACAGGCACATTAGTAGCTCAAGGTGCTAGAATGGCTGGTAAGAAAACTCTTAGTCTTGCTATCAAAAACAGTATTAAAAACGCATCGCTAAAAAAATCAACACAAAAAGTAGGGATGCTTGCTGGTGGAGAAGCTGCTGTACATGGCGTTACTGGTGATTATTTAGATCAAAGCGTAAGAATGGACGCTGGCTCACAAGAAGAATATGATCACAAAAGAACGGCAACTGCTGGAGCTATAAGTGCTGTTGCTGGATTTACTCTTGGTGTTGGAATAGATTTAGGATTAAGTAAACTTACAGCTAAACAATTTAGAAAAAATTATACTGATGAAGCAAAACTTGATGAGAAAGCAGCTAAAGAACAATTAGATCAGGCTGATAAAATTGCTAAAGAACAAGAGCTACGAGAGAAACTTGAGGCTGAAGGTAAAAGCGAAGTAAAAATTCAAGAAGAATTAGAAATAAAAAGGTTTGTAGAACAAAGCAGAAGCGGTAAACAAATGGACTTACCGTTAGAAGATACCAGACCAAAGAAACGAACAAGATATGTAAAAGGTGTTAGAGAAGTATTTAAAAGCCCTAAGGTTATAGCTGATAACTTTGTAGACAGTGCAAAAGATACTGCAAATAAATATTACAATGAATATCAAAAACAATCTACTGACAGAAAGCAACTTTACCAATTCTTAAAAAACATAAACAAAGCTAGAGAGATTGTAGGATTACGTCAAGTAGAGTTTAATAAACTTTTAGAAAATAAAAATTTAACAAGAGATCAAGTTAAACTTCTTAAGAATAAACAAAAACAATTAAGAAAAGATTATGAAAGTATAAGTAAGTTTGTTGATTCAGTTAATTCTGACTCAGGTAGAAACTTAGAGTTAATTCAGCGTTACCTAAACTTTAAAACAAGGAAAGGTGATGTAACTGGTAAAGCTCTTAGACAAGCTAAGCAAGCTGTCTTAGAACACAGAAGAGCTTTTACAATAAAAAGTTACGAAACTAAAATACAGAAAAAATTATCTAAATACCGACAAACACAAGATCAAAAATATTTAGATGATGCAATGCAACAAATGCAACAGCGTGATAAAGCGTTAGCTAGAATCAAAGAGCATATGATTGATAATGATCCATCTCTTGCTCCCAAAGAAAAAGGTATGGTTACTAAGTTAGGTGAATCACACCTTGAGATGTCTATTGCAGGTGTATTTAGTATTAAGACTGTAATAGTAAACAGTTTCTTTCCTTTTGTTAAAACTTATACTTATCCTTTATTAGAACAGATAATGCAAAACGCTGGGTCACGAGAAATGTGGCGTAGAACTATGTTACAATACGGTCAAATGCTTGCTGCAAATAAAGCTGCATCTAGGGCAGCAAGGATTGCATTTGATTTAGAACAAACTCCTCTCACAGCCGACCCTGCTAGGTTTTTAGAAGGAGGTATCAAAACTACTGTTAAAGGTGAAAACAAAGCTACAGCTTTCTTAAAGAAAATAGGGATAAACGAAGCAGCAGCTTTTGGTCGTGTATTTCCTAGAGCCTTAAGTGCTACTGACGCTTATATGCAGGAAATAGCATCAACAGGACAATTGTTCGTAAAAGTTTATGATGAATTATTAACTGAAGCTATAGAAAAAGGATTAACACCTAAACAAACTAGAGCATACATGGATGCAAGAGTAACAGATAGAATGGATGAGTCTTATACATATGCTTTATCCATGAAGTCTATAAAACCTATAGTAGATAAAGGCAAAGGTTTGGGTAAAACAGGTGATGAATTAAATAAATATATTAAAGATCAATTACAAGAACTCCTTGATTACAAACCTTCTGCTAAAGAATTAGCTAGGTTTAAAGCTGACGGTATTGAGCAAGGTTTGAAAGGTAAAAAATTACAAAAATATATAGACCTAAGAACAGAGAGAAAAGTATTACAACCTTTAAGAACTTTAGATGATGAACTAACTCTCGATATGGTTAAGACTCTTTTATACAAGAAAGAGTTTGATAAAGACGGTAGCTTTTTTGAAAAAAGTGCAGGTAGACTTGAAGAGTGGCAACAATCATCTTGGTTCTGGAGATGGGCAGGTAACTTATTCTATAGAACACCAGTTCGTTTGTTAGAAGAGGGTGCAAGACTTACTCCAATCATAAATGCAACGATGCCAAACTTTCAGAGAGATTTAATGGGAGCAAACGGTAAAGCAAGACAAGCTAGGGCACAGGCTGAAGCTTTTATAAGTTATGCCTTTATGATAAAAGTATTACAATTATGGACGGAAGGTAAGGTAACAGGAAGTCCAGAGCGAGATTACTTAAAAACTGCTGAGAACGAAAGAACTGATGCTTTAGAGCCAATGGAAATAGAAATATTTGGTAAGCCTAGAAAATATATATGGGCTGATCCATTTAGAGTTCCTATGATGACTTTTGTTAATGCTTTAGATGCTGTAAAATCAAACGAACTAGCTAAAAAAGAAGATTACTTATATCAGGCAGAGTTCGGTAAAGCACCAGAAGGTGATTTCAAACAATCCCAAGATGCTTTAGATATGGCAGCAGCAGTAGCAATGTCCTCCTTGGTTAGTGCTGTAAGAGACTCAGGCGTTACTTCAGGTTTAGGAAAATTGATGACTACAGTTCAGAGAGGTGTAGATGCTTTAGACAATCCTGATGAAGATGAGCAAGAAAGGGGAAGAGATGTAGTAGGTAAGTTTTTCTTTGAAAAAGTTCTTATGCCTATCCCTGTTGAAATAAGTAAACAACAAAAAGTTTTTGGAGATGCTGACCAAAAAACTAAATCTGACGGTTTCTTTCAAGTATTATTAAAAAAGGTTGACCCTAACAATCCAAGGATAGGTAGGCAGTTTGATTACTTCTTTAATGTTACTGAAGTAGATGAACCAGCTATGTATCTAAATCCTTTTGCTGGTATTAAAAATAGAGAAAACTCCTTTAGAAAAGAAAATGATAAAAATTATCAACTAAAATTACCAAACGGAGAGTACATAGGAAGGCAACAATACATTATAAACTACATAGCTTCTTTAGAAAGTGTAGGTATGGGTAGAATACAGCCTCCTAAGTATAGGGATAATTCATTGTTTGGTTCTGGAGTTCATTTAAATAAAATTTATACAAACTATAAAGGTCATAAAACATCAGTAATGAACGCTATGTTCTTAACTGCAAATGATATTACTAATAATGGTAATTTATTAGCTGATGCTATAATGCCTTATGTTTGGGGTGCTGGCGAAACTCCTTCTGTCCAAGACGTAAATAATAAAAAAGGGGCTATAGAAAAAATAAAATTCTTTAGAAACCATTATCTAAAAGAAGCCCTACTTACAGTAGTTAGAGAAGACCCTAACTTAATGCAAACGGTTAAAGATAAGGAAGAGTATGATAGACAGTGGGATTTAATAGAATCCCAAAAATTAGAATTTAACATAACAAGTGGAAGATAATAATGGCATACGCAACTAAAAAGTATACTGCTGATAATGTTACTACAGACACTATATTTACTACCCCTAATTATATATCAGGTAGGGCTCAAGATATTAGTGTTTTTGTAGATGATATTCTAAAAACAAAGGATACGCATTATAGCCTAGTAGGTACACAAGTAAAGTTTCTTACTGGTCAGTTACCAGCAAACAATAATATAATTAAAATTGTAAGAAGCTCTAACCAAAGTTCTAGGCTTACAGATTATCAAGACGGATCATCTTTAAATGCTGACACATTAGATGCTGATGCAAATCAATTATTCTTTGTGGCACAGGAAGCTCTTGATACTGCTTCTGAAACTAATCTAAATGCTTCAACATTTTATACATCAGGTACTTCTGCACCCACTACACCAGATATAGGTGATCTTTGGTATGATACTAATGCAGGTGTAAACAAAATAAAAGTATATAGTGGATCAGCTTGGGTTGATGCTTTTCCTGTAGTTTCAAGAACTCTTTATAATCTAAGCGATGAAGTGGCATCCACAGCAGATAAGACTGCTAATAAATTAGTTTATACAGTAGGTTCTACTAATGTTAATAGTGTTCACGTTTACTTAAATGGAGTTAAACTTAAAGAAGGCTCTAGTGATGACTATGTTTTAGATTCTACTGCTGGCAATAGCACTACTTATGGTTCTAACAATGTAATAAAAATAAACAATTTGTGGGACTCTAGTGGAAATACATATGCTTCAGGTTTTGCTGGTACTGATGATATAGAAATTTTAGCTTTTACAGCTACAGAAGAAAACGAAGCTATACTAAAATATAGTGGTGTCACAAAAGCAGAGGCTACATCTACAGGCATAGACGTAACAGGCACTGTAAACGTAAATGGAGACTCGCTAGAAATAACTAGCTCTGATACTGGAGCTACTGCAATGCCTGTTTTATCTTTATATAAAGACAGTACAAGTCCAGCAGTAAATGATATTGTAGGTGCTGTTAGATTTTTTGGTAACAATACAGGTGCTGATAATAAAAAATCAATGGGTGGTATAGAGTGTACTTATACAGGTAGCAATACTACTGGCAATTCAGCTTTTGAAGAAACTGCTAAATTAAGTTTTAATCTACCTAGAGGTGATGGTGCTATAGATAGTACAGCCTCTGATAATCCTGTGACAAGTATTACTGGTGATATTACTGCTGATCACTCCTTTATGGAACTTACTGAGGAATCTTTAACCTTAAAAACACAAAAAGGACTTAAATTTAGCCCCCATGTTACTGATGGCATTGTATTTCAAATAGTAAAAGATGGTGGTGGGTATTTTGATATAGTCAACCACAACACAAGTAATACTGGACAAGTATACTTACCAGATAGAGCTGGAACAATAATAGTAGGTGTAAGAGATTCCAATGGTGATGTGAGACTTAATGAAAGTTTTGTAAGAGATGTAGAGTTAGCACCTAGAACTGAGGTTGTATCTACTGCTCATAATCCTGCTAATAATAGTTCTTTAGTTATGGTTAAAAATAGAAAGTACGTTAATACATATACAGCGAGTATTAATACTTTTATTTTACCTACAGGCACAAACACAGGTCAAATGCTAACAGTAGTAAATGCAAGTGATAAAGATTTATACATAGATAGAACTACTAATAGTATCACTATAAAGAAACTTGTAGCAGAAAGCGATCCTACTTCTATAACTTCTGGTAATTTAACTATTAAAAAGGGTGGTGTAGTAGAGTTTGTTTATTCAGCTAATACTGAGGTTCAATGCTTTGGTTCAGGTATATAAGGAGGTTGTATGTTTAGTTCTAGTATTGTAGCAGCCTCTGGAGTATCTACAGGATATAGTGAAACTTTAACTGTAGGTGTAACTTCAGTAACTGACAAAGGATCAACTGTATATACTTATGGTTATACTATTTCAGCCTCTGATGGAACAACAGTTTTAAGAGGTGCTTTATCTAATGATATTGTAACTTTAGGTGGTTCAGACCACAGAATTATGGAAATAACAAGGTCTAGTGTAGGGTTTATAACTATAACAATAAGACATCCAGATTATACTAATTTATCTGGTAGCTCTTTAGGAACAAGTTTATTTACTTCAATTAGCACTGATTTAGGTACTTTAACTCTTGCAAACGCAGCAAGTAATTATGCTGCTACTCATGGAACTTCTCCAAATCAATATAGAGTTACAACTTATCTTTTTACAAGCGGTGATGACATTGTAGGCACTACAGCAACAAACTTAACATTAACTATAACGGAATAGATATGCTAGTAGAAAAAATAACTCAGATTGATAATTTAATTTTTGATACAATTTATAATGCAAACTCTGCATCTATAATTGAAAACACTGGATTTGACGACAAAGAAAAACTTCGTAGTAGGTTTCATCTTGATGTTAATAATTTTTACTTATTTAGTTTTACTAAAGATAATGAAGTTGTAGGTTATGTTCAAGCGTTGTCAGAAAATAATGAAATAACAGTTCATAATAGTGTTACTAAATCAACAAGTGTTTTAATAGAAGCTGTATCAGGTAGTAATGAAATATTAAAATCATTAGGATTTACATATTTAAATGTAGATTGTGTTAAAGACACACCAATGTATAATTATATAAAATCCGCTTGTAACAGATCAGATTTATTTGAATATATAAGCGAAGAAGAAAGGGTAGAACAAAACGATATTATTGTAAAATTAAGATTAGTGTAAAGCACTAAGGAGATATTAAAATGTCTAAGGCATTTACCTTAGCAGGATTTGATTCATCGACAGCACTAACAAGTGCTTCAACTTTAGACGCAACAAAACTTTCAGGAACTCTACCAGCACTTGATGGGTCGGCACTAACTAACTTAGCTTCTGGTGGTATTACAGAAGTAGACCAGTGGGTCGTAACAGCAAATTTTAGCGGGGATGCTAACCCATTAATATCAAACTGGGCAAGAATGACTGGTTTTGAAAAGATAGGTACAGGCGTGTCAGAATCTTCTGGTGTCTTTACGTTTCCTTCAACTGGTATCTATCTAGTACATTTCCAAGGGACGTATGCTAATAACACAGGCGATGATAGAAATATAGCCACATATATCGAACTTTATGATGGGTCAAATTATAATAAAGTAGGCGACACAGAAGGAGCTGTCGCAAGAAACACAGGCTCTACATGGTACGGAAACCAAACAACAAGAGCTGTGGTGGATATAGCTGACATCAATACAAATAAAGTAAGAACTAAAGTTAGCACGATGTTAGATCAGACTGAGTGGTCTTGTGAACCTGCTAGATTTAAAACTGGAATACAATTCATTCGCTTAGGCGACACCTAAAGGATAACTAAATGGACGAATTAAAACAGCAAGTAGAACGCCTTGAGTGGCGTGTAGATTTACATGAGGAACAGTTAAAAGCTCTTCAAGACAGTGCTACAGAATTAAAAGAACAACTTGATTGTATTAATAAATCATTGCTACAAATAAAATGGTTCGTTGTAGGTGGTGGATTAGTATTGTTTGCAGATACAATGGGATTAACAACACTCTTTAAATTAGTAGGTATATAAATGTTAGAACAACTTATAGCTCCTGTAACTGGACTGTTAGACAAGTTCATACCAGATGCAGATACAAAACAAAAGATAGCACACGAGATTGCTACAATGTCTGAGAAGCACGTACATGAGATTGCTAAAGCTCAGATAGAAGTAAATAAATTAGATGCAAAAGGTAATTGGTTTCAATCTTCATGGCGACCAGCAACAGCTTGGGTATGTGTTGGTGGTTTTACAATAAACTTTTTAATTAGTCCCCTAGCAGCACCTTTTGGTGTTGTAGTTCCCCAAGCGGATACGAGTGTAATGATGCCTGTTCTTATGGGTATGCTCGGTCTAGGTGGTTTACGTTCATTTGAAAAAGTAAAAGGAGTAGGTAAGTGAGTTTTAAATACTTTAAATTAGAAGAATTTAATTGTCAGGAAACTGGTAAGAATAATATGAGCGAAGGTTTCATACATAAGTTAGATGAACTTCGTGAGGCTTGTGGTTTTCCTTTTGCAATTACATCAGGTTATCGTGACCCTTCTCATAGTGTTGAGAAAAGTAAAAAGAAAGGTGGTCAACATACACTAGGTATTGCAGCAGATATTCGCATACACAGTGGTGATGATAGATACACGATAGTACAAAAAGCAATGGAGTTGGGATTTACAGGCATCGGCATTGCTAAAACTTTCGTTCATGTGGACGTTAGGACTACAACCCCTGTAATCTGGACATACTAATGGATAAACTAGAAGAATTACACGAAAGTGTTACTAAAGAATTATTAACAAGAGTTAAATCAGGTGAAGCTACATCAGCAGAACTTTCTGTTGCTGTTAAGTTTCTTAAAGATAATGGTGCAAGCACTGATGTTATAACTGCTGAATCACCAATGGCAAGTTTACTTAACGAATTACCATTTGAGGAGGCAAAGCATTAATATGGGAATAAATGTAAATAGAAATAGCACTAATAGAAACCCACTGTTAATAAGAGGCAGTCAAAGTAAGCATCCTACAAAAAGAAAAAAAGTTCCAACAGGAAATAAACTAGGAATTGTTGGGGTGGAAAAAACAAACAATAAAAATGTTAATTTAAGCCCATGGAGCGGTACAGGTAAATTTGCAATATTTGGAAAGAGGTTTGAACAAAAACGTAAACCAGTAAAACCTATCACTAAAAAAGATATTTATGGAAGATAATAATGGCAGAGCGTAATTATAGAAAAGAATACGATAACTATCACAAGAAACCTGAGCAACGAAAAAGAAATGATGCTCGAAAGCAAGCACGTAGAAAAATGAAGAAACTTTATGGAGAGCTTGCAATCAGAGGTAAAGATGTAGATCATAAAGACCGTAATCCTAAAAACAACTCACCAAGTAATCTTCGACTATCTAGTGTGAAGAAAAATAGGAGTAGAAATGGAAGTTCCAGAACAGCTTAAGGATTTCAGAAACTTTTTATTTATAGTTTGGAAACACCTTAACTTACCAGAACCAACTCCAGTACAATATGATATAGCAGATTTTATACAAAACGCTCCTAGACGATCTATAGTTGAAGCGTTTCGTGGTGTAGGTAAGTCTTACATCACAGCAGCCTTTGTAGTACATCAACTACTACTCGATCCACAAAAAAAGTTCATGGTTGTCTCAGCATCTAAACAACGTGCTGATGACTTCTCAACTTTTACGCAAAGGTTAATCCTAGAACTCCCCATATGTCGACACTTAATAGCAAATGAAGGGCAGAGGTGGAGCAAAATTGCGTTTGACGTAAGACCTGCACTGGCTAGTGGTAGTGCTTCTGTTAAATCAGTTGGTATTACTGGTCAGTTGACAGGCAGTCGAGCAGATATAATCATTGCTGATGACATCGAAGTACCTAACAACTCTATGACACAAATGATGCGAGAGAAGTTAGGAGAGGCTGTTAAAGAATTTGATGCTGTATTAAAACCAGAAGGAAAAATACTCTATCTTGGTACACCTCAGTGTGAAATGAGTCTTTATAATACGCTAACTGAGCGTGGATACCAAATGAGGGTGTGGACAGCTCGCTACCCTACCGTAGAAGCTTCTGAGAAGGCGTATGGGACACGTTTAGCACCTATGCTTTGGGATGCTATAGCTAATTCTGACACCCCCTTAGATGGCTCTCCAGTCGATCCTAAGCGATTTGACGATGATGACCTACTAGAACGTGAGTTATCTTATGGTAGATCAGGGTTTGCACTACAGTTTATGTTGGACACATCTATGTCTGACACTGATAGATACCCTCTGAAGTTATCAGATTTAATGATTATGTCTATTGATCCTGATAAAGCACCTGAGAAACTCGTGTATGGTGTTATGAAGCAGATTAATGACATACCCAATGTAGGACTAGCAGGTGATAAGTTCTTTGCTCCTGAAGCCTCTATAGGTGACTACGTTGATTATGATGGTTCTGTACTTGTTATTGATCCATCTGGTAGAGGACAGGATGAAACTGCCTACGCTGTCGTAAAGATGCTTAATGGTTTTCTTTATGTAGCTGACTGTTCAGGGATAGCTGGTGGTTATAGCGAAACTACACTTACAAGTTTATGTAATATAGCTAAAAAGCATAAAGTAAACATGGTACTCGTTGAGAGTAACTTTGGTGATGGTATGTTTACTGAACTTATAAAACCATTTTTAAAGAAAATATATCCAGTAACAACAGAGGAAGTTAGACACAGCAAGCAAAAAGAGTTGCGTATCATAGATACACTTGAGCCTGTAATGAATCAGCACAAGTTAATTATTGATCCGAAAGTAATTCAAAAAGATTTCGATAGTGTCCAACACCACCCACCTGAGAAAGCTCAAAGATATATGCTTACTTACCAAATGACACGAGTAACTAAACAACGTGGTGCGTTAGCACATGACGATAGATTAGATGCTCTTGCAATGGGAGTAGCATATTGGGTAGAACAGATGGCTGCCGATGTTGATGAAGAAATGAAAGAAAGAAAACATCAGCTACTAATGGATGAGCTTGATAAATTTCAAAATGGTTACAACGTAAACGCACCAAAAAGGACTAACACATGGATATGAAAGACATACCAATGGTAAGATTAACTTGGCTTGATGCTCAAGACTCTGATGGCAACTGGGCAGACATTGATGATATTTTAAAACATGAATGTTCAGTAGCTCAAGAAGTCGGTTGGTTAGTTATGAATGGTGAAGAACACGTAATCGTCATGCGTTCTCGTATTGTAGAGGAAACTTTACAAGAAGGGGGTGCATATATAGCAATCCCACAATCGTGGGTCATAAAAATAGAAGAGTTAATTGTAAATGAAGAGACTACTATTGATTTTAAGCCTAGTACCTTCTCTCTTACAAGCCAGTGAGGCTACTGTAGGAGACTTTGGTACAAATCAACAGGCTGAAACTATAACAACAACTACAGAAACAACGGTCAATCAAGAAGGTATGCCTGTTGTTACGGCAGTCGCCCCATCAACACCAACTTATCAAGCGGATACTTGCATCGTTACTTCAGGTGCAGGTATGCAAACCTTGCAGATAGGTTTTTCTGCATCTAAGATGAAGGTTGATGAGAACTGTGAGAGACTAAAACTAAGTAGGCAATTAAGTCAACTTGGCTTAAAAGTTGCTGCCACAAGTGTGCTTTGCGATGACCCACGAGTTTGGTGGGCTATGCGTAACGCCTCCACACCCTGCCCAATCAAAGGATTAATAGGAGAAGATGCAATTGAATTTTATATTAAAAACCCCGAATATGTTCCTAAGCGTATTGCTGTTGACCACGAGCCTTTGCCTGAGCCAGAAGGTAAGTGCGAGCGAAAACGACTACGATATGACCTCTTTAAACGAAAGTACGTCTACGATAAACAATGTAGTCCAAAATAACATACAAGAATATATTCAATGGACTACTGAATCTATGCTTGATGGAAATACAATCATTTATAACAATGATGATGGTACTCAATATGAGTTGACTCCAGAACAAATGGATGTCTTTAACCAAGCCTATGCTGATGGATTAGTGAACAGCACTCCAGAGGCTCTCTCGCTCGTTCTCCTGAACGATATGATAGACCTAGAGCAAGATACCTATGAGGATGAGAAAGACACTCTAATCGAAGCTGCAAGCGAAATAGCAGCCGTTACAGAAATAGCTGACAAGTTAGTTAATGGAGATCAACAAACTAAAATAAATGCAGAAGCATATGCAACTGAGAACGATCTTAGAGCTATTAAAGAGTCTAGTAGACAGAAGTTTAATACATCTATCTCAGGGATGCTAGAAGCAAGCATGACTAAGAACATGATTGAAGGATATGCTCAAGATTCATACGTTATAGACACTATAGCTCACGCTTTCATGTCTACAAATACTATTATGGATTTCTTTACAAATACTGCTGTGTCTATTGATGAATTAATACCCACCCAGCTTAACCTAGATTGGATGGACTCTGCTGTGGGTGTAAATAGTGAGATGTACTTATTATATGCAAATGACCCAGCACAAGGATTAGAGGTAATATTACAATGAAACCACAAGACGTAGCTTTATGGATTGGATTAGCTTCCAGTATTGGAGGTGTTGCTGTTGGATATGGAACACTTAATGAAAAAGTAAATCAGTTAGAACTAAATACTGATGCTACACACTTAGAACAAAGATTAACCACACTAGAGGTAAGAGTAAATGATAACGATATTGGACATATTGGTAAAGAAATTGAAACAGTTAGAGGCTCTATTGCTGTCCTTGAAGGTAAAGTTGAAGGAATTGTTATCCCAGATACAAGCAAAACTGACTCAGAAGTACGAGTCATACAAGAGCAAGTTAGTAGCCTTAAAGAAGAAATTAGGCGTATAAAGAATAAACCAGACAACCCATTATTATAAGGAGATCAAAAATGAAACGGCAGTTCCAGTTAGTAATTATATTATTACTTTTAACAGGGTGTACAACTTTAGACCCTCCTGTTGTTTCATGGACAATTTCGGTATCTCAAGATGAAGAAGAAGAATCAATCTTAGATACCTATCCTTTTTATTTGAGAAGCAGGTACTAAACTTTAATTTCGTTCAACCTTTATGGTCGGAAGTAAGCATACTGCTGAAGGAACGCATCTCATTAACTATCGGAGGTGTAATATGACTAAAAAAGTTATTTATCGTGGTATTGAAGTTGGTACAAAAAATAAACGTAAGAAACTAGGTGCAAGAAGTAAACCTAAGCGTGTCTATCGTGGGATAGCTGCTTAATAATTAGTCAAATGTACCTGCTTTTTCTAAACTTCCCCTTAAGGACAAGACCCCCCTTTGATATACTATAGTATTAATGAAATACCTTCCTAAGATACCCTTAAGAGTCCCAGAGACTTCCCTTCCTCCCTCGCTACCTTAGCTTTGGGATTCTTAAGGTATCACACCCCCAGCCTAATTTTGAAGAAAAAATCTGAGACGGTATATCGCTATGTGACCAGCCGATTTTCCCCCTTGTGCGTTTTGCGTACAGGTGCATACGCCTTGCATAGTGCCACAATTTGCTAACATAGGTAGAAATAACAAGCAATAGCAACAGACTAAAAAGCGAGCGTGAATAATTTACAAGGGATTTTCTTGTATATTGTGAGTGTTCTATGATATTCGCACGTGTATTGCTTTCTATTTGTCTATTTATCTATTTTTTTTTGTTGATGCTCTAGGAGCTAATATAAAGCGATATGAGAGCGTTTTGATTTAGCCTGCCCTTACTATTAAAAAAGTTCAAAACGAATTTTAGTATATTTTTTGCACAAGTGTAAAGTTATGTAAAGATACTTGAAATTATTTTACTATGGGCAATAATTAGATCATCAAAGTTAATTAAATATTTTTGCTTTGATTGAGCAAGGTTGCACTGATTACTAAAAATCCTACATAATAGGTTTATAAATGTAGGGGCTTGAATTAAGCTACAATAGTTAATGGCTAACAGCATAACCTGCCTTGCTCTCTTATTAACTAACTATGAGGATTAAAAAACACTATGAAAATTCGTAACTATAAGAGTGCATACTCTATGGTTACTAAGAGAAAGCGTAAAAACGGCAAGGTGTATACGTACACTCAAGACCAAATCAAATCCATTAATAATGGTACTGATATTAACTCACTTGAGCCTGTACTGTACAAAAAGCCATCAGTCAAAAGTGTAAATAATTCACCAAAATTGGACTTGATTGACGCTAATGAGCAAGCTAGAATTACTTACAATGATACTAGCGATACTCAAAACTTAGTAACCGCTTATAACAGTAATTATGTAACAGGTTTTAACAGCTTTGTTTAGTTGAGTGATTATTGACCATGCTTAGATAGGTGGTCAATGATGAAACAACTAAGAATGTGAGGCATAAATTTGGCTAGATATAAAGTTATCATCATTGATAAAGAACATGGTGAAGAAGATGAAATCTTTGACAATGAAAGTGATGCTCAATTATATTGGATGAGCTTGCATGAAGATTATAACAGTGCAAACTTAAAAGTTGAAGTGATCGAAGATTAACCAACTAACAAGGGGGTAACTCGAACATATGAAAAAAAGATATTCGTTACTCATTAGAAGTGTAACGTATGGTGAAAACGAATGTACAGGCTCACTTACTCGTAATGGGGAGTCGTACCACCTAAAACACTTTGATGAATACAAAGAATTACTAGAGTTTATGAGACAAGAAACTCACGATGATTATAGCTGTCAAACTTATTATACTGATTTACAACAGGAAACAGTTATTAACTAAAAATTAGACGAGGGCATTACATATGCAGACGGCAGAGTCTAAACTGACTCTGGCAGTCAACAAACTACAGCAACGTGGTACGCTTGGACTATCCAAAGCAAGTAAGATGCCATGCAGGTCATGGTCGCTAGAAGCATTTACTACTTGTGCAGGTGCGACTGATCAAGACGGCAATGAGGTAGATGCTTGTAAAGGTTGCTACGCTAGGGACGGAAACTATAGGTTCACTAACGTGCGAGCTGTTAGGGTATTCAACAAGCAGGATTGGAAGCGTGACGCATGGGTTAATGACATGGTTGCAGAGCTAGACAATGACCGATACTTTCGGTGGTTCGATAGCGGAGATATGTACTCAGTATCACTAGCTAACAAGATGCTAGAGATTATGAAACGTACACCACACTGTAACCATTGGCTACCAACTAGACAGCACAAGTTTGACAAGTTCAAAGATGTATTGTCTAAGATGCAAGCACTACCTAATGTAGTTGTTAGATTGTCGAGCGATAGCATTATGGGTGAGACTATCGAGGGAGATAATACTTCGGTAATAATACCAGATACAAGCTACAGTGTTGACAAGGTAGCTAAGATTTGCGATGCTTATGAACGTCAAGGTAAGTGTGGTACGTGCAGAGCTTGTTGGTCTAAAGATGTACAAGTGATTGCCTATCCAATTCATGGACGTAAAGCAATCAAAGTTTCTAATGATATAATAGCGAGGTCAGTAGCATGAGTTTAAATGTGTCAGAAGTTTATCATGTATATGAATATGGTGAGCGAGTTAATGATAGTCCACTGTCTCTTGAGGACGCTGAACATCATAAGAGTAGGTGTGATAATCTTAATATTGAGTGTGAAATTGTAGAAGTAAAAGTTTATGGTGTTTAAATAGCGAGGTAAGTAGCATGACGATAATATTAAATTACGCTAGTAAAAAAGAGTGTAAGGAAAATATAGGCAAGCCTCTCAGATATTCCGAAACTAGTATGTTTGGTGAGGAGTATGTGAGGAATGGTAGGATTGCAGGTTGTAATAGACCACATATAACAGGATTTAAAAGAGAGTGGTTTGGTACAGTAACCATGAAGGACGGACTAATAGCAAAGGTAGAGTGATATGAAAAAAAGACACGCAATACCAATTGAGGATGAATACAAAGTAGATGTAGACTTCTGGTTTAATCTAGCGTTCTTTACACTAGGTACTTTGTTTTCTTGTTCGATACTAGCGTTAGCTTTTGTTTTATTCTTAACAGAGTAGGGAGAAACATATGACTAAACCAAACAAAGGTGATGTGTATGACGTACACCTAGACAATCAGATGCCACGTATCGGCTCTGGGTTTAGGATTGTAGAGATCGTATCGTTTGGGTGGAAGTGGGTAAAGGTCAAGACTATCCATCCAGATGAACGATTGGTATTCAAACAACGAGTGAGTCGTAAGGTATGGGATAACATCACCATAGTCTACAAGCTCAACGAGAATGCCAGATAACTAAGGAGAGTACAGACTTATTTTGGCGGGAGCGTCATGTTTAAAGTCTCTAAACTCTAAACTAAAAACGCACGGCTCTTTGGTAGTCTAAGCCATAAAACCGAGACTACCATTTCATTAACATTAAATAGCGAGGTAATATGATATGTTTAATTACATACATAATCGTACAGCACGAACTATTGTTCGTAGCATTGCGAATATCAACGAACTTATGGGTAGAGAAGTAAGACAAGATCGTGATGGTGCTGATAGATATTTCTTTTCAGCAGATACCGATTATCGTAGGCAGACTAAGTTTATACCACAACAACTCATAGCTTATCGTAAGAAGAAGCTGAGGTGGGGTTACAAGAAGGCATTAACACGAATGGAGAAGTATGAACAAACAGACAACCCATTCGCTGTACTGTCGGACTACAAACACGACACTTTCAATGAGTGGCATCTAGGGTATCTCTCATACTACCGAGAAGCAAATACAGGTAGATATATGCACGACATACCACAACGAGACAGGGGGTAATTAACATGACCTACGGACTATTGTACTTCAAAGATATAGACGATTACATGACAGCAGTTCAAAGGTGTATTCGTCATAACCTTAGGTTCGAGGGTACTGCAACCAATGGAAGTAATGGGTTCTGGTATCAGTTAGAAATATTACAGGAGATAAGCTGATGAGTGAACATGAAATTCCAAAAGGTACAAAAAGCATAGATGTATATTATAACCAATGTGTTAACTTTGATTTTAAAGAGCTAGGTATTGATATAGATCAAATTTATAATTGGTATGTTAAATACAATAGATTGCACATTACTTACAAGAATGGCACTCAAGAAGAATATGATAATACGCATGAATATGATGTGGATTATTCCAATCCAGACTCAATAGAATATAATCAATAGGAGGTTACTGATGAGTAAAGAAATAGATGATGTGCTATGCAATATGTACGACATAAAGATGGTACTCAAAAGACATAATTTGTTAGATGAGCCAAAGGATAATGAGGGTACTGAGTGTACTGTAAGAATGATTGTAGATGATACAATAGAACACTTAGAAAATATAGCGAGGGTGATTACTAATGGGTAAAGGTAGTAATCGTAGACCCACTAACGCTGAACTATATAACAGAAATTATGAACGTATCTTTTGCAAGAAAGGTAAAACACCAACACAAAAAACAGAGAGGATAAATCACATGGATTATGGAACAGGTACAAATTGGCGACCAGCAGATCAAGGTAGAGCTACACCATTTGAATGGGGTGGTAAGGAATATTTACTAATGCAAAACCTAGACACAGGTGAACACGCTTACTATAATGCTACTGACGATAGGTTCGAGCAGAACGTGGAGATGAACTGATGATTATAATCAAGTTCAAAAAAATATCAGTAACAGATGGTAAGTTAAAAGATTATGAGTCTATGTTTGACTCACAACAATCAGCCTTTGATTTCTTCAGCGATCTACTTAGTGATAAGAATGTTAAGGCAGTAGAACTTCAACGCATTGATGATAAGGTCTTAAAATATCATAGGAGATTATTATGTGTGTAGGAAAAGGAGTAATACTATGGACAAGATGATGTTATTAGCTAAGATTGTTGACCAACTTAAATTTTGTATAAATATCTGTGAAGATAAAAATTTAACTGTAGGACAAGAGGATATTTTCAAGGGCAGAAAAGAGTTGGCAGAAAGTTTATTAGAGATTATTGAAAGCGAGGAAAAGGTAGCATGAGACATTATAGAATTACAACACGATCAGTAATTTTGTCTGAATATATTGTTGAGGCAGATGATGAGGAAGATGCTAAAGACAAGCTCATGGAAGATAAATATATTAAAGAGGAGATACTTTCTTATGATAGAGAGCAAGTCCTTAAAGTAGAAGATATGACGGCTGAGTCTGAAGAAATTAGGTAATTTAAAATTATTCTAAATATCAACAAAAACAATTTGTTTTTTATTATTGACAAGAAAAAACCTATGGTTTACCTCCATTATCGAAATAACTTGACTAAAGGAGGAACTAATGTATTTTGCGTGTTGTAAGTTTGAGTGCCATTGTTTTAAATGTCCATTGTGGAGTGGATTTTATTGGTGTCCAAGATTATACAAAGTTACAAGAGACTATGGTTATGACATACATTGGTCTTGGTTAGGGGGTTGTTTTGTCGGCAGTAAAATTAAAAGAACACATTGATTTTGCAATAAAAAGATTTGAGTTTGTTCGTAAAGAACTTGACCCTTGGGTAGGAGTACAAACTTGTTTTGCTCTACTATTAATAGTAAGGCATACATATGTTAATAAAGAAGAAATGAGAGTGATGGATATTGGCACTCTTATGGCAACATCATCAGCAAGTGCTAGTCGTAATATACACTGGCTTGTTAAACATAAATTAATAGAGCTATATGAAAACCCAGATAGAAGAATTGAGAAGTTTGTTAAATTAACTAAAAAAGGTAGAGAATTTGTAAAAAGATTGGAGGAACTGTGAGACATATAATATTCACAACATTTTTATTTTGGTTGTCGTGTCAAACTATTGGTTATGTATTGGGAGGATTATTATGAGTGTTACTGCAAGAGGTAAGAAGTGGTTAGCCTATGTTACATCACCTGATGGTGAAAGATTTCGTAAGACTTTCTCCACTAACGCAGAAGCTACCTTATGGGAGGCACAAGTACGACACGCTTTAGAAAAAGGATTACCTATACCTAAATATGCTTCACCCACACAATCATGTAACATGACAATAGGTGAGGCAATGGAAAATGCTAATCAAATGTATTGGCGTAATGGTAAGAGTGAGCAACAATATGCTTATCTAATTAATACAATCAGAAAAGTATTTGGTGCTAAGACAAGTGTAGAGGATATAACTACTAACAAGATAGATGATTGGATTGTAAGATTAAAACAATCAGGTAGTAAAGCAAGTACAATTAACAAACATCTTAATGTAATATCAAGATCACTACGACTTGCACACGAGCAAGATAGATTATCTAAGATGCCTAAGATACGTAGACAAGCTGAACCAAAAGGTAAGTTACGATACTTTACCAAAGAGGAAGAACAGCTAATACTTCTAACTCTTAAATCATGGAATCAATCGTACTTGTATGATTGTGCAGTTGTTGCCTGTGATACAGGTATGAGAGCTGGTGAGTTATTGAAGTTTGATACCACGTTACATAAACTAGGTAACAGGTGGGGAGTATACATACCTGATCGTAAGAATGGTGAGCCTCTACTACTGCCTGTGACTAATAGAGTTTATGAAATATTACAGAAACGTAAGTTTGACAAACACCCTAGCAAGGATAGCACTTGCCGTAGAGTTTGGGCTAGACTTCGTAACCAACTTCATTTAGAGGATACTATTTGGCACACATGGAGACATACTTGTGCCTCAAGATTAGTACAAGGTGGCATGGATATATACAAAGTAAAAGAGTGGATGGGACATGAGGATATTAAGATGACTATGAGATATGCTCACCTAGCACCCACAAACATTATCAATGGTTGCGACATACTAGAAAGTGTGGCGTAACAGTGGCGTACAGTGGCGTAAAATGTTATACCTTGTTTAAAAAACCTATAGCGTCCGTAGCTCAGTGGATAGAGCAACCGCCTTCTAAGGTTAAGAGATGTAACTACGCCACCGAAGTTATTCACAAAATTATACACACATTATATTTATTATCTGGTGTGGTGTTAACTACGATAACGAAGTAAGTTATGAGTAACGCCACAGTTTCATTAATTAATGTCCCAAAACGAGGGTTAGACATGACTACTATGGACAAACAGATTGAGCTAGAATATCGGATGTTACAGTCTGGTATTGATAGATACAATAAACAGCTACAAGATTTATTAATATCAAGTTTAGAATCTAAAACATTACATGGAAGAACTATTATATCTGGAGTATGTGAGCCAGTTGCAGACGGTATAAAAACCTTATTAAAAACTAAAACAAGTAACAGAGATATTGCTATAAAATTATTACAGGGTGTAAATCCAGACCAAGCCTCATACCTTGCTCTTATATCAGTAGTAGATAAAGTATCTCAACACGTTCCATTGCTTAATGTAGCAAGGCTTGTAGGTGTTAATATAGAAACACAAAAGAGGTTAGATCAATGGTTACAAGTAGACAGTAACACAGCTAAAAATCTAATACGTATGGCAAACCAAAAATCTGATAAAGGTTTTGATCATAAACGTCATGGTTTAAATTATAAAATGAAAACTGATAAAGTAGATATTCCATATTGGTCAGATACAGATAGGATACACGTTGGGTTACGATTAATTGATATTATTATTAAAGAAACTGGCATAATTAAATTACGAAATGAGTACGCAAGACGTAAATCAGTAACGTATTTACAAGCTACTGATGATACTCTTGAATGGATTAAAGCTTTTAATGATACAAACCAATCTAATTTACCAAGATATAGCCCATGTATAATTGAGCCAAAAGATTGGGACTCATTCTTTGGTGGTGGTTATTATTCTGAGCATATAAACAAAAAACCTTTCTTGAGGATTCATGGCATATGAAAAAACACGTAAAAGAATATATTGAAGAGTTTGCAGAGCAAGACATGGAGATGGAGTTTAAATGTGTTAATGCTTTACAGAGGACTCCTTGGCGTATTAATAATTTTGTAGTAAAAGTTTTAAGAGGTGCTTGGGATAGTGGACAAGAGTGGGCAGGTTTACCTCCAAGAGATAACATAGCAATACCACCTTATCCTTTTGATGTTGATCCTAAAGATTTAGTTGAGACACAAAAGGAGGAATTTAAAGAGTTCAAAGCAAAACGTAATAAGATTTATTCTGAAAACAACAGGAATATGTCAAGACGTATACAAGTAGAACGTACAATTCAATTAGCTGAAGAATATCTTGAGCATGATGATTTTTGGTTTGTATGGCAAGCTGATTTTCGTGGTAGAAAATATCCTGTTGAGTCTTTTCTTTCACCACAAAATGCTGATTACTCTAAAGCATTACTAGAGTTTTCTCGTGGTGTGTTGATTGAAACAGATGAAGATGCTCAGTGGTTAGCTATACATGGTGCTAATGTGTTTGGTGTAGATAAAGTATCTCTGGTTGATAGAGAGTTATGGGCGTTGAGTAATACACAAAAAGCTTTAGATGTTTATGACGACCCATTTACTAATAGATGGTGGCAAGAAGCAGACAAACCTTGGCAAGCATTGGCTTGGTGTAAAGAGTGGGCTGAATACACGATTGCTAAGGGGTCTAACGAGGCGTATGAGACACACTTGCCCTGTGCTAGTGATGGTAGCTGTAATGGATTACAACACCTCTCAGCGATGCTCAGGGACGAGGAGGGAGGTCGAAGTGTAAATCTACTTCCTAACAGACAGCCTCAAGATATATATTCGGACGTAGCTAAAAGAACTACAGAATTACTTGAAGCAGAACAAACTTTATTAGCTAGACAATTACTAGAGATAGGAGTTTGCAGAAAAATTACAAAAAGATCAGTTATGATTGTTCCGTATTCTGGTACTCGTCATGCTTGCAGATCATACATACAAGAATCTCTTGAAGAGAAGTGTAAGGGTAGGAATCCTTGGGAAGATAATTTTTTTCAACCTGCTTTGTATTTATCTGGATTTGTTTGGCAAGCTATCAGTGAAGTAATTGTATCAGCTTTTGATGCTATGAATTATATCAAAGACATAGCTAAACTTTATGTAGAAAATGGTTTATCATTTTATTGGAAAACACCTACCAATCTTATTGTTAGACAATATTATCCTAACAGTAGGAAAAAAAGGGTACAGTCTCATTTAAATGGGTCTATTATTAGACTTACTTATCGAGAGACCGAAGAAAATACCATTGACAGTCGTAAGATGTTGTCAGCAGCAAGCCCTAACTTTGTTCATTCGCTTGATGCCTCAGCCCTTACATTAACAGTGGTTAAGTGTTTAGATCAAAACATAAAAGACTTTGCTATGGTGCATGATTCTTATGCAACACATAGTCCTAATATGCCTAGACTAAACAACGAGTTACGTAACGCTTTTGTAGCTATGTATGAAGATAATGATGTACTTCATAATCTCTACACTAACGCAGTAACTACACTACCAGAGGGAGTGGATGTACCACCCCCACCAAAACAAGGTAAGTTAAACTTAAAGGAGGTTTTGAAAAGTGATTACTTTTTCGCCTAATCCTAAACTTCCCCTTAAGCGTAACCTCACAAAATTAACTATAGGAATAGGAAATATATATGGCTAAAAATTTATTAGTATTAGAAGGTACAGCAATGTGGGCTAAAGTGTTTGAGCCTGATACAAAGTTCAATCCTGATGGAGACTATAGTATTAATCTCCAAATGCCAGCAGCAAAAGCAGCTCCAATGTGTGAGAAATTAGATACAATAATTCAAGCGAAGTTTGATGAGGCTATTGAGAAAGACCCTCGTCTAAAAAACACGCTGACCACACAATGTTGTAGTAATCCTGTTTATGACCGAGATACTGGTGATGATACAGGTAATGTTGAGTTTAAGTTTAAGCTCAAAGCTAAAGTAAGAAAACGTGATGGTTCTACTTACGAGCAACAACCTGCTGTTGTTGACTCTAAGCGTGTACCACTAACTAAAGAAACTTTAATTGGTAATGGGTCTAAGGTTAAGGTTGCTTTTGAACCTATATCTTACGTTATGCCTAGCACTAAGAAAGCTGGAGTTTCACTTCGTCTTAAAGCAGTACAGGTAATTGATCTTGTCGAATATGGTAACTCCGCAACCTCCGTATTCGATGAAGAGGACGGTTTCGTTGCTCCTCCTACAACTGAAGCTGTCAGCGAGGAGGTTTCATTTGATGAAGGCGACTTCTAGGTCAACCTTAGAAGAGCGTGTACAAAAGAACCTCGACTCTCGTGGGGTAGTTTATGAGTATGAACCTTGTAAGCTACCCTATGTA
>VTLG01016114.1_pt1 | contig 40729 bp, 58 predicted proteins | sample 4694571 | NCBI WGS metagenome assembly VTLG01 (sample SAMN12604809, study PRJNA352737) | marine metagenome | biome: ENVO:00000447; feature: ENVO:00000209|ENVO:00000569|ENVO:01000036; material: ENVO:00002151; isolation source: viral sequences binned using virsorter ...
ACTATGGCGGGGGTCGGCTGAAGTCAACCGGCGCCCGCTATTTTAGATTGTGAAATAATTAACTATAGGGGCGGGGGGTATCGTGGCGAAGAATAAAAATAAGAATATATTTAATAAAATATTTTATGCGTTGTGCCAACGCCCACAACGTACAGCGAAGCACGTACGCCGTATATTAATACACGACTGCGGGGTTATACGCTTAACCCGCTTGCGTTAGCTATACAGCCGTAAACCAACGTTAAAACGTACACGCCAACCCCACATATACGACGCCTAACTTATGCGGTAATACGCTTTTAATACGTTTTTATTGGTTTTATTTGGGCGGATATTGGGTTTTTTGTGGGTTTTGGTCAATATTGCTCTAATATTGCTTTAATTGGGGTATGGACATATACACAAACCCCAGAATCTTTTATATAATGTATCTATCTTAAATAAGTGTAGATTAATCTACACAGTAGAAAAGGGGTTTATAGTGATTACTAAGGAAAAAGCAGAAGCGTTGACACCCCAAGATAGTATTAGACCTATCTTGGAAGCGGGTGAAGAGGTTCTAAGGTGGGCGGGTAAGGAATTGGCATTAGCCAACCCAAACCACAACCCAAACCTTGACACTAAAGTTACTCTAGTTATCCAGTCTAAGGGGCGTAGTTCTACATGTGGAACCTTTACAGCAGATGTATGGAGTACTAAAGAAGGTGCACCTGTTCATGAGATTTTAGTGTCGGCGGAACACTTGAAACAATCCACCCTTGAGATTATCAATACACTGATACATGAACGGGTGCATATGTGGAACCACCAGAACGGAATAAGTGATTGCTCAGAAGGTGGGAGGCATAATATCAAGGGGTTTAAAACTACTTGTGAATCTATTAAAGGGTACTCTTGTGAGTTTCAAAGTAAATCAATCGGCTACGGCTTAACTTCGATTCTACCAGAATTAGAAAAGAAGCTAAGGTTACCAGTTTCTAAGGGTGGGTTAGATATTGATAAGCTTGATATCGTATTTAATAAGTTTAGGAATGTACCACCAAGAACCAAAACGCCTACGAAGTCTATCAAGTACACGTGCAATACTTGCAATGCTACTTTTAGAGCTACTAAGCCAATAAGCGTTGAATGTGTACCTTGCGGAACTCGCTTCACTTCTAATTCCACAATTGAAATTTTGGAAGGGTTAGGAATAACCCCCACAGTAGAAGAGTTTGGAGTAACAGAAGAAGTAATAGAAGAAGTAATAGAAGAAGTAAAAGATAGCGTAGCTTTCAATAGTTTCAAAGAAGCTTTATTACCAATGGGGTTTAAGGTAAAAGAAATTAAAGCAGCTTGGGAGGATATCCGAAAAGCTAACCTACTCTTAGAAGATACCAGCGCCCAAGTAAAGCACGCCCTACAGAATAGCGTAACTAGTGTTGCAAAGTAGATTAAAAGCGGGGGCGTGTATTAATACACGCCCCCAGAAAAGGAGCAAAAGAGTGACTATAGGAAAACACAATTACTATAAAGTAACACATATTTTGGAAGTAACGGAGTATATATGGGCTAATAGCAGCAATGATGCTATAGAGCAATACTCAAAGCCCCATGTAATACAATCAGAATTAGGCGGGGTGCTAATGGTAGAAAATATACTACTTAAAGGTAGTCAATCACGACTAGCAGCAGCAGAAGAAATAAGCAGCCACCTAAAGAGTTTATATTCTTAAAGAATAAAAAAACGGGGTTGTGGATTAATCCACAACCCCCAGAAAAGGGGTTAACTATGGATAAGGTAGCAACAAAAAGAATAGCTCTTATTATTTCAGACTTACAAAATGGGGGTAACTTAGAAGGTGATAGTTGGACTAGCTTTACTCTTAACACTAGAGATAAAACAGACTTAACTTTTACACTCTCACAGATTGCACGATGGATAGAAGAAGAAGAGAGAAACTTAGACACTCTAGAAGTCGAGCACATAGTAGGAAGTAATAAAAGATTTAAAGTTAGGTTAAGTTTTAAGAAAACCTATTAAGCTTCTTAAGAATTAATCGGGTTGTGTATTAATACACAACCCGATTGGCTTATTTATTTAAAAAAGAAAAAAAAGAAGTTGTGTATTAATACACAACTTTATTTTATTAATTTAAAAAAGAAAAGAAACTAAAGCTAGATAAGGGGGGTGTGTATTAATACACACCCCCCTTTTTTAATGTGTGGGATACGCAACAACCTTAACACTACTAGACCAACACGCCCGACAACCCCCGCAAGTATTGTTTTGGTTTTGGGCGGGACATACATGAACCCCAGCGGGGGCGGGTTGGGTTGGGTTTATAGTCATGCTAGAGTATTGATAGTTACCAGCGATAGCAACCCCATTAAAAGGGGCTGATACCCTAATGATTAGGTTATCTGGTACAACCCCGCCCCGCTTCTTATATTCAGATAGTATTTTATATTCTTTAGTAGGTAGCCAAAATAAACAATCTTTATTTAAGTAGGCTAGCGCAACAAATTTAATAAGGTGTTCTAGTTTGTTGATATCTCCCGAATCAAAAAACCTTACTAGTTTAGTCTGTGTTTTATTGTCTAGCTTGGATTGCTTCACGATAGTATCAAAACCCTTGACCCAATTGGGGTTAGTGTTTAACTTTTCAAGTCTTCTACTGTGTGCATTCTGTACTGGAGTGAAAACATAGCGCCCTTTTAAAGCGTAACAATTAGAGCACACACTACCCTTTATCTTTCGCAGCTTAGCCCCAGTAATACAGTCCTTAGCCGAAGTACTGTAGCACGTGCAAACCTTAGGCATTTTAGAAGGTAAAGACTTACCCCCTATTTCTTCTAATGCTTCTTTAATTAACATGCTATCACTTTCCAAATTTTAAATTCTGGATTGGGTTCTTTTGGATAAACTTCAACATGAAAGTCTAACCCGCAATCAATACAGCGTAGGTGTTGCAAATTACCTAGGATACCTAGCTCTACAGCACCCGTACCACCATCACAAATAGGACACTGATAATCCATAACTAACCCCCTTTATATAGTAAGATAAGTATATATTAGGGGGGTTGATATAGCAACCATACACAGTGACATTATGGGGTTTGCTATCTACAATATATATGGTAGAATGTTTTTATATTAGAAAAGGGGGTTGTGATGTACACAGTACACAACTTTAGAACTAAGAAGGAATTGATAAAAGCTTTTAAGGAAGGGGTAAAGATAGAAGTATTCCAAGCGGGGGGGTTTTTTCCCAGTCCTAAGAATGGGAGTATAGCCCTTGAAGGCCCCCATTACCCCGCCCCGCATAGCTGGTACGCTTCGGGGGTTATTGAAAACGATATTTTAGTAAAGGTTAAATAGCCCCTAGGTTAGGTTGTGTATTAATCCACAATAATTGTGGATTAATACACAACCTTAATTATTACCCAAAATGCTGTGGATTAATACACGATGGAGGCAGCATTGAAAGTAATGATTGGGGAATGTAGGTAATGATTCGGGAATGTGGGTAATGAAACGAAAGGAACAAAGGGGGTTCATGTTATGAAAACAACAAAACAAGATTTAGAAATGCGAGTAATGCATGTGCGTAGATTACTTGAAGAATTAGGGACGCCCATAGATTTATCAATTGATTATGTATTAGGGAGCGGAGCTAAGTTAGTGTTTGATAATGGCTCCGAGCGTATCTCATATAGAAAAACCAAGTCTGAAATAGACCATGTGCTTGTTGCAATTGAGCGTGTACTTCACCAAATTCAATATCAAGTGAAAAAGGAGAGGTAGATGAAAAAAGTAGTAATGCGGGCTGAATTTAATACATTTGATATAGCAGAAGCGTGGTATTTAGCCTTGTCTCATTGCCATGATGGACAATCGTCAAAAGAATATAAAAGGCTTTCACATATGTCGAACTACTTTACGCCTAACCCTTGGTTAAGCGTCGAGAGACTCAATGATAATGCCAAGGTTATTTATGATAACGCTGTAGAGAAATTACTAACTAAGAAAAAGGAGAGGTAGATGAAAAAAGTAGTAATGCGGGCTGATTTCAGTACCAGTGGCAATGTCGAGTGGGTACTGGATGTAGATGACGGCACTAGTGAAGACGAGATACTTGACATTGCTCAGCGTGAGATTGAAGACCTGCTGATAGAAGACCTGCTGAATATGGATACAAATTGGGATGGTGTTCGGGTTGAACATGTAGAAGACGTAGGCAAACCAAGAAAGGAGCCGTGGGATTAATGAGCAACATAAGTAGTATTGAATGGAATGAGTTCCCAGAGAGGAAGCCTCGCCCACTAGGACTAACTGTTAGGCCAGAGTACGAGGCAGTTCGTGCATTAAAAGTAGGGGAAGCAATCAAGTTCCCTTGTACTTGGAAGCATTCTATAAGATGGGGTAAGTACGACATATGCAATGGAAGGGCTGGTGCGTACACAACAGCCAAGAAAGACGCTCCCTATAAAAGATTCCAAACAGCATGTGTAGATAAGGTGATTTACGTTAGAAGACTTCAAGACGAGGTGAAATGATGGAAATTTCTATAGGGAATCTCTGCACCAATTGCGGAGTCAAAACCTCAGAGCTAGCAGGAGCTTACCCAAGTGGAGCGGATGCCATCCTCACGCTAGGCTGGCAGGACTACAACGAGTCCACGCTAAATTACGTTAATGTGAAGGTTAATGGATTGCTTTGCCCTGACTGCCAAACATCAAGCGAGGAAAAGTAATGAAATGTGAATTTTGCTGGACAACTATTGAGGATGGGGATGCTAAAGGGGATGCTATAGGCTTAGTAAATATTGAGGTGGATGGAGATTGGGTAGATGTGCCAACAGATGCCATTGAAATATTTATCCATCATGATTGTTTTTTAGAAGCGAGGAGAAATTATGGAAACACAGGACTATTACAGGTATCTAGTAAGACTTAGGGATAGTGGAAGGACAAACATGTACGGAGCATCGCCGTATCTGGAAGGAATGTTCGGCCTTGGGAAGAGCGAAGCTATAAAGGTGTTGACCGATTGGATGGATAGCTTTGACTTACCTGAAGAGGAGCAACCTGATGATGGAAGATAAGCTCACAATGGCTAAGTGTGGATGTGGCTTCGATACGAACAACTCAATACCACCACAGCATCCTTGTTCAGAAGCAATGATGCTACTTGATGAGCTTCCTTCAGGGGAATTCTTGATTGCTAGGGCATACGCAAACCACATGAAGGAAGCATTGCGTGTATTAATACACGCTAGGGATTAATTGTCATATGGGGATTGACTGCCACTCCGTTGTAGTGTACTGTTGGTACTACCAACGGAGTGGTAAACCCCAGAAAGGAGAAGTATGAAATTAGTTATCGAGGATAGCCGATATGCGGTTGCCCAGATAGAGAGGTCACGTGGCAGTCAGGATGATATGGAGCTTTCATTCATCGTGCAATTATGGTACTCAGAAGAACCAAAGATGTATGTTCAGATAATCCAGAGGGGTATCTACTCAGCGGGGTTCAGGGTAGGCGGTGACGATGTTGCAGAAGCAATATTGGTAGATGAGCCAAGCGATGGTGCGATGGTACGGAAAGCACTAATGAAGCTAGACAGTATTAGCTTTGAGAATTTTATCGGTGACTGGTGTATAGAACAGGGCGGATATCAAGTTCTTGATATCAGAAAGTCAGAGAGAAGGTAAGTAATGAATGAATTTTATGATTGCCCAGATTGTGATAAAGCCATACGCATAGGTGAATCATGTCCTCAATGTAATGACATAGACATAGACCCACCTGACATGTATGACATACTGAAAGACTGGAAGGAGAACAGAGAAGAAGAATACAACATCATCAAAGCAGAAGCAGACCAAGAATTAATGGAGAGTGGATATGCCAAGAACTTATAGGCCAGCTAACGAAGGGAAGGTACACTTAACCTTACACAATTTCCCCTCTGACATAATTGACTGGCTCGACAGTAAGAAGAGCCAGCCAGTACAGATACTATGGGGTAAAGACAAGGGTAAGGTTGAGATGGTTCCAGTATCAAGGAAAATGGTACTCGTTGACCTCTTGTATTCATTTATGAAATCGGAGAAGAATGAGGATAGAGTCACTATCGACAGTGACACTAACCTCGCTGAACCCTCGCAGTTCTAACCCCTCTGCGAGGGTTCATGTTGTTATCAATAATGCAACAGAGAAAATCACTATATTTTGGATGTAAAAAATGCGGACAATGGGAGAAGAATCTGAAAAGATTCCTCGACCATATTCATCTCTGTCAAAACATTGACAGAAGATTACAGGAAAGCGAGGACATAAAGTGTCACAACAATTAGTAGGAGTAGTTAGTAAGGGTACTGGAATATTCGATGAGGTAAGCAAGAACGGAAAAGATTTCAAACGGAGAGTCCTGTACCTAGACGATGGAGACATGAGGCTCACCTCAATAAGAGCATTAGCGAATGGAAAGCTAAGTGGTGCTGAACAGGAAAAGCTTTTTGTTAATGCGAGAGAAGAACTCATTGGAAAGTCTGTAACAGTATCTTGGGAACACGACCCAACAGGTAAATACATGAATTTACTCTCGATAGACGAGGTAAATGACGGAGAAAATACGGCTGAGACCTCCATAGAAGGCCGAGAAGCCCCCTCTCAGGGTTCAGCAAGGGATAGAGCCAACTCGATAGAGAAACAGGTGCAGTTATATGTAGCCAAAGACCTGTTCATTTCAGGAAAGATAGAAGGCTGGCGACAAGCAGCCGAAGTAGCGAAACGTATGTGGCTGATAATCAACGAAGAGATTTTAGACTTTCTAGAAGAAGAAGAATTAGAGAGTGAAGAAGAAACTGTTCTTTAGTCGTTTATTAATACACACATGAATAGCATAACCATCACCATCCCTGAATTACCTAGTGCAGCACTGAAGTCTGGCTTCAGGGGTGGTTGGTGGTTGGTACGCAAGGCTAAGGTTCACGATACTGAGATGGCTCATGTCTACTCACTCATTGCATACAGAGAAAAGAACGGAAAGGGAAGAACGAACATTCCATTGAAGAAGGTATCCGCTGAAGTTCTTTTCGTATTTAAAGAGCAAAGACGAAGAGACCTAGACAATTGGATTGGTAGGCTGAAGGGGTACTGGGATGGCATTGTAAAAGCAAGAATTATCGAAGACGATAACATCGATATTATTACCAGTATCAATGTAAAGTTTGAGGTGGACAAAGAACGTGCGCCTTTAACAATCATTACACTAAGTGAGGTTAGTGATGACAACGAATGAAGAGTTACTCAAAAGAATAGAGCAGCTTGAGACAATAAACAAAGCCCACGAGAAGAGAAGAGACCTAGAGCATCAAGCTATAAAGATGGCAATTACTCAGGTTAACTATCTAAACAAGTGGGCTAAAGACCTAGACAATAGGTTAGACTGGCTAACCCATAGCCACGACCACATCACACAGTTATGGATGAATGAATCGGAGAGGTGGGAGAGGGCTTACGAAATCTCAGCAAAGAAAATGATAGAAGAACTTATCCCTGCAATACCAAGGGAAACAAGAATTGCACTGTTCGGTAAAGAAGAAACTAAAGGAGCAAAGATAGATGACTTATTCCCAAATTTCAGACCCACAAGTGACAAACGAAGGGGCAACGTGGAAGCACACGCTGAGCCACGGCAAGGTGGCACGACTCTTAGCAACTAACATAAGTCGTGAGCGCACTGGATGGCATGCGAAGGTAGGTGTTGCGCTAGATGACTGGCCTATAGAGATTGACTACATCAATCTTGAAAGAGCAAACGCTCGTAACGACCTTGCAAGACATGCACACGCAAAACTGGTAGCAAAGATGACCTCCGAAGGAGACGATATTACTCATACGGAATGGTCTAGAGAACAGATAAGTGAACACATACTTCAGTTCTCCTATTGGATTGTGAACAACTACGAGAAGACACAGAACAAGATAACGAAAGACGATATGCTCCCTGTGTCAGGTATCGAATGGCTTATAAATCCTTACCTGATGGTAGAAGGGGCGACAACCATGTTCGCTCCACCTAAGTCAGGCAAGAGTACTATCGCAATGGCTATGGCTATCTCCCTTACCACAGGCTCAAACAAACTGTGGGAAGTTGAAAAGAAAATACCAGTTCTTTGGGTAAACCTTGAGCGTCCTGATAATTCAGTCAAGCTTAGGGCAAGGCAACTTGCCTACAGTCTTGGAGTCGAGGGAGACTATGGTCTTGAGTTCTTACACAGAAGAGGACATGTCCTGAGTGTGGTTGGTGGGAGCATAGAGCGTTGGGTTAATGAGAACCCAGATGGTTTTGTATTCCTCGATTCCATCAGTCGTGCAGGAATGGGAAAGCTTGTTGATGATGTGACTGCAAATGCCTTTACTGACACCATGCACAGACACGCACCTAGAGGGTGGTGTGGTATTGGACACACATCAAAGCTAAACCATAACGAGATGTATGGAAACACCATGTTTCAGGCAGGTGCTGACATTGAGATACGCTTACGTTCTCAGGTAAAGAAGAGTGAACTTGGTGTAAAGATGGAGATAGCAACCTCAAACCATACAACGAAGAACACCTCAATGACTCTTGCTTTTGAGTATGTAGGTGATGAGTTAGTTGATGCAAGAAGAGCAGACGAAGGAGAATATGGAGACATTGTTGCCGTTTCCGCAGGCAACCAAACGAGAACCCAGAGACTTATTGATGCGATTAACGAGCTTGGTGGCAGGGCAAAGGTAAGTGAACTATCGGAACACACTGGTATTCATATCAGTGATGTAGGCAAAATAATGTCCAGAGCAATAGCGTCAGATAGGGGTGACTTTGTCAAAGTAGGAAACGGAAGGCCACCCGAATATGGTGTGGCTTCAGTCAGAGAGGAGGAGCAATGGGAAACAACCCTATAACAAAAATGCTGGATGATGCCCTGCGTATGGGTCTCACACTAAAGTCAGATGATGTGACGGAAACATCTGTTGTAAGAATGGTTGTTCCAACTGACTTCCCTAAGAAAATGCTAGAGCAATTAACTAGTGATACTAACAAACCACAAGTAAGACTCTTATGGAGAGTCAGGGAACTATCCAAGTGGCTTAGTGAAGACTACAAGCAATGGTGGGATGGGAAGTCTCCTCTTGAAGGAGATGAATACGCCAATCTTATAAATGCATTTGTCGATGGAGATAAGCTTCTGAGATTTACTTATGACTTTGAAGGATGTATCTGGGGTGAGAAAGGATGCAATGCTGCAACTGGGTACGCCCCAGTATTATGTGATGGATGTACCAGCTAACTAGGCCACCTACTAGGCCACCTAGTTAGCCACCTAGTAGTTAGTAGGTAGGTGGTATATATATACCACCTACCTAGCGAAGAAAGAGAGGTTAGTAATATGACAGACAGGGTTCCTATTTATTCAACAGTCAGTGGAAGGGAAAAGGTTGTTGGTGCTATCTCATGGGATGACTATGCAAGGACATGGATACTTGAGAAGAGAGTAATCCCAGAGAAACATATGTACAGAATAACTCCCGGATGGGCAATGGATGATGTACACATAGCTAAGCTTAGGGAGCTTGCGGGTGAAGAAGAAGCAATCATCAGGCTTCATTCAGATGATGGGGAATACTGGATTACAAGTCTTACAGTGTGGGATGAGAACGCATTTAAGCACAGAGGTATAGCAAAAGACCAAACTCTCCTAGAATTAAAGCATTGGTCTGACGCTATATTCGAGGGAACCAGTGATGGAGTTCAAGGAACGTTTAAGCTATGAATGAAATCACGTACAAAGCCTACTGCATGAAATGTCAGAAAGTAACAGCCTTGTTGAATGTTAAACAGGATGGTGCTTGGTGGGATGGAAGACCTAAGTTCATAGGTGAATGTGAAACATGTGGATTACAAATCTATAGACCTCTTGCACCAAAAGATGAAAATAAAATACGGAAGCAGCATATAGCTGATAAGAACATGGCAGACCTGCACGAAAAAGCAATGCAGGCTGCACAAGAAACAAGAGGCATGAGGCATTGTCCTCATTGTTATACAGGAGTAATGGTGAAGGTCTACGAAGACCCAGCCAATCCTCTCAATGATGATATAAAATGCGTCAGTTGTGGCTATAGTGGAGTTACAATAAATGTGCCAAAAGGGTTTTTATTGACAAGAAGTAAGGCCAAACGATAAGATTTACTTGCTCCTTTCTTCAAATCCCTCTGTAGTTTTATTGAGATTTTTCTACAGAGGGATTTTGTTTTTCTTCTGTTTCTTTTCGTTGACAAAAGGCAAACCAGATACTAAGGTAACTAGACTCTCTTAAAGGTAGGGCATACCTAACGGAGCATCTATATGTAAGGCTCGCCCTCACCATCTAGTGAAGCAAGATGGTGGGGGCGTTCCTTTTCTTCTTTAGATAAATTCTTTTTCATGGGGTGACCAGAGATGAGGTTCATCTCTACGTAGTTAACGGCTTCTGTTTCTTTACCGCAACGCTTACAGACACCTTTACTTATCCGTCCTAAAGGCGGTTCAAATACCCAGTAGTGAACGCATGTATCTACCACGGCTCCGTTGACTTAGTGCCACCATCATAAGGTCTGGCTAGGCCAGCTTCTATCAATGCTGTTCCAGCATCAACGCCATCACACACAACATTGACGAGCCATCGCCCATACTTACCTCTGCCGTCTTCACTGTAGACGAGTACGTCATCAGACTTAAAGATAAGGTCTTCAAGAAACTTCTTAGCCTGTAAGGAAAGCTCTCGTTCTCTATCAGTCTTGGCTCTCCATCCCTTTTCAGGGGTGTCGATGCCCATGATTCTGAACTTAGGCTTATTAAGGCTGGCTCCCCAGCCTACATCTAGTGTGTCTGAGTAGAATGTATCTCCATCGTACACACGAATATTACCTTTAGGCTTTGCTACCCAAGGACGTACAGTGTGTATTAATACACGTTCATCCATGTTACTTTCCTATCTTGAATACGCCTAATGCCTTGCCCCATTGCGTCCATTCAATAGGTGTAATCTTTCCGTCCTGAAGCATCTTAATGCCTTGGTCTATGGCAGCTTTGCGTTCTTGGGGGGTATCTAGGGCAGAAACTATCTGTTGCCCTAGCTTAATGAGGTTCCTCGTATCGGCTGGTAATAGTCCTAGTAGAAAGTTCATTTCTTCTTTCCCTTCTTAGGTGGATATTTCTTACCTTTAGGCATGGTGTATCACCTTCTCTTTCTTTATAAGCCAGTCACGATGCTCGAATAGAACAGGACTAGCAAACTTCTCTCGTGCTTCATCAGTTAAATTATACCTTGGCTTGGCAAGTATACGTTCTGAATCGTTATATACCCATACACCATAAGTGCGTGATTTAGTGGTTGAGTAGCCACCACGATGGAGCCATGCGCCTGTGTCAGCAATCAACATATCTCCACGTTGCATATAGAATGTCAGTTGTCCTTCATCTGTAATCATTTCAAATGCCCCTGCTCCCATTTCTAGGCAGTCTGAGAAGTAAAGGAATACCTTGATAACCCTAGATTGTTTTCCAAACGCTTCTGCGTCCTTATGCCACCCCTGTGAGCCTATCCGCTCCCTCCCTTCTTCTAATGGAAAGGTGTGCCAGAGGTCATAATACTGTAACGTAGGTTGGTGACCATCCATACATTTAGTTATGAAGTTGACGATGGTAGGTTGTAACGCAAATGAAAGAAATGAATCGGAAGCTTTATACGTTACTGTCTTTCTATCGTGAGGAAGTAGTCGTGCTATATAGTGCTTCTCAAAATCATCAATGGTTTTATCTGGCCTATTAGCAGTGTAATGGGTTACATAATCCTGTATAGCATTAGATGTAACCCATTCATCCGCAAAGGATGAGAGTTCATCCCAATATTTACCTTCGTAAGCCACCTTTAACCAACCATTAGTTAACATAAAACACAACCCTGTAGGTAATGCGAACGTCGTGTATTAATACACGATTAGTTTGTAATAGTTACAGGCTCAGCAATCAAAACCTCAACATTGTTATTAGCATTAATAATCTGGCCGGTGACAGTAGTTTCAATAGTAAAGTCCTTTGCCGAAAGGCCATCACCATTTCCTATTTCAGAGTTCAGGATATTAAGTGTCCCTACTTTCATACGACTGAGCCTACACAATCCACCCTTGGTGTAAATGTTAGTAAGGGTAATCTTGTTCACCCTTCCGTTTGTACCAGTCGCAGCAGCCTCTATCCATAGGCGGTCATATGTACCACCTTCAGTCCTAAGAGCAGCAGCCATGTGGTTGCCTCCTACTACAGACCTCATGCGGTTAGAAACACCGCTTCCGGGAGCAGGTGCTATTGATTGCCCATCACTGGCATTCCCTACGATATTTATAGTATGAGCATCTATATCGTGGAGTCGTAATTTCTGACAACGCAAGCCATCTATGGTAAATGTCCCTACCTCAAGCCAGTTAGTCTTTGACGCTAAACCTCCAATATCCACGGCTGTTGTAGCTCCTTGGGGGAGTGCGCTATTAGCGTAGATAGTACCAAGGCTTACGGCACGAATATCTATCTCATCTACAGCCGTAGAACTAAGGGATATTCTGAGCGTGTTGTAAGACATACCAGTTGCTGCTTCAGGCTCATTAAGCGCATAGAAGCTAGGGATGTTGCTTGGTGCAAAGTACTGACCCGGACTTCTATTCTCAAAGGTATCTTCAGCAAGCAAAGTCTGGTCTACAGTAACGGCTGTGGTAGCCACGCCACCTATAGCAAGAAAAGAAATAGCCATGTTGGGGCTGAACCCCATCTTCAATAGCAAGCTGTATGGAGACATGATTACTTTGAATACAGTAGCCCACTTCTTTGACTCAGCATTGAGGTATTCAATCTTATCGAATATCCAATTGCGTACCTTAGCTAGCTTGCGGTATAGAACCACAGGAGACATGAGTACCTTACGAGGTGTAGCAATAATAGCCCTGATACACTTCTTTAAGAACGTCACAGCTTTTCTGTACACCTTCATCGGAATGACATAGAGGAACCTGAACGGCCTAGCGTAGAACCTCGCAGCCTTTACAAAAGAACCTAAAAAGATTTGTAATAGTCTCATCACTCAGCCTCCAGCACTTTCATACCTAGTGCTATAACTCCTCCAATCGTACCTGTTGCTACCTCTGGGATATCGTGAAGAATACCCACCCATGCCAAGATACCTAGCACTATAATTGCTAGGAATATTTGGGGTCTTACTTTTCCAATCATTACAACACCTCTTCTATAGAGACTGTAGCAATACCACCTCTAGAACTTTGAGCATTAAATCCTGTAGCAGAGCCACTCTCAGTAGTTTGTAATTGCAAACTAGTTAATTCTACCTGCACTTCAGATGTAAACCCTGTATCTGGGTCTCTATCAAAGGGAACCAGAGTTACAGAATCGTGAATAGCTTCCAGTCTGTCAATAACATCTTGTGGCCTGATTCCCTCTTCTGTGGCAGTACGGCCTATATCTATAGGCAAACGAAAACCTTTTAGTGTGGCTAGTTTTGTCCTCACTACCACCTCAAACTCATTAAGCAAAGGTGATTGTGTTGTATCAGCAGCATCACGATGGAAATTAACCCTGTGCCTAGCAGTCTTTGCGCTTACACCACGGCCTGATGTGCCGAAAGATAAACTTGTAGCAGAAGAAAGGAAATCACCTAAGTCATTAGCATCCCATGCCTCACCATCTAGGCCATACTTATGCTCCATATAATCAGCACTGGTACTCCCACCTAAGTCTTCCGCATCTACTCTGCTTTCAAGAATGGCAGTAGATGTTTGTGGGTCTCCGTGGTCATCTTCAGCAAATTCAATGTAACCAGTAGCTTTAAAGCCACTGTCTGTAGATTCCACACGTTGCCGTGGTGGACGCTCTGGTTCTTCTATGTAGAAATGGACTGAATTGCTGCCCGGAGCACGGCTACCGCCTTCCTGCCACCAGTGCAGACGTTGTACTCCGTCATCTTCAGAAGAGAGAATCATCCCCCATATACGTCCATCACCATCATCATTGAAGGTAGTGCCGTCATCATAATAAACACTGTGCCACGCCTTTGTTTCATAATCCATAGCAAGAATAGATTTCTTCTTGCCACTGGTAGTACCACCATAAGCAACATACAGCCAGTCAGGGCTACCGCCGTAGATGAATGTAGGAACGCCTTGTTTGCTAGACACAAGTCCATCGCCATGAGCAAAAAGATTAGTGGGAGCATCAATAGAAGTATTAGGCAAAAATGGTCTAGTAGCTGGGCCTACATTTCTTATATCAACCTGACCAAGGCCAGCAACACTGGCTTCCATTATATTTTCGCCACGAGCAAAGTATAAGTTCCCATTACTCCCGACAGCCATACGTCCATCAGCCGGGCCACCAGTAAGAAATCCAGAAGAGAACAATTCGCTAAAAGAATTATTAGCCACATCTAATAGGTAGATATTTTCTTCTGTAGATATAACTGCTGCTGTCGGTATGCCAGCAGTGTTAGGGTCTTTCCATACAACAAACCCACGAATATAGTCTTCACCACCTGATGTGCCGGTCGCTGCGTTAATATCAGCTACTTGCGTAACAGATGCCTGTGACCCTTCAGTTGCTGAATGTGCGTTCGTAGATTTATAAACTAAAATGCTGTTGCCATCCCACAAAGCAATAAGCAACGTATTACCGAAAACTAAAAGTCTTGCAAGGTGGTCATCTTCATTGCTACGCCTCGTTATAGCGGTAGCAATAGTTCCTGACTGGTTGCTTATATCATTATTTGCTAATACTACTGTTGAAAAATCATTTGTTCTTACGAGGTGGAATTCAGTTTCTCCTCCCTCATTACCACCATCATGCTCTGGGTCAGCAGCACTAACCACTGCTATGACTTGTCCTTTGTAGACAACAGCGTCATAGAGCCTGACGCCTTCTGTTTCTCCAGCAGCACCTTGACCGGCAAGAGTTACGGCTGCGTTCCAATCTGTTCCGCTGATGGTGAACTTGAATATTTTAGCAAGACCTTCAGCATCAGAAGCATAGTTGTCTTCAGTTGCTACATATAAGTCTCCACCGAAATGGAAGAATTTACGAAAGTGTCCAGATTCACCAGTACCAGCTACACGTAGATAGGGTAGGGAAGCATGGTCAAAGCGTGTCTCTGCATCAGCATCACGCAAACCATTCAGTCCGATACCTTCCTCTCGTTTCTTTCTAGCAATGCCAAGACCATCTTTCCACCCTTGGACGAATCTTCTTAGCTTGGTGTTATCTATACGGCGTGATGCACCTTGTGTAGAAAAAGCCTCAGCTTGTGGATTAACAGCATAAGACTCAATGGATTGTCCATCTGGTATGTGGAAGAAATTACTGTTTAGTTTAATTCGTGCCATAGGTTACGCATCCGGTACACGTAAGCGTGGGTTTGGTAGTCTGACACGAGACCCATTAAGTAAGTGTCTTTCATAAGATTGCAAAAACTCACCACTACGTTCTTTCAAATAGCCACGAGCACCATCTCCTGAAGTATTAGCTGCTTCTTCTAATAATAAATACAGAGCATAATCTAATAATGGTGCTGCTAAATCTCCATCTACTTCCACAGTATCAGTAGCAGCAGATACAGCCGAAAGCATATCTCTGGTAAGAATACGAATCCTTCTCTTCTCAGGAAGTATCTCATCAAACTCTAATAAGCCATTGTTTGATGCACCAGCCACAGGGGGAATCCAGTCCCACCCTGTAATTGGTGTCCAGTTCTCCTCTACAGGCTCCTCTTGGCCTGCCACAAGGACTATCTCATCTACATAGAAGTCTATCTGGCTTCCGGCAGTACAGTGAACGCCACCAGAGATAGTTGCTGTTCCTTGTGAGTTAGTGAAAGATGTTGTTAATCGTTCCCATCCAGTACCACTATGCAGTGAACCTTGTGAACCACCCAAGTCTGCTGATACACGGCTCGCTGTTGTAGCGTACACCCAGACGCTTAGATTGAACTCAACGCTCTGAGATGCAACATCTGGAGTGACCTGCTGTCTTAGCGTGGTTACACCTGAGCTAGCAGAGACAACCCTAGCTGAGTTGTTATCCATCATTACCATGTAATTACGTGGCCCTGTAGTTTCCTCTTCCTGATTAACTGACGCACCAGTACCAGCAAGTGTCCAGTTAGATAAGGATGTAGCACTACCCCATGTTTCAAATCCACCATCTGTAAGCAGATTTACATCAAGTTCTGCTGCTGAAGAATGGTATCCTAAGTACACAGCATAAGGCTTCCCTCTTAATGTAGAGGGTAAGGTGTACCGATTCTGCATTTGGCCTGTCACGATAGTCTCGTGATTCCGCACGATAGATAGCTGAGGGAACACATGTTGCCTAGCTACATTGAAGTGATTCTGGAATATATCTGGATTAAATCTTGAAATTTCTATATTAACTGCACCAGACTCAGAGCTTAGATTAGCCCCAGCTACAGTAAGCGTACCTGAGCTAGCAGTGTAATCAGTTACACGCCTTACTACGCCTGCATTGTTTCCACTGATGACATGAACAAACCATTGGTTAAAGTAATCATCGCTCGTGTAATCATCTTGCAAGTTAGTGCTAATAATAGAAGTATTCGTTGTAATGTTTGTTGTTGTTGCAGCAGATACTAATCCAAGTTTCCTAAGACCATCTGCCCTAAGTGTAGACCATGCTGTTGTAGGCATTTAAACCTCGCCATCCTGCTTCACTTTTACTTTCTCCAGCAAGGAAGCAAATATTCTTAATTGCTGCGGTGGCGTTGCCCCATTAACAGATGTTTTCATAAGAACTTGCCTTATAAAATTAACTTCTTCTTCTGTTAAGGATAACTCAGACATATTTTAAATCCGTTTCCGTAGAATTGTGTACCCTATAAGTCCTGCAACTATAACAACAATTGAATTACTGATTAACCAGAAGTGTGGCATAGCTCTCACTAGTATTACACCTAACTATAAGCATCCCAAGACCTTGTACCTTCATTCCATGTATAGCGGTTCCCATCATTGGGATGCGCTGTAGGAGGATTCCATAAATATGTATCTGTATTTAATGTCCAGCTTGCGAAAGGCCGTGGTGCATAAAAAGCATCGGCTGTTGAGTCATACGTGTAGCCAATGCCAGCGTAGTTCTTCCTGAGTGGAGTACCTCCACCTGTATGCTGACCACCATAAGTGTTATAAGAAGTCTGAACCCACGTTCCTGATTGTGTATTAATAAACGCTTGTTCAGCAACAATTACTGTAGTAACTATACCTGATTCTATTTTTGCAAAATGTGCCATGTTTATGCTGCCTGATAGATGTACCGAATAATCACGATTCCAGAACCTCCAGCACCTGACGTACCACTATTAACATCAGAGGCTCCTCCACCGCCACCAGAACCAGTGTTTGCTGTTCCAGCTACAGGGTTGCCTTGGCTACCACCACCTTGTCCGCCACCGCCAGAGCCTCCTGCTCCACCTGCGCCAACTGAACCACGATAACCACCACCGCCACCACCTGCCCTTGTCGTACCGCCAGCAGCATCTCCTGAACTAGCTCCTGCACCACCAGTGCCATCGCCTCCAGCACCGCCTGCGCCACCACCTCCACCACCTCGGTCTTCAGTGGCGAAATCTCCACCATCGCTTCCTTGTCCAGCGGTTCCGTCACCACCACTTGCACCTGATGAGTGACCAGCACCACCACCAGCAGAACCACCATCAGAACCATTAGTACCAAATTCTCCACCACCTCCACCACCTGCGGAAGTTACACCTAGTGCTGAAGAATCAGCCCCATCATTACCGGCAGCAGCGGAAGTTTGTGCTGCTCCTCCTGCACCAATAGTTATGGTGTAGCTTTGAGTTGAACCAGTAACAGTTCCAGTGCGGTATCCACCAGCACCTCCTCCTCCTGCACCTACACCATTGTTTCCTTGACCACCAGAGGCTCCACCAGCAATGATTAAGTAGTCAAGCGTATTGCTTAAACCAGAACCGCCAGCAGTAAATGCAAACGTTCCTGAGCTAGTAAAGGTTACAAACTTGTAGACACCAGATGTTGAAACTGAATCACCACCTGAATGAGTTGGGTAAGAAATGCCAGTTAGCTCTAATGCGTTTATCTTTTCTATATTCGCATCAGTTTTGCCGTTTATTTTTTCAATATCGGCTATAGCTATAGCGTTTACCTTTTCGACTTCATTAGCCATTATGCGTGTTCTATCACATCATTGGATGGGTTGAAGTAGACACTGTTTGCAGTGACAGCAAAGCCAACTACTTGAACAAAATCACCATCAGTATCAGGTGCTGCATCTTCAGGTACATTCTGTGAACTTTGTTCTGCTTCAGGAGCGTATAAAGTTGCACCTACTGTATAGGAAGGAAATGTTCCATTATCTGCTAAGAATCCCTGCAAAAGAAAAACTCCATTTGCATCTGCGCTGATGTCAGCAGCAGCCATTGCCACAACAGGCATCGTGCCAGAAGCAGTGGCAACTGCCTTCCACATCTTGCTGTCACCAGCCTTAAAGTAAACTACCTCTCCTCGTTCCAAATCTTCACCAGCTTGGAAAGTAGCAGTGATTCCACTAACTGCTTCATCTGAAGGACTTGAATCAAGATGAGCAGACCCTGCAAGGGTTAGTTCACCGAAAGCATTTGAAGCTGCTGTGGAGGTTATACCTGCTGCTGCCGTAATACCACCACCATCTGCGATAGTGATAGCATTATCTCCATCTGTGTAACCGATGGATGCGGTTTGTACTTCACCGCCAACTTTTATATCTGCTGATACATCTACTCTTGTAGAAGCATTAAGGTCAATAATCGCTTCACCATCAATCCTTAATGTTCCATCTGAAGATTGCTGTACAAAAGAAGCAGCATCCCCAAAAGTAAGTTTATTAGTTGAATTTAATGTTAATCCAGTTCCATCTGTATGGGTTAAAGTTGTATCTCCATCGGCTCCAATTGCAATGACAGCACTATCTGATAATAATTTTATGTCATCACCGAATACTGCATCTTTAGCTACAGATAAACCACCATCAGTCTGCAATGACCCATCAGTAGTAGATGTAGCCTCAGTAGTATCATCAGTCTTGATGATTCCTGATGCTGTGATAGCCGTGAAAGTAGAAGGTGGTAGAACCCCTACATTTAGCCAGTTTGACAATGCCATAATTTACCCCTCTGGGCCATGCCCTAATGCTACGTGTGGTGGTACGTCATAGAACTTTCCGTTCAATACTGCATCACTTGTGTCACGGACAAATGAAGCATTGCTAAGTTCGCTTTTATGCAAAATAACCCATTCGTCACTCTTGTAAAGAATACCTGTAGAAGAAGTAGCTGATGAGCCATCACTTCTTACACGAATTGCTGCATCTTCAACTCTGCCTATAAAGCAAGCAGCACCTGATGGTACTGTTACGCTCAAGTCAGAGAAAGTTTTAGCCGAGCTTGTAATAGCAGCACCATTACAGTGACCCGAAACATTAATAGCCATAACTCCTCCTACTTAGTAGCATAGAAATCTATGCCGTCATCATTTGTGCCTGCGTCTATATATACCTGTGATAAATCTATCCCAGTACCTTGTGGCCTTGCTTCTAAATACAGAGATTCTCCAGCATCTATGCCAGAGTTAGTTGAACTAGCAACATCAGGGCCACCTATATATACCTGCCCTGAGTTGCCCTTCTTGGCAAAGATGTAGACTTTGTACCAAATACCAGAACCAACAGCTTGGGCAGTTCCATTGGCATCAACTGTGATGCTACCTGAGATAAAACTACCACCGCCACCTACAGAATTAGCCATAAAGCAGCCTCCTCGCACATGATTTTACATCATGTCTTAACAAAGTCCTACCTAATATGCTTACGATGCAAGCGATATGGCTTGCGTCTTTTATCAACTTTCCATCCCCTTATGGGGTCTTTCTTGGCTCCTATTTCCCTTGGGTCAGGTAGTCCTTCAACAACATCTGACCTTACTGGATAGAATTTAGGATTGCCCATCTCATCAGTCACCATCATCTCCCATTTTCTTGGGTCTTCAGTAGGATGCAGCATTAAAGCAGGGGCATGACCACCCCATACTGTGTGGCGATGCTTAGCAAGTTGTAGCTCACGCCATTCTTTTCGTAAGTCAATTTTCTCTAGTTCTATAGATGCCTGCTTGACTGCGTTCTCAATCTCATCATGGCTATGTTCATAGCCTTCTCTGTCCTTCCACTTCTCTGGCTGACAGTTTTCCATAGACTCAGCAAGCATGATAAGAATACCTTCAATGCCTTCATCTACATCCGCAGCTATAAAGTGTGTGTGGTTATCACAGCGATGGCTGTACCAAATAGCATGGTCAGCAAGATTAAAACCAAATGGGTATGCCTTATGAACCTGTGCCATCCTATCCTCTGAGCTTTCTCATAATGGGTATTTCACTGTCTTCTATTCTTTTTTTACCATCACCCATCGCTGTCTCTATTAGTCTAATGTCTTTGACAAGTCTTTCAAGCCCTTTTACCTCCACAGATGCAGCTTGGTCTGTCCCCCACATGCTGCGGTCAAGCGTAAAGTGACGCTCAATCCATGTAGCACCTAGTGCTACTGCTGCTAGTGATGGAGCCAATCCTACTTCATGTCCTGAGTAGCCAATGCGAGCATCAGGGAATTCAGTTTGTAAGGTTTGAATAAGACTAAGATTAAGCTGGTCTGGTGGGCAGGGATATGCGCTTGTACAGTGCAATATGATTGGGTCATCTATTAAAGCCACAGCATTTTTTACCTGCTGCATCGTACTCATGCCGGTCGATAGGACAACAGGGCAGGAATACTCAGTATTTAAATACTCCAATAACTCAAGGTTTACAATTGCAGCGGAAGGAACCTTGACATAAGGCATATCAAACCTACGCATCTTTTCTGCTGCTGGGATATCCCATACAGACACTGCCATAGGAACACTTATCTTATCTGCCCAAGTAAACAGTTCATCCCATTGTTCCATATCGAATTCCATCTTCTCTTTGTACTCAAGATAAGACATAGTTCCCCAAGGAGTTTCTCTAGGAATATCTCTTTGGTCTACAGGAACAGAGATAGATGGCGTTCTGGCCTGCCATTTAATTGAATCCACTTTCATTTTCCAAGCAGCTTCAATCATCTGCAAAGCAATATTTATATCAGCGTTATGGTTTATACCTGCTTCAGCACAGATGTGTACACTCATGCTATTTGCTCCATCGTATCCCAAGGTCTTGGCCTACCACCGGCAAACTTGTGCGCTCCCATGCTGATAACCCATGTATTTTCAAGGTCACACCAGCGTCTTACGCCTAGCTCGTACCACTCAGCAGGACGTAAATGATTAGTCTCACATTCTATGCAAACCATATCCCACTTCATTTACACCATACCTCGTATATCTTCATAGTTTTTCAGAATAGATTCGACTACAAATAAATCTAAGGGAGAATCTATCTGGTAACGAGTTTCCTCTGGGAACCCCATCAATACCATCCTATCACCACCTAATCTACATTTCGTCTGGTTCCAGTGCTGTAAGGTAAACACATAGATAGAGCCTGTTTCTATGAACTGTGTGCCTAGTAAGTCTTGTCTCCTTGGTCTGGATGATGGGTTGAAAGAAGGGGAGAGATGCCTTTCTCCGCCCTTCACCCAGTACAAGTCATGTGTAGGTACTACAGAAACCACAGAAGAGGCTCCTTGCTCTTTACAAAGCTCCACAGCGTCATTGATTTGGTGAGGTGTGCGTATAGGAGAAGTAGGCTGTAGCAATACAAACACTCTATCTTCAGCAAATTGTGTAGTTTCTACGATGTGATTAATGACTGCCTCTGTAGAGGTGTGGTCTTCTGCTAGATAAGCAGGTCTTTTCTCTGCTCTTACCTTTGGGAATATAGCACTATGCTCTAGTATTTCCTCGTTATCACTACTAACTATGATGCTATCTATAGAATCTGCAGCACCAGCAGCTTCAAGAGTCCAGTCTATAAGTGGCTTACCAGCTACCTCTACCATATTCTTACGAGGAATACTTTTACTTCCACCCCTAGCAGGTACAATAGCAACAGCCATTAGTGTGACCCTAAGTATCGAACCTTGAATTGCCTAGCTGTTCTGACTACACCCTCAGATAAACTTACCTTTGGCTGCCAGCCTGTAGCTTCATTAAAAGCAGTCCAGTCTAAATTCTCATCAGCAAGGTCATAGTTTTCATTGAGGGTCTTTATAAGAACCTTAGCTTCCATAGCAGCACGTATAGCTTCTGCTACATCCATCACCTGCATAGATGGGCCAGAAACATTGAATACAGTGCCGGGTTCTCCCCCTGCAAACATCCACTTACCAGCTAGTGCATAGGCTTCTGCTATGTCATCAACATAAAGAAATGCTTTTCGGTTCATACCATCTGACTTCAGAACAATATCTTCATCCTTCATAATGCTGATAATACTGCCCGGAATAAGATGGTCTAGATGAGGGTCATGTGGCCCATAGCAATTTGTATTTCGCAAGATAACTACAGGCAGATTATTCTCATACGCATATGACCTAGCCATGTAGTCTGATGCAGTCTTAGAAGCTGAGTAAGTATCTAATTGATTCAGCTTGCTATCTTCTTTAGTTCCGCCAAGCTCATCCTGATGCCCATAGACATGGTTAGAAGACGCAGAGACAACAGATTTGACATGAGGTGAGTGTTTGGCAGCATCAAGCACGTTTAACGTGCCTAAGACGTTTAATTGCCACGCATCGTAGGATTCCTTACGTGATGCAGTAACACCACTCTGTGCTGCTAGGTGAAATACTATGTCTGCATCTTGCATTGCTCTTCTTAGCTCATGCCTTTGCAGGACATCACCTTTCATAAAGGTAACCTTGTCAAATATCTCATGGTTTTTCAGTGTGCCATCCTCTGTCTTATCAAACACTGTGACCTTTGCATTGTTCTTGAGAAGAAACTCACACAAAGCACCACCAATCAGGCCGTTACCACCTGTTACAAAACATCGTAGTCCGTCATAAAATCTGGATATCACTTGAGTACCTCTTTCAATGTTACGTTGTATGGCTCCCATCCTGTTTTACTCAGTGGGTTGAGATTGATAATTTTTCTTCCAGCATCTTCAAAATGCTTGACGCTTTCTATAACAGTCTTGCGGATATGCAAGTCTCCCTTACCGGGAATTGCAGAACCTATATCCTTGTTACCTGATAGATAATCCATATAGTCATAACAATGCACACGAGGGCCACCATCTACACCTAACATGTAGACTTCACCAAACCCAAGCCAGAAAGCTAGTTGGGCTGATAAACTCCAAACTACGTTTGAGCGACCAGCGCACCAAGTAAAATCAGGTAAGTATCCATTCCAGTAGCCATCATAAACAGCCATATCCCTCCGCTGCTCTATGACATGCCAGTTACTTATATCTTCTTTAGGCCATGTATCTAATTGCCTTAGCCCAGCTACACGATAAGTATCTAGTTGCTCTATTTGTTTATGCCACATCCCAAAGGCAGGGTGGTCAATCATACAGTACACTGTAGGAGTAAACGGCAAACCTTTCCAGAGGAACAAGCCATTACATCCCATAGTGAATTCGTCAGCTAGTGGACGCAGGTCTTCTGCCATGATAGAAGCACCTGTTCCTATGATGAAACATCGTTGACCGGCATAGGCATCCTTCTCCCATTTAAGGGAAGCGTTTGTTGTTACCACTGTATCTCCTATTTCTAGGTTTCTTTTCACCTAGCCTTGAATCCCAGTCTGTCGTAAAAGCAAGAACAACAGCAATGGTTAGTAAAGAACACCAGAAGAAAAAGAAAGCACCGCCTATCAGCACTACTCCTAATAAACTTTCCTCATCCATTAAGCACCTCCTTTAAATCAGCATAGGGAATCAATCCATCACCATTGAGCTTACCGCCCGGTGTGCAATCCCATAGCTCTCTTCCTGCCCTACGCATATCACGATGCAGTCTGTCAGCACTTTCTAGTATGCTGCGAATATTACGAGGTTTCTTAGTTCTACCCTTTTCTACATCCCATGCCTGACCTTGCTGAGTAGTATCTACACCAAGTAGATATATCTTCTTGAATCCCATCCATAGAGCTAACTGTGCAATAGTTAATGGTGAAGCCCATGCAGTAGGGAAAGGAGCTAATCTATCTCCTAGACCTTGTGGGCCTTCCCAACGTAGCTGTATTTCATCAATTGCTTTTGGCAACCACAACCATCCGGGTGCTACGACAGGCCACCAGATATTGGCAACTCTATTCTGAGCTTCAGGAAAATCATAATCTGGATGAATTCCAAATCCCCAAGCCTGTACAGGGCCGGGTTCTGTAATACAGTGAATGTAAGGGCGGAAGGGAATATCACCCCATTGCCTCATTCGATTACAGGTGAATGTATACTCATCAGCCATCTTTGGCAGTAAATCAATCTGTGTAGTTAGTGATGGGCCAGTACCAAAGATGAAACATCGCTCACCTTGATTTCTATTATGAGTATCAATTATCCAATCAGGCCATACTATATCCATATTCCAATCATTTTCAGGAGTGGATGAATTCTTGAATGTGGAAAATGCTCTGACTCCATAGTCTTCTTTTAGACCTACCTCAAGTGCAATTCTGCTGAATGGATTACTCAAATCTCCCTCCATCGAGCTATCACTCGTATGGTATCTGCACACTCTAGAGCTTCCATAAGGAGCCGGTATTCAGTATCCATTTCTAAAAAGAATCTATTTATTGCTGCTGATTGTGGATGATTAGGATGGATAGGCTTCCAAGTTTTTCTTGCATCCCAAGGATTAGGTACTGGCTCTTGATTGAAATTCCAGTACATATGGTCATACAACCCATATCGTTGAAACCAAAGTGCTTGAGCTTCAAAACCTAACGTAGCTAAGAAACTCGCAAGATTGTTTGCATTCCAATAGGTAATATGAGGTTCTCTATAAAAGAACTCTCGATACTTTTCGTTGTTATAGACAGCCACTAGAGCGTCATCTACGTGCGGAACCTCAATGTAAAGGTATCCACCGCCTACTAACTTAGTCTTAATAGCCTGAATGAAAGCCACAGGGTCTACCTGATGCTCTAGTACATGCATTGCGGTAATTACATTAAATGTTTGCCCCGGAAATGCATCTTCTAAGTTTTCTGTAGACACAGGAATGTCATGCTGCTTTAGAAATGCAACGTCTTCTGGATTCCATTCAAGTGCATGAACATCAAACTCATCTTGAAGTATGCCAAGAAGTCCTCCTGCACTAGCTCCTATATCTAAGAGAGAACCACCAGAAGGGATATGCTCTGATAAGTATTTTTTAGAATGGCTAGCAGAAAAATGTTGAAATTCATAGCGTTGCTCTGCTGTCCATGTTCTGCCCGGAGCAGAGTCATGGTTCTTGCGATACTCTTCCTCGTAATATTTGCGGATATCTTTATAACGTGGCTCTATAAAATGGACACGGCAATTCTTGCATACCCAAACAGGCCACTTAGGGTCTTCACGAATACCAATTCGTAAAACACGAGCTTCCTCGTGTTTACATGCTGGACACTTTATCCCCGGTATCGGACTTTTCTCCGTCCGTGATTTCTCCAACTGCTTCTGTGTTAACTTCTTCGCCTTTGAGTTCGGCACGTTTTTTCTCCTCAAGAGCCTTACGTTCTGTGTACATACTAGAACGTAGCTCTGCGATGCGAGCCTTCCTCTCTTCAGAGGGTAGCTCCCACATCTGTTCATAGAGTTTTCTTAGTTCTTCCTTGCCCTCATCCTCTGACGTAACATCAACCTTATCAAATAACTTCCATGTTTCTTCTAATGTCATGCCATCAGGAAGGGCTGGTTTCTGTGGTGTGCCATCTATTTGGCCTAAGTCTCTGTGTGCTACCTCAAGGGCAGCTTCATAACCAAATTCCTTAGCAAACGCTTGTGAAATCATAAGACCTTGTACAAACGCATGATGCATAGGTTGTTGCCAAGCAGCAACAAAAGAGAACACATAATTACAATCCATACACCTATATAGCTGCGTACCTTTAACAAGACTTTTTAATGAATCATGGTTACAATTTTTCGACTCTCCATAATCAAATTTATAGTTACGCTTGTTAGTTCCACGAGCTTCTAAAGCATATTCTAAGGTACGCTCTGGATGCTGTTCTGAAGGTGTTAGTTGATTTTCCATAATTTTTTAGGTGGGGCCGAAACCCCACCTAATTCTCCTATGCAATTCCGCCCGGTATGCCATGAACAAACGATGCTTGAATCTGTAATACACCAACTCCAGTTGTACCTGTTGCGTTAGCAACGATATTTAAACCAAGCCAGTCATTAGCGTCTAGGTCAGTAGTACCAGATGGGCTAGCAACCACAGCTTGGTGCTGTAGCCATCCACCATCTCTAGTATTAGAGAAGTCGTCACCAGATTGAATGGCTACGGCTCCACTATTTGCGGTTCCAGCATCTACCACTACTAGCTCCATAGTTGAAGCTGCTGATGCAATAACTTGAGTCAAAAGTGTATTCGGGCCTTGTATGTTTACGATTGCTAATTCCATTCCTGAAACATCAACAGCATGAGGAACAGCAAACATTGCATAGTCTTTAGCTGTAAATAATGTCCAGTGTGTAGTTGCAGACGAGGTACTCATATCAAAAACACTCGTTGAAACTACATGAGCATTCATTATTGGGAGTGACATAATTGCCTCCTAAAAAATTCCCTTATGTTGTATTTACCGAACAACATAACAGTCTAGGCTTCCTCCACAGTGCCTACTGCCTCCTCAGTCACTACTTCGGTTTTCTTATGACTGAGTTTTGATTCATTACTCCCCGATGCATCTTTAGATACATGAGATACTGAATCATTCTTATTATAGTCTACCTTAAAAGACTTCAGTAAAGCTTCCGCTTTCATACCTGTCTTACGTTGAATATCTTTAGCATGAAGATAAGCTGCTTTGCGATTTTTAAAGCCCTTATTTCTCATAATATCGAAATACTCATAATTAAACATAGTGCGTTTAATAGAGTCTGGTGGCTCATGCTCTGGAGTCAGCTTATGCCTATCACAGTGCTTGAGATACGCTTTCCATGTATCAAATCCTAATGTGCCAGTAGGTAAGCGGTCATCTAAATATTTAGGCAACGGCTTTTCTTCAAGAGGTTCGGCAGGGGAGGTGGCCTCTATATCTTGTAGATGGCGCACATCTTCTACCCCATCTCTGGGAGGGCGCAGCCTGAGACCTTTTCGGAAGTAGTAGGCAAGTTGGGAAGCATTACCAATTGGTTGTCCTTTAGTTGGACTCCAACCAGTTGTTTCATCGACAAATTTTACTTTGCCTTTTTCAGAAACTTCACGCTTTCTTGTAGTCTGACGCTGCCATAAAACGGCGCGAGCAGGACTAACCCAGTGTGGTTCTATATCTTCAGAAATTACAAAAGAAAACTCTTTTAATTCCTTTACAATATATGCCCACCCCGTTGCCTTCCAATGCTCAATGCTTGACCTTTCACGTGCAAAAGCAGATTCAAGTTTCGCATCGTCATCATCAAGGTACGGATTTCTCCCCACTAATTCACTTTTAATGAAACAGTCCCACGGAAGTGTGACCTCACTGCGCTCCTCTAAGGGTGCTGCGGTTGTAGTCATGTGCCTACTCCTTGCTTATTGCGCCGACCGCCACGTTTACCACGGCGGTGTCGCTTCCTCTCCGTCTGTCGCGATACAGGCTGCTGAATCTCTACGTCTGCAAGTACACCGTCATGTACCACTATACGCAGAGGTTCTGGCACTGCCGAACCACTCCTAACAAAACGATGAACGAAAAGGGCAGACGCATTTTTGTGCGCTGCCCTTCCGTTCTTTTGTATTTCAATGTGTTTATTGAAATCTCTCAGGGTGAGAAACTGAACACCACAGGTTGAGCATTGATGCTTTGTGTAATTGTCCACTTGCATCGAACTTGCAAAAGCCCCTTGGTGTTCATCTGAAGAAAGAAGAGTAGCGTCGATATGCTTGAATATAGATTCATGCGTGTAGGTTCCCTCAGCCGGTGTAGTAAATGTACAAGCTGAGCATCTCCATACTATCTTTTTAAGATACTTTCTTTCTGCATGTGTTTCATCAAGAACCTTCAATGTAGTGCCATCAACAGTATCCAGAAGATTTACTCCTCGACTTCTATCAGTCTCGTAGCGAGCAAAGGTAGCATAGTCACTTCCACTGGATACGAATTGTCCTTTCAGACCTTCATATTCAGCTTGACTGACTTCACGTTCTCTGCCACTTCTGTCTGTGATGATTGGCATAGCTTAGATTGTCGCTGCGGAGTCAGAGTAAATCTCTACGCCGTGCGTATCTGCCCTTTCACCTTCAGACCATTCTTGGAAGATTCCTAATTCAAGGACTCTAGCTGAGTGGTCAGGTTGTTCAGTTGCTTCAGCTTCATTAGCCATGACAATTACCAGAGCATCTTTGTTAAAGATGGCTCCCTTGGAATCACCACTAGAGTCACGCTCAATGTTTGCTGCATTGAAGATTTGGATTGAGTACAAGCGGTCAGAACCTGCCCACCATCTGTGGATAAGTTCTTCAGTAAAGCCTGTAGTCGTTCCACGAGGCGATGTGTCCGTCACATCAGCAATAATGTCACTGATTTGTTCAGGATGCAACGCTGCGTTGTATGGCATTGGTGCTGGGCCGTATGAACCATCGTTGTCCGTCATAAGGTAAGCAGCAGCACCACGAAAGTGAGTAATGTCTAGAGCAAGAGATGCACCGGGAGTAGACTTGGAAAAGCCATCGTAAAGAGCGATGACATCCTTGTCCATTCTTCGACGCAAGCTTGCACCAAGCATTTCACCTGTGCCTGCCATTACATTTTTGTCGCCTTGGCGACGAATAAGTCTCTTGGAGAGTGTGGCAATAATGCCATGCTCAGCAGGAGTTATAGACAAAGAAGAAGCAGCTAACTGTTCGCTTTGGGCTAGGTCAACACCCTCGGTGAGAGCATTAGCGTCGCTTAGGCGAGCATAGGTTAGTACATCCCATTGCTTGTGACCCTGTGGTATCCGCTCACTTCTGATTAAGTCAGCGTTTGGAGCAGCAGGCTCAAATGCATCAAATGCACTCGCTACCAAAATTTTCTGTCCATTACTAAGTACCGAAGGGGATTCTGAAAGAGTTAATCCTGTAGCCATATCTATGGCCTCCTATTTTCTAAAAGTTAAATCTGAACCCAAGGATTTCAATCTTTGGTCTCGTTCCTGACCACTGATAGTGCCAGAAATGTAAGCCGTTAAGACTTCATCCTCATTAGAAAAAGATGTCGATTGCGCTGGCCCCGGCTCGACTGGCGGATTAACTGTTCTAGGTTGCCCTTGCTGCGGTGGCGTTGGAGGTTGTGCCACTGGTACAGACATATTAGAACTAATTGCCTCAAGACTTTTGGTAAAACGCATCAATCTTTCAGAAGTGCTTAATGAAGTATTCTCTAATGAAGCGTAATCAATACGTAAATCATCAGGACTTACTCCATGTGATATAGCTACTTCTCTGGCTGCCGTCATAGGAGAAGCTCCTACTTGAGGCTCAGCCTGAACAGGTTGAGGCTCTATTAATACTTGCCCCATTTGCTCATCAAGTTGCTGCTCTCGATTCCTTAATTGCCTTACATAGGCTAATTGTTGGTCATCGAGTTCTTCTGACTGAAGAAGAGTATTCAGTTCCTGCGTAACTTGCTTTCTTGCTGCCGAAATTGCAGCAGTTTCTGAATCTCTACGAATTGTATTTAAAGCCTTATCAACCTTACCTTGTAATCCAGCAATTTGTTTATTAGCTGCTGCATTAGCCTCTGCAATCTTACTACTAATATACGACTGCATTTCCGGAGTAAGGCCATGAAGGTCTGAGCTTACGACTGCCTCTTGTTGCAAGTCCAAATTTGCCTGAGCTTGCGAAATAGGGTCTTGAGCTACTTCTTCAGCCATATTTTCGTTTGTCGTCATCCTTGCCTCCTATCACATCCCCAAGAATTTATTCTGGGAGGATGAGACTACACCTATATAAAGTGGGTTTGACCACATGTTATTCAATATCTTGTAGTAGGGATGTAGTATATGTCAATAACATTGTGTATTAATCCACGTTCTTTTATCTTCCAACTCGTGTTTCTGTTTGTTGGCTTTGCAATGGAACTAATTCCTGCTGTTGGATATTGCTAATATTTTCCTGTTGTTGGCGTGTAACGTCAGTCGCTGCACGTTCTGCCTGCAAAAATCTCCAAGGAGCAATTATTCTTTCTCCTTTAATAATATTCTCAGGGTGCATTAATGTATCGCTCCAATCCCACTTATATAAAAGAGCATCTAATGTAGGATTACTGAAACGTAATTGTTCTTTAGTAATCTTAGCTTGAGCTTCTATCAATAAAAAGTCAGAGAAAAGAGAGGTATTCATTAATGAAAATTGAATATCGGCAGCTTCGTCTAATGCTTGCCAGTCTTTAAATCTTTTGTATAGATTAAAATTTATATTCCCAGATTCATCTCTAAAAAGTTCCTGTTCTACACTAAAATATGGACGAGCAATTTTTAGAGCAGTTTCATATTCATTCTCTACAATACTATTAGTTCTTTCCCTATCCAGTGTTAATGTTTCTAGCTGAGCAGGTGTTAAGGTTCTTTCAAATTGGTCACGCATTTCAAAAAAAGCAACCATGTCCTCTACTTCTCTGCCATAAGTTATTTCACCATTAGGAAGTAAAGACCTCATACGCTTTGATGGTGGTGATAATGAAAACCAGCCAGCCATTAACAATTCTGATTCAGTTCTTTTATCTGGACTTGCTCCTGCAACAGTAGCGATATCCCTCATAAAGTCTGCACGAGCATCAGGGTTAGTAATCAACTCTCTTAATGAAGGATTATGAACCGAAGCAAAATCCAAAATCATTTGGAATCCGATATTTTTCTTTGCTCTTCCATTCTTCCATTGCTTTGGTGTAATAAAGGTTGCGATATCGGTAGAAAGAAAAGCAGCATCAATACTTTTCATTTGACGTTGAGATTCAGAAGCATAAGTCTTCATAATAGATTGAACATATCGCCAATCTTCTGGTGTTATATTTGCTTTCTTTGCTGCTGCGTCCAATCCAAGTCTATATAGTTCTCCACCGCCTCTATGGTAAAACTTTTGTACAAAGGAAGTAATAAAGGGTATCGCATCGCCTAGAATATTAGGGAAACCTGTAAGGTCTGGTTTTTGTAATAAGTCCTCTATCTGTTTACGTTGCTCATCTGAAAAACCTTTTTCATCTAAAATAATTTGCTTGTATCGTAACTGTTCATTACGAGGTAAAATTTCGTCACCATACACCTGTTCCATTGCTTTGATTGCATCAACAGCAGCTTGTACTTCTACATCTATACCACTTTCTCTGCTTCTAAGTACTGCATCAAAGGCTAGTAGTCCTTCCTTCCATATACCTTGTTCTAATAGATATTGAACTTCCATAGGAGAGGCAGGTAGGAAGTTGGACAATCTTTTTGCTGTTTCAGTTGTTGTACCATCGAACTGTTGTTCTTTTGGAAGATTTTCATATTCGGGTGGCACAATAGCTCTGTCACTAAACTCGTCATAATTCTTAATAAGGGCTGTGATATTTTGACCAAGTTGTGTTGGAATTCCCATAGCACCAATTATTGGGCCAGCAGGATTTACAATATCCATCATCTTGCTAAAGATTTGTCCGAAGGTTGCTGGGTCTACATCAATCAAAGAACCAAAGTAGTACTGAAGAGGAAAAGACCATAAAGCAAATTCTCTGGTGTTAGGGATTACAGTAATATAATGAGGTTCTACTCCTTCACGTCCATCACGCCTTGCTTCAGTTGATGGCAGCATTATTAGGAATGCTCCATATCTATCTCTTAACGGAACATCAAAATATTCAGGATATTGCCTGTTATACATTTCTAAAGTACCAAGCAATCCTGCAAAGCCTGCCATTCCCATTCTGAACTGAGGTAAATCTCTGGTTGCTCGAATAGGTAAAAGAAATCCTTGCGAAGCAGCATTTGAATAAATCCAAAGCTGATTTGCAATTTTCATAGCATGACCAATTCGCTGATGGTCTAAAGTGACACTTCTTCCATGAGCAACTGCCTGCATAAGCGGAGTTCCTCTTTCACCTGTCTTCATAAATACAGCAGTTCTTGGAGCCATTTCTAAAGCATGTCCAATATGGTGTACTACTGAGGATACACCTTGTAAATGAACTAAAGGATTAAGATATCTTAGCCATTCTTTATTATTTGAAATGACTAGTTGCCCCTTCTTTCTTGCCCTTTTTTCTAATGTTTTTGCGCTATCCCCAACAAATCCAACAGGATTTCCTCCATGCCATTCAAACTTTCTTAGAATAGGGTCTGCTTTAATCGGGTCAAGCATAACCTCCCATGCTCGTGCAAGAACTGTATGAGGAAGAACACGATGCTGCATAAAAACAGAGAGATTATCAACCATATAAGCACCAGCCCAAAATATTGGGTTTGCTTGAGTAAAGGTTTCACGAAAAGGAGCCTGTACATATCCCATAACTCCACCTAATACGTTCATCATTCGATTATCTAAACCAACCGCTTTATCCAATCCTGCTTTTACATAATCAGGAACTGCATGTTTTACTACGTTTCCGTCTTCCATTGAATAGACAATTTTTTCTCCCAGCCGTACTGCACTATCTGCATCAATTCTCCTAATAAGATTCATTAATTTAGGGTCAAATGCAGCACCTGCTAAAAATGATTTAACAGCTTCATTCCTATGCGTCATCCTTTTTACACTTGTTATGTAGTCCAAAAGTTCATCAGTTGGATTTGCTATAAATGCATCTAAATCAAAATCTTGTAGTATTTTTATAAAATCACCTGTAATAGATGCGGTTGGTGGTCTGCCAAAAGTTACATCTTCTACTCCATCTTGGAGATATCGTATAGGGTGATAATAAGGATTTCTTTCTCTAAGAAATGTACGAAAAGCTTCACTGATTAATCCAGCTTTCTGCAACTCTTCTGCCATCTCATCCATTACTCTTATATAAACATCAGCACCTCGCTGTATAGAAGCCATGCCATCTTCACCGAGGCGTTCTGCCATTTCTTTTATTCTTTGGCGAATTTCTTGAACATTCTTAAAACCTTCTTTAACGCCAACTCTGTCTGGCTTCATTTCATATATTTTTTCTTTGTTTCTTAATGCTATGTATTCGCCTAACTCACTAAAGTTGACATTCTTTCCGACAGCTTGTTTCATTTCTTTTATGCTATGACCGAAATATCTGATTCCAGCAATACTTACTCCGGGCATTGTTTGAAACCATGCTGAAGCATTGTAATCATCCGGCAGCCCTTCTCCAGTACGGCTTTTCCATTTTTCAACATGGTTTCTAATACGAGTTGTTGATTGATTTATACGAACTTTTGTATCAGTTATATATGCCTGAATATTAGTCCAGACCTTATCAGCAGTTTCAGAAAATGGTGTTTTTGTTGTAGGTGGTGGGTCTGTCAGTCTTTTAATCGGTTGTCCTGAAACAACCTTGTCACCACCTGATTTAACCTTGTGAGCATAGTCTGCCATAGCTTGAACATGTTTTGGATTTTTTTGAGCAAAATCAATCCATTCAGGACTTCCGGGCTGTAATCCTTCCCAAGGAATTTTTTTAGATAGTGCTGTTTTGACTTTAGCTTTTGCCAGCTTATATCCTGTTCCTGCTGCCTTGCCTGTAGCAAAATCCATAGCTATTTCAGCAGGAAGTTGGTAAGCACCACGTAGACCTACTTGTATATCTTTAATTCTTCTATCGCCTATAAGCCACTCTGGGCCGGGTTGTAGAGTAAAAGGTAAAGATAAAGTATCAACAGGAAGTTCAGCTTCTTTAGCAGCACCCCATCCAGCTAATATTTGTTCTGCAAAATTTTTTCCTTCTTCTGCTGCTGCCTGTTTTGCGTCAATAAAAGTTTTTGGAAGAACAGGGTCATAACCAGTAAGTTCTTCAGCAGTAGGGAAAATAGTCTTAAGGGCTGCTTCGGTAGGTGACATTGTGGGAGCAGTACCATCTACGAAGGTTGGCTCTCTTTCTCCTTCACTATTTGCCCTTTTCTTAAAATCTTCCAGACTTTGATATGGCGTAAGAATATTTTCCCTTATATTTTGAGGAAGGCTCATAATTGTTTCAAGAGTAAGACCCAAAGCAGTACCAGACCTGCTACTTATTCCTCCATATACAGCACCTACTGCTCCTAATCCGACTTGTACAGCAGTATTTCCTAACAACCTACTTAAAAGGTCAGTTGGAACTTTCGGAGTGACAGGATAAGGAGAAGTTTGAGTAGTTGGAAAAGGGGGCATTGGTGAAGAAGCTCTAGCAGTAGCTGGAAGATTTACATTATAAAAGCTTAATGCAGTAGCTTTTTCTTGTTGTTTTTTCTTATTAATAGCTATTTGGGTTTTTATAGAATCATCCACTTGTCTTTCTAGTTTTGAAAGCAATGATTCTTGTGGTGGCCGTTTACTACTATTAAATTTTTTTATATCATCGTTAGCCATTACCCACCGCCAGTCATTCTTATCTGTGGTATAACTTGTGGTGTTTGTGTTTGTGTTTGTTGCTGTTGTGGCATCATTTGTAATAATTGCATAAATACACCAAGCTGGTCAGCCGGAAGTCCAGCGAGCGAACCTAATTCTAAACCTAAAAATGATTCAAGTATATTTGCAAATTGTGGGTCTACTATAGCTGGTTGCTCAGGAACCTCTGGAGCTTCTGGAACTTTAAGTGCGTTTTCTAAAAGAACCTTAACTATATTATCTGGTAAAGCAGATAATGTTTGAAGTTCTTCGGGTGATGCTGTAGGGTAAATTCCGCTAAGCAATGCTCCTAATGCTGCACCTTCTGCTTGTGCTTCTTGAATATCCGGTATTGCTTGCTGTTGCGTAGCGAGATTAGTTAAAAGGTTAGTTATAATAGTATTTGGCGTACCAAATAATGATTCTGGTGTTACACCAAGTACACTAGCAGCAAAAGACACTCTATTAAAATCATCAGCTAATGCTTCGATATCATCAAGAGTTTCAATATAAGTACCACCGGGAAATACCTCTATAGTCGTGCCATATCTATCAACCAGTGTTTGTGCATCCGCTTCTGTCTTTCCTTGGTCGATATATACCTGTTTAGCATCAAGTGTTTGAACTGGATATTTTGCAGTTATATATTGTCTTATTAAAGCAAAATTCGCTCTATCGTTATCAGTAAGTTGTCCAGTTCTAGCTCTTAAGTTAAAGTTTTCTAGTACTGCTGGGTCAAACCATTCACGTAAGTCCTTATCTGCTGTAATACTTACTCCGGTTTGTACTTCTATGTTTTCTGGAATTTCAAATGTTTTAGTAATATAACTATCTGTAATTGCCGTATTTTGTGGATTATTAAGTTCTTGGTTTGCTAGATTTTGTACTTCCTGACTAGCATTAGTTGATGCGTCACTAACATTTCTGTCCAAAGATTCAATAAGAGATTCGCCTGCATTTATATCAGTTTGAACTTTATTTAATTCTTTATCTGGTTGTGCCTGCGGTTGCATTTGAACTGGTGTTCGCCCTAGTTCTTGTAGCAACTGAGGGTCTTGTGCTCCTAAACCTGTAAGCATTTGCTCAATAACCATTTGTGATGGCATTGGTGGTTGACCGATTCCCCCTTGTTCCAATTGGGAAACTCCAGATACATCTGGGCCACCAGCATCTTGAAGGAATCTTCTAAGCATATTTGCAATGGTTCCTTCAGGCATAACATTAATTTGGTCTGGTGTAAGACCAAAGTATTCTAAAAATCCGGGAACAGCAGCAACTTGAGAACGTAATTGACCCATACCAGAAATTTGGTCTGGCTGTTGTTGTATACGTCTACCTGTAGGGTCTACTCCAAAAGCAAACTTTCTTCTTTCTGTATCCACTGCTGGTTGCTGTTGTTGTTGCTGAATAGGATTTCCATATTCATCTACCATTAAGAATTTGCCGGGTTGATTATTGAAAACAGGTAATTGTCTTTCAGGTTGTGGAAAATCAAGAAAATCTTTACGGCGTTGTCTTTCAGCAGCAGTTGGAACACCAATTGCACGACTTTGTTGCTGCCTTGCTATACTTCCTTGAATATAGTCTTTAATCTGATTCGGAGATAAACCAGAAAGGTCTGGAATATCAACAAATTCGCCAGTGCCAACTCTGTCTGGTGGCCCTAATTCTCCAGTTATTGGGTCAATTTTTTCGGTTCCGGGTATTTCTCTAACTTTTTCCCTACGAACAGTTGGTACTTTTATCGTCCCTCCTGTTTGAGGGCCTTGTTGTTTTTCTGCCATTTAATCACCGCCTATCAATCGTTTTAAATCCGATTGCGATAACTGCGACTTCTTTGACTGATATCCGGGTGGGTTGGGCATTTTATCCACGAAGGATTTAATTTGCTCAAACGCTCTGTTTGCTGCAAGAAATGCAGGTTCATTAAATATATCTACACTTTTATCGTCTGGCATTATCCTGCTCTCCCACCTGATGGCATAGCAGCACTACCGCCTGCTGCGCCACTAATAATACTGCCTAATGCATCAATACCACCTATGTTGGTATCTCGTCTTTGGTTTGTTTCCAATCGGTCACGCTGGATACCAGCTTCACCGGGTCTTTGTAATTGTGGCATACCTTGCTGATATTGCCCCATATTCATAGCACTGCCGGGAGCTTGACCTGCTGATTCTGCTAATTGGCCTAATAGACCAAATCTCTCTGCTGCTGCCTGTATTTGGGCTGCTTGGAATTCTGGTGATTGCAAAATACGCTCTGCTGCCATTTCATTCTGCATCTCCAATGGGTTCATTATACCAGCCCTACGTTGTGCTTCAGCTAAAGATATAATTCCTGAACCATAAAGGTTCTGAGCCAAGATAGCTTCACGTTCCCTTTCTTCAGGAGCCTCAGCTTTCAGGGTTACAATGTTTTCTACAAAACCTTTAATATCTTCTGGAGCTATAGCTTGGTCAAAGTTATGGACTTCTGAACGTGCATGAACTGTAATCTTTCCTTTTATCTTATGCTCTACCAGCTTTGCAAAAGCTGAATTACATTGTTCTATTGCACGAGCCATACCATCTGCTATCCCTTGGAATTTCAATCTTCCCATCCCAGCCATAACGCTGATAGCAAAACCAGAGCTAACACCTCGTGGTCTTACTCCTCGTACTACGTTAGGGAAGGTATCTTGTTCAATATAGTTCCCAACCATCGTTAAGTGTTGCAATATATCTGCTGGGACAGAACCACCTTGTGTTCTTGCTACAGTAACCCCTTGTGGTAAAAGGTTTTTCCCTAGCAATTCATAATCAGTTCGTGCTGTTTCTGCTGGCCCAATCGGGCCTTGGAAGTCTAGGGTAGGCCATGCGTACTGGCGCACGATAGCTTCCTGTTGTGAAACTGCACGAGCCTCTGCATCGAGGAGAGAAGTTATAGGGGTTATCAAGCCACGATACCTGCGATGAAGAGGCCCTGTATCCCAGTCCAGAGAGTCTGCTGGGAGTATAGGAATATAGGGCAGGAAATTATATCCGTGTCTATATGGCCCCCATACCCATTGGTTATCAGCTATATAGCCAGCCCATTCATCATCCCAGTACTCTAACCAGTTGACCATCTGTGCGCCATCTTTGGAAGATGCCCATTCTGGATATCTTCTCCTGATAACGCCAGCTTCACGTTCATAGTATTCAATAGCCCACTTCATTCCAACTCTGGAGTCATCCCAGATAATGTTCTTTGGATTCACGTTCCTGACATCTATAGGGAATGCAATATTGCGTTTTTCCATCCATGCTTCCAAGACTTCCTTAAATTCATTTTCGTCAGAAAAATCATCCATCTGAGGGGCATCAGGCCATTCCTCACTCTTAAACAACACCTTCATAAAGCCGATGCCATAAAGGAATGAGTGTCCTACAGCGGTACGCTTGACTGGGGTTTTTAGGTTAGCCCATGTCCCTATGTAGAATTTCTTTAATCGTTCTGCTCGTGCCCTTGCACGAGCAGAGGGAGGGATTACGTCTATGGCTATGTTATTCACGTCCACATGGTCTGTGGCCGTATCTATGATTGCTTTAGCCGTAGACGGCCTAATAATATCGAAGCCCTCTACATGAGGGACTGTATTTTCATTAAAGTAATACATCTCTGCATTTTCGCACTGGGTACGAAATCTACTGAAATACTGGCGTGAGTTACGGAATAAGTCTAAGACCTTTGAAAGGTCTGGTCTTGTTTCATCATAACCGGGTGTCCAGCTATTTTGGCTGCTGCCATTTGTTGATGGTGCTGGGGAAGTAGTAGTCACGGCAAGTATACTCCTGCTCTTCTAGCTCGCTCTATAATGCCTTCACTTCGTCTTTCTGCCATTAGTTTAGCCCCCATTGATTTATATTGGCTACCACCCCCAGTTGCTTCTTCTTGCGTTTGTACATATCTCCAAGGAGAACTTTTACGCCTAACTGACTGGTCACCAGCCCAAGGGTCGGCTGCTTCTAATGCTAAGGCAAGTGCAAACACATGGTCATCATGTTCACCGGGTGGTGCTTCTGGCCTCCAACGTCCTGAAGGTAATTTTCTCATCTGAAATGATTGTAGCTCCCTTACTAGCTTTGAGTAGTTCGGAAACTTTATAGTTTCACGTTCTGTTGCTACAACGAGTCCTGATAGCAAAACATCACGTGAAACACTAGATATAGTATATGGTTCTACTGCAAGCCCTATAGCTTGTAGTTCCTGAGTAAACATATCACCACCTAAGCCGGTGGCATCGACGAACATTCTTTCAATTCCCCAGTATTCTGCTTCTCTTCTGACCTGTTCTTTCTGGACAGGCCAGACTTCGCCTTGGTCGATAGTCAGGACTGAGGCTACTCGGCGGTGTTCGGCATCCATAATGATTAAAACAGTTGCGTCGTGTTTACGGCCTAAGTCGAGACCAGCAACATAACGTGCGCCGGGTATTGGGCTTTGGAGGATATCGCCTGATATGCAGTTAGAGATATTAGAAAAATAGCCTGCACCTTCTGAGAACTCAGCCATGAACATACGCTTCCACGCAGCTTGGCTAAGAATCTCACGATAGGATTCGACTTCTCGTTTATCCTCATCGGTCAGCATTTCGTTATCGAGGTATGTCCAGTGGAAGGCTTCTCTATCTGGGTTATCACCTCTGGATGCTTGTTGGAATAACATTTCAAACCAGTGGTCAGACCAGAGGGCAGGGATACCTTCAACTATTAGTTTTCCCATTCTATCAGGGGAGCGGAGTGCTGGGAGTAGGCGTTCCCATGCATCTTGGCTGACGTCCTGAGCCTCATTCACCCAGACCAAATCCAGACCGGCTGACTGTAGGGAGTAGGGATTATCTGCTGATTTGAATTCAATCATACCCCAAGGGCGGTTCTGATTTCCTTCAAGGTAAATAATACGTTCATCTTGCACTACTCTTTGCACCCAACTTTTAGGGGTGAAAGAGAGTGCCTCGTTCCAAGCCTGCCGTGACAAGGGGAAAGATGGACAGACTACCCATGCATGGAATGGTGGTACTAAGGATGGAGGAGCTGGAGTTCCCAGAGCGTCTTCCCCAAAGATACGCTCCATCTCCATTAACGCACCACGACTTTTCCCACCACGCCGTGCAGCTTTAATAACTTTCCATTTAGCTCTGGAAGAATGAATCTTATCCCATTGAGAGTTTGGCTTATAACTAAGGAGTGGGTTATCTACAGATACCATTAGTCACCATGCCAATCTGAATGTACCTTCTTAGGTTTCACTATCAGATTTTTTATCCCCATAAGAAAACATTTGAACTTGTTGAAGAACTGGTTGCTCTTCTTTTGGAGTGGTGGAGACTTGGGCAAGACGCCTTGTTTCTTCCTGCGCCTTGAAAAAGACACTCCACCCATGCTTGGGTTCCCCATCATCTGTCACCTCCGCAGCTTCTGCCAACAATAACATATTTTTTGCAATTAACTGAGCACTAGCTGCTCTGATTATCTGGGGTAAATGCTCAGACCTCATCTCTAAGGCCCTCTCAAAGTGAGGATTTTTCTTCCTATTCAGTCTTACCCATTCTTCTGAAAGTCCTATAGCCCTCGCAGCCTCAGCATGTGAAGCATAATATGGCCTTACCAGTACCATCTTCCTCTGAGGGGCTGTGAATATGTCTATGTCGATGCCAATTTCATTGAGAGAAACTTCATCAGCTAACGCTATTCTTCTTTCCATAGCAGCAACTCGTCTTACCGAGGGTCGTGTCGCTGGATGCTTATCAGATTGTGAACGAGCCATAAAACCTCCGTACTAGGTAGGTAGGTAGGTATACAAAAAGACACCTACCTACCTAATACTACGTTACGTATATTACGTAGTATACGTTACGTACTACGTTGTAATAATACAAGGGGGTCTATACCCCGATGTTTATCGATGTTAATCGCATTTGCGACTAAGTGA
>VTLG01006988.1_pt1 | contig 40701 bp, 50 predicted proteins | sample 4694571 | NCBI WGS metagenome assembly VTLG01 (sample SAMN12604809, study PRJNA352737) | marine metagenome | biome: ENVO:00000447; feature: ENVO:00000209|ENVO:00000569|ENVO:01000036; material: ENVO:00002151; isolation source: viral sequences binned using virsorter ...
TCTTTTTTGAATCGACAAAAAGGGTTGGATAAAACTTCTCACGGGTTGCAAAGTGTTTTCCATCTTCGTAACCACGTACCAAGAAGTTGTCTCCAACCATCTGGACGTTAGTATAAAATCGCATTATTTAATAAGATCCTGATACTTTTCAAGTAATGTAGGAGTTGGTTCCGCAAGTGTAAGTATTTTATCAGAACTGATCATAAATTCAGTGTCCTTTGTGACACTTTGCAAAAAGGGCTTAAGTGTCCCATTATCAGTAATGATATATGGACAAACTAACTTACAATCTGGTTCTCCAAGTTCTGATCCAACTTCTTCAATCTGTGAGACCAATAGATCCTGGTTCATCAGATATATCAGGTTGATTTCCATTTACTTTCTCCAAATACATTTGCGTTAAACTATCTATTGGTTCTACAATTGTAGTCACATAAGTATTAGGAACTGCAATCTCTTTATCAGTAGTTAATAGAATCCAAGGTGACAAAGTAACTGATACTGCATTGTCATCGGGATTTTCACCTTCTTCAACCAACACTTGATGAGAAGTAACTACTCTGTGAGGTTGAGTAAGAAGATACCCAACAGGAGAATCTTTATCCATAATCTCCTTTATTTCAGTAATCACTTGCTCTTCTGATTTAAGAAGAACTAATTTAATAGACATTTTAGAATATTGTTTCCTATATTATAGCATTAAAAAAGGGGGTTGTCACCCCCTTGATTATTAAAGATACTCTTTTCGAGAATGATGTTCAGGAACTATCTTTCCTAATTGAACCACGAGCAGTCCATCGGTGAATTCAACACCTCGTATTTCGGTATCATCTGTAAGTGTCCAGACCCTATCGAAATTCCTTTGGGCAAGTCCTTTATGCAGGAATTCTCCCAAATCCTCTGATTCTTCTTTTTTGCCTTCCACATGTAGTTTTCCAAACTCCGTATAGACGGATACTTCATTTTTCTTAAACCCCGCAAGGGCGATTTCGAGTCTCGATTCGACATTATTTACTTGTATTAAATTGTATGGTGGATAATTGGAAGTAACTGCGGTATCATCCCAAAATCTATTGAGATAATCATCCATTCCTATACCGTTCTTAGCGATCCTCTCCATCAATTCTGGAAGGTTCGCAGAGTGATACCTGGCTAGTGTGCCCATGATTGTAGCTCCTTTAAAAGCGAGTTTGTGTTTTGATGTCCCCTAAGGCGACATTACTATTTAACCACAAACACCTAAAAATGTCAGTGTGGAATACCCCAAATCTTAGTACAGTAATCCCTAATGGATCTATCAGAAGAGAAGAAACCCGAACGTGCAGTGTTGATAACCGACATACGATTCCACTTAGCTTTATCAGTCCACGCTCTACTTACACGATCCTGAGCATCAAGATAATCAGAGAAATCTGCAAAGACACAGAAAGGATCATGATTCAATAAACCATCAATCAATGGTCTAAAGGTATCCTTATCACCTTGGCTAAAATGTCCTCCCCTAATAAGATTAATAACTTCCCATAATTCTGGACTCATATGATTCTTTGGATCATATCCATTTCTCCATAAATCTGCAATACCACTTTCATCATTACCAAATAGGAAGAAATTTTCTTCTCCTACAAGTTCACGTATCTCTACATTAGCACCATCAAGTGTACCAATAGTTAAAGCACCATTCATTTGGAACTTCATATTACCTGTACCTGATGCTTCCTTACCAGCAGTAGAAATCTGTTCTGATAGATCAGCAGCAGGATATACTTTTTCTCCCAACTTCACACTATAATTTGGTAAAAAGATAACCTTCAATTTACCATCCATATCAGGATCAGTATTAACAACCTCTGCAATAGAACAGATAAAGTTAATAATATGTTTTGCCATATAATATCCTGGTGCTGCTTTACCACCAAAGATTACTGTCCTCGGTACTACATCAGAACCATTTTTAATACGAAGATATTGATTAACAATCCAAAGAGCAAGTAAATGCTGTCTCTTATATTCATGTATCCTCTTAACCTGTACATCAAACATACTAGATGGATCTACAGATATTCCAAGATGATTAAAGATATATGTAGCAAGATGATGTTTACCAATAACTTTTGATTCACCATATTTTTCTAGAAAATCTACATCATCTATATGATTCTCAAGACTTCTAAGTTTCTCACCATCAGTAATCCAACCAGGTGCATACTCATCAAGAACTTCAGATAGTCCTGAATTACAAGAAGCAATCCATCTACGTGGAGTAACACCATTGGTTACATTAGTAAACTTATGAGGCCATAGATCATAAAACTCTGGCATCAATTGTGTCTTAACTAATTCAGAATGTAATGCAGCAACACCATTAATATGATGAGATCCTACTGTTGCAAGATTTGCCATACGAACTGCCTTATTTCCACGTTCATCAATAATAGACATCTTCTCTAACATTGAATCATCAGCAGGATAGTTCAAACGTACTACCTGTAAGAATCTTCTATTAATCTCATAGATGATCTCCATATGTCTTGGAAGAAGAGTCTTAAAGAGTTTAAGATCCCACTTCTCCAATGCCTCTGGTAATAGAGTATGATTTGTGTATGCAATAGATCTACTAACAATTTCCCACGCAGCATCCCATTCTATATGTCTCTCATCTACCAACAATCTCATCAACTCTGCTACTGCAATAGCAGGATGAGTATCATTTAATTGTACTTGCCAATGCTCAGGAAAATCTTCTATATCATACCCACGTTTATCTAAACTTCTCAACATATCTTGAAGAGATGCACTCACAAAGAAATGCTGTTGCTTCAATCTTAATATCTTACCTTGATCAGTTCCATCATTAGGATAAAGAACCTTAGAGATAGTCTCAGATGAGACACTTTGTTCTACAGAACCTAAGTAATCTCCAATATTAAATGCATAGAAGTCAAATGTTTCAGTAGCATCTGCTCTCCATAGTCTTAATCTATTACAAGAGTTAACTCTATAACCTAACTGCAATACATCATAAGGAACTGCAACTACCTGTTCATCAGGAACCCAACGTACTCTATAATTACCTCTATCTGATACATAATTTTCTACTCTACCACCAAATCCAACATGAACTGATTCATCTGGATGACATAATTCCCAAGGCCATTCTCCGTGTAACCAATTATCAGTTACCTCTAATTGCATATTATCTTTGATAATCTGCTTAAAGATGCCGTACTTATATCTTATACCATATCCAGTTGCAGGGACTTGTAGGGTTGCTAGAGAGTCCATATAGCAAGCAGCAAGACGACCCAGACCACCATTACCAAGTCCAGGTTCTTCTGCTACATCTAATATCTGTTCTAACGATTGACCGTATTCTGCTAATGCTTGCTTTGCTTCATCTCGTATACCAAGACAAATAAGATTATTATTTAACTGAGGTCCTATCAAAAATTCTGCTGATAGATAAGCCACCTCCTTATCACTAGGTGGTTCCATATCTAACCAATACGTCATCATCTGATCTCTAACAGCATAACTCAATGCCATATAGAAATCATGAAGCGATGCTTTGTCTGGACGCTTCCCTAAAGTATAGAAGAGACGTTCCGTAATACCATTATAAAGGTTATTCTTGTTCGTCAACTTTCTTTTTCTTGCTACCTATATTATACTTGGTTTCAAGTATCCAGTCACCTTTATCTTTATATGCCAACACTTTGATTTGGTTTAAAGGTGCAATATCTTGTATCTTGGTAGCGTCTACCATAGTAACGAGTCCCCAATCAGCAAGAAGCTGAGCAATACGATTCCGACGCTGAACATCATTAGTAGTAAGATTAGCGTGTTTGCCGTCAAGGGCAAAGAGTTCTTTAAAATGGACAAGATAATACCGTCCTTGCTTATGAAGAATATGACAAGATTGATAGATCTTCTTTTCCTTCCGAGATGCTACACCAATCCTTGTTAAAGTCTCTCTAACTTTCAGAAAGTCGTCAGGTTCACCTAAAACTACTTCTACCATCTGATCAGGTGACCACTTCACTTCAGGTTCTTGAACGAAACTCATTTTGTTCCTCCAGTCTCAAATTTCGATTTAATAAACGCAAGCTGTTCTTTTGTAAGAATTCTCAAAGCTTGTTTTGCTTTTTCATTACTATAACCATAGTAACGTTTAACATAATCAAGATCTTGAATTGTATCTTTGCGGAGCCAAGGAGAGAATCTCTTCTTAGTTCTGAGTGTATTTAGATAAAAATCATATTGCATCTTCTTATCAAGAAAATGATATTGATTCATCTCATTTACAAACATAATTGCATCGAGATGTCCTGACAAACATCGATTAACAATGTAAGCAGGGTACTGTTTTTCGACTAAAGGATCTTCATCAATTAGATTCTTCTTTGTTTGATTGATACTATTCAACCAATCTTTCAATTCAGTCATAATAAAAAGTTATAATTAATAACCATTCTTCTAGTATGATTTCTAGGAGAACATGATGCATGATAAGTATCACCATTAAAAAGAACTACTCTTCCTTTCTTAGGTTCAACTTCTTTTACAATTTCTTCATTTGAAAAGAACCTAGTTGGACCATCACTATCATTGACATAGTATAGCATAGTATAGTGCTTATATTGATGATCTATATGAGGAACATTATGTAAAGCAGACGTTTGATTTTTAACAAACATTGCTGCTCTTATCCTAAACAACTTTGTTATTGATAATCCTTTTTTATACTTACCTAATGCTTCTAATAAAACAGGATATAAAAACGCATAGTAATCTGATTTATAATTTCCTTCAAAAACTAAATTACTAAATCCACTATTATCATCACTATTCTCTTGTGTTATTCCATCATGAAAATACCAAGGAAAAAGATGACTAGAGAAATCAGCCTCTATTGCATCTTGATATCCTTGTGATACCGCATTCTCAATTATGGTGAGTTCCATAATTAAGTAGAAGTAATTCTTTACGTTTCTGTTGATCTCTCATATAGTCACCAACAGATCTCATAGTATATGTAAGGTTAAACTCAGCAGCAGCCCAACCTTTAAATCTATCTCTTACAAGTTGATCTGAATTATAACTTACCATTAAATCCATCGTATGATAATCACAATTACGAGCAAATAAATCGTGATCAAATTTCTTATGCATTTCACCCTTCTTCCCATACAAATTATCCTTAATATCATAAGGAGGGTCAAAGTACATAAACACTCCCTCGTGGAGTTCTTGACCCATTAAGTATTCATATGAATGATTTGTTATCCGCCAGCTCTTAATGATTTCTTGGTACTCAGGTAGCTTCTCAATTCCCCGAAATGAAAAATTGCTATCACTTGCTTGAGCAGAAAAACTAGAGCTTTCTGTAAGACCACTAAAGGAACACTTATTAACAATATAGAAAGCCACAGCACGGTCAAGGGGTGAACAATCACTGCTATTAATGCGTTCTTTAGAACTAGTGAAAAGTACTCTCGCTGTATCTGGAGCATTATGTTTCTCCTTTAGTTTGGTTAATTCATCTTTCAATTCTACCCCAGATTCTTGAAGTTGTGTCCAAAAGTTTACAAGGGGTTCATAAAGATCATTTATCCAAATATCAAGATGTGGATGCATTTTTGTAACATATATTGCAACACTTCCACCACCTACAAAAGGTTCACGAAACTCAGTATACTGATCAAAATCAGGAAAGTATTGTGCCATTTTAGTAATAGCACGAGACTTACCACCAGGATAACGTAAAGGAGTTTTTAATGATTTCTTAGATTTCATTTAATAATCATCGGATGATCGAATAATGGACCAGGAATATGTCTAGGTCCAACCTCTAAAATTATAGGTGATTCTAACACCTTTTCAACAGATTTTGACATCCTACGATATCCAGAACCAACATACATCTGTCCAGCAAATACTGATACAGTTGCAGCACCCCAAAAGATATAATACCATCTAGATTTTACTTGGTGTCTTTGTTTTTTACTCAGTTTCTTCATTATCAAAAAAAGGTTCTAATGTAGTTTGTTCTTCTAAAAAGAAATCAGGATAGGTTTTAAAAACTATCGGATCATATCTACTATACACCAAAAGGTCATTAAAATCAATATCTGCTTTTTTTCTTATCCAACTGTCACGATCCAAAGTAGGGTTCTTACATTGAACAAACTCACCATTTTCCCTTAATGGGATTATGTTAGTTGGAGTTTCCCAAATTAATTGACGATAACAAGTAAATAAAACATGATAATAAAAATCAATTTCATCTGGTCTTCTTTGTCTTCTCCCATTTACTAAATGAGGAGCAGTAGCACCAGAGTGATAAAAGAAATCATATCTAGAACGACGTACCTCCTTTCCAGTACGTTTCCTCATACCATAATCAAGTGACATTTGATATACCACTTTTTTAACCTGACCTCGTTTCCAAATATGAGGTTCCTTTTCAATTAATAAGTCAACACCATCATCTATCTTTGGTTCTGCCACATTTATAGATTGTGACAGTAAATAAGATGCTACTAGTTCTTCACAAGTAGTTCCACCAAATCTAGCTCCTGTATTTTCAGAATCCAAAGGAATAGTTTCCTCTGGAAGAAGTGGTGGCATACAGGGAACCAACCTCTTTGCATTAGGTGATCTAGTCATCATATTCTCCTACTTCAGATTCTTCGTCAAAAGTAACTATCGCACCTGATTTATTATGGATATCATCTTCTTTCCATTGAGAAAAAAGACTATCTTTCTTTTCAACTCCAATAGTGGGACCAAGAACTACACCATATCCTACACCATCATTATAATGCTCTATAATCTTTTCTAGGATCATCACATCTTGAAGTTGTCCAGCAGTTTTATACTTCAAATCTTTAACTGTTTTTTTAGTTAAATGTCCAGATAAGTAATCCATAAAACTTTTTACTTTTTGTGAATCTCCAAGATAGAAATTAGCAAAATGATATGCAGCTGCTAAACCAAAAATCATACTACCATCAATTGGTGATGTCCAATTACCTTTTTCAATATGAAATTTGAAAAGGTCTATTGCACGTTTATTATAAGACATTCCATACTTACCAAGAGAAGCTTTAAGTTGTTTAAAACCATGTACTTCTTTATTAGTATCATCACCTATTCCTTGTATATGTACTTCTAATGATTGAAGTTGATTTAATAATTTTAATGCTGCTGATCTTCCTTGGGAAATTTCAACACGAAATTTCTCAATAGCACCAACATTATTTCTTAAGTAATTAAACCTTTTGAAATAATCTGCTTCTGCACTCTGACATTTCTCAATTGTATAATGCTTAGGATGTTCCTGAATCTGACATGGTAATTCAAAACTATCAGAATCTTGAACGTACAATGCTGCTAAACAAGCAGTGTGTTGACCATCAACAATAAACAAGTCACCATTAGGTCTTAAAAAAACAGAAAGAGGTTTAACCAATAAAGGGTCAAACTCTTGTGCTTTCTGAATAAAATTTAAATTAATTAAACGTTGATATTTTGGATCTACTTTTAAATCTTTTAAAGCGATATATTCTATTTCTAAGAAATTGTTTCTAGTAAATTCTTTTTTTAGTCCTGAGATTCCCTTCTTTATGAATCCACGAACAAGTACAAGCAGTTCTATAGCCCCCTGCAAAGGGTCACTTAATTTTGCCATTTGGCACCTCATTTTAGTTTATTTCGCGTTGCCTTCTCCACGTTTAAGGATATACAACGTATTTTTATATAGTACCACAAAGTTTTTAAAAAATCAACCCTTTGATAAAGGAGATTTTTCAGCAAGTTTTCTATTTCTTTCGTCTAAAGTTCTATTAAAGTTCCAATTAGATATTGCCACATAAGTTTTGTATATTCCAATTAAAGTTCTTTTAACAAACTCATCAAGTAACATGAGTCCAATTAAAAACCATTCTTCTGGTGTATGTTTCTTCATTTGAATTCACATTCTACCATAATTTCAGTTAATGCAGCAAGTAAATTAATTTCTTGATCTGCTACGAACGCAATTTGGTATTGGTATTTCGCAATAATAAGAACGGCGGCAGGAATAGTATTAGGAACCAAGGACTCGTAAAGAGCATCGTAGATACGACGAAGAAGTACAGAAGAGTCATTGTCCATATTGGCAACGACCCACTTACGTACTTCCGCAAAATTCTTCTGCTTAAGATTTGTAAGTAAGTCATTTACAGCAACGTCTGAGAACGCCGCAAGTATTCCCGAATCGATTTTTCCCCCAACCGAGTACCTCTGACACTCATTAAGAACTCGTCTCCAATCAGGAAAATGTTTATTAATGAGCTGAACAAGAACTTTCTTATCGGCATCAATCTTTTCTTGATCCAAGATGAAGTTGAGTCTTTTGAAGAACTCTGCAGCGATATTCTGTTTCTCCTTCCCCTTGACGCTAAATTCGACCACAGCACACCTGGAATGTAGCGGTTCGAGAATTTTATTCTTGTAATTGCACGTAAATATGAATCTGCAATTACCCGCGAATTCTTCAATGAACGCCCGTAAGAGGAGTTGTACGTCATTACTGGTGTTATCCGCTTCGTCGATGATAATAACTTTGTGCTTTGCTTCTGACGTAAGCGAGACCGTCGATGCAAAGTTTTTCGCCTTATTACGGACGGTATCGAGGAACCTACCTTCATCCGAACCATTGATGACATAATAGTCTACTCCTAATTCTTTACAGAGTGCTTTTGCTACCGTAGTTTTACCAATCCCAGGAGGACCAGCAAGCAACATATTTGGTATTTCTCCTGTATTTAGGAAATCTCTAAAGGTTTTCTTTATATTCTCTGGGAGAATGCAATCTTCAATAGTCTGGGGTCGGTATTTTTCAACCCAGATAAAATCACTCATAATTTAATTCCAGTGACGGATTACTCCGCTAATAATAAAACAGTTGGTAATAAGGTAGGAAAAGAAAATAATAGAACGTACTAGAACAACGTAATTGTCGTATCTTTTAGTTCTTTCATCAGAGAAACTACCAAGTGCATACTTCCAGATCCTCCACCATTTAGTCATCCTTTTTAGTAACTTTTTTGGTGACCTTTTTAATTGTATCAGAAGGAAGCAATGCTGCAACAACCAGTCCTAAAAGAACTGATATAAGAATTTTAGTGGATAATAATTGAAGTATAAAAATGACGAAAGCACTTATACCAAATAATTGCCACTTCTCTTTAATGTATGATATAACCTTTTCAACGGTTATAGTTGATTTTGTAGCCATTAGTTAAAAGTAGAATCAGGTTCAAGGGCAATATAATATTTCAAGTTATATTGACTATTAGTAAATCTAGATAACAATTTGGATGAAACTACTACATCATAAGATCCTGGAATAATTCTAATATTCTCAACCTTAAAATTAAAAGTAAATTCTTTATCTGTTTCACCTACTGTTATAGAATATTCGTTAGATGTATCATTTTTCTTATCACGAACAACCAACTTAACAGCACCATTTGCTCCAACAACACAGAAATCAGGTAATTGATAAACTGCTGCTGCTTTTAATAGTTTCTCTAAGGAAGAACTTTCTAAATGAAAATGTACATCCTCAGATGGAAGAGTAATCTCTTTCTCTGGTGGAGAAATAATTACATTAGGATCTGCATAGAAATACTTAACCCTACGCTTACCCTCACGAATAGTAAGATAAGAATCTGGTGAAAAATCCAAATCTGGATCCTGATGTAAACTCAATCCGTTAAGAAACTGATTCAAATCATAAATTCCAAACTGACGAGGAAAGTCTTCTTCAATTTCTGCTTCAGCAAGAATATTCTTAGCAACAGACATTGTGCGAAGTTGACTTCCTTCTTTAACAAGAATTGAATTATTAATACCAGCAAAATTCTTAAGGATTGTCAGGGTGTTGTCAGATAAATTCATTGTCATAATTAAGGCATGTTGTGATCAATATTCCCACTAGTGATAGAGGGTTTACCGTAATGTTCATCAAAATGTAAGAGTAGCATAGCATAATGGATGACTTTTAGCAAGTCCTTCTTATTCTTTCCATCCTTACTTCCATAACGACTACCATACTTTAAGATATTTGATTGGCAAAATCCAGATGCAAGTGATCGTGCTGCCATTAAATCTATAGTCTGAACATTACGATATTCGTGAGTATCACCAGTATAGTGACCCCTATATGTTCCTGATACATATTCCTCAATATCTTTAAGGATTTCATCTTCATGATATTTGAAATGATTCGCCATAAGTTTTTCTTCTCCTTGTTTTTCAACCTCGTTATTTAGACCGATATGATGTGCAATTTGATCGTCATTATCTGATAGAGGATCAACCGCAAATGGATCAGGCATATCAGGATCATTTCGATCATAATCATAATAATATTTGGAATGCTTTACTTCATCCATAATGTCATCTAAATTTAAATTGGGCGGCCAAGGACTACCAGGTGTCCATTCAAATCCACCTGCTTCCTCAATTGCTTTTAGTTCTTTGTTTATAATGGGATATTCTTTATCAATATCACCATAGAGTTCCTCGTAGGCTAAACTCCATGAATTAACCATACTCAAATAGAAAATCGTTTACTAAACTATCTGCTTTTTCTTGACCAAACTTACCTTTAAGATACCCACCTACAGGATCCAATCTAGTCATATAAGCATCAAAGTCTTTATATACACTGGTATCTTTACCAGTTGGTTTCTCACATTCTAACATATCTTTGTACTTAGTCAAGTAAGTTTTAAAAGTAGATAGATAAACATTAACTTCCTCCATCTTACAATACCTAACAAAGATATTTTCTGAGAAGTGATTTCCCATTTCAAAGAAGCGATAATCCTTTTCTGCTTTTGGTAGATCTTCAAAAGATAATAAATGATTCTCCACAGGATGTTGAAAATCAAATACTACAATGACTTTCTTTTCTGAGAATGCCATTAAGTCCATACCAAAACAAGGAAGATTTGATCCTGTTTTAGGGTAAAGAATATTGTTGTAGATACATGAGTTATCACTCCATATCTCAACTTCTCTTGATTTAATAAGACGTTTATTGGTATAAGTTTTAGCTAAAAGAGTAGTTCCTTTAGATTCCCATTTTGCCCAACAACTATCTACTCCATTATGAAGTGAGATAGTATCATGTAGGACTTTTTTATAATCTTCCCAAAGGTTCATCGGTTTAATACAATAATAAGACTTCTAATAAACATACCTGCGAACAAAATATAATAAGTCCACATTATAGTCATCCCAATTTTATTATGGAGAGAACCTCTTTTATAGGGATGAGCACCAGTTGGAGAAGAATCCCAACCTGGTGCCATATATTCACTTGGATCAATTTTCCTCATATGCCTCATCCTCTGCTTTTTCAAAATCAAAGTCAGCATCTACTTTATCATATAATTCCATAAAAGATTCCTTTGTTTCTTCATCAAACCGATTAACACATACACCAATTGCTTTTTCCTTTTTACCAAAAATAGCATAGGCACGAATAATGTGAACTAGTCTACGAGTACTGATAATTTCCTCAACACCACCATCATAGAAGGTCTTGCGAATAATGTCAGCCCAGTCTACTAATCTCTTACAGAAATCATCATCTTTGACACCAACTGCATTAGCAACATTAAGTAAAATCTTTTCTTCAGAAGATGGAGAAGGATACTCTTGCTCAAAAGTTACTGGGAACCTTTCAAGGAAGGCTTCATTAAGCACGTTAGTTCCAATAAAACGTCCGTCATCTGAACCTTTACCTTTAGTGTTTGCGGTGGCGATGACGTTGAAACCCTTCTTTGGTTGGACGAATCTTCCGACCTTTTTAAGGAAAATTCCCTTACCCTCAAGGATGGATTGGAGGCAGAGGATTTTGTTACTGGCAAGGTCGATCTCGTCAAGGAGCAAGATAGCTCCTCTGTTGAGAGCTTGAATAACTGGTCCGTCGTGCCAGACTGTGGCACCGTCAACAAGACGGAAGCCGCCAATGAGATCATCTTCATCAGTTTCGATAGTAATGTTTACACGGATAATTTCTCTTTTTAGTTGAGCACATGCTTGTTCAACTCCAAAAGTTTTTCCATTACCAGATAGACCTGTAATGAAAGTAGGATAAAACAACTTAGACTGAATAATCTTCTTAATGTCAGTAAAAGGACCGAACTTGACGAATGTGTCATCTTTTTCAGGAACAAGATTTTCTATAGTAGGTTCAACAGCAGGAGCACTGTAAGAACGCTCAATGTTCTCTACTGCCTTTGTTGTTACTTCAAGGTTCCACTTACCTCTTGATACCTTAAATGGTTCAAGACGACGAGTTACTGTCTGATAGTTAATACTTCTAGAAGCACAGAATCCTCTTACATCTGCTGCGGTGATTTCAACACCATATAGATTCTGTAATTCTGATAATAATTGTTTGTCTGTCAAAGCAATTTGTCGAGGCATAATGTAGCGTTTTATTTATGAGTATATTATAGTACTAAAAAAGGGGTCTTACGACCCCTAATGGACAGTTTATCGATTGGTTGGTTTTCGTATAGGCTTTGGCTTCAATAGAACAGGGGCTTTGGTTTTAGTACTGTCAGACATTTCGGTCACCTTGCGTCATCGTCATATTTATGCTACCAATTCTATGAACTCTCCGAGTATCTTTTTATTCATCTTTTTGACTTTAAGTGATTTAACAAATGCTCGTTTAATCTCTGCTTTGGTTGCATCTTGCTTAACTTCAAACTCATCCTCATTTGCTAAAGCAGTTGATGATAATCCAAAATAAGTATGGTATCCTGATGTCTTAATGGCAAATGATTTTTCCTTCTTCCATCTCTTAAATACTTTTTCACACTCTTCTCCTTCAGTATAATTACGAATAAACTGACCAGCATCACGAGGAACAAGAACACGAATTCCTATAAAATTCATGTCAGGAAAAGTTTGACGTAAATCCCTAATAAGAAGATTACTCACATCTGCCCAATGTCCCAATCCTTGACAAGAATAAGTATATCCCGTTTTGCGATTTCTTATTATACATCCATCATCAACATATCTGGTTCCCATATATCCTTCTGATTCCCAACTACGATGAAACATCTTACTATACCTTATAGGAGCACCTTCACCATCAGTAAGTACTATACATTGAACTTTTTGGAGTTTATTCTCCTTCTTAAATTTTGGAAGAATTTGATGGAGACAAATGATTGCTTCATTTAATGGTGTTCCAGAAAGATTCATTCCAAGAGGAATATTATAAGGAACATAAGAATTGTGACTAAATGCAGAAGAAACTCTCCAAATATTAACCATCTGCTCCTCTAAAACTTTAGTCTTTACTTTACTAGTAAATAAATTCATCAAAGAAAATGTTTCCTCAATAAAAGCAAAACCTTCTTTTTTATCATAACGTGGTCCTTTAACATCAACAGGATAATTATTAGTAAATGCATAGACCTCGAATGGAATATTAACTTTCTTACAGAACCACAAAAGATTATACATTTGCTTAATTGTATCTAACATAACATTCTGCATAGAACCAGACCAATCAATCAAAAATACTAATCCGTGGTTTTTACCATCAGGAACAACACTAATCTTCTTAAAAAGATCTTCATTAAACCTATACGTATGAAGCTTTGTTGTATCAAGAATCCCAGTACGATTTGTAGTAGCACGAGCATAACTATCAGCTGCCTTTTTACATTCAAATTCTTTAACCAAATAATTAACTTCTTTCTGTGCGTTTTTCTTAAATGCTAGAAATTCTTTATCTACATTATCAAATAAATCAAACCCAAATATATTAACACGTTCTTTCTCATTCCATTCAATCTCTTGTTCTACAAATTCAGTATCTATTTTATTGTGTATTTCTTTATTAGATATAATAATATCTCTTAAATCAACCTTTGGTAATTCAACATAGTTATTTTCTACACCATTAGATGAATTAAGATCTTTAATCGCTTCAGCAAGAGCCTCAACAGTATGAAGTTCCAATTCAGATCCTCCTTCACCCCCTTGCTTAAAACTAGAGAGATCCAACTCTTCAGTAGATTCACCTTCTGAAGATGATTGTTGTGGATCTAATTCACTTTCTAACTCATCCAACAACTCCTTATCAGTCATATCATCAAGATCTTTATCACCACCTGCAGTAGGGAGATCTATCTTTTCTTCCTCTTCATCTTCTTTCTGCTTTTTCTCTAACTCTATTTTACAATACTCATAAAGTTTCTTAGCAACATCTAAAGTATCATCAAAAGTTTCGCATTTTTCAATTAAACTGATAATCTGTTTTTCAGAAGGCGAAAAAACAATAGGAAGGAACGCACCAATCTTGAAAAATAAATTAGCCCTATCAGCAAGATTAAAAGTAGTAATATCTTCATCTTCTAAATTAAAGAAATCATCATTATGAAGTTCATTATACCCTCTATTAAAGGTTTTAGCAATACCAGCATATCTTCTCCTCATCAACTTCTCAATTCGTGCATCCTCAACCACATTTACAAACTGTTGAGGAATATCACCTAACCAGTCCCATCTATCAGGTGTATATAAAGCGTGACCAACTTCATGAGCAACTAAAGAATCATACACATTATTACTTGCCTTTTCCCATTGTGGAAGTAATAAAACACGAGTATGAACATTAAATTGAGCAGTATCTACCTTCTTATGCTCAACAATAAGATCCTCAGTAGCAAGAAGTTTAGCAAGTTGTGATTTGATTTCGTGCTTAACTAGCATTAGTATTTTTATTTGATAATCATATTATACTAAAAAAGCGTCCCTTTGTGGACGCTTGTAGACGCTTTATCAACTGTCTACGTCTTGCCTTAGCAGCACGAAGAGCCTGAGGTTTAAGTGTCCTCTTCCTCTCCTTCTTGCTGTGGTGTTGCCAATTTGGAGTGTTCATTGCTCTGATGTTGTTTTAAGTACTGGTCACTTCTAGGATCTGTAATGAGGTACTTACAATACTCCCATCCATTTTTCCTGAATTCATCTGACATGTCAACAGGTCTGTTTGGTTTTAAATCACTCATTGATCCTGTGTCTCAGTGGAGACTATACGTGAAAATCCCTTAACTTTGTCAAACCTTGTGACACTTTCAAATTTGTCATGTAAGTCTGTCTTATGGGATATAACAAAAATGTTAGCACCTTTTATTATATATCTAATTATCTTTAAAAACTCCTCTGTACCAAATCCATCCAATGATGAATCAAATACTTCATCCATAATTAATAGATTAGTATTAACAGAATTCTTAACCCTAGCAACCTCTCTCCAAGTAAACAAAAGTGCTAAGTCAATTCTCATCTTCTCACCTTCACTAAATGAAGAATATGAAAAATCTTCGTGAATAGGTGATTTTACTGTTTCATTAAACTCTTCATCCAAACTAAAATTAATATAGAAATCCATCAGCTGAAGGTAACGATTTACCTGCTGATTAATAAATGGAAGATACTTCTTGATAATTTTTGTCTTTACTCCATCATCCCGCAGCAAGGAATAAGCAAAATCATGATGAACAATCTCATCCCTGCTACTAGTTAATTCTTTTAATGTCTTTTGGAGATTCTCTTTTAATTCCTTTAGCTTCTCATGCTCAATATTTCTGTTTGCAAGTTGGTCGGTAAATCTCTGAATTTCCGATTCCAAATCTCTGATCTGTCGTTGACATCCAGAAATCCGAGTATTGTTTTGAGAAATGCCATTATTGAGTTCAGTAATCTCCTTGGATAATTTATTAAATTGACGTTCTCGTTCTTCTTCTTTTTGAATTGCTTCTTCTAGTTCTTTATAACCAGATTGCAACTCCTGTGCTTTATTTTGAACGTCAGCAATTCTATTTACACGAAACTCTTCTTCTATATCTTGAGTACAAGTAGGACATACCTTATTATCTGTGAAAAACTTATGTTCCTTAGTAATTGTTGATACTTTTTGAGTAATTTTACCTTTAAGATTGTTTAGTTTCTTTAACTTTTCACCAGTACCACTAAGTTCTTCTTGCTGTTTAATTAGATCAGATATAACAGATTCTTTAAGTTCATTATGCTCTATATGAGCATCTACTTCAATACCTAGAACTTTAATTTTACCATTAGTTGCTTCAATATTAGTCTTCCCCTGCTCCTCTAGTTCTTTAATAAAATTAACTTGCATCTTTGCTTTATCTTTAATATTCTCCTCACGAAGTTTTAATGATTTGACCTTATCTTTCATTTCTTTAATTCTTTCTTTAATCAAAGAATTCATTGCTGAAAAGATACGAATATCTAAAAGATCTTCAATAACATCTCTACGATTAACACTTGTCAATTGCATAAAAGGTACAAATGTACTGCTACCTAAAATTACAATTTGAGTAAATGATTTATAATTTACTTTAAGAATATTTTCTTCTAATAACTTCTGATTAAGACGATCATCAGATTCTTTATGTAATGGATTACCATTAACTTCTATATCAAATATATTTGGTTTTATTCCTCTTCTTACAAGATAGTCTTTATTATTAACAGTAAAATTAATCTCAACTAAACATTCTCTTTCATTAGTTGTATTAATTAATTGACTCTTATTTATTTTTCTAAATGCTTTATTAAAAAGCACAAAAGTTAGTGCATCCAACATTGTGGATTTACCTGCACCATTTGTACCAACTATTAAATTTGTATTATGCTTCTGAAAATCAATTTCACTCCACGTATTACCCGTAGAAAGAAAATTCTTCCATTTAATCTTCTGAAATGTTATCATTCTTAGGGGGAATCACCAAATCATCAGGAGTAATAATTGAGTACTTGTAATTATACCTCTTACAAGTATTAATTGCAAGCTCTGCATCAACTTCAATAACTTCCATTGGTTTCTTATATACCTCTTCATCCTCTAACATCATAGCATATCTTGAAGCATCATCTTTCTCCTCAAAAAGAAAAAGAACTTTATCACCATACCTATCCTGTACGGCATAAGCACCATCATCCTTTCTTTCTTTTAATGTGAGGAGCCACATTTACTCTACCTCGCATGCCTGTCTATAAAGATCTTGAAAAATACCTTTGATTACACTCTTGTCAAATTCAAATTCAGATTCATCAATATAACGATTTAAAATAGAAAGAGTATTTTCATCCTCCTCTATATCAAATTCTTCATTTTCTTGAATATCAAAGTTTTCAACTATTTTTAATTCTTGAACACCTGCAGAATAAAGTTTATCAATAAACTTATCAAAATCTTTTACTTTAGTCTTTTTACGAACAATAACTTTTACAATCTTATTTTCATATTGAGTCGTATTGAATAGTTTATAATTGGTATCTTCATAATATATGTTATAAAACAATTTATAAGGATTATCAATTGAAGTATGAGTGTGGGTCTCCGTATCAAAAATAGTAAACCCTCTTGGATCGTTCACATCATTCCAAAACATCTCATAAGGATTACCTAGATAAAATATTTTTCCATCATTAGATCTAGTATGGAAATGTCCAGAATAAACCTTTTCAAATTTATCAAAAATCTTAACGTCCATACCCGTTTCCATCATATGTCCACGAGTTGCTTTAAATCCATTTACCTCAAGATGACCAAATGCAATCTTTGCTTTGGTTTTTTTAATTAAACTTAACGTCTCATCATAATTTTCACTATTAATCCAAGGAAGGAGTAAAAATTTACTTCTACCCAATTTAAGTTCTGTTGAAGAAGAATAGGTTTTTATATTTGGATAATCGGTTAATAAAAGTTCTGGTGAATTTACATAATTAGTATTCTTATAATAACAATCATGATTTCCTGTAATCATATGAACAGTGTACTTCTTAAGAGGTTCAAATACAACTCTCTTTGCCCACTCTAAACTTTGATAATCTATAGACTTTCTACTATCAAAAGCATCACCCATATGAAGAACAGTATCTATCTTATGCTCTTCTAAAGTTGGAAAGAATATATTCTTATAGAACAATTCAAAATAATCATGTAAATGTTTAGATCCTTTTCTTGCTCCATAATGGGTATCTGTAATAATAGCAATCTTCATTCTCTGATCCAATCCAAAGTAATATTAAAAGAAGCTGATATTCTATCATTACCTACTTTATTCTCTTGAACATGATGATAAAGATGTGAAGGAAAGAGAAAAATTGTACCCTCTTCTGGTTGATCCCATTTAAATGTTGAATAAAAATTTAATTGTTTTGAAATATAATCATTACAAGCAACTAATTCTTTACCTTGTATATGAGCATTAGGTGACTCAAAGGAAATACCACCACAACCCTCAAAAGTATTAATATAAAAACATCCTACCCAATCACAACAAGGATGGTTATGTTTAAGATTATAATCACCTTTATTATTAATATTCATCCAAAGAGCATCTATTTCCAAAGCTATAGTTTCTTTAAAAATTTTATTTGTTTTCAAATAATTTACAATTGATAATTGAATAGTATTAAACAAAATATTATCATAACAATAATAAGAATGAGATTGCCATCCACCTCGATTGGTTATTATATTTCCAGTAGGATCCTTTTCTCTTTCTTTATAGGCAAAGTAGAGTATTTCATCTTTTATTGTTTTGAAATCATCTACCTTAAATTCATGAATAAGCGTAGGGAAAACTGCGTGTATCATCTATTGGACTTATAAACGATATTATCTTTAATAGTATTATAATCAGAAGTACTACCAGCAAGTTGATTATCATCAACCATCATAACTTCATCAAATCCTGTTCTTTCAATAATCTTTGTTTTAATATCTAACTGCTTCTTCTCCTTCTGTATCCTTCTCAGAAAGGCATAATGGATAATCTGAGTAAAGTATGCAAATGGATTTCTAGACTTCTCTGGATCGAAGTTATGAATGTATTGTACGCAATTCTCTATACCATCAGATATCATATCATCCCTAAACATATAATTCACAAAATTAGGTTTGTATGATAAGTGAGTAGCAATCTTTAGAAAGCAAGACCCAAGATAATTTGTAATACGTGGCTTTGGTAAATCTTTTTCTTTTGCTTCGGCAACTTTTGCTCTATAAACAATGAGTGCTTCCAGCAACTCTTTATTGTTTACATAGTGTTCCGATTTCTTTTTTGGCATGACATTGTTTTCCCCGTTTTATTAACGTATAGGTATTATAGCACATTTACTGGGGTTGACAAGTTCCTATGATACCAGTAGAATAACCTTTGTGAGGGTTGATGGGAAATATCTAGCTTTCTTTATTACTATTAGGTTGCTTATATAAATTTTCAAATAATTCTCTAGCTTCTTCAACGCTATTAACATATCCCATTTCTTCAGATACATTAACTTTTCCTTGTATCCTATTAAAGTTTATTGTATCATCATCTTCTTCCATACAGTACCTTTCATAGATCGCAATAACTTTTGGATCTTTCATTTCAATCATTGTTATAATTTTATCAGGTTTAAGTAAAAATAATTCATCATTATTTAATTCCATCCACGGCTTTACTTTAATAAACGATCCGTGTCCACCGTTCATCATTTTCATGATAACAGGATTATGTGCAAGAATTATAGGTTCTTCATTAGTTTCATCAATACAAACAGTTGCAAGAATCTCTTCTCCTGATACTAATTTTATAGTTGCATAGAATTCTTCTTCCATTAGTTTTTAAGTGGTATATTTACAATGTCATAATCGAAATTTTCTTCGTTGTAAACTTTGATTCTTTCAATTAAGTGATTTAGGGTATAGTTTCTTTTAGATTTGTAACTAATGTCATCAGCAATATCATATAGAGTTGCTTTTACTTTTCTATTTCCTTTTCTAAGGACCCTGCCAATGGATTGGAGATTTCTAATTCTGGATTTGCTGGGGCTTGCGAAGATGACGTTGTGCAACCGTTTAATGTTGATCCCAGTACTAAAAGTGCCATAACTGGCAACAATGATAGCATTGTCTTGTGTTTCAGTGATTTCACGTATTTTCTCCCGATCTTCAGTTGGTACTCCGCCGTGTACAAAGAATACATGACGCTGTTCGACTACATTAGTATTTATCATTTCGTAAAGAGGTTCTCCGTGACCTTCTACTCTGGCAAATAATATTAAAGTATTACCTTTAAGATCTAAAGCAAGATTACGAATAAATTTATTTCTACGTTCATGTGTAATAATATACTGAACTTCTTCTTCAAAGTTTTCAAATTTATTCGGTGGGTGTTTCAATAGAAGTACATTGATATCCAGTTTAGCCAAATGCCCTTTCTTCATTAACTCGTCAGTTTTAATGATTTTATAGGAAGGTCCAAACAATCCCTCAAGAACCCATTTATGTGTTTGAGTTCCATCAAGTGTACCAGTAAATCCAAATCTATATTTGGCTTGATGTAATTTTGTCATTATAGATATAAGTGACTTTGATTTAAACTGGTGAGCCTCATCCCCAATAACCACAGAGAATCTCTCAAAATATTTTCGGGGAAGTTTGTAGATTGATTGCCAGGTAGTAATAATGACTTGAGAGTTCGTCTCTCTTTCTTTACCTGCGTATATTTTATGACACCATGAACCTACGTCCCAGCCATAATCTGCAAAATCTTTATACATCTGCTCTACTAGGGAAGTCGTCGGAACAACTATCAGAGTACTTTGACCTTTCTCAACGTAATATCGAACAATCGAATAGATCATCAGAGATTTACCCGAAGCAGTTGGGGATATCAACAACTTTCTATTATGTCTTAGAGCGTCGTATACTCCCTCTATTTGATAATTCCTAGGTTTATGATTGCAAATAGAAATCATATAATCCTTTACACCTTCTTTTGATATTCCTTTGTTTACTTCAAAAGGAGTACCGTAATATTTGCTATCTCTAAATTCGTAAGTATATCTATGATCTTCACAAAACTGAACTATTCTATCTAATAACCCGACATATATCTCTCCAGTCTGGGTATTAAACAGTCTTATTTTACCATCCCAAAATTTCTTTTTATATGCAGGTGAAAACTTTGCACCAGGTACTTCAAAAGTAAACTGATCTGCCAATTCATAATAGACGTGAGGTTCTGCTTGGACGTGCAGATACACCTCGTTCTTCTTTGATATAATCAAATGTGACATGATCCTGGATCAATATCAATTATTTATCTACCCTCTACGATTATCTTTTGTAGTGCTATTTCTATCCAGATATGGTCTAACTCCACCACCAGGTAGATTACCATTTCTATTTGGTACTGTTCTCATAAAGTCTCTAAAATTTACACCTTCTGGTCTTTCTGGTGCAGTTCTAATAAGTGGTTGTTCATCTCCTGCTCGTTGTCTATTAGTCATTGGTCTATTACTTCCTGCACCACCTTTAGATTTGGTTACTTGTGGTGTTATACCACCCATTTGTGAAATTGGTCTATTAGATGATCCTTGTTGAGGTTTACCTGTTGCAGGAACATTTGTCGTAATCGCTGCGGTTGCATCTCTCATATCTCCACCTTTAGTCTTATCAAATACACCCCGTCTAGAAGCTTGTGCTTGAGTATATTTTTGAAGAATTTCGGGATCCTCATCTCTCATTCTATTCCATTTCTGTTGTCCAGATGCTTTTCTTCTTTCTATTTCATCGGGATCATCCCCTCTATGATCTGTAGTATCAGCAACATCTTTAAACTTATCAAACACACGGTTATACTCAGCATCTCTTTCTGGTCCCTTTTTCTTCTTCATTGAAGCCTTTTTAGCAACTACTGCACCTACTCCACGAACTTCTCCTGGTTCACCACCTGCAACTTGAGTTTTCTCACCTTGTTTATGACTAACTCCTATTTTCTTATAATCATGTGTAATTGCTGCATCTGGATTTTTACTTGTAGGATCTATCAATACATTATCAGATTTTGATGTTTTTGAAGTTACCCCTCTATATGTTGCCTTTTCTTCTCTATCTAAACGTTTCTTATATTGTGCTTTAGTTTCACCTTCTTGTTTTTTAGTTTGTTGATATGGTTCTGCACCACCCCTTAAAGCAGTTTTTGATAATTTACCTTGTTCCTTTCCAGCAGTTACCATCTTCCATCCATCTTTCACTGCTCCTCTCATTTTCTTTTCTCTTGCAGCATATGCAACAGCATCTATATTATTTTCTAATTCATCATAATATGATTCTGCATCATTATCAGTCTTACCACCAGTAAAGTTTTTAGATTTTGCATTATTAAAATGTAAAGGATCTTCTGGATCTTCTTTTGCCTTTTCAATTCTTGATCTCATATGATCAGCAGCACTCTTCATCAATTTTTCTGCTTCTTCTTTATCTTCATCAGAAGCATCTTTATTGTTTAATATATCAACTGCTTGTCCAAGTGCAGTTCTTATTGTTTTATTATGTCTAAATTCATTCCATACTTTTCTATGTCCATGCTCACTACCATACCTTCCTTCAAGGAACAAAGTTAATCTATGTTCTTCAAATAAATCTTGATAGAATTGTGTAGATGGTGAAAAATAACCCATTTATATAAGCACTTTTCTTCTATTTATTCATATACAGTCCATACATTACCTGATATAGTTACACGTTGCTCATCACTACTATAAAATGGGAATACTTGATGAGTTAATCCTGCAGGAAATAATAACATATGTCCTTCCATTTTAGGTGACATATGATAAGTTGATGATCTTATATCTCCTAACATACCAGTATATGAAATTTCAAAACAACCTGGCTTTAGATCACGTTGCTTTACTCCTTCTAAGAAAGGTAGTTTACATTCCTCCTCATAACTATAAGGAATTTTCATCCATATAACAAATGAATACATTCCATCATGACGATGTGGTGGATTAAATTCGTGCTTATTTTGGAAATTTACCCATAGATCATGAACTGATAATTTCAAACCACTTTTATCTCTATCTACCAATCCTGTTTGTGGAGTAAAACATAATTTATGTGGATGTTCATTCTTATTAACAGTAATATATTCATTAACTACTGGTTGTATTACATCATTTGTAAAAGTACCATCTATATCAGGTAATAGATAACTTTCAGATATATTTCCTGCTAAAGCTGTCTTATGATCAATAGACATTTTTTTAGCTTCATCAATACATTTCCAAAGATACTTCATTATCCGATCTTCTAACATTGCTTCCAACCAGAATCCACTATCTGCAGGTACAATACGAAGTTTTACTGTTTTTTGTTTTTGTACTTTCATTTAATTAAACCCAGATTGAAATTTATGCCATTCGATAGCATTTTTTATTTGAAAAGTTCTATTAGAAATTGTTCTTATAATTTCTTCTAAAAATTTCAAAGTAGCATCATAATATCTAATCTTAAGATCTAATCTAGTTAATCTCTCATCAGCTTCTAGATGCCTCTGTATTGCGTCCTTTTCTCTAACTTTATATGGGAAAGGTTCTTCCTCATATACAGCAGGATCTGCTTTACCTGTATAGTAATTATAACGTTCTAATCTAACACGATTATATGAATCTTTTGCTTTTTCACGCAACAAAGTAATAGTATTATAGACTGTATAATACTTTGAATGTAATTGAGGAATTTTTAACGACTCATCATGTAGATTATCAGGATCTATGACAGAATCATTCCGCCACATATCCTGAATTTTATCAAGATCCATAAGTTATTTCAAAGGATTACCTTCCGTATCAACAATATTGTACACAGTATACTTGAAAGTAGCCTCTGCTGTAAAGTACTGTATATCATTCTCTGTAGCATCAAACTCTAAAGAAGTTAAAGATGTTGGAAATAAATCCCTAAATTTAACATCTGCAGTTTTTCTATATTGACTATTTAATATTGCAAGAGAACCATCACTCCACTGTTCTTTCAAATCTCTAAGATTATCATCATTAGTTGTTTGAGTTTTAAACTGTTCTGGTGTTTCAGGAAATCCAATACCAGTTAACCAATTATGAATTGCCATATAATTCTCAAGATTTTCATCGACTAAAAATCTTATAATAAGATCTCCATATGTTAATTTCTCACCAGGAACATCAATATCTTTTAGATATGATGGTTGAATTGCTGTACCAAGAACTATCTCTGGTATTCTAGCAGAATTGCAGAAAAAAGCAGCCTTTGGATAATTTGCCAAACTAAATTTAAAGCCAACTGGTGCTAAAAAATTTCTATTTTCTATTTGATTGACAAATGGATTAGCCATTATTCTCCTCCACCACCATTGCCACCGCCGCCGTTGCCGCTGCCACCATTACCATTGCCACCATTGCCATGACCATTTCCATTCCCGTTATGGGACCCATTACCATTACCATTTTTCTTAGAATCGTCGTCTTGTTCAAGATAACCCCTGTATCCTATATGATATCCTCTAGGAATTTTCTTGCATTTCTTATCAGTAAAGCACCAGTATTTACCATCAGGGCATTTCTTTGCCTCTGATGCTTCTTCTAGGAATTCCCCAAAGGTTTTCATTTTAATAAATCAGTATCTTTAAGAATAAGTTCATACCATTCTTCACTCATACCCATAATAATATTTTCTGCCATTTCAGGGTTTTCAGCATAACCTTCTTGTATCAAATATTTTTCAATATAGTCATGACGTTCAACCGCTTCTTTATATTGTTTTGGAGTTGGTTTCATTGTAACACTAGCTTTATCTTTAGGTATTTAGATATTTTCTTTGCGTAAAATCTATGCCTTCCATATGATCATATTCGTGCTGAAATATTCTTGCAATAAATCCAGTCAACTTTGTTTTATAATTATCCTTATTTTCATCTTCATATTTAATAACAACCGAACTAGGTCTTGGTATTTCTAGAAATTGATCTGGATATGATAGGCATCCTTCTTCTATAACAACAATATCTTTAGATTTTTTAAGAATTTTCGGATTAAAACAAGTAATAGTCTCTTGAGTTTCCATATCAGAAATCATTACAAATGCTCTTTCTTCTATTCCTAATTGATTTGCAGACAATCCCACACCATTATAATGAAACATATTTTCATTTAATGTATAAGATAATTTTGAACGATCTAAATTATAACTACACTTTTTTATTTTTTTATGTAATAATGGATCGCTAACTGGGACTAATGTTTTTATCATTTTAATATTTAGGTAGTGGTTTCCTATCGCCTCCAAGTCTGAAACCACCAAAGGGACTTGCAGCAGTTGGAGAATATGTTCAGATCACCCAGCCATCGGTAGGACTTACCAGCACTCAGAGCCTAGCGAATTCATCGGATCGGTCACTCCAACTTCTATATTATAGCATAAAAAAAGAGACCCCGCAGGGTCTCTTTGGAAACGTATGTAATATGAATTACATTAAGTTGTTAACTTTAACGCGACGATAGTAGACATTGCTGTTACGAACAAGTACACCAGGATCGGTGAGTGTTGCTCCTTTAGCGAATGGGTTGGCAACGATACCGTAGCGAGTCTTAAAGCCGATTTTTGGCTGGAAGGTGTTCTCGCCAACTGCACGAACCATCTGTAGAGGAACGTATGGGCAGTAGAACAATCCTGCGTCATAAGGAGATGAACCCTTATAACCTGCAACGTAGTACTGAGAAGCAGCACTGTTAGCAGCATATGGGTCAATGTAGACGCGGAACTTACCAGCAAGTACACCAGCGAAGGTGTTACCAGTATCATCAACGTTAAGATTAGCGTTGAGTGCAGGGGTGTAATCCAGAACACCTGCCATTGTCAATGCAGAAGCAACGTCAGCGGAGCAAAGGATCATGTTGCCCTTTCCACGACGAGTTCTTTGTGCGATTGCGTTGGCATCTCTTTCGATCTGGAAGATCAATCCCTTGAACTTCTCAACCGACCATCTTCCGTTGGAGTCAACGTCAAGGTCGAAAGTACCAGCAGTTGCAGTGTTAACAGCAGCACCAGCTTCAGCGACGTTATAGATCGTTCTGATAACTTCGCGGTTGATCTCAGCAAGAATCTCAGTAGAAAGAATGTTGGCAAGTTCTGCCTCTGCATTCAATCCGTGGATTGCTTTAAGATCTTGAGCCAGTTCTAAACTGTACTCTGCTTTTAGGGCGCGTGACTTAGCAGTAACCGTAACCTTCTCGATGGAGAATGCCATCTGGTTAAAGTTATTTGCTGCGCTGTCTCCAAGAGATTCAGCGTCGTCAGTACGCATTCCCATACCAACGTTGTAGATCTTCTGTTGGGCAGCTGTACCAGTTGCGCCAAGAAGTCCAGGATTGTCTCCAGCCTGAGCAGTTGTACCCAAACCAACGTTTCCATCTACGAAACCGTTAGTGTTGGTATCTCCACCTTGTGGCTGTGAAGAGAATGCAGAATCTACTTCGTTGTAGAATGTTTCGTTTCCACTCTGAGTCTCGTAGCGAGATCTCATTGCAAAAATAAGTCCTGTAGGTCCGTTCATTGGTTGAACACCTGCTAGGTCATATGCGACCAAGTTAGGCATTGAACGACGGATAAGGCTGATTAGAACAGGGTCAAAACCAGCAGTTGGTGAAGCTGCGTTAGCACCAAAACCTGGGTTAGCACCTGAATTTGTGCTGTTGGTTGGTGGAGCTTCGGAAAGGAACTCACGCTCTTCGCGGAGTGCTTTTTCTTGGTTCTCTAGAAGAACGGCTGTTACCATTCTACGATGAGGATCTTTAATTTCGTCAAGACCGTCGTAGTCTAGTAATGGAGCCCATTTCTCTTGGAGAGCCTCTTGATTAAGAGGGGCTTGCATTTTTTGTTTACCTATGTAAAATTTAAGTTTGAATTAAATGATCTAAAATCATTTTTTAACTACACGCTTCAGGGAAGTAAGATATGATTCCATTACTGCACCAACAGGTTGGTAATCAGTAGAACCATTTTCTTCTGTTAGATTCTCTGAGGTGTCTCTCTGAGCTGTATTTGATGGGAAATAAGATTCTCTCAAAGTTACCAGCTTCTCACGGTATGCGTCTTCACTTTCAAACTCAACATTTTCAATGAGTGAGGTAAGCTTGTCCTTTTGTGTTTGGGCAAGTCCTTCAGTTACTTCTGCAAAAATTACATCAGCAGCTGACTCAGCTAATCTCCTATTAAGAGCAACGTTTTTCTCGATTTGCTCGTTGAGTTTTCCTTCCATTTCATCAAGTTTATCTACCATACTCTCGATGACATCATATTTTTCTTCAGGGATAGTTACATAATGTTCTTCAAATAGTGACTTCATCCCAGTAATAAAGGATTCTGTCATTTCTGTTTTCAGACCGTTTTCGACTGCGAGTTGATTCTCTACCATCCACTCTTCAGCGACGTACTCTAGATAAGAGTCAATACGCTCTGACAATTCTGCTTTAACTGTAGCAACTTCTTCTACGAGTTTCTCTTCGTATGAAGCAGTTAGTTGCTCAGTAATTTCCGATGCTTTGCTCTTAATGGCAGCCTCGAAAATTGTTCTTGCTTTCTCTTGGAACTCTTCAGAAAGTTCTTCGCCAGCAATAAGAGCTTCAATGTCTTCGTCAATACTGACTTCGACTGTCTCTTCTGCTTCTGCTACAACTTCTTCGGTTGATTCTTCAGATTCAGCAACGACTTCTTCCGTTGATGTCTCTTCTTCGGAAACAGTAGTTTCCTCCTCTTTAGCGGGCTCTTCAGCCACTACTTCCTGACCTTCTTCAACTTCGTCTGAAACTGCTTCTGCAGCTTTAGCACCTTTGTTGACGACATCCTTAACTTGCTTAAGTGATGCACCAGGTGTTTTTAACTTGGCCGAATCATCATCGGTCTTATAATTTTCGGGAGTAGGGCCGCCTAAGTCTTCAATCGCAGCTTGACCAGGTGTTGTACCTGCAAGCTTTTGGATCGGCTCAGCTGGCTTGGCTCCTTTGGTTACTACGTTTTCCATTTCTTGTAAATTGCTACCAACGGACATGTGATTAGATTTGTGTAATCTGTATTTATTTATAGAGTTTATAGATTTGAAAGAAAATCGTTGAATAGGTTCAACTTATGTTCTTCCAGTCTTCTCTGATCTACTAGCGTATTAATACGCTTTTTAGTTTGTGATGCGAGTTGTTCACGAAGAATTCCTCCGTCCCAAACCCATTCTTTTCCTTCCATGATACCATTAACAAAAGCATCAGGTGCAGAAGGATCAGCAACGATATCAGCAGCAGTTGCTAACTGAAAATCCTCACCTACAACTTTGCATCCACGATGGTCTTCTTTTAATGAACCAACACCACGGGAAGAAACTCCTAACATAACACCTTCATCAAGTAAAGATCTTGCAATCTTACCCATAGGTGTTTCTAGAATTTGTGCTTTACCCCTAAAATTATGACCCTCTTGAACAAGTTCAGTAATTTTATGAGAAACACGGTCAAGGTTTACTGTTGGACCATCAGGATGACCTAATTCTCCAAGAGCACGACCTTTAGATATAAAAGTTTCATTATATCTACCAACCTCTCTAGCGAGAGTATCTATAGGATAAACTCTACCATTGCGGTTTTTGAGTTCTCCTTGAAGAAAGGTTCCTTCGATATAACATCTTTTTTTGCTACCTTTTCCTTCGGTAATAAATTTAACGTTTGATACTTCTTCAGTAATCAGTTTCATCGGATTATCCTCCTACAATTTGAACTTCACTGATGTGGACATTGCCACCACAGTTGACATCGGCATAAACAACTTTTCTAATTTCACCTTCTGCATCAGTAGCAGCAAGATTAGCATCACCATATTTCAAGGTTACTTGTGAACCATGAATTCCATTTCGTCCATCTGGACCAGAAACTGCTAAAACTTCAGCAGCCGTGGTATTAATTCCAGCAGGAGCACATCCAGTTACTGCAACACGATCACCAACTGCAAATGGACTTGACATTCCATCCGTTAAATTAAATTTAATGGCTTGAGATGCATTAGTAACTCCAACAGTAGGTGCAGAAGCAACAGATTCTTTAAGAATTACACTCTCACCAGATGCAACAAATAAACTATTAGTAGTACTAACCGTTGGATTACCTCCAACTTCAATATGAGCATCTGCTTTTACGACAAATCTTAGATAACCTGATTTGAGGGCTATCGGACCTGCCTTACCAGTGCTAGCTAATTTCGCTATTTTTTGGGTTACTTTTAACGCCGACATTTTTATATTCAACTAGTATAGTAGTTATTTATGATTCTTCCTGTTCAGCAGGTTCATCAGATACTTCTTGCTCAACTTCTGGTTCAGTTTCAACCTGTGGAGAAGGATCAAACATTGCAACAGCAACATCTGATTTTATACTATCTACTTTACCTGCAGCTTTTGTATAAAGTAAATCCTTTATTTTATCAGTAACTTCTGAAGCTTTCTGATCAGTCGCAATCAAATCAATAAGATCGTCCATGTTAATAATATTTTAATATATCAGTCCTATTTATATCTCCGCCGTCTTAAGATCTTTTTGGAATTGATCCTCTGCACCAGTATCCATTTCAATATCACCTAATGTACCCATCTCACCTTCAGTCGGTAATGGTTCACCAGTTATAGGATCAACTTGAGATGGATCAGGAAGTACACCATCTTCAATTTCTTGAACTATTTGCTCATCAATTTCTTTAATTTCTTTATCAGTTTGACGTAATATCTTTCTACGTGCATAATCAACTGAGAAATACTTACCAATATAAGGTTCCATTGTAGCAAGTAATCCTAATCTTTCAGTCATCAATTCCGATTCTTTAAGTTCAGCAAATTGATTATCATATAAGAAATCATATTGGATATGATCTTGTATTTCATCCCAATCTTCAGGAGTAATAATATTCTTTAGAATTAATTGGGTTTTAAGAAGATCACTAAACAAATTAGAGAATCTCTTTCTTAAACGACCTACAAACTTAGCAAATTTAAGTTCATCTCTTAGTATTTCTGATGAACGTCCTAAATTAAATCCACCATCAGATGCAATTCTAGATTCAGGAACACCTAATGCTCTATAGAGTTTCTTCTGGAAATACTCAATATCAGCAAGTTCTCCAAGGTTTTGTCCACCTGGAAGTGTTGTAATTTCAGTTCCTCTACCACCTTCACGTCTAGGTAACCAGAAATCTTCCATCATAGACATAAACTTACGATCATCACGAACTTCACCAGTTCCTGCGTCATATACTAGTTTATTTCTATAACGACTCATTACCTCTTTAAGGTATTGTTCTGCCTTAATCTTAGGTAGATTACCTACATCAATATAGAAAATTCTTCTTTCTGGTGCTCTTGATAGTCTATAAATTACAAGACTATCCTCAATCATACGTAATTGATTGAGTGCTTTAATTGCTTTATGGAGATATGAAAGACAAGTTCCTTTATTTCTATCAAATAATCCAGATGTTACATAACAAATAGAATCTTTTGCGATTTTTATTGAACCTTTACCCATACCACCAGCAGCAGTCTGGTACATAGATGTTGGGTAGTTTGGTTTTGGACTGTATACATAATATTCTTCAATTTCAGGATACATTCCCTTCTTTAAATCACCAGGATTTTGTCCCACATCAAGAGGAAGCATACTTTTGTTACTCGTCTTTTTCTCCCGACGAATAAACTTCATCTTCATTGGGTCAATATATCTGACTTCTTGAATACCGTCTTGTGGTCTTTTTACATCAATAACCTTTAGATAATATAATCTTCCATCAATATACCAATTCTTAAAGATTTCATGGCACTTCTTATCGAAGTCCATCATTTCTTTAATACCAGTAAATTCTTCTCTTATTCTATCTTTTAACTTATCACTTGCTTGTACATTTGATAATTCTATTTCTACAGGAGAATCATATAGGTCACTAACTATACCTTCATTAACAACATCTTCAATAGCACCATCCGCTTCTGGATGAAGTGCCATCTCACGATATCTTTTAATTAAATCATATTCGGTTCTATAGACACCTTCAATATCTACATATGAACCATAAAAACTACTGGCGATATAGCTATCTCTTCCGTCATCATTGTTAGGTGGGACGGGAGATAACAGGTTCTTCGACTTCTTTTCTGCCGAATCGTCAATAGAGAATCCAAAAAGCTTAGGCATAGTATATAAGTTTTCCTACTATTATAGCACTATTTAGGGCTTAACGGCTTAACGAATGCTTTCGCCTCCAGCGTTAGCACCCACACCTTTAATAGATTCCCAGTAAAGTACTTGCAATTCTACAGTAAATTCTTGTATTGTGTCAACTGTCTCGTAATTTAAATCAACTTGACTGATATTTGTTGGGAACAAATCAAAGAACTTATAGGTTCTTAAGGTTGATCCATCACGATCTAATTGATGAACATATGCATCTTCTTGATAATCTTCAGGATTTTGAGCACCCGTAGCATCAGAAAGTCTATTAATCTGATTCATCCACTTTTCAAAAGCAGAACGAATTGCAAAATCAGTATCGTTAATAACTGTAATTGTCCAAGTATCAAAGGTTCTATCACCAGCAATCTTTAAGATCCTACCTCTAAAATTAACATCAATTGGTGTAATATTAGATGCAGGAAGAGCTGCTGCCTTAACTAAAAACCTTGACTTATCTTTTACATCATTATCAACTGAAATTTCTTCAGGAAAAGCAAGTTCTACCTCAAATAGATTCGGCCTTGCACCGCCACCAACTAACTTACTTTTAAAGTCAGTAATCTTTCTTAAGGGTGGTCTATTAAATTGAGTTGCCATAGTTTTTTATACCTTATTTGTATGAGATAGAATTAAACAGAACCAATTACTTCTTCAAACGAGACACCAGTTCTGGTGGCAACGAAGGTTAAACCGATGAAGTTAATCGACCTTGCAGGTTTGATGAAGATGTCAGCAACAAATTCATTGTTATCTATAACAGCAGCAGTGTTATTTGTTTCATCGCAAATAACTCTGAAGTCATAGATTCCTCTCTTACCTTGAACATCACGTAAGAATGGTTCAACAATATTGATAAAGTTTGTTCTTGTTATCTCATCGTTAAATTCAAACATCTGGTCTCTGGCAGCTGCTGAGATAGCATTTTCAAGGTAGATAAACAATCTACGAACATTGATACGGTCAAATGCAGATGATTTTGCAAATCCAGTCTTATCACCAAATAGTACAATTCCACCACTAGGTGAGAATATAACTGGGTTAACTCTATTTGAATAAAGTCGATCTCTTTGTGTTTGAGATGGGTTATATGCTAGTTTTACAGCATTTAAAATTCCACCTCTAGCAGTTCCCGCAGGTGAGAACCAAGGGAAGTTGTTGATGTCATTTCTTGCACAAGTTCCAGCAATGTCACCGTTAAGTGGAACATATCGGAATGTATCTGCAAATCTATCGTACATATACTTGTATCCACTATCGAATACTGCATATGTAGATGATGTAACAGGAGCATAGAAACCAATTACATTATCTGTAATCGTTGCATCTGAATTAACAGTTACTGTTCCAGCAACACTATCATTCAAGAATGCCTTTCTGTAAGGAGAAATAAATGCAACAGCATCTTTTCTTATTTCAGCAACAGAAATTAATTTATTAGCAAGTGCCTGAGCAGCTGCTTTTTCATGGTTTGCAGATCCCATAATTAGGAAATCTGACTGATATAGGTTATTATCTTCAAATAACTCATATCCTGCAGAAAGACCTGCTAATGTTACTTGGAATGCACCAGTAGCAGCAGGATCAGTCCCACCGTCATAATTTTTACCACCAGTTAAGGTATAAGTTTGTGATCCAGAACCACCAAAGATAATTCCTTGAGCATTTTGATCCCAACCATAATCTGCTTGTGGAGTAAATCCAGAACTATATCCAGTAGTTACAATACCAGCAGGTTGTGATCCACCAAAGATTGTTGTGGAGTTAGTAGCAATATACTTTCTCCAGTTAGATGGGGAACCTAATGAATATTCACCATCTTTTGCTTTTGATAAACTTAGATGCTTCTCAAGAATTGTTCCGACATTTCCAGTAACCTTTCCTTCATCATCAATAACTACAACGTGGATTTCATCAAATCTTGCACCTCTTCCTTCTGCAAAAGAAGAAGTTCCAGGACGTTCAGCAATGTTATTCCAATTAATTGTAGAACCAGTTAATTGGATAGTTTGCTGATCAAACCAATCTTGATTGTTTGATGCAGTTCCTGTTGCATATGATGCTGCTTGTCCAGAAGTATGGATAGCAACCGTACCATTAGTAAACTTATAAATTCCACCTGGTTGGTAATCAACGTTCGTTGAAACTCCAGCAGCACTTACGTGGTTAAGAAACTTAACATTGATTGTTTTAGCAGTAGCATCAACACCAGTTACAATTCCTTTATAGTGACCATCTAACTTACTAGTAGTACCTGCACCAGCGAGAATGGTATCAGCAGGGACATTCTGTGTTACACCATAACCAACTGCGACATTTGTTGGAAGTGTACCAAATGTTAGAATTTGGTCTGCCTGTGAGTCAATTGTGGCAACTTTAACATTATTTGCCCAAGATCCTGGGTTTCTGGCAACTACAGTTACACCAGAAATTGTATTAGTGTCATACCCAAGATCATTGTAATGATCTAAACTTTTAATTTTAATGCTAGCTCCAGCATTATTGGCATTTTTAAGATCATCGTCATCTGCCCTAACGACCCTTAATGGTCCCCCATAGGACAAATAGGATGATGCGGTTAGCCAATACTCATAATGCTTATCAGTTGGAGATGGCTCACCAAAGTTATTAAGTAAATCCTGTTCGTTCTCAACTAAGATTGGAATATTGACAGCACCTTTAGCAAAAGGACCAACAATAGCACCTACTTTTTCTGATGCTGTGTCTACTCTACCAACAGTTAGGTCAACTTCCCTAACTACAATCCCAGGAGATGCTAAATTTAGTGGCATCTTTTTACTCTCCGAGTCTCAGAATATTTCTAAAATTATTTATTCAAACGTCTATTTTCATGTATTCTACATGTAATCCCACATATAAGAACGGTCACCATATTCATCAACATTCCACTCAGTACTCTCAACTGGACTATTTTTACTCCAAGTATCTCCTTCTTCATCAGTAAAGGTCATTTCATCTAACCCATCTGAAATAAACCCAAATGGTGCCATATCTTGTTCTATCTGATTTTTCTGTTCTTCATAGATCCTCTTACGAACATCATTGTCCGTCATTTCCTTAAAATAATCTTGTGCAACTAACCAAGCAAATATAACAAGACACATTGCAAGGTCATCATTACATCCCTCCTCTGCCTCAAATGAATTATGTTTTTGAGAGAAAGTAGTTAATTCTGAAATAATATCATAATCTTGTGTGATTATCTTATCATCTTCAACTAAAGTCTTTAAATTACTACAACCTAATTTTTTAACTGCTGCAGTTGTTCTAACACCAAGTTGTGATTTCTTACCACTAAATCCAGATCCAACTATTTGTCCATTACGTCCTCTCATTGAACACATAAGAACATTTTCATATTCAAGATCATATTGAAGTATACTTGCTACTTGATCTCCAATATCATTAACTTCTATCAATAGATATGCTTCATTATATGCTTTCGCAACATCATGAATGATATTGGGGAATAACATTGGTTTTATTTCATTATTTTTATATTTTGCTACTGTTTTATATGGAAACTCTGTAATATCAAAAACTACAAATGCTGAATAATCATTACCCAACCCTCTTGCAACATCAACCGTAATTATATAATTACGATCTTTTATTGGATCTTCATAGATATCTAATCCTGCATTTCTTTGTTTTGGATCCTCATAAACTAAATTCCTTAATTTACTAGGAGCAATTAATGTATTAACAGATCCTAAGAATTCACATTCAAACTCAATTTTGAATTGTTCTTCAGATGTGTTAGCAATAGTTTGTTCTTTCCACTCTTCATCCCTACCAGGAACTTCACTCCAATGAACATCAGTAGGAATATATTCATTTTTACCCTTCTCACTATCATGCCACATTCGGTAAAAATGATTCATACCCCTAGGGGTAGAAACAATAATTACTTTAGTACTTTGTCCAGACGTGATAGTAGGATAAACAGAGGCAAAGAAGTCATCAGCAATGTGATTCGGGATGAAAGCGAACTCGTCAAGAAAGATGACATTATAGGATCCGCCTCGGACAGCAGATGAAGAAGTAGAGTTTGACGAAATTTTTGATCCATTTTCTAATTCAAGAGAACCTTTGTTCCAACTAATTATACCTTGTTGCATCCAATTAGGTAAATTTTCATATGCAAGTTGTAATCTGCCAAGTAAATCTCTAGCTGTGGATGCCTTGTTCGCCAGAATCGCAATATTGACATTATCATTAAAAACTGCATAATGTAATAGATAGGCTACACAAGTAGTAGATTTACCAGTTTGACGTGGCATCTTACATATATTGAAACGATTCTTATGAAAGTTTCTAATTAATTTTTCCTGAAAATCATATAGATTAAAAGGAACCAATCCATGATCCAAAGAAACAATCTTTAAATAATTCTTAGCAAAATATACAGGATCTTCCTTACATTTTACAAATTCAATAATCTGCTCTTGTGTAAACTCATGAGCAGTATTTGCCTTCTTTAGATTGGGATTACCAAGATAGACCTGATCAGACATAAATTACTCCTCACCCAATTCAGATCTCCAATCTGATAGAGGTTCTTTTTTTATATCAGAAAAAAGCTTATTAGGTTTAATTACATCAATAACCTCATATGCCATATTTCCATTAGCATCATCTATTATAACACTATCTTCTTCCCAACGTTGATTATTTGTCATTATCCAACAATCCCTCTTTAATCATTTTAGATAATTCTGAAGTTGATCCAACAAATAAAGCATTATTTGTCACATTACCTGTAGATTTCTTAGGAGAATCTTCTTCAACTTCCTTTACCTTTTTCTGTAGATCGATTAGTTTATCAGTAGTATCAGCAACTGATTTAATAAGTTGACCTGCTACTTCATATGCTCTTGGACTTGCACTTTCACCAGCAAGTTCCATAATTCCATTAATTGCTTCTTGACCTTTTTCAACTAATGAGTATAAATTAGCACGAGTATACTCATAGTCTTTTTGAATTTCATCAGGTTTTTGTGAAATCTCTACAGTACTTTTATCTACACCAACTCCAACAATGCTACTTTTAACATTGAGTGCTTCGTCAATAGGGTCATAACTAGACATTGTTTTACATTAAATCTTCTTGTCTTGTTGGACTGAATGTACCACCATCATTGAAATCTTCAATAAATCCATTAAATCCAAAATCATCATCTGGATCAACTAAGGCATCATCAGCAGCAGTTAATACATCAATAGATGCTCCTGTTACATGAATAGCTTTTGTAGTGCTATTATATCCACGATAGACAACTAATGTCTTACTATCAGGAATTTCTTTGATTTTCATTATCTCTGTATCTATAATGATTCTATTACCGACTGCTAAAGCAGAACTATCATCAACAACAAGTCTAGTCTTAGCTTTAGTTGTATCTTCTTTCAATACAGTAGTGTTATCATTATCATAATCTTGAAGTGCTTGAGGACTTGCAGTATATCTCAATTGCCTTCTTGCAGTCTCTCTATCAATACTACTATAGTAATCAACCTGAACTTTCTTAATAAGTCCATCTGTACTATCTGCGATAGGACCGAATAAGTATGTTTTAGCAGTAAAATTAAGTGTATAGATTAATGCTCTTCTAGAAGAGAAATCCCCTTCATAATCATCTTCAAAAGATATATTATCTAATACAACTGGTATATCTCTCTTTTCTCCAATAGAATCTATTAAATCTATAGTTAAATTAAATGATGGTTGAAAGTATGGAAGTATCTGCTCTACAATCTGTAATGCATCATCATTTAGTTTAGTCATAATATTAAGTTCAAATCCAACATTATAAGGAACTGGCATATAAACTTTCTTTAAATTTGTTCCATCAGATGCTTTAAATTGTTGAGTTATACTTGCTTTTCTTGTAGGATCATATGAAATATCTGTTGTTTCAAATGACATCCTAGGAAGAGTTATCTGAACTGCTTTATTCAATTCTGGTTGCTGTTCTAACCTTGCCAAGAATTTCTGCATTGGACCATATGCCAATGGAACTCTCATATCACTAATATCACCACCAGTTGAATTCTTATGGCGAATATGAATATCATTAAAAACTGTACCAAAAGATATAACAGTTCTTCTTAAAATTTCGTGATAAAAATAAGTACCTAACATTATACTTGACCAAATGGATTAGATTGTGTGAAATCTAAGAAAGAATCTGCTTCAGACTCGATTTCATCATTACTATCATAGTTACTATATGTATCTTTATGAACATATGACTTAACAGAGTAATTAGAGAATGCAGTCTGACCAAAGGAAATCTGACAATTGGTGCATTGTACAGTATTAACAGTACCTGGATTAATAGTAATATATCCAATGTAGACAGCAGTAACTGTAGATCCTGTACCAATAACAGGAATTGTATTTCCAGTACCAACAAATGTCTGTTTCAATTGTTGTCCAACTACAATACCTGCAGTACTACCAACAGAAATTCTAGTAGTTTTAATTCCAACAGTTCCTGTTTGAAGTTGATCTACTGTAAAGACAGTAGAATCTGTTGCTTCAAGTATTTCACCAGGTATAAATCCTGATGGTACGGTTGTTCCAATTCCAACATTAGATATCTTAATAATCTTAGTATCTCTATCCCATTCCTTAACTCTTCCCTGTGCTTTAGAAGTTTGTCCTCTTACTATTTCATTAAACTCAAAATCTCCAATTCCAGTATAAATTGAAGGTGCAGAAATAGATATAGTTGGTGTTTGGGTATATCCAACACCAGCATTTCTTACTCTTAATGAATTAACAGATTGAGATGCAGACATTACTGGTTCTGCCACTGCTATAGATGATACTCCAATATAAGCATCACTACCAATACCAGTAACTGAGACAGTTGGTGTCTTAGCATATCCAACCCCATTATCTGTCATAAGGAATTTAATAATACCCCTATCCTCTGTCTCAACATAAGCAGTTGCTGCAGCACCTACTCCTCCACCACCAGTAATAGTAACAGTTGGTGCTTCTGTATATCCAGCACCAGCATTAGTTAAAGAAATATGATCTATTGAGTAAATACCAGCTCTATGAGTAGTAATAGCAACCGCAGTAGCATTTACATTTCCTGTTCCTGATGGTGCAGTTGAAATAGCAACAATTGGAATACTATTATATCCACTTCCATCATTATTCAAGAAAATTTGTCTAACATATCCTTTATTTACTGGAGTTAATTGTGCAGTTGCTGTAGCAGTTCTACCTGCACCAATTAGACTTAAAGTAGTGATAAACCCAAGATCTTCAAGTTGAGTATCAATTTCTTCAATATCTGTATCAAGAACTTCATCTTCATATTCAAAGAGTTCACATTGAAGTTGATAAACATAATTTTTACCTAATTGGTAAAATGGTTTTTCATGCTCTACAAACTTTACTTCAAATAATCTCTGCCCTAATGGAAAATATATCAAATCTCCTTCACGAGGTCTAGTTGATACCTCTACCTCATCATTATCCATAGCATCCAAAAATGGAGATATGAAATCTTCAAATCTTTCTTTAGATATAGTTATTGTTAGTTCATCCTTCAAACTAACACCAAATTTGGTCATTATATCTCCTTGACCAGAATATCCATCATAAGTATCTACATATGCTTCCAATGAAAAATTATCATCAAAAACAGATGATTGGACTTCTTTTAAAACAGTCTGTTTCCTTACATATTTTCTAGGTATATACGTTACTTCTACACCATAAATTTTTAACTGTTCATTGATTAAATCTTGAACGAGTCTTTGCTCACTGGTAGAGCCTTGGAGAAAAAACGGGTTTAATGCCATAATTACCCCTAACCGATGAAGTCATAAGGTGGCAACTCATAATCGGTTGACATTTTAGATAAAATTGCCTCTAATTCTTTTTCAGCATCGTCATATATCTCTCGACCATTTAATTCAATTCCACCAGGTAATTTAGTTCCTTTAAACTTGATTAAATTCTGACCCCATTGTCTCTTAATCAATGAAGTTAGATATTTCTTCAAGAAGAAATCATTCCAACAACCACCACATTTGTTCATATCTAATGCTCTATAGCAATCTAGAATTAACCAGTTATCAGCAGTTTCGGAACCCCAATCAATATCCAAATATAATCTATCTTGTCTCTTATTAAATCTTATTTGCTTATCTGTTGTAAGAAGAAAATCTATATCTTCTAGATAAGTCTTTGTCATTGCATATTGAAGTAATTCAACTGAATTAAAATAATATAAGTCATTTAAAAATAACTGATATTTAATACTAAACATTCCACCAGAAATAGAACTAGTATCAAATTTAAATATCTTCTCTACACCAAGAACAGATTCTGGAACTTGTATATAATTAGCGGTTTCATACCAATTAAACGTTACTGCAGGTGAAGATGTAGAAGTAGCAGCAGTACTAACTATGCCATTTCCACTAGTTCCTTTTGCAGATCCTCTATTAATATCATCTTGAGTAATCTTATATTTAAGATACATCCTTTCAACACCATCAAAATGACGTTCATTGAAAAGTTGTAATGCATCATCAACAAGATCATCAATTTGATCATCGTCAACATTAATTTCCAAAACAGGAGCACCCAGCTTCCGTAAACAATATTCTACTAATGTTTCTCGATTAATTGGTTTCGCCATCTTCTTCTATATCTGCTAGTAGATTGTCATGTTTTTCTTGTAATTCTTTTAAACTTGCAAGAAGATCATTTTTTTCATCTAAGGAATCTTGTACTAAGGTGTTCAATTTTGCTTCCAAAAGTATATTTTGGTTAGTCAATGTAGCAATTTTCTGATTATAAATTTTAATCAAGGTGTTCACATCAACGTCATTATTTTGATTTGTCATAATTTGTTAGAAGGTTCCCCCATCAATTGTCGAAGTCCATTTAGGAATGTTGTTTGCATCAGTAGTTAAAACATAATTTGAAGTAGTTATACCAGATGTAGTTGCAGCTGCACCTACCATCTTACCAGTAGTATCAAAGTAAACAATACCGTTACCAGTAGTGTCGAAATCACCTGACTGGAAATAAATTCCTTTAATATCTAGGTAACCTCTTGTACCACTTACTACATTACCTGTTATTGTTGCATCAGGAACATAAGTAAATGCTCTTTCGGGTGCATTACTACTATCACCACCAGCATCAGAATATCCAAAGAATCCTTGCTTGTTATTTGCTACACCAGTACTTGTGTTGTAGTCAAAAGCAATACCACGATCAGACTGGGTATCATAAGCAGCAGTAACTGTTAACTGTGTAGTTGTTGAAATCGTACCAGTATGAGTTACACCCTGAATAGTAATTAACTTTTCAGTTGAATTATATCCAGTAATATTAGTTGTACCTGCACCTGGTAAATTAGCACTACCAGTGATCATATCACCAGTATTAATACCAACTACAGAATCAAGTTTTATTGTAGAAACACCAACAGCAACTGTCATCATAACAGT
>VTLG01015601.1_pt1 | contig 40670 bp, 17 predicted proteins | sample 4694571 | NCBI WGS metagenome assembly VTLG01 (sample SAMN12604809, study PRJNA352737) | marine metagenome | biome: ENVO:00000447; feature: ENVO:00000209|ENVO:00000569|ENVO:01000036; material: ENVO:00002151; isolation source: viral sequences binned using virsorter ...
TAGTGGACCCGCTCAGGTCTTTCCTCCCAAGGACGATAATGGGATTGGTAGGGCCACTGTAGTGTGGAAGGTTGAGTTTGCAAACGGCACTTTCTTCTCAGATGTGGCAGACTGCTGGGAGGGCAACACAGACGACACATACTGTGCCTATGCCGTCGCCACAGCAGCCACTAGGGCAGAGGGCAGGGCTTTACGAAAGGCTCTTAGACTGCGTACAGTGACCGCTGAAGAGGTAACAAAGAAGAACACCGCCAGCATTGTTCGAGGTATTAGCCAAACTAAAGGGATGAATAATACCCAGGGTGAATATGAGGATACAAGTCGTATGACGGATAATCAAGCAAACTTCATAGATATTAAGTGTAAACAGCTAAATGTGGATGGCTCAAAATTCTTTAAGGAGGTATTCAAAATTTCCACTAGCAGAAAGATAACTAAACAACAAGCAAGTAATGCCATCGAGAAGTTAAATGACTTCCAAAGAGTATCTGGAGAGATTCCAGAATCTATCTTAGGCTATAACGAAGATTGGAGAAATTAATGAAAGTAACTTACACATCAAAAAATGGGCGTTTATCGACTGAAATAGAGGGCGATTCTCCAAGAGATATCTTTTCTAGTATCGCTAAATTTCAGGAGGTTTTTGAAGAAACCAAATGTGGAAAATGTGGATCTGAAAACCTACGTTTCGTAGTTAGAAATGTAGACGACAATCTATACTTTGAGATCCGCTGTATGGATTGTGGAGCTAGACTTGCATTTGGCTCACACAAAAAGGGTGGAGGTCTATTCCCAAAAAGGAAGGACGCTGAAGGAAACTGGTTACCCGATAATGGTTGGGTTAAATGGAATCCAAAAACTGAGAAAAATGAGTAACCAAAAGAGAAGGGGGGCGAAAGCCCCCCTTTTTTTATGCTCTATTTCGTCTTAACCACCAAAATAGGACATGTCTCCAAAAGGCTACAATTCCTACTTCTTCCATGCCCAGTTGTTCTAATGCTGGCATAGCTTTGTTAAGAACCTTAACGGTATTGGTTCTAATCATTACCCGCTCACGCGAGCCTTTTTTTACCCATCTAGCTCTCATGTTTAGAAGTACTCTAAGGTAAAGTATAGCCCATAATCAGTTTTACTTCCTATTTCATTGGGCGAAGCAGACATCCCTACATACCAGTCGTGTTGTGTTGATTTGTGGGTATCGCCCTCTTTCGTGAGCCATTGTTTAGTTCCACCGCCATAAGGAACTGCTGACGGAAGAGTTTCTGAAGCAGATGTATTTAATCCACTAATACCAGGGCTAGGCGTAAATGTAACTTCATGTGCCGCAGTTACGTTATTATCATCTACAAAAGACTGCCAAGCAAAACCATTAACACCTAATCCAGGTTGACCCGCAAAACCCCTGTGAAGCAAAGAACCGCTCGATGCATTAAAAGATTCAACATGGTGCGGATGTCTAAACTCAACCACCTTTGTAGTTACACCGCTTGCTTGTTTAGTGATGTCATTTCTGTCAAATATACGTAATTTACAGTTTTTAACGCTTACTGCTTCACTGTGAGTAAATCTAATATTAAGAGGAGCATACCTATTTGGTGTGCCTGAAGTTCCTGCTGTTACCGCAGCACCATTATGCTCAAGACCACTAGCAGACACATACATGGTATTACCGCACTTGATACCACTAGAAGTACCATCCGCATTTGTCACATATGTAGCTGTTTGGTAGCTTCCTACAGGCACAGATACCCCAAATCCGTCACCAAAAAAGCCCAATCCTGAGTTTGCTGTATGCTCAATAAGGGTAGGATCAGTATCCCCCGCTTGATCTTGCGTGTTTGCATGAAATGTAATTGAAGCCATTTAATATCTCCTTTATATAGAGTTTCATAATATTATACACATTTATCGTGTTTTACTTAAATATATTAATTTTACCTAGGATTAATGGTTAGTCCTATGTTTTGTTCGAAAGTCCTATCAGTTGCTGGGTTCGTATAATCTCCCGCCATTGTGTGAGTTATATCATTGTGAAAGTGGAAAAATAGATCATATCTACCGTCTGTAGACTGATTTGTAAGCAATGCTTCTGTTTGAAGCACTCCTTGGGTTAATTCTATGACATTATCTCCAGCAACTACGTCATGTGCTCCTAGAGACAACTTATAATGATCTGCCTCTGTGGCTATTTTTGGTTTCTCATCAGTAAGGGGTGCATCCCAAATTTCCCCATTCACAAACCAAGCCTCAAATCCAGTACCTTGAGTGGTGGGTGAACTTCCTCCATGAACTGTTACGACTGCTCCAGCTCCTCCTGGTCTAAGCCACGCACCAGAAGCCTCAAATTGAGAAGGACTGATATCAAGCCCTTGATGAGTCACCTCAAAACTCCTGATAGACCCATTCACACCCGTAGATTTTATGACTATTTCCGCATCTCCCTGGTTTGATGTGAGGGTTTCATTTATTAAATATCCCTGACCACGATTGTTAATAACCATTTTTACCCCAGGAGACGTGGGAGCATCAGGATTAGTGTCAGGCAAGGTGAATCCTTTTCCAGCTCGTGTTCCTTCTGCCGGTAAAGGTTTAAGCCCAACGTCCTCCAAAGGATCAGGAAGCGATTCTCCAGTATTGCCATCAAGTCCGTACCCAATACGAACAAAATCACTGTTCATGCTTTCAGCCTCACTAATAGAAGGAATTCCAATAGTGGTTCGTGTGTAATTAAACGGTAATAATTTACCCCGCCTTCTTTTGTCTACTTTCCAGTAATCTTTTGAAACTAGATGCTGAACGGTTGATCCAGGGGCCCCTTGGTCTGTGGATATCGTCCCGTTTGCCGCATCTGAATAAACAGACTCTATATTCGCGGAATCACCTACGGTAACAATCCCTTGGATAAAGGAACCATCTAGAGTTGAAACTGTAATAGGACCATGTTCTACTGATGGGACTCTAAAATCAACAGCGGTTGTTTCTATATCGACAGTAATATTCTCGTGGTTTGTCCCATCATGAAATACTATCGGCAACTCTTGTGTTTCAACTGGTGTCTGTTCAGATCCTATACCGTCATTAAAATGATAAACGGCGAAAAATCTAGGATCGTATATAGTTTGATTTCTAGGCCAAGCATGATATATTCTAACAGATAGATCTGTTGTGTTAAATGCTTTATAGTCTTCACCTATGGAATAGGGCATACCCCAAGATGGGAGATTGGTGTCTTGCATAGAGATTACGGTTGTATCAGTTGTAATTGCCCCCGCCAGCACAACACCAGCTTGGTAAGCCGCACCACCAGTACTCCCTGCGTGCATTACTTTATAGGATCTCATCCCAAGATAATTGTTGGTTTGAAAGGCGATGTTTAAGTCTGCGGCCACTGTACACACCGCCCCTATAACACCAACCGCTCCAGCTCCCCCTCGTTTTACAGAAAGAGGATCGTCCATCCAGTATTGCCTCCAAATTTCTTGGTCAAAATTGGCTGCATCCATTGGCATAATATTTAGCTTATCACCTGCGGCAGGACCATGATTCAAATCACTAGCATACTGTAAGCCTCCAGGTTCGTAATCAGGGTAATCGGGATGCTGTTCTAAATTGGCAGGTGCTCCCCTCCCTTGACCTCCAAGGTCTTTTCTACCATTAACCGTAGTTCGATAAAGAAGATTCGTAATGGGTAGTTGTGTACCGCCCTGAGACGCATATGTAACCGAAACCCCATCCCTTTCTCTGTCTCTAGAGCTAATAGACGCAACACATTTTCCATCACTCATATGCTGATGACCATAAAGAGATGCGTTTCGTCTAGAATATGTACCATCCCCATAAGTACCAGGGTGAACACCGCCTTCGGTCAACAAATCAAATGATGTGCCTCCCAAACTTTGAGTATCTCCAGGTACTACAAGATCTGCATCATCAAATGCAGCATACGTTTCCCACTTCAAAGGTCTAAACTCAATAATGTTTGGAGCAGTAGGCTTAAAATTAAACGCACTATTGTTTAAATCATTAGGAGAAGGAGACGGAGATGCTTCATATAAAAAATGATATGCATTTTTAAAATATTCAACACAAGCCTCTTGACAATCATCCCCAAAAGTAGCATCAAGAGTTGCTAATTTCTTTAAATCAGAAATAGGTCTTCCATTTTTTTTCTCATCTCCTGAAGGAGAAGCGTGTGTCCCTATATCAGCTGGAAGTTGTATTGCACTGGTATTTTTTGGTTGTGAAGGATCATTTCCAACCGCCGAGAACATAGCCGTTTGACACCAAGTATCAAACTCGCCCCAATAGTCGTCAGCCACCTCCCCAAGTTTAAGAAGTTTTCCATGTCCAACAACAACAGCACTTCGAGGAGAAGCTTCAGTAAGGCAGGCATCAGCGTCCCAATCTTGTAGTGTCGCATTTCCTTCCGAAAATGGATATTGATGAACTACAGATTTGTTGTCACCAAATTCTGGCTTATTAAAAAAATCAGTTTTTCCCTGATATGATTGAATATTATTATCACGACCTTCATTGTAAAAATTATCTAACTTAGGATCAGAATAACCACCTGGGAACACACACCCAAAAAACGGAAATGATCCATATGCTTTATTTTCTATTCCATTCCTGGGGAGGGTATCTCCCAACGCACCTCTTCCAAATTGTGTCGTTGCAAGAGAGCGTTTGTCACCACGAGTCCCTCCAGCAAACTTGTCCATAAAATCAAAGGAAGAATACTGATGATAGCCATAATCAACAAGAAAAGGAACTTGAGTGTTTATGTCTTTACCATATTTACCAAGATTATTAGAATCATCAGCATAGTATGTTGCATGAAATGCTTTTTCTTTTTGAATAGGTGATATACTATTATTATCCTGATCTTTAAAGAAGAATTGAGCATTTGTAGCAAAATACGTAAAGTCCCATTGTCCATCAAAAATAGAATCTCTTCTAACTACATCAACTCCTGAACTAAATTCTATGGGAACCCAAACTCCATGAATTTTATTTAACATAACCAACTGATTTTTTGCAAATGACGCATGAGAGTCAAAGTTATAAGCAACAACCTTAGCTTTCTTAAGTCCATCTTTTCTGCAATCTTCGGAGTCAGCATAGTTTGGACTCCACTGCATCGGATTACCATTTTGCATGGTAATTGGCATCACCTCCCCAGTCTTAAAGGGAACGCCCTCTTCTTCTGGGTTGGCAAGAGTTTCTTCAATTTTTGTTGTATCCCAGGTAGAAATATCGAAACCTTTATCGGCACTTTCAATATCTGTTACAACTTTTCCTAATATTTGCGTGGTGCCTGCTTCCCACTTATTAGTAAATTCGTTATAATGTAAATCTAGATCAGCAACAACTTGTTGCGTAGGATCTGCATTATCGAGTGCATCACTTTGTCCATCTTGATGTTTCTTGTAAACCCTTCCAAGGAAATCTTTAGGTGGCCCTACCATTGTTGGTTTGGCAAGGGCGGCTGTTCTCATTGGTGACCTAGGAGCGGTTTCATCAAACAAGAACAGTTTGAAAGTCACCCATTCCTGCCTACTACATTGAAAGGTTCCATCAGCCAAACCAAAATTAAAGGGAACTTCCCCGCTCCACGATACATAACCCTCTTTACTGGCTTTAATGTCAGTAATAAACTCAGACCGTGCTTGTTCTTTGAGAGACCAAGAATTAAAAGAATCAGTATTAAAAGCAGAATAGTGTCTTACATGATCATTGAGGGCAATGACCTGTGATATAACACCTAGAGTATGTGACGGATCTGTGTCTTCAGTTATATCTTCATTTTTATTCTTGTATCCTAAAACCTTTTTATTTGTAAAATCACTTAATTTTATCTCATCTAAATCATATCTGCTGCCTTCTTGTCTAAATATCCATTCTTTTATCTTGCTACCGTCTGGTGGAGATCCATCGATGTAGTATTCTTCATAAGCTCCTGATTTAGTTCCTTTTCTCCAAGCCGAAAAAGTAACGGGATTACCAAAATAAGTCAATCCAAATGAAGTCTCAAACGAGCCAGATCCATCGTCCTCTATTAACTCCCGGTTAACATAAGTTCCCCTCTCGTCTCTTTTATCCCACCAACTAGCTAAAGTACCAGTAGTAAAAACAGATAAACCCAACTCACGCATCCAGTGATGATCTGTCGTGATAACGTGGAAATCTGGATCATTATCCAACGGACCAGATCCAGTAAAAAAATGGGGAGGTGGAGTAAATGTTTTTTTGTCTGCCATGTTTGTGTCCTTTTAGTTTAACCTTCTATTCTTGGCGTCTTCGTTATTATATCTTGCTTGTGGAAAAACATAGCTATAAACATCGTTTGAAATAGGTGTAAAAATGTCCTCTAAGTTTCCACCAGCAGATTCTAAGTATTGTTTATTTAACGCCTGTTCATCTGAGAAACTTGCCATGTTTTGTTCTACCTGATCAGGATCAAGTATACTGCCTTGAATTTGAAAATTTTGAATGCTTGTTTCTGGAGACCCTGAACCCACCGTGTGTTCCGGTATAGAACTCCAAATCAGCATATTTTTAGCCCGCTCTTGATTTCTTTCTTGTCCTAAATTTGCAGTCGTTCTAGAAGCCGCAATTATTTCAGCACCTCCATTTCTTAATAAACCGCCCATAAGATCATTATTACCAGCGGCTTTTCCTAAACCTCTACGTATAGCATTATTATTTTGGTCTATAATCTTTTGTCTTTCTCTAGCAATGGTAGCTATAGCACCCTCTTTTTGTTTCTGTAGCTTTCCAAAACGAGAAGTATACAAATCCAGTTTAACTGTAGTTTTAATACTGTTGCTAACATCGACCGAGATGGAAGTGATCAATGGTCCTTTGTTTTGAAGTTCTTTAGCTAAAGCTATCCCTGTTGGTGCATCAGGATACACAAAACCACCACGTTCACTAAACAATAATAGGCTATTTGAAAACTGTGCCTCTAAAGATCCCGCTTCGTTCATTAATTGGTAACCAGCAAAATTCCATGGTGCAAGTGTTTCTTTTTTTACAAACTCAATCTTACCACCAATATCTGAATATCTCACCCTTGGGTCTGCCGCTTGATCTACAACAGAAGCAGAAAGCCATGGCCCATAACATCTTTCCATAGACATTAAAGGCATAGCTACCATGTCAGGATATACAGGAGATGGAGATGATTCAAACGCACTCATGGAAGGTTCAGAAAAAGCTGCCTGTTGAGTCATCTTTTTTTGTAGATGCAAAGCTTCACTAATTTTTTTAAAGTCTATATTAGTTCCCTCACAATCAACAGTCATTTTTCCATTAGTTATTGCCGCAGGTTTATCAAAACCTTCAACACCCTTAACAACATCTCTGGTAAGAATATTACTAATAGATGTAGAATGAAATGCCTGAAGCGGACCCTCTAAATATCTACTATCCACGCTTGGAACTACTCTTCCAGGAACCGTAATTATGGCATATACATGATTTGAATCAAGATTTACAGGAGTTGTTTCTACTATCAAATCACCACCCATGTTTGGTTCACTGTATCTTACAAAGTCAGTATTGTTCGCAGACGTGCCGTCTGATCCACCCCCAACGGGAACTGAAAATCCCGGCTTAATTCTTCTTTGAATACCTGATGGTACTAGACAGCCATCTTCATTTTCTACCTGCGTAAACTCAAAAGGTGGCTCAACTATATTAGCTTCAAAATCTCTTGCCCACACCGTTCTACTAGCAGTAATAGTTTTAGGAGGCATATACAACTCTTCATTAACCTGACATTTGACATAAGCAACAGAAGCTGCACGCTGTTCTATGTTTGGATTACCTAGACGAGCTTGAATTTGATCAAATGCTAAAGTTTTATCGGGGTTTAAATTATCCAGTTCTTCTAAAACATCTGGGACAAACCCATTTGCAGTAATCCCCTGTTGACTTATAGAACTCTTATCAATACTGCTAAAGTCCATAAGCTCACTATGATCATATCTTACATAACAATTAATTCTATTTCCATCTGTTAGCAAGGGCGTTAAATCCATTGGAGCCAACAATTGTTGTGTAACTGGCGGTGTTTGTGCCCTTGGGACATTAACAGCTTCAGCAGCAGACAGGTTTTTGTTATAAAGAGAAAAATTAAAAAACCCGCCTTGTGGTTCTGGCTTATAATTATATTCCCACTTGTCTGACAAAGGATTAAAATTACACTTTAACGCACCGTAAGTATATTTAGCGAGTGTATTAGGATCTAAATAGTGCTCATAAGGAGACAACATAGTTAAAGCAGACATAGTATTTAACTGTCCAGTAAATCCTGCACTACTAATATAGTTGGCATTTGAATTTACAGGGGTAGGCTTAAAACCAAATGGGCCACGAGCAATGTCATTGGTTGATGTATTGCCCCTTAAAGATATATATTGATCATAATTAATATTACAATTCTTAGGTATCTTAACAAGAAATTTTTTCCCCAAGTTTTCTTCTGCCACTTGTTTTAAGAAACTATAGACCTTTTGGGCATTTTTCAGGTGTTTAGAAGCGTACCGAGGCATATTAGTTACTAACTTAGCATTTCTATTAAGCGTGCTTTTATAAGCAGCTATTCTAGCGAGATCTTTATCATCCAATTCTTTAATCTTGTCGGAATATTGTTTTATTTCGTCTTCAGCTTGTTTAATTGCATCATGATAGGGTTTAACCCATTGTTCATACAGTTTAGCTCTTTCGTCAGGATCAGTAACCTCTGGATATGCTTTACGTAATTTACTATGAATCAAAGTTATAGAAGCCCTTGCTTGACGTATAGCACGTCTCTGGTCTTCTTCTAAAACCTGAACAAAGTCTGCATTTTCTTCTCTGTTTTTCTTAAGAGCAGCTATATTACTATGAATAGCTGAAATAGCTGTTTGAATAGATGAGGCCCCACCTTCTAATATACCTATTTTTTGAGCCCTTTTGTAATATAAAGGATATCCATATGGAGGAGAGCAGGGGCTAGCTGGGTATCCATCAGCACCCATATAGTTTCTGTCAGAATCAAATACACATCTAGGAACAGAAACGCCGTAGTCCCTGTTCTTTAGAAACTCTAATTGTTTTTGGACATTCCCACCGAACTTATCTGTTACATCTGTATTTATTCCTGGAATTTCCTTTGATTGCCCTCTGGCTAGACCGCTAAAGAACCCCTGGTTTTCACTCAACTCTTGAATATACAACTCACTATAACCAAGCAAGAATTTCTTCCAAGCCTCAAAAGAAATTAATACATGTCTTAGCTCTATTTCTGTAGCTATATAATAGTTCCCAACGCCGTCAGCATTAAGACCTTGGGTATCTAACATAATCTGTTTATATGCACCAAAACCTCTAGGAATAGTGACTGCTTTTTCTCCAAGAAAACCATAGAAAGGAAGTATCTGTTGTTTTAATGATGTCTCTAAATTCCACTGATCTTTTTGCAACAATTCATATCTATTAGGTTGTCCAGCTTTTTGTTTTCTAAACTCTAAATTATCTCTATCTTTATTATTATTAAAGTAGTACATCTCTACTTCTTGAGCACCCACAATAAATTTATCAGTAGTATTATTTGATAGCTCAAATCCTACATCTTGATTCTCTACTTCTATACCATTTTCAGACAATTTGTCTATATAAGATTTAATAGCACCATACTCTGGGGCCTTACTTTTATCAATAGCGTCTATTCTTATAATTCCAGCTATAATGTTTTCTGGATTTGATTCATATTGAGATTTATTATAATTGTATAAAAACTCACAGGAAGGATGGTCTATCACCGGTAACATTGTTACGTACAAGTCGTGACTTATAACATCACATAGTTCTTGGGCGATATCCATTATACTTAGCTGGTCAAAATCCATAAAGTACATCTGTGGAATTAAATGTAGTGGTATACCACTAAAATCAACCACATACTTATATCCACGAAAATCAATGGTTCCACCAAACCCAGCATCTACGTATTCTTGTGGTAAGAATCCGTCATAGTTAAAAAGGGCTTTTAAACCCTGGTTAACTCTATACCACGGAATACCCTTGTCACTTCTTCGTGAGAATCCTTGACCGGTAATAGGTAAAACAGACGGAAGTACATTTGCCCCAAAAGGAGTAATCCCAAATTGATATGTATCATCTCCTACGTAATAGACAGTGCCAGCAGCATCAACCAACTTGGTTAAAATATTTTGTTGCGTACTTTGTGTCAAGAGCGAACTTTGTAACGCATCACTTACGTCATATTCCAAAAAACCGTATACATTAAATAAATTTTTATTGTTAAAAGTAGTCCCTTGATAATTATTAAGTAAAACTATGGCATTGCCGAGTATTTCTCTGGGGTCTGTGACTTGAACAGAATATGCGGGGTTTCCTCCAGGGCCTCTATTTTGAGTATAGCTTTGTAGTATACCACCAAATACAAAGTGATTTTTACCTCTAGCACTTTTACTAGTTGTTTTTTTAACCCAGATATTTTTCTTGCTTGAACCAGTACCCGAAGAAGATCTTAGGTGATACCCATTAGGAATAGAGGTAATCTCTCCTGTGGTTGTAAAGGTATCTTCAGAGTCACCTCCTTTAAAGGTAGACCTCCCATAAAGATCATCAAAAGTTTTACGATATGCTTCTTCAACAGTAGCATGATTTTTTCCGAACTTAAAATAAACAGGTGTTCCCACTACTGGCGGCGTAAATTTATCGCGTACTCCACCATGATAATGATCATCGCCCTCGCCCTGACCAGTTCCATCAGATGTATTGTACTCATCGTTAACCAATTGAACAGAAAGGGTGGATGACGTGTCGCCAAATCCCGCATTAATATTAAAGTTCCTAATAGACGCACCTAAAAATGTTTGTTGTACAAAACCCTCATTTTCTTCAGTCCATCCAGCTGAAGATAGAGAGCCAGCCTTCCCCTGTGTAATAATATGCTCTTTAGGCCAATCACTACCGTGAACACCCGTACTAGGCACAACACTGCCTATTTTATCAGAGTCATGACTTTGGAATTGATTATCTTCTGCCATTTTATTACCTATGTTTTTAAGTAATTTGATTAACTATATTTAAAATATCCTGTAATCCAGCAACAGCATAATATTGATAAGGATCAAACCGTGAATCAGAAACCGTATAGGTAGAAAGATAGGGAATCTTTAATACTCTGTCGTCTTCTCCTTCAATCTGTAATTTTTCATGGTGAATATATGCATTAAAAATAGTAAAGTCTGTAATTAAATTATCGCTAGGATCTGACGCAGAGGAAAACTGTCCATCTAGTTTATTATAGTGAAAAACACCAGTTTCGTCTATAGATCCTTGGGAAACTATTGGATCTTCTGGTGCATTAGTTTTATATACTCCAGACTCCGCAAAAAATGCTTCCCACGTTATACCATCTGGTCTCTCCCCAGTAGGACTAGGAAATGTTTCATTAAGGGGGACACTTTGACCTCTGTCAAATAATTTTTCTTCACCTGATGGTAAAAGCTCTCCACCAGCAATTGCTGCTGCCTTCTGTTCATCAGTCAGCGGCGTTAAAGGTGTAGATGGATCAGATTGTTCCCATGTGTGCGTCATTTGTCTAACTCATACGTAAAGGAAATATTAAAACTATACGTACCTTCTTTTGGATTCCAATTTTCTGAGGGGGGAGAAACAAAATATTTGCGTATTCCTGGTTCGCCCTGTGGACTTAGCTCTTTAAGTAGGTCGGCAATTTGAGTAGCAGTAGGCTCTATAATACTAGGTTTCTTCAAAAGTAAAGAATTTCTATCAGTCCCATAAGGAACCTTGGTGTAATCCATTGTAAGATTTACAGAGATATCCCGCTTATATTCTGATCGACCACCTATATACTGTAACACTGGACCTGTCTCTCTACCCAAAACAGGTATTGTAGCAAAAATATCTCCTGGATATGTGTCGTTAACAGTAATGCTTTCCGCTATAACACCACTTATAATATTGGTAGGGCGATTATTAAAGGCTAAACTATATGTCAATTCACCAGTAAATTCATTAGCCCCCAATGATACGGACGTGGGTTGAGAGTTCAATTGAACAGCAACTGAATTATTAGCTCTTTTATATAAGTCACTACCAACACCAAATTGAGCTTTATTGGATATATTGCTATATTTTGATAGAGCGTTATCATATGCGGTATTCTGCTCACTGGTATCTGTACCTCCAAATCCACTAGGCGTTAATTGACTCAAACCTTTTATATTACCATCAATATTAACACTGATAAATGGATCTGATGTAGAGGATGATATACTTAAATTATAATTCTCGTAAGCTGTACCACTTGCAAGCAACCATGTTTCAGATACACTATATGAGCCAGCAGATTCACTAAGATTTTCTGATCTTACCTGATTAAATCCACCGTAAGAATCTACTAGGTTAATTGTTCCGCTACCAATCTGCCCCATGATATTGGGATAACCATTAATATTGTCTGACAATCGGTTTTTCACAAACGTGCGTGCTTGTTGCCAAGCTGGTAATTTTGTTCCATCTGATTTATAATGGGTCTTTCCTGTGGCGTTAAGGGAATGTGATATTCTATAGGATCTGGGTAAAGCCACAGACTCTGCTTGAGCTTCATCTACTTCAATAGACCAATCTTCACTAAAATCACTAACAAATGCAGCACTAAGAGAATTAAGAAGATCATTTTCAGTCAGTCCTGTCCGCACTTGACCATCTTGGGCGACAAGAGAACCTTCATCGTTAACTGTAGCAGTAGCACCATCTCCTACAAGTAATGTGTCGGCTTCTAACGTTATAGTATAGTCAGATCTAGTTACATAAGGGCCTTCAGCAAACTCAATACTGGTAACTCTTGGATAACAAACTACAACTTCTTGATCAGTATTTATATCTGTAATCTCTATTCGTTGCCCATCTTGAGCAAACAGACCTCGTAAACTTTTTTGTTTTCCTAGAAGAGCTGTGGCCTCTTGATTTGCAGCTATTTTTTGTCTTGCTGGCCTATTAGACCCGATATGACTTGTACTACTATCAAAAGAATTATAAGGGCCTTTAAAAGTTGAAGGACCAGCATCATCAAAAAAATCATATAAAGCAGAACTGCCGTTCATAGCATACGGCGTTCCTTCAGCTGGTAAGAGAGTACCAGTTAATGTTATAGAGTAAGTAACACCAAAAGCTTCCCCTGCACCATTTTTGAGTATGTTGGTAGATATAGCTACCAAAGGAGTGGGCCTTATAGTACACTCTTGACTGCTATCATTTTTATATCTAACTCTAATCGGCATTATACACCTCTTACTCGTAGGTTTAAGTTATTCAATGTAGGTTGATGCTTAGTAAATAAGTTCATACCGCTGGCTGCAAGTCCACTTGGAGCCATTACGTATAGGGGTAATGTGCCACTGGATAGTCCTGAGCAAACTTCCGCATAAAGACTCATATTATTATACACATTTGCAGAATCTGGCGTAGTTATGAATAAACTCATACCAGAAGGTAAAGTATTAACTTCGTGCGATGTTCCAGGAGCAAAAAGACCCATAGAACCACTAGAAATAGTAGCAGGTAGTGATTGCCCAACAACAGACTCAACAAATGGGCGATGAGCAACAAAACCCTTGGTCACTGGATCAAAACCAGAAGCCTCTATAAAGATATCACCAGTTGTAGTGGGATATACCAACCCTGTAGCTGTATAACTTATAGATTCACCAGTAGTGTTTTGATAAACCCTTATAGATACCTTGTTTTCGTCTGACGGAACACTTCCAAATACTTCTACATCAATAAAGTTTGCAGCATTGGGTAAGTTAGGTATCTGTTCTCTTAGCATCGCGTCATAAATATAGGCAGCACCAGCTTCTAACAAGCCACTGCTAGAATGATTTCCACTAGTAGCAAAGTCATGGTTGGGAGAACCAACAGCTAGTGTATAATCACTATCGCCTCTTTTCGCCCTATTAATCGAAACAGATCTGCCAAAGGAATCATTTTCACAGCCGCTCTGTGTAACAATTCCACCTGGATCATTATCCGTCGTTGTGCGGTCGTTGTATCCCTGAGCATTTATTTTTTCTGCATATTGCCATTCTTTTGTTTGATCTTTCCAGTTGGTTATCTCATTTCTAAAAGTAAAAACCGCCCCATTATTCAAAACCATCACACCGCTGTTATCATTAAACTTATCATATCTTATTCCAGAACTTCCTAGGTCATAATATGAATGCCCTGGAATTGTAAACTCTGCATTGAAACTTTTTCTCTGGAAAGCAGATGTTCCACTGTATATATGGTGATGAAGTGTTTCGAAGTCATGGTTAGGTGCTCCGATAGCCATCATATCAGAATCAATAGCTACAGAGTATCCAAACTGATCTGTTCTCTGAGCATACTGTTTGATGTATGCTGTAACTAAAGAATGATCACCACGTTGGACTTGAAGAGAAACAGTACCCGCATCATCTAAACCAACATTAACACTGCTAGGTTTAATTTTTGTCTTGAACTCCCAAGGTTGTTGTTGAGATACTGCATTCTTTCCTTGATTGGTTCTTTCAAAGTAGAAAGCTGCACCAGCACCGCCATTGGCACTTACTCGTAATCCTGAACGCTCTGGATTATCATTACCAGAAATTGACGCCCAAGGAACAACCCCGCTAACACCGCTAATAGATTCCTCAATATGGAACGCATTAAAGGGCGTTCCAACAATCAATTGATCCTCTGTCATATCTACTGAGAAGCCAAACAAATCCCCAGGATGTCCAGAATTATAAATATCAAAGTCTAGATAATCTCTTCCAGTGATTTTCATTAGATCTGGAATACCGCCACCCTTTCCAGCATCAACTATATAATCTACTGGATCTGCATCACCAATAACGTAATTGTTACCAATATCTAAAAAGTCTCCACTAAATTTGGGATACATTCCATGTCTTGATACAACTTCATCATCATAGAAAGCTTTAATCTTAGCTTCTACTTCATCCCATTGTGTTGGCTCATTAGCGTCTCGTGTAAACCCTGGGTTACTTGGATCATATGAATCTTCATTATCTACATAATTAGTTAAGTTGCCATAAATACCACCCGACCCAAACATTCTTGTGATTCCGTCTACTCCCGATGCTGCATAGTACTTAGCTGGACTTCCTACTTCAGGGCTACGAATTTTTTGAGTAAAGCTAAACTGTCTTCCTGGTGCAACATAGTTCGGGCTTGATGGGTACAAGCTTTGGATAAATGAGCGGTTACTACCACCAACAGCTCTATACTCAGGACACTGCCCCTGAATAATAGTTGAGTCCGTTACTACCACAATCCTAGATCTTTCATTACCATTCAACCCAGCTGAAAAATGCTCAAATTCTTCCGCAACAATAACAGGGCCATCTTCTATTAAAGTTTCCTTGTTCTTATCATCACACCCTCCCAACGGATTACAATATATACCATTCGCATGTTCAAATGGAATTAACACTTCTGGTGTTACAACTGTTTGTTCTGGAATTATTCTCGTCTCATAGGTTATGTCGTTACGAACCCATTTTTGGAAAGGATTATCATTTACTACCGTGTTAATAGCCAATGGACAACCAGAGATGGAAAGTAATCTTGGGGTGTGGGGTGTAGTGCCCTCTTCAATGTAATCCCACATTTTAGGATGATGCAAATTTGTGTTAAACTCAATAACTAATTCACTAGACTCCTTTGATGTTTCGATGTCTATATAATCAGATCTAACCTCACCCAAATTATACTCAGTCTTTTTACTTATTACAATAGTACTTGGTCTATCTGCTAAGTATTGTTCTTCGCCAATCTGTGTTGGATACGAAACAACATTACGAACAGTCACCGATAAGTCATATTTTTCTCTTTCAAATTCAGATGTCCAATTGAAAAATACTCTATATCCAGATCCAGGCTCTGTAGTAAATACGCCACTACCCAAGGAATCCATCATATAGTCAGTAGTAGGAATGTTATAGTTTTCCTTAATTGGATCTTCATAATAAATAATTTGTTGAGCTGTAGGACCACCGGAGATGGGAATATACGTATCCAATTCAAAAGCACTAGACTTCAACGATAATTTATCTACCTTGCTGCTTTCTTTAGGCTTCCAATCAAAGCCAAGGTCTCTACCTTTTATAGCATCTACATCCTGATTGATTTTTTGAGTAGAATATTCATTATACTCTGCATGACCAACCATATTAGACAATTCAATTTTGGTATAACTATTGGGATCACCATACAAATTCCAACCCCAATAACCCTGAGTGTACCAATCGCCATTAGACTGCCTAACAGGTGTACTCTTAATTCCAAGTAGCTTACAGAGAGTTTCCACGCTTTGTGCTGCTTTGTTAGCACTGTCATCGTTACCATTAGTACCACCTACACCTTTATGTGCAGAATATGTAACAATCAACTTTTTGCCGCCTTGACTCATCCATTGTTTTAAGAGATTTACGTCTCCTTCACTTGGTTCCCCAATGGGATTAGCAATCCAAATCACATCAGGATCATTGCTACCACCAATATATATTTTGTTTGCCCCTGTAGCAAAAGAAGCATTTTCTTGAATACTAATATTGTACTGTATATCATTGTTACCATCTGCATCCAAATCCTGTAAGGTGGTTTCTCTTCCCCATTGTATAAGTCTATTTTTAAGTTCTGATTCACTATATGCTGAAGTAAAGGAATCTCTTCCCGTCCAATCACCAAGTTGAGCAATTCTTGCACCGCCGAATTTACCAGCCGCTTCTCCATCTTTACAGACCAAGTTAGCATAAAAATTTATGTTTTGATCTTGGTTGCCATCTCCGTCTGTCATGCTAGCATTAGTTTCACCTAACACTGAAGCTAATAACACAACAACTGACCCTGTATCTGTCTGAGATCCATCAGTATTTGCATGTACATACTCTTCTTGAACAGCTAGGTTGCTTTGCTCCAATAAGAGTCTTTGTGCCACTCTTGGTGTTCCTGCTTTTGAAATCGCCTTAGACTGCAATATTCCATCTCTTGTATGTACCCATTCTTGATTAGTATCATCATACACTGCGGAGTCTGAAACGTGATCTGGACGTACACTGCCATCGGCATCATAATTCGTAGTCTTAGTTATGTCTGGATTAAAGAAATTAGTCTCACTAGCTGTACCCAAATAGAGTTTACTGTTTTTTCCAATTGTATGATTCAAACCGTCGCCCGAAACAGCAAACTGTATATGGTCTTCCTGCTCTAAAGCAAACTCATTTCTTGCGGTTGGATTAGTTACTGTTTCATAGACAGGAGTAACAACCTTTACTTCTTCTTCTTGTTGAGGAATTGTTGTAGTAGTTGATGGTTGCCACTTCGCTGATGTCAAAATTGGGCGAATGTCTTGATACGGTTTGCCATAACGAGACTGACCTGTCCAACCTTTACATTCATGTGATGGATTAGTATTACCGAATTGTTCTGGCCAGTTAGTTTTGTATGGAATCATAAGGGGTTCGCCATCAGGGCCCGATTGCTCCGACGCACACTCATTCTGCCATTGTGCTCTTAGATCTCCACCATCCCTAAGAGGCATATTACATATGCTGTTTAATTTTCCAATTTCTCCACCACACGGTTGGTAGTCTAGTATGTCATTACCAAGGTCTGAGGTGTCTATCCGTATATCACCCACGCCCTTAGCATATATATTATTTGTACTTATAAGTGAAGTGTGGGCATATTCGGGAACAAAAGATGCTATAACATTATATCTTCCAGTTGCAACGTCTGCACATCCAGGTAACGATTCTTCTTCAGTTTGAGCACCATGAATCCTCATTCTAGAACCAAGCTTACTCAATATCTTATTTACTATCTCATTAGAGGTTTTATATATACCGTTCTCTTCGTAGTTTGGATCGTTTCCAACAAGAACTAAAGTTCTATCGCCAAGAGTTAACCAACTCTTAATATTATCTATAATCTCGTCACTGGCAGCGTCTATTTCTGGGGTTATAATAAATGCCAGTCCCGCATCGGTTGGAATATCTAGTTCCTCAAACTGGGTTCTTCTAAACGGATTTACTGATGAATCAAATATTGTGTCCATCTCATCGTAATGTCCTGCCTCAAGTTCTGTTTTGTGGGTAGGATAGTTTCGATCAAGATTTCCAAATCTGGTATATTCTACAACTCCACTGTGTGGATAATACTTCTTAGACTCAAACATTCTTACCGCACCAGCATTTGTGTGAGAAGCCCATGCGTTCTTACCCTTATACCACACGTTAGAATCTTCAAATTCGTTCATAGAGTCTGTGGGGGCACCAAAAGCAACAATGTTTCCATCGTCATTTACCGCCGTGCTATACCCCAAACGAGAAGTGCCCAAGAAGGTATTAGGAATAAACTGCCAAGTGCCAGTTATGCTAACGTCACTATAAGAATAATCATAAATAGGTTTATACGTTTGAATAGTGTTGAATCTTCCCCAAAAACCTTGATCTTGTCGTAAATCAAACTTCTCACTTGGAGACAGTTCGTTATATACGGTGGTCTGAGCAACACTAACTCCATCAGAATCTAACAAAGTATCATATCGAGTTACTTTATCAGTCAATTCTTTATGAACCAACCAATCTCGTAACCTATTATACATTCTTGTTATTTCAGAATCATCTCTTTCGAAAATTTCACAAGCAGTGTCTATATAGGGCGATCCAACAGAAATTATTTCAGAATTATTACTAATTGCAACAGAATGACCATACCTATCATTGTACTCATTACGTATTCCAATATAATGATCGGCGTTTCTATCAGAAGGTGTTTCAATAGTTTGTATACAGTTAAATACTCCGTTTTCCTTTTCGAATACAAAAACACGTCCCCCAGAAGAGGGCGGGATATTAAACCTATAGGCGTTCGCATTAGCCCATTCTTGACCAACTCCACTAGTAATATAGTGTAGATTATTTACATAGTTAGTATAGCCATCGTGGGTATTTATTAAGTTTCCTGTGGTTAATGTGGTATCTACCAGTTTCAATGATTCTGCACTCCAGCTCTCTGCAACTCCTTGAATTTCATTAACGTATCCTTTTCGAGCCTCTGTAGTAATAGCTCCATCTTTCACGTAAGATTTAACGACTCCGCTCTCTTCAGCATAAGATTCATAAAAATCTACAAACTTGTCAACCAGAGATCCACCTACTCGATCTCTACCCCAAGCCGCACCTAAATTAACAGATGGACTAATGTCAGAGAAGACTCCAAGTATGGGAGGTATTCCGCTATGAGGTAAAGCTTTTCCACTTGGGAACAACTCAAAGAACGTTTTCTTAAGACTGTCTAGCATTCCATCAAGAGCTGTATCTGTATTCTCTACTGATGCATCATCCAGTCTGTCCACGTAAACATGACGGAACCAATCATATCCGTTATAAACTTCAGGTCTATTAGTAGGATTACCCTGATGATCTTTCTGATTTGTCAATTGACAAACCAAGATCTTATTTTCTAGATCTGCCTGGAATTCACTTCCTCCAGCATTCCAAGGAGCGGAAAAATACTTATAAAGATTCTTATATCTTTCGGCGGTTGATCTTATCTGGTATAAAGCTCTACTATTAAATTCAAATTTGTCCACAATAACTATCATACAAGAGTAAACACCAGACATGACGGGATCTTCAAACGTGCGTGTCCATGCAGCGTTGGGAGCACCTACCACCACAGTCTCACGATCACCACTTGAGCACACAGCAACAGAATGACCTAACTGTCTGCCTTCTTGTCCAATATCCCACTTTCTTCCAGAAACCGAAAACTCATCATATGTTAAAAGGGTTTCTTCTATGTCAGTATAATAGTCTCTTCTAAATCCAGAAGGAAGCATAAGTTTATCTTCCATCTGCCAGTTAGCTTTTGTTCCAGGAACATCGGCACCTCTTCTATACAAGAACACAGCTCCTGCATTTGGTAGGGCGTTACCGTCTTCATCTGGAACTGTAAGAGCTGGAGAACCTACCGCCATCAGATCACCCATAACAGAAACAGATCTACCATAATTATCTCCAGCATTCCGACCAGACGGTGGAGTTATAGATGCATTTCCATCTAAATAAGGATAATCTCCAATTAGTTTAACACCAGAATAACCCAGATTCTGTTCGCAATCTGCGGTACAACAAGCATTAGCACCAAAATCAGGACCACATATTCCATACTCCCAATCTTCAAAGGTTCTAGGAACTTTAATTCTTTCCGTGGAACCTGTAGTAACTTTTAGTGTAACAGAATAAGGGTGGGAAGGCATTAGATTCGAAAATTGTCTAATACCATAATAGTTACCACTATAACCAACACTATCTCCAAACCCAGAAGCGGTTGGATTTGTATAGGTATTAATCGCCCTAAGAATACCACCGTTATTACATGTTTCTTGTCTCCAAGTAACTTCGTCTGTAATAATAGCTGGATCAACAGCTTTAGCTGTGCTAGTTCCATCACATGTTCCATAACCTATTAAATCAACGCCTCGTATTTCATTATCAGCCGAAACAGATGCGTATACATTATCAGCTACGTCAATAGAAGAACCAAAGTTTTCATTAGTCCAGTAAAAGAAATCTATCCCCTTGCCGTCAAAATTACGTGCATAGAGATTCATACTCGAAGAAGCAGCTATTGTTTCAAGTTCATCGCCTGCTAAAATAATAGAAATACTATCACTCGCATAGACTTGCGGTGGAGGAGTGGGAGTAAACGTATACAAACTCATAGAGCCGCTAGGATATCTATTCTCTAGACGGTTCGATCCAAAATTATACAGCGATAACTGTTCAAAGGAGCTAGTTGCCGTGCTATTAAAATGATTATTCTCCAAGTTAATTGGCATAGTTGCTCTATTACCAATTGTTCCTGGATTAGAGGCAAAAGCAAATAGTGGCAAAGTAGGACCGTATGCATCATAACTCGTGTCTGTGTTAACCAAATGCAAGGGCATCTGTACAGCTTCCACTTTGGCTCCAGAGACATTCAAACAAAGAGTTTCCCCTTGATTATAAAGCAAATATGTATCAGTTGCAGGATCATAAACTACGCCATCGGGAAGCAGAGCGGGATTAGTATTGCCTGCAAAAGTTTCAACAATATTTCCAAATACAATATACGTGTCACTAGCTGCATCATAAACAGCAACTTCTGGAATCAAAGAGGGCTCTGTGTTTCCTGGATATGTTACAACAATATTTCTACTGCCCGCACCACCCGTAATTAACGATTGAGAGATGTATTGTGTTGGTTTTAACCCTGAAACATTCAGGGTCATAATTCCAGAGTCAGCTACCGAGGAATATGAATAAAGCGGTACAGTTTCTCTTGGTCTTTGTTCTCCACTAACATTTAATATAAAACCAGACTCTTGTACTAAAATAGGACCAAGTGTATTTAGAGTAAGCAATCCACTAGACGGGAATCCAGAGTATGGGAAATTTAAGTTAAGATATGCTTGGGGTCTTAAATTACCACTGGTATTCAACGTCATAATACCAGAATCTGGTGCCCTATTAATTAAAGCATCGTCCATTCTAACATGAGCAGTATGAATATTAATTCTTGACTCATAAGAAGGACCAGAGGGATATACAAGATCATATTGCAAGAACATATCATCTACATCTTGCGAAAAATATCTCTCTTTAAAATCTTTAGTCTTTGTTTCATTAGGAAAGAGTGCCCAATTTTCTGAGTTATTTAATAAGCTATCATATGTAAACTTACTATCTATCCTCATTAAACAACTAGAGGGTTCAAGATAATGTATGTCTCTATTCACAAGTCCCCAGTTAGGCTCAGAAGTTGTCCAATAGGGTTCTTGCTTTGTTGTATAAAGACTGACAATTAGTTTAGGGCCAATGGTTCCAGTACAATTTGGCCAAACTATATCGTGGTCAGTTTCATGCTCGATTACTGTCTCAACTACTAAAGCCCTATCTGAGAATTTATAGCCTCTAGGTAGAGTTTTAGTGATTCTTCTATGTGTAGAATAGAAACTGTCAGGAGTATCACTAAGATGGAACCTTAAGAAATCATTTTCTAACTGGGTGTGATATGATACTCCACTGTTAACACTGGCCGGAAAAACTAAATCATTATTTGTTGAATATGCAGCCCCGTCGTGTTTTATGTTAAAAGCAATTAAATCTCTATCAAACGGCTTCTTTTGAACTTGACTAAAAGCTAAACTAAACGGACAATGCTTAAAGTCACCCAATGTCCAATCTACACGAGTATCTTCATTCACGTAATCCCAAAGTTTATAAGAATCGTTACTATAAGATTCCCCAGGATCAAAGAATTTTGCCCTACTGTTTTCTAAGAACTTCTGTGCAGTAACTTGTTTGTATGTTTTGTCTGCGTTGGCTTCAACAATGTTCGTACCAGATCCTTCTACTCCAGACGACCAAGTAGAAATACCAAACTCACTAACCAACATGTTCATACCAACGCCAGAACCTGCTGCATATCCTAAAACAAGATCCGCACTGGTTGTATTTTTATAGAAGGGCGAAGAACTTGCTCGTAACGTTGTAAACGTTCCTTGATAAAGTTCATTATCAGTATATAATTTAAGACCGCTACTTTGATGATCATTATAAGTTAAAATTGTGTTAAGTGGGAATTGATATCCACTGTACTTAATAGTGTCAGCAACAGATATAATATTTCCATCTTTGTCTTGGGCGTATCCACAAAGATATCCACCGCTATAACCTAGAGCAAAATCCAGCTGTGTGGCAGAATCCCACTTAGCATACAAAACGCCACTATTAAACAGATCATATCCTACTCCAGAAACATTAGCATCTGGTGTAAACCTAGCAAATATTGAAAAACCACTAGTTGTATCTATATTTCCAAAGTTAATGCTTTGTGCGGCTCCAGAGATTCTTGCAACGTTATTGAATGCATCTGCAATTTTACCATACATTGGATTTCCAACAAACGTGGTCCCGCCGTTTGAAAGAGATGTCCAGTCTGTAGTTTTGTAGTTACCACTGAATCCTGGCAACTCATCATTAAACAATGTACCACTACTAAATCTCCATCCAACATTTTGATAAATTTCTAAGTCGTGATTAGCCAAACCACTAGCAGTACCAAAGTCACCAACCAGTGGTCTAGACTTAACATATCTACCACCTAGATAATCAAAATCAAAGTATCCAGACAGGAACGGAAAATCTAATCGAGGATTATAAAAACCGTGGCCAAACATCTCAACATCAAATGGACCAGAAACAGTACCTTCCATTCCTCGCCAACGCCTAGAATAGTTTGACTTAATACTAGAGGGCGTAGTATAAGCATGAGGAATATTTTCAATAGTTGATAGTGGATTATAACCAGAACCGGCATTTAAAATATTATCATTAGACTGTCTATCAATTGGAAGTAGTTTACCCTCACTACGACTATCCCCAATTAAGTGTGTGTTTTCTCCACCTCTAACCGTAAGATTAAAGGCGTTTTGTGGTGCATATCTAACCAAAAGATAAGCACTTGCAATACTAGCTCCACTAGGCAATGAGTAAATATCTAGATAGAGATGTTCAAAATTGGAACTCATCCTATAGTCTTGGGACCGACCAAGAGTTACTTTGTCTTCATGGACCTTTAATGGAATCTCATAATCTTCAAAGGTCGTACTAGTTACTGTCTGGTATGGTAAGTATGAATAATGATCATGGCCGGGATTGATACCGCTGCTTTCAAAATACTGTTCTTTTTCAGATAAGCTGGTTGTCGAAATACCTAGATCATCATTTCCAACAAATCCAGAACTAACAGGGAGAGCAGCAATATCTGTAGCTGAAATAAAGTTATCGTTTATTTGTACGCCCGATGGATGTTGTAAGAATCCTCCAACGGAACTTGTAACAGAAAGTAATCCATCGTCACTATAACCCACAACATCTAGATTATAATCACGAGATCCTACCGCTTTCTTTGCCTTTACTTTTAAAGTTACAGATTCAACCACAAAGAATGAATTATCTGTACCTAGAGGCGTTCTTCGCTGGGTGTCAAACGCCCCAGAAGGATTAAACCAAATAGGACAAATGTTTTGATCAAACGCACACCCAAATGCTCCAGCTGTAATCTCATTAGTTTCATCGTTGGAATGAGAAAACTTAAGTACTAATTTTCCAGAGTCTAAGTGTGGACCTATTGTATCTAACGTAGCATAATCGTGTGTAGTGTCTTGCTGTAAACCCTTGAGAACCTCAGAAGCCCCACACGAATCTAAGTTAGAAAAAGATTCATTTCTATTATACCAAATGCTACTTACATACGGCACAATGCCCGTATCAAAATCAAATGTAGGCATAAAAGAGGGTAATAATTTTCTCTCTATTACACGGGTAGATTGGAAATTTTTAGCAAACAATGACACATAATTTTCAACTCTAGGGCCCTCTCCACCACTATTACAAATTTCTATAGCAGAAATCTTAATATTCTTTGTGGGGTTTATTAAAGATTGGTTTTGAGTAGATAGGGGAGCACCATCAAGTGCCAAGTAGTCATTACCACTAGCAACGCTTTCGTATAACGCTGGGTAATCCTCAAAGGCTAGATCTTCAAAACCTGTGTCAAAAGCTTCGTCTAAAGCCTCTGCTTTTACATTAAAAGAAAGAGTATATCCACTAACTTCATGTAAATGTGGATTACCTAATCTTTGCCAGTCATAACTAGATACGCTATTAATTTTTGGTTGTGATGAATAAGTCGCAAAGTTATTTCGCCCTAGGTATTCTTCAGCATCACCCTTTATAACTATGTCTTCATATTGTACTATTAAGTTTCCAGATGGATCACTGAACTTAATTTCCTGAATAGTATATCGTGGTGGTATATTAGACTCATAGTTAGACATTGGGGCAGAAGCCCTAACCCTAAAGCGTGTTTCATCTGGCTTAACGCGAAAATTAGTTAGTCCACATTTGTATTGGAATAAGCCTTCTGTTTTGTATGTATCTGGATGAATATATGTAGTCTCATCTGAAACTAACGTGCTATTTCCATCTACTGCGTCATAATCGCCCGTAAAAATACCTTCATCAATAAAAGTATATAGGTTTCCTGATTCTAAAAAGGGACCAACAAACTCTCCCATATCAGAGTCTATAGCTAAGTCGCCAGACGGATAAAGCTTTTCTTGACACTCAAAGTCACCAAAATTTCCGGCGAATCTATCTAAGTAGGTAGGGGATAACTTAGACTCTAACGATACTTCAAAATTTTTAAGCGTACCGTATACATTAGTAGAAATTTCTGTAAGAGATCCTAATCTATACGTAGCAAACTCTAAATTTTTATATGAAATATTTGCTTCCGCAGAAAGTCGTAACACTTTCCCTGGGGCGGGCCACTTACGAGAAAAAGATATCTCAACGGCGTTGGCAGCTTTAACAGAACCCTCCGCAGACAGAACGGCGGGCAATGTTGTTGTAGAAGAATTATTAGGGGAGAGTGTAGATTCAGACTCAACCTTGCCTTCTAAAGATATATCACCTGTTAAAGTTGCCTTAACAACTCCACCAGTAGCTGTCATAAACCCATCTTTAGGCGTACCTTGATAGTAGCATAAGCATGTTAGGCTTACAACGTGTGGCGAGTTAAAAGTTGACATTCCCTAAGTCCTTATCCTAATACACCTTCATTGATTTCTGTACCACCTGTTTGATTTTGTTTTAATTTTGGAAGCTGTCTAGCAACCTCTCCAACAACAGCTGTTCTAATTGTATCATCTAGAGTAGACAAGAAACTAGCACCGTTGAAATTAACATTAACATCAGTGGGATCTAGTTTCACAGAGATTTGCATATTTTCTAATTTAGCTACGGCGTCGGCAAACCCCTTAAATACGTCTGGTAGTTGTTGGACTGAAGAGAAGAACTGTCCCATATTTTCTACAAATCCACCCTCGTTGTAGTATCTTACCTGACCACCTGAAGACATGGCAGCAGATGATGTGCCTTGAGCAGTTGTGTTTCCATTCATAGCCCTTAGTATCTGTAGGTTATTCCCACGATGAACAGCAGCACGATTTACTACAAACTCTCCTGGGGTTAACATAGCCGGTACTGTATCTGTCCCACGAGGAACAAATACGCCTCTATTAGCATAGAGTAACCCTCCCTTGCTCATACCGAATGCATCTGCCCTATCTTGTTGTTTGCCTTTTGCTGCCATGGTATCTGCAAATGTAGCATTAGCTATCTGAATTTTAGCTTGTGCGACATCAACATTCATAGATTCCATATTGGCCATCATTTGAGCTTGATCACCTAAAGACTTTGATAAACCTCGTCCTTCAGCCTTAAGCCGCTCTTCTTCTGCTGTGTTTTCTGAAAGAAGCTGTGCAGACCTTTGATCTTGAATGCCAACACTACTAAGAGCTATGCTTGCTGCACGCTGCATTTCTGCACCGCTTAAACCTTGACCTTGCAATGACTTAAATCCGGCAGCAAGAGCGGAAGTATCAAACAATTGAGCTAAACCAATGTCTCCAGATCTTAATGCTTCAGCAGCTCCTGCGGCAGCTTGCCCCTTCATGAATCCTTCAATATCACCGCTTAGAAGTTTTTCAAGAGAGGTTTTTTCCTCGGCATTTTTCTTTTTAACAATAGCAAGCTCTTCTTTTAGCAAGGAAATTCTTTGCTTAGTAAATGTTATTAATGCTTTATTGGCTCGTTGTAGTTCTCTAGTTCTATCTTTGTCTACACCAGCAGCTCCACCAAATGCTTGCATCCCTGTACCAGCTCCAAAGATCTTCGCTGTTTGTTGTGTGGCAAACTCACGACCAATCGAAGCACTCATTCTACTTATGTCTCGAAGACTTCCACCCTCTAATCTACCAACACCGGCATCCTCACTCTGTAAATTAAATTGAGCAAGTCTAGCACTGACTTGTTGCCCAGTAGTTAATCGAGCACCACCAAACTCTTCGAATAACTTGGCGGCTGCAAGTTGCTGATCAATTGCTTGTTTTTGTGTTTGTATATATTGTTGTTCTGCCTGTCTTCTTTGTTGTGTAAGTTTAACTATTGTTTTTTGGTGATTAGCCAAGGCCTTAGCAGATTCTAGGGCGGCTCTAGACAAAGGCTCAACGCCTTCCTGAATTTTCTTTATTATATCCGTCATATCTCCTGTCGGATCAAAATCAGGAGAATCAATAGCAGCATTAATAGCCTTAGCCATATCTGATCCAGGCTCTACACCTTTCATTAATTGTCCTCGTACAGCTTCCCTTGCTGCATCATTATCCATAGCAGAAACATCTAGATTAGAAAGGCTATTCTGTACTCCTGCCATAAATTTATTAACTTCTCTGGCTCTTCCAAATGACCTTTCAACAGATTTACCAACAGCAGAATTTCTACCACCCACAGCTTTAAGTACATCGCTTTCTGCTGCGTCTAATGCCTGTGCCCCTTCTTTACCCATTCCTAAGTTTTTCTGTGCAGCTTCCATTGTGGCAATAGATCGATCTAGAGCAATAGATCCTGTCTCAAAAGAACTAAGCATGTTATTCACTGCATTCCCAGCAGCATTAAACGTGGACATAATCTTAAGAGTATCCAAGTTTGCCTTAGCCAGAGCTTGTTGAGCAACTATAAGACTACGAGCAGCGTTAGCTGCGTTTATCAGTTGTTTTTGAAGTTCTGGAGGTCCGTTTCGAGCAAGCTCCTCTAATCCTTTGTTAAATTCTTCTTGAGATTTAGCAGATTGTCCCAGTTTCGTACCTGCTGCTATAGCAGCTTTTTCCAGTTGAATTTCTGCCTTTACACGCTCTGGAGAACCTTCTTCCATTTTACGCACATCTGACATAGACTGTGACAGTTCTGAAGATGCCTTTTGAGCAAACCCATCCAGACCAGTAACTTCCATTTCTCCCTTATCCACCTTTCGAGAGAAGTTTGCTATATTCGATGCACCTATTTGTGCCGATATAGTTCCCATTTCTTGACGTTGTTTCTTATCTTTTTCTTCCTCAGATGGACCTAGGGCGGCACCCATCATGGCACCGATTGTAGCACCAGCCAACATACCCATTGGACCTAGGGCGGCACCCATCATGGCACCAGTCATAGCACCACCCAGTACAGCAGAAGCGTCTTCTGCTCGCCTTTTCTGTCCTAGAGCACTTCTTGAGCCTTCTCTGTCACCAGCTTTTATAGCTTTTTGAAGATTTTCTTCGGCTTTTTTTGTAAAAAATGCTGATGCCTGTTGCATTAAGCCTATGGCACCAACTACTCCATTAGCCACTCCTGCCATTCGCTTGTTCATTTTGCTCATAGAACTAGCCACCTTTTGACTAACCCTTTTTATTGTATTTCCAACCCCTTTCCATATATTGCCAAACTTACGGAACGCTTGAGCTGGTCTAGCTATTGCTACCTCAAGTTTTGTCATTTGTTTTTGCAAAGCCTCTTTGGCCCACGACACTCTCCATGTAGCATCCTCTAACTTTTTTTGAACTTTAGTTTCGTTTGCTTGAGAATCTACAAGCCTCTGTTGCGACTTTGCTAAGTCCTTTGAGGATTGTTCAGCTTCGTCAGAAGCATTAGCCGCAGCTTGATCAGCAGCTACCCTTGTTCTGGCAGATTCCTCTGCGGTTTGTGCTGCTTCTTCCTCTGCTTCCCGTAATTTTCTAAGGGCCGTGGAGTTACGGCCAGTACTCTTTAGGACATCTTCAGTTGCTTGATCTAATGTATTAAATTCAGCCTGTGTTTTATCAAGATTCGCATTAAGTCCAGGAAGAGCTTTTTCAGCCTCCTCAATAGTTTTCTTATTTTTTTTCCTCTGATCATTCAATTCTTGCAACCTTTTTGTGTGCCGATCACCAACCTCTTCATTGCTCTCAAGCTGATCATTAAGCCCCTGTAAAGCTTTCTCTGCTGCTTTTATTTGCTCTCCTGATAATTGCTTACCTCCTTTCTTTCCTGTTTTTACAATATCTTCTTGCTTTGCTCTTTCCTCGAACAGCTTGGCCCTTGATTTTTGGGTGGTTCTGAATTGTTTTTGTACCTTGCTTTGTTCCGCTTCATCTTCTAAATCCCGACTTTTGGCGTCTCGTATCTCCTTGTCTTTATCGTGTACAGAAGATTGAACTTGTTCCAGCTCTCTTCTTTTTTGGCCGACTTTTTGTACATGCTCTTCTGCTTCGGAGGCACCTTTAGCACTCAACGCTTCTCCCACTCTTCTTTTGTCAGCCACCAACTTCGCATTATTACGATCTATGGCCTCTTGTTCTGCTGCCTCATTAGCTTTCTCTCTTGTTGTTTTCTTAGCTGCCTGTGCTGCTGTATCATCAATCCGACTTTGTTTAAGTGCAGCTGAAGCTGCCTCTGTCTCAGCTTCTGCATTACTACGTTCTTGAACTTTTTGATCTTTAAAAGCTGTTGCTTCTCTCTGTTCTGTTTGGTCTAGTTCCAAACCTTGTTGTTCTTCCTGTAAGGCTAGCTGTTTAGCTATTTGATCCTTTACCTGTTCACCAGTTTCTATTTCGCCACCCCTGGCTTTAATAGACTCCTTAAGCGAAGACGTAGCTTTCTCTTCTTCTGTCCGTGCTTCTGATGCTACCTCTTTTGCCTTGGTTTTTTCAGCTGGAGAACCGACACCGGTAACATGTGCTACGTCAGCTATACCCTCTCCTCTTATTTCTGAAAGTTGTCTTGCGAAAGTTTCAGCTGAATCTTCACCTCTTTTAGCTCCTTTAGCAAAATTATCTATGGTTTCAGCCCCAAATTTCGACACCTGTGTTATCACCATGAATTGCGTCACCGCCGCCATGATATGAGATGACATATCTGCCAAAGCTTTACCAGCCTTAGTACTAGTATCAGCCATTGTGGTCAAAGCACCACCAAGCACTGATACGCCCATCATTATGCCCATCATGCCGCCACCACTAGCTTCACCACCACTCGCAAACCTCTGAACTCCAACAGGACCACCACCAGCAAATCCCTCAACACCTCGCTTATTCATGCGATTAAGATTAGCATAACCAATGCTTTGTGCAGACTTTTTATTGACTACAAACTCACCAGGAGTAAGAAGGGCGGGGACAATATCAGAAACTGAACCCCCAGAAGCAAACTTCTCTACAGTAAAGTCTTTCTTTTGAAGTAAGCCAGAATTTATACCACTAATAATTTTATTCTGTATACTATTGTTATCGTTATTCATTGCCCCACGATTAAGGGTCGCCTTGGCCTCTAAGAATTTTTCACTAACTTTAGAACCAAATAATGCCTTCATTCGCTTGCGTGCTTCATCGCCAACATTCATGAAGTCAAACGTAGCACCAGATTCTGTTAGTGAAGCACCAGTCAAGCCACCGAGGGCACCTTCCCAGAAATGACCTGCTATGGACCTTTGATCCATTCTCTTGAGGGCGATATCAGAAATAGCCGCTCCATCTGCTGGCAATCCAAGACCAGTTATATTTGAAGCAACAGAACTACCAATAGTTCCCATGGCTGTTTCAATTGCAGGCCCTAAAGCACTATTGAAAGCCGTACTTGCTTTTTTATCCAAAAGGTGTGTCCCAACACTAGCTTTAAGTCTTTCAATATTTCCAAAACCTTTTCCTTGTAGGGTGCCCTTCTTAAAGCTTGTATTAATACCTGTAGTTTTATCAGTACCAATATCAAGAAATAAACCACCAACAGTGTTAGGGTTCAAGGTTACTTGTTGTCTTTGTGGGCCTTTTCTCTTTTTAAGAGTGGCATCAAGAAGTTGAGGATTTTTATGAACTTTTTGGGCTTGATTTAATGTCAATCCGTGTTCTGATTGGAGAGCAGCAATTGCTATATCTTTTTTACTGGCACCTGTGGGTCCAGTACCATCAGCATATTGTGCAAACCCACCAAGGCTTTTTTTTCGTTTCCTAAGTGATGCTTTATATGCTTTATCAATACTAAATTCAGAACCGGGGTGTATTTGTGTTACACCGCTAAGAGTAATTTTATCACCAGACCCCGTTAATAAGTGACCTCTAAGTTTATTCTCGTTAAACTCATGTCTTAGTCTTTTGTCATGAATTTTTGTTTCACTAACAGGTGTTCTTTTTACCTCATAAAGACGTGCCCCTTTATGACCATCTAGTGGAGCAGTTCCTCCGTATTTAGTACCCTCATCAGACTTAGGAAGCATTATCCCAGCCATACGAAGCATTGACTCATATAAACTACCTTGAGCGGTTGTATTGGACTTCAAGCTATCATATTGATTAGCCAATCTAAGCTTCTGTTCGGTTGAAGATTGTATTCTCTTAATTAAGTCAGTTGGAGAATGTGCTTTTTTACTATGGCTAGCAATTACTTCATCTTGTGTTGTGAATTGATGAGTACCGGGTTCAAATGCTGACGATACTCCCTTGCGAGTCTGTTTTTTACCAAAATACATATTCGAAGTAGCAAATACGCTGTCAAAGTCTTTAATCTTTCCCCCGCTAGCATATTGATTCATAGAGTGAAGTCGTTCAGCACCCAACTTCTTTACACTACTTTTGCGAATAACAAACTCGCCAGGACTAAGCATCGCCGGAACAGTATCTCTATTACCACTTCCAGGAACCATACCACCACGAGCAAATGCATGTATCTTACCGCCAGCATGTTTTCCTTTAAATGCAGCTCCAATTCCAGCCGCAAAACCACCTAAACCTTGGCTGACCTTAAACGCAGCAAACGCACCGAGAAGCGGCAAGATAGGTTTTAAGGTATCAGCAACCTTTATTAAAGCAGAAGCTAAGGTAAGTGCCGTCTTGGCCATAGCTTGGAAAGCAGTTGATTCAGTAACACCTCTAACTAAAGCTAAAAATTCTTCTTTAACTTTAACAATTTGAACAGCAAGAGCCTGTTGAGCGGTAGCAGCATCTTTAGTTAAAGAATCACCACCCTTAAGTGCTGCTTGTCTGGCTTTTTCAGCTAATTCAAACTGTTGCAATAATGGAATGACTTTACCAATTTGTCTAAACCCACCAAGCTCTTCAGCAATACGAATAAAGCCTAAGTCACCAGCAGGCATATCTTTTAAAGCTTTACTTAGTCTTTTTACAGCTTCAAAAGGTCCAACAAATTTTCCTTCAGCATTAGTGAGTTCAACACCTAATTCTCTAAGAAACTGAATAGTTCTAGGTCTTTGAATACGTGTAAAAATAGTTCTAAGACCAGTAGAAATAGACTCAGAACTTTCACGAGTTGTAGCTCTAACAGAAGTAAAAATAGCTAACAGTTCATTTAAATTACCACCAGCAGATTTAAAGACACCACCGAATCTTCTCACGGCACCAATAAGGTCACCAGATTCAACGGCGAATTGTCCAGCAACCGCATTAATGGCACCCAACTGACGCTCTAAAGCTCCAACACCTTGCTCAAACTGTGCGAGAATAGCTACCGCACCTTCAGCCGTTTTACTAATATTTTCAAAGGTAGGAGCTAATGTGGTTTTTGCTAACGCTGCGAGGGCGACCCTTAAATCACCAGCCTGAACACCAGCCTGAGCTAAAACTCTACCAACAGATAACAATTCCTTAGATGAAGTTCCCAAACTTACAGACAAGCGGGATATCTCATCGCTCAAGCCTTTAAGCTGCGTAACGCTTTTACCTGTAACTTGAGAAATCTTAATCAGCTCTCTTTGAAACTGAATAGATTCATCTATGGCATTAGCCAATCGATTAGTAAAGAGACTAACCGCTCTAGACGCAATGGTAAACGCAGCAAAACGCTTGAGAGCTACCCCAAACGATTTACCCATTTTGTTGGCAGCGTTAGTTGCTTGTTGAGTAGCAGCAGTAACGCCCTTAATTTGTTTTTGTGCTTTAGCAGCACCTTGTACCTCTACAGGTACAGACACACCAGAAAGCTGATTCTGTATCTGGTTAACTACTTGAGCAGTATTTCTAGGTGCCTGTAATTGTAGCTGTGCAGTCAGGACAAACTTAGACATATTGTTTCTCTAATTTAGGATGACCACACTATCCATTTAACTTTCCGTTGTTGTTTGTTTAGCTGTCGTAGTTTTTTTAGCCCTAGAAGTTGTTTTCTTTTTCTTGGGGACTAAATCATTCTCATAATCAACCATAATATAGTTTCCATTATCGTTTAGAGGTATTCCATCTGCATCAACCCTATTTCCATTTTCATCCAGAAAATGTCCAAGATCATTGACCTTTCTGCCCTGAGAATCAACTAGTTCACCTTCCGTGTTAACAAGACTTAGATCTTCATCCACAAGATCAAAAGCTTTCAACCACTGATTTTCTGGCAAATTAGCCTCAAACGAAGAATCTAAATTATATAAAATATCTCCTAGCATTGAAGCTGCGGCAAAAGCTATTTCATCCGAACTTCTTTTTTTGTATTCGTCTAGGTCTGCATAAACTCGTCTGTCTCCCTCTTTATAGAAAGTACATTCAGCAACAAAGTAATCAAATCTAGCGTTATCAGATAGGGCCTCTGCCGTGTTCTCTTCCATCGCTAAACGTTCAGCAATCAACTCCCTAAGATCTAACCTAAGCTTTCTCATAGCTACTGCTATTTGTTTTCCATCAGAAACTTTAGGGCGTTTATTTTTCTCTCCCCTATACAATTTCTTTTCCAGAGCTTGAATCTCTTTGCCAATGGAATCTTCTTTGTCGCTTTTGTCTTTGTTCCAAATGCCACGTTGTTCCATTAAAACAGAAAGCTCCTTTTTAATAATTACGCCGTCCTGAAGACATTGATTCCACACCTTAGCTCTATACAAATCAGCCGCAGAAATAATCTCATTGCTAGGGCTTAAAACATAAATCTCTACTTGAGCACCAGTGTCTTTAATTGTAACGGTTTGTTCTTTTTTCATAATATCCTTCCTTATTCTTTAATCTTGGGATTTAACAGGCATAGTAGCAGAATATCTTAACCACTTAACGTCATACTGACTTAGCTCGGCATCCACATTTCTAGCTTGTGTGTTGCCTTTATCTAAAATTTCAGAACGAACTTTCTGAAAACTATCAAACATGATTTTTTGTTCTGGAGTTAAAACGTTACCATCACCCGTCCACAAAAACGAAAAGTGCTCCTCTATAGAGCTTAAGGCACCAATCATTGTGGTTTCTACCTTTTTCTTTAATATTTTACTTAGTCGTTCCTTTGAGTCATATTTAAATTTATCGTCCCTGGTTTTTTGATACTCAGATTTTTGTCTAATCAGTTCATCAAATTTTTCCATGTTTTACCTCCCAAATTTTCCTTTAAATTGTTCATTAGACATTCTTTGTAATTTTAGCTTTTGATCTCTAAAATCTAAATCTTTAGCCGATCCTTGATTCTTAAGAACTGCCATTCTTTCCTTCTTAATCATTTCGCTATTGAGATCATTCATACTGTTAATTCTATCAGCATCTTTGTTAGATCCAGCCATAACAAAAACTTCATCGGCACTGGCAATCTTCGAGTTGGAAAGGCTTTGCTCAAGTTCTGCTTCTGCCCTCTCTTTCTCTTGTTTCTTCTTTTGGACTATAAACCAACCATCTAGTAAGTCGTCATCACTAATAACATCTTCACTTGGGCAATCCATGGACTCTTGAATATTATCATACATGCGAGACCAAATTAAAATGCTTTTTTGTTCTATAGATAGTTCTCTATCTTTATTTGCAAATAAATTAATAGTATCGGAATCCCTCAATACCCACAAAGAGTGCCACGGGTCTGTTCTGGCGAGTTCTCTTGTTTTGGTTTCACTAAGAATGGATGCGTAATATAAACCCCAAACTTCCTGTAAAGTTATGGCCTTAAAATCAAAAAGTGTACCACCTATAAAAGTACACCTCTTCAATAATGACAACGTTTTCTTAGTTGTTGCAATCGACTCACACGTATTCTCATAATTTTCAGATTTCTTTTTGTTTTGATCTTTAAGTTGAGTCTCACCCGCCCTAATATATGTTCTAATTCTTTCCTTCAGATCTTCCTTATGTCGGGCATTAAAAATCTCTACCTTCAATCTTTCTATATCCTTCTCTAATCCCGTAATTTTATTGTCATCATCTTCAGTCCATAACCCTTTATATCTTTTCCATTCTAATAACTCTTCCTCGGTCATTATGTTTTCTCGTAGAGCATCGTTATATGTTTCTACGTATTCCTGATTAACATAAAACTCATCTTCAAGTGTTGGAGTTAAAATCTTTATAGAGGTATTGTTTTTAGTGATGTAATAAATACCAGATCTTAACCGTGACACAAAATACTCCCGCTCATGCTGTTTCATATTAAAACCTCATGGCGGGAGCATAGTGTAATCATTAATAATCCTTCCTGCTGCTATAATACACTCGCCTGTCCTGTGTAGCTATCGCAAATTATAACATGTCCCTAAATATTAATAAAGGTTAGTTGGTACTGTTCCATACGGTTGACTTCCCTTAAGCTGACCAAATTGTAGGTAATCATCTTTCCACTGTACATCCAAGTCGTTGAAGTTTGTATAACTGTACGTACAGGTGGCATTTCCTCCACCAGCGTCACCTCCACCATAACTAACACTAGCCAATCTATTTGAGGGGCCTAAATCAAATCCATAACCCGCTCTAAGGAAAATATAAATATCCTCATTGCTTGTATTGTTACCAGACGCTGTAGTAGAATAAAGACTAGAATCACCAAATTCATAAGCATTTACAAAGTCACCAGAAGTTGTAATAGCTTCAATTTCACAACTAACTTCAATTGGGAAGGTAGCAGGACGATGGTAGGGAGTTTTTCTACCAAGTTCCAAAATATCTTCACGAGAGAAATCGGTACTAATTGACACATTCTGAACATGAATACGGGGTACACCATTTGATATGTCCAAGGCATTGCCATAACCTGTGCCATTAACACCCTTAATAGATGCTGGCAAAATACATCCAGAAAGCAGAACATCTTCACGTTGAGAAATACCACCACTAGGAGCACCCGCAACACCCATGGCTTTAGGTTCATCAGCACCATCAAAACCACTAACAGCAACTTGCGTAATTTCACCAGCAGAACCCTGCAACCACAGCTTATTATTACCAACAAGCGTAACAGATTCTGTAGCACTACCATCAACAGGGATGGTATAACTAACGCTACTGATATACATACCTGAGCAATAAACTTCTGCTTCAGAGTCTCCACCAGCACCAGCGTTATTAAGGTTATTATTCACGTCGGGGAAAATACCCAAGCGAACATCAGCTCGTGCTTCAGATCTAGCCGCTAAACCAGATGCACTAGTACCAGCAACACCGGTACTTGCCATATGATAGATCAGAGGATATCCATCTAAAACCTTCTCAAGGGTAACTTCCACATCAGGAGTACCTTCGATATTCTCATAAATCTCGATTTGACCCAACTCAAAAGCTTGTTCCAAATTGAAATTCGTGGTAATACCAACGCTCTGAAGACCATGAACCATCTCCCCGGCTTGTACGCCAGTATCACCATGGTTGGTAATAGCTACCGCCTGACAGGCATAAAAAATTCTATTATTTGATGACATTTAAATCTCTCCTTTATATAAATAAAGATTTCTCTAGTAAATTATACACAAAACCAATTAAATGTTCGTTTTTATCACTTCTGTGGTCATTCTTACAATTCCCCCAAAAATGTTGGTATTTACCATTACCATTTCCTGAACAGTAGAATTGGATAATATCATGCTTCCTTCTCCATATTTTTCCATTAAATCTGGATATCTGAGGGCACTTGGGACTGGAGATCCCCTATAATCTAGCGGAAAATCGCCGCTGGCATCAATTCTGTTGCTATTAAAAAGATCTATTCTTCTGTCATTTTGCATAGAAACAATGTCTACTAATTGATTTCTAGTAACCTCGTCTTCTGCTATACAATGAAACAACACATCAGTATAGACCCATTGGCCTCCTCCCAGTTGATATCCCTTAAACCTTCTAAGTGGCACTACCTCAATGGCTATTGCTGGTAATTGTAACCGTGACTCAGGGGGAATATCCCAAGAGCCCTTATCCTTGTCGAAAAAACTGCTGGTGGGTTGCAACGTATCAGTTTGTAACTCTTTTAACCAAGGAACATTATTAGCATATGTAACATTTATGTACTTATAGCTATGTTCTACTTGGACAGTAGTTCCGGTAGGAATGGCTGTGTCAAAAATAACCCTTCCGTTTAAGTAGTCTACATAGTGGGCATATGTGCCCACCCCAGATGTAGGTTGAAAAACCCCATCTATATAAACTCCTGAAATTCCAGGTTGATTTTTATTGTTTCCAACTAGTGGTGCCGGTGAATTATCAACTCCACTTTGCCATATCCAGTTTTTACGAAAACCTTCCCACACCTGACCTGCATTATAGTGGTCATTCGAAGATGATCTTAATTTACTATAATCTTCTCCGTTTGGTGCTAATTCTCCCTTGGTACTATTAAAATAGTTTCCCTTATCCATAAGGGCCCAATCAAAGTATTCCAACAAGTTGTCTTGTATTTCATTTGTTAGTGCTGGATCAAATACACTAGAAAATCCATTGAGCGGATAAAATTTGGCCATAATTTACCTCAATAAATCTGATAGTATATCTTCCAATTGACCGTCTCTATCCTTAAAAGCTCTGGTGATAAAATTGTTTTCTGTTGTTCCAGAAAAACTAGGATCAACCCTAAAAGAGCCTCCAATATCCATCGTACCACCTCCTGATCTACCTTTACTAGAGGGTTTATAATAATATCCTTTGATTATTGTGGTATCACCCTTGGTAAGTAACCAATCTAGCCAGTGAAGATCTCCTCCAAAATCTCCAATTACATGACCATCAACTAATCCCAATAAATTTGAAAACCTGCTGGATTGAAATCTAAAAATTACTCCACCTTTAAGGTCTACAGAAATTTTTTTAAACTCAACTTCTATTGATCTCACAACTGCCGAAACAATAGAATTCACCGCTTCATCAGCTAATCCAGGCGGCAATCCAAACTCTGCGTTTAAGGTGTTAGGTACACCCTGACTTAATAAACTAGCTATTTCAGGTTGACTCATAATCCAACTAGGGATAATATTCTTTACTCTGCGTCTTGCTCTTCCAATGTTTCCAGATATTCTGGTGTTTAGCTCTTGGGAAATAGCCTTATTAACTCGCCTATTTATAACACCTATTGGATCTATTAGCCGTAAGCCTATCATTATGAACGCTCCCAAAAACAACCAAAATATCGGGTTTGTTTTAAGCCAACAGGAAACGGTTCTCCAAATTTTTTAAATCTCATCTCTCTAAGGTCTTTAATGTCTTTGTGAACAATTAGTTCTTTCGCCCTCATAATTTTATCTAAATCTGAAGCATAAAAAATAGTTTGTATGGAATTATCAGGGATAACCATATCGCCGCCCACCTTTAGCCAACTCTTGTTGTCCCAATAAACCTTTAGCTTAATGTCTTCGGTCTTCTCAACCTCACGAATTACTTTTTCTTGTCTTACATATTGCTCTTGTCTTCGTCTGTGCGAATTGATTGATTTATTGCTAGGTATATTGTTATACGTATTAGAAATTTCCTCCACTTTTTCAACATATACTAGTTGGCACGTCACGCCAAATATTGTAAACGTAGAGTCTACAACATCATAGTATTTGTCAAAAACCGTTTGCGGAATATTAATAGGCATATTTTAAACCTAGCTTGCTGAATCGCCAGTATAAAATCTATAATCATCAAACCGATCTTGATAGCGAGATTGCAACGTGCCAGAGGCCACAAACTGATTGATCATGGAACCAGAAGCAGCTACATACTCTCCCGTTTCCCGAACAAACGTAACAATCCCACCGTTATTAATCTCGGTAGAGGATTTCGCTTTATTAGTAATTTCGTCAGGCATTTTTATCTCCAATTAAATTAGGGAATTCTATAATCTATCCTGTTTTTGTTAAATAACTGTGTTTAATAATACTAAGGCACCGGTATTAGTGTTTGTATACCAAAGACTGTCTACACTCACAACTAAATACTTATTTCCACCATATTTAAGTAATACCATGACACCATCTTGCGTAGCAGATATCACCTGGGAATTTGCATCATATAAGGTGTATTGGTCAGATCCACCTACTTTAGCAGCAGATGTTGCCACCGTAATGGCTAACCTTCCGGTATTAGTAATAACCGTATTATCATATCCGGCTGTAACAGACTCCATCTGAGCTGAAGACTGAGAGGAATGAGGTACTAATTTCAGAACTACATCAGCAGATTGTTCTGCTTTTACACTTAGACATACGTTTGTTAACTCAGAAACACTTGGTGCAGCACCAATTCGCAGAGTTCTAACCTTAGTCCCAGTAGAAGTATCTGCTCCGGTGGAAATACCTCTAACCACTTGGGCGATGTCAACAACGCCGTTTGTTTCACTGTCTGCCCACTCAGCTCCACTTTTAGTAGAGTCACTATTGGTTTTTATAATCAAAGAATTAGTGCCACCCCATTGATATCCAGCGGATTGACCGATAAAAATACTTTCAGTGGCTGTCTTTGCTTCCCATGCTGAATAAGCACCAATAGCTATAGTTTCCTCTGAATCCCATAACTTGTAACCAGCTGCACCACCAATAAGAGTAGTACGAACACAACCCGAAGCTTGTATCCCAGCACTAACCCCAATGAACACACTTTCCTCATTATTAGAACTTTCCTGTCCAGCATTATGGCCAGCTATAAAAGATGAAGTATTATCATAAGAGAGATATCCTGCTTGACGACCAATCATAGATGTGCTATCACAGCCACTAGCTATATAACCTGCATTACTCCCAATCGCATCACACCTCACCATGCCAGAAGCTTGAGCCATTGCGTAAGTGCCCATAGCTACGTTATGTGTCAGATCTAAAACTCTTCTAGTAGAATCTGGAGTAACAGCTCCAGCATATATACCAATAAAGTTATTACTACTACAACCACTAGCTTGATAACCAGCACCACTGCCGATTATATTGCTATAACTACAACCAGAGGAGTTATAGCCAGCCATTTGTCCTATCATTGTAGAGGATAAGCTATCATTAGCATATACTCCCGCTTCTGTTCCTATTGCGATAATGCCTTCAGAATTAAGTGCTCCTGAACCAGCTGCTGAACCCATCATATTCGAATTTAAACATCCGCTTGATTTATAACCTGCATTAATCCCAATCATGCTAGTATAATTGTTATCACTAGCTTGATAGCCAGCCTCACTACCAAATATATTAACATGATTGCAACCATATGATTCAGATCCAGCTCCATTACCCATAAAATTACTGTAATTACTACCGGTTGCCGCGATTCCCGCACGCCAACCAATAGCATTAGTATATGAAATACCACTTGACGCTGATCCTGCACTACCACCAATCATAACCGTTTTTGAGCTATGATTAGAAGTAGCAGCAGCTTGGTATCCTATCATCACACTTGTAGAATTATTTTTTGCACTAATGCCTGCCCAATACCCCACCATGGTAGAATAAGGACAACCACTAGATAAATATCCAGCGGATTGACC
>VTLG01002291.1_pt1 | contig 40648 bp, 44 predicted proteins | sample 4694571 | NCBI WGS metagenome assembly VTLG01 (sample SAMN12604809, study PRJNA352737) | marine metagenome | biome: ENVO:00000447; feature: ENVO:00000209|ENVO:00000569|ENVO:01000036; material: ENVO:00002151; isolation source: viral sequences binned using virsorter ...
AGCAACATTAAGGGGTACGCTACCTGAAGCGCCTCCTCCTGTTAGCGCTGTTCCAGCTACAACTTCAGTTATGTCTCCTTGCGGAGCGTGAGCAACTACAGAAGCAACAGTGACAGTTTTAGGGCTGTCGCTGTCGCTTTGATCTGCTATTACAATTTTGTCATCACTTGCTGCTGTAACTGCGCTTAATTCTGACGGAGCAAAATCAACAACAACAGTGCCAGTAGTTCCACCTCCAGATATAGCGGTTCCAGCAGTAACGCCTGTTATCGTTCCGCTTCCACCACCACTAGCAGGCATTTGTTTAGCTATTTGCCTTAATTCATAATCAATAGCTACACCGTCTTCTGTAACAAATTTACGAGTAGGTTTGTATGCCATAGCTACTCCTCTTCGTCACACAGCTCTTGAATTATTTCATCCATGCTTATCACTTGAGCATTGAGGCTATTTAGCTGAAACTGTAGCTGTTCTAGCTCTGCTTGTGTGACAGTGTTTTCAATTAATGTTTCTACTTTTTCGCTTACACGATTGATCTTGTTTGAATAGCTAGATACTGACCATACGATTGTTGCCACTATCACAATAACTGTCATTAGGAAACCGAGTGTCATTGAAGATACTCGGAAGTTTTTGACGTTATCTTCGGTTAGTGGCGTATCCATTAGTAATCTATCGTAACTGTTAATACAGGAGGATTAGAGTCGCTAGCACCGTTACAAGTGCTATAAAGCTTGTTCCAAGTTGAGCTTCCACCATTAGGCACCCAACCACTTGATTTCTCAGAAATCCAAAGCTGTTTAGTGCTTACATGAGTAATAAAATCAGTCAAACCAGATGAAGGTAAATCAAATGTTTTAGCAGCATTGTGGTTCCAACCAATTACATCAGAAGAAGGAATTGTTTGCATGTTAGTTGTTTGCACAAAATCGGCTGAATCGTAATTAAGCGTTGTGCCATTATTTTTGTTCATTTGCCCAACTTTTAAAGTGTTTGTCATGCTGATAGTAGGACCAAAACCTGCTGTTGTTCTATAAAGATATAACGTAGCGCTTGTTACATTAGGTCTAACAGCAAGAGCTTCTTGCAATGATGTGCTTGTATATCCACCAGTAGTTGAATTGCCACTAAACTCTAAAACACTTAAGTTATCTCCAAAAAAACTTCCAAGCGTTCCGTAGGGCGCACCGTCTTGCCATGCTCCAAAATATATGTCGTCACCTGTTCTCCAAAGGTTATCTCTCCACGCCCCTGAAACGTTGCATGTAAATGCAAGCGTTACAGGATCAGACTTAGCCCAAACTTGGCTCCAACTACCTGTACCAGTACCAGTAGCCACATAAATTTTAGTAGGATTAACCCAACTACCTGTACCTGTTCCAGTGGCTACTTTGATAGCTGTACCGTTAGATATAGTTACCCAGTTTCCTGTACCAGTTCCAGTAGCGTACTTTATGTGCGCCATCAGATACCAAACCAAATATCTCCTGCAGCAGTAGCTGTTGGGGCATTAGCAACAGGGTTAATAAATATTGTAGGTATGGCGCTTGCTCCCATTTGATGACTGGCTACAGTAGCAGCACCCCCAGCATTGTATGCCATACGAGGAATAGAGTTAACAGTAGTTGTATGCAACGAACCTTCAAATTGAAGAGTTCCACCTCTTAAACGTATATTTCCAAAAGAATTGCCACCTGTTCTTGGACCAATAACACATTCGCCTCCATCAGGACCATCAATCCATAGTCGTGTGCTATCTGATCCTGCGCCGTCATTGTCAGCGTAAACTTTGTAATTTTCTGCAAGGTTTATTAAAAGATTAGCTGAACTAGCAGATCCAGCGACAGTTAACTCATAAGCATCAAGATCAACAGCGCCTTGAAGCCAAATTTTTCTACCACTATCTACTTGAAGTTTAATATCACCATCATCGTCTTCGTTCTTAATATAAATGTCATCATTTGACGGATAACCAATATAGCCAAGTCGGGTTCCTCCACTGTCTTTAAAAGCAATATAACCTGACTGACCTACAGCTCCGCTGTCTTGCAAAGTCAATATGTCAGATTGAGCAGCAACTAAAGCTTTGCCATCTACATTAACTATTGTAGAAGCATTCAAATCAATCGTTGGCGCTGTTAAATCTAATGTGGTACCAGCATTAATTTCTAAATGTCCATCAGCAGAAGCTACAATGTTTTCACCACCAGCAGGATCATGGAATGACAACTTAGAATCGGTAGCTAAAACTAGCTCATCTGCTGATTGGTCCCAAAGCATATAATGACCAGCAGAATCACCAAAAAACTTGACATCATAACCTGTTCCATCAGAACCCACGGTTATAGTATTTGTCCATGTGCAAGCGCCAGTAAATGCAGCGCCGTCCAAGCGAGCTACTTCGTTTGACCAGCTAGTAACTGTTGCAAAGTTAGCATTCATTTGAGAAGCAACTATTGTTGTTCCTGCCGTAAAACTTGTAAATGATCCTAAAGCCATTATCTCATCCTTCTAGGTACATACGTAAACCCTATCGCATTTACCTGCCAATCGGAATTAGTAGCTGTGGGTCCAATGATCTTCATACTTATAGCCCTAGCTGTCCCTAAAGTAGGCAATCTTTTAACATCTGTGACCTTAGATTGGTCTTCTGACGACCAAACACCGTCACCTAAACTTCCATCAGGGTTCTGCCAAGTAGCAGTACCCCACACAGAAGCACTAGTACGACCAGTAATATCCACAGGAAAAGTCTTAGCATAATCAGCAAAATCGTAATCTTTATAGACTTCTACAGTCATTTGAAGCGAAGATTTAGCCAAAGTCACCATTTGGGGCTTACCCCAACGTTTTTTAACTACAGGATTGCGTGTAGACATCCAAGGAGTAACAAAATGCGAAGGAATATTGTCTTCATCTGTGCCGTATTTGTCAAAAACTCTGTCATCGTCATCATCTATATGGATTAAACGCCCAGTATTAGTTACACAACCACCAAGCAGCAAATGCTCAGTATTAGGTGGATGATACGCAAACAGCGGACCAGCATCTATATCTGTCATAATCCAAGCACCTGTTTTGCCTAAAGAAGGATCATAAACAAACGTTCTTCTAGTAGTTGAACCATCTGAAGTCCAATCAACAGTTACGTAAAGTTTTTCATTAGCCCATGCTAATTGTGGTGGATTAGCAAAAGTTATGCGCCCATCATCAATAGCAGGTTTTAATTTTTCAAAAACGTAAGCTGTTCCATTTTGACCTAATACATGGACGCCTGAACGATCATGCCAGAAGAAAACACCAAAAGGAGTAGATACAGGACTAGATAAAGGAATAGAACCAACTGTTTTTGTTATATTTACCAACTGGAAGCTATCAGAGTCAAAACCATAAATAGCGTAAATAGCATTAGATTTGAAAACCACCAACCGCTCACCATTAGGAACGATGCCAGTAATGTAGTCACCTGCTTCGCCTTTGTCCACGTCCACATAATCTGCTGCTGACCATTTCTCTGCTTCGTTAAGGTTAGACCACCTTAACCGAAATTTTGTGTCTCCGCCTTCGTACGTGTTCCCAACCCAAACATGGTTATTCCATTGGGCAACATATTGCGCTTGTGGAAACTGACCTGCGGAACCATTGAGTGTCGTACCCAAATCCGCATCAGTGCTTCCATCCCATTTAAAAGAAACCTTGTCATAAGAAACCCCATACGTAACGTTATTAAATGTTATCCCATAAACTCTAGAACCATCTGTGCGAGCAGTAATATTTGTAAAATCAGTAAAATTTCCAGAAGCTGAATGAGCGACTTTAGTTCCGTAATTAACCATCACACGGTTAGTGCCACCATCAGTATGAAATCCCCAAATGCCTTTAATGTCTGCGCTTAATGCAGTTGCATTACGGCGAATAACGCCGTTGCGCAACTGCACACCCCCACGAGGGTCTACAGTAACATTAAACAGATCAGGTGATTCATCATCAGCTAAATCAAATTGGTCAGCACGAAAATTTAGACCACCAGAAAAAGATTCCAACATAGCAAGTTGGAAATCACGTTTAGTCATCTAAATCACCATCTAACTCCACCAGTGCTGGCATACCGCAATTGACCAGTACCTTGTAAATACCTTGTAGAAGATCTAGAGTTCATAATCATTGGTTGTGGAGCAGGAGTGTCGGCGTATCTTCTCGCCACATTGTCTAACTCCATAGCATATTGGCTCATGTATTGATTAGCCATTACTGGATCTTCTTGTTGCAAGTACGCTTTAGCTATAGCATACGTTGTTAAAACAGGGTGAAACGGATTAGGAAGATCAGGCGTTTCAGTACCTGCAGCGGTAACTGAGTTGCTAGGGAAATCAGTAGGAAACCGCACGCAACGAACGTAAATAGTTTCAGCAGTATCTGGTGTTGGGTAAAACCTAACTGTGTCATTCCAAAAACTCCATTCCCAAGCATCCCCATTTCCAGTAGTGTTTAATGGGTTGTCACGATCACCTTCGTCACGACCTATATAAGCCATGACATGATCATCGTTTCGTATCGCAATTAAATCACGAATACCTTGAGTGATACTAGCGCCTATTGTATCTAACGTATAATCAGAAGTGCCAGCTACTGTTTGAAACGTAGTTTCAGTTTCATAAAAACCCCATCGTTTTTCACTGTAGGCAATTGTGTCAAACCCTTGACCAATAATCCTATTAAGAACAGTGTTGCTAATGTCGCTAGCATCAATATCTATGACATCACGAGTTTGATTACGTATGTCATCTAAGGTCATTGCAGGCATTATTTAGCCTCGCTTAAAAATTTTTCAAATTGTTGTGTGTGACCTGCACACAACTGCGTTCCTTTAACTGGATGAGCTTTACAACTATTTCCAGCTTTAGTTTTTCCCGAACATGAAGCAAGCTCTAAAGGCGTTTCAGCAAACTCAGAAACACCAGCAACTTGACGTATATTGCCAGATTTACCGTGTGCTGCTCCTCCAACTGCTCTGCCTTCTTGACCTGCAAGTCTTGCGTTTGAATTGTAAGCTATTGCGTTTGCTCTCATCATGCTCCGATCTGACTAGTGGGGGAACAACCTGCCCCCCCACCAATCGGATTTTTTAATCAGTCAACGTATGCAACAGACCCTGACGAGCACGGTTGCTTGTTGTGAGGTTTCCGTAACACAAGATTTGCGCATAGCGTGCATCTTGGTTAGTTGGACGTACAAACGGTGTTGGCTTAAACCAAACATCGCTGTGCGCAACTAGACGGATGTACTTCGTATTTAGGAAGTACATTTTACCTGCTAGGTTTGAGTCACCATCATAGGTGCATGGAGCGCCTTTGAAGAGAAGGTTTTGGAACCCTGCATCTGCAACTGTAGCATCGGTGTACCGAAGCTGTGGTTGTAGAAGAGATTCGTACTTCTCGTACTCATCCTGATCGGTAATAATCATTGTAGGTTGGTCGTTACCAACTGAAACGTTATTGTACACTGTTGACATTTGTGCAAGAGTCAAAGCTCCTCCACCTGCAGCAGCAACGGTAGATGATCTCCACCATGAGTTATCAGAATCAGAAGCATCAATGCCACCAATTTGAGAACTACCTGCTCCGTCATTGCTTGTACCAACAATTCCACCTAGCCCCATCCAGTCTTTACCAGCACCGTCTGCGTAAAACATGGTGTTCATGTTTTCAATAACTGTTTCTTCGGCTTGCATAATCTTGCCCTCTAAGAGGTCAATGATTGCAGCTTCGCCATTGTTTTTTGCTTCTTCAATACCCGAAATTGTGACAGATACTGCGTACTGTTTCCAGTCGTACTCAGCAGCGGTTATACCGTCCTGAGCGTCCACATTAATCAAATCAGTTCCTGAGTAAGAAGCAGCAGATGTATTTTTGCCATAAATTATTGGAACAACGATCTTGGCACCACCACTTACACGCCGAACGGTTTGACCATTCGTTAATGCGTAGAACAGTGGACGTGCAGAGAAAATGTTGTCTGTTAATTTAGGGACATAGTTTTTCAGAGTCGTTGATAGAATCTGATCAAAAGCTGTATTTCCAGCAGTCATACTATTTCCTTATCTTGTTAGTTGGTTAATTTTCTGCTTGTAGAGCCAACTCGTATGCGTCACGTATTGAACTAACTGCTGTCGCTGCTTTTTCAATGTTCCCAGCAGGCGTACCCACTGAAGAATCTATTACTTGAGCATCACGCTTTAATTGAACTATGTCATCCGAAGCATCTGGCATTTCACTATTTGCAGTTGGTTTAGCAAATTGATCATACGTCATATCTTTATACGCTGCCTTTAGATTAGGAATCTTGTTCTTAATAGCATGAGAAAAAAGTTTTTGTTGATCTATCTCAACTCCATACTCTTCGCTTATTTGAGCTATTTCATGTTGCATATTTTGTTGTCTCTGCGCCCGATTTTGTTCTTCAATGGCAGATTCCAATCGTCTTAAGCGTACTTCTTCAGGGTCCAAATCCTCAAAGCTTTCTTCCTGATGAGAATTTTGGTTGCCCAGACTAACCCCAAAAGCATTACCCAGAGCTTGAATAGCTCCTTGGGGGTCACTCTCTAACGCATCTACGATTGCCTCTGCTTGAGTCAATCTCTCACGCTCGGCTGCCAATTCTTGCGTCTTACGTGTGTAATCAGCTTGTCGTTGGTAACCGTTGCGAAGTTCATCAATACTTACTTGTTGTTCTACCCCATCAATTTTGACAGCGTAGCCTTGACTTCCTTCGCTAGAAACTTCAGGATTGCTGGTATTTCCCAGTTCTGTTGTCTCGTTCATATGTGGAATCCTTTCGGTTATTCCTATTAATAATAAAAATGTGTCCCATTACAAATTAGGCAATTCAAGACCCATTTGACCTTGTAATTGACTTAAAAGCTCTGGTGGAACACCCCCAGTAGCTTCAAAAGCACCACCACCAGCACCTGCAGCAGGAGGACCGCCCATACCACCAGCTATTGATGGTGGGGCAGCCCCTGCTGTGGGAGCAGTAGCAGCATCTTCAGGTCCAGCAGGCGGAGCCTGTTGTTGAACCAGAAACTTTTCAGGATCTTTAACCCCAAATCCGTAAGAAAGCACGTGTTTAGCCAGTTCAGTAGGATCAATTACAACTCCTACCAAAGGAGCAACAGCGTTCATTAAGGAAATGGCTTGTTGCCTGCGTGCAGTTTCGTTTAAAGGTTGAGTAGAACCACCTTCAACTTTAAAATCGTATTCGCCTATAATATCTTCTCTGCTGTATGCGACAAAGAAATCTTCATTGTTTTTGCCTGTAATTCGGACCATTTGAGGGCGAGTCATGTATTGCTGCATTAATTGCAGTATGTGGCGAGCTACGGCACCAATGTTTAATTCAATCATTGCTAGTTTATCTGCTGCTCTGGCATTGCCAGCGTCAGCAATAATGCTAGCTTCTGTTGCAGTACGCCTAATTTCTGGCATTTGCCCACGAGCGTACTCAGATACACCGCTAACAGTGTTAATGTCTTGTTCAATTATGTTTGAATGGTTGTACATTTCAGGAGCAAGCGGTACTTGCGCCAATGGCACAACCACTTCACCAAGATTTCTGTTTTCATCAATAACAGGCACAAACCTACCATCTTCATCTGATTCCAGCGCCTCACGTCCTTCAGGACCGAAAGATCGCTCATGGTACAAGTATTTACGTGCATATCGTTTCCTGTGATTAACCATTTGTGTACGAGTCTTATTTAGTTCTTCTTGAAGTGATTCAATCGCTTCAAGATCACTCATAGGATAAAAAATATCTGGCACATCGTAATTGCGCAGCATTACAAATGGGTGACCAAACGAATACGGCATTGGAGTAGGTTCTAGTAAGTATTCGTCACCAGTTGCTGAACAAATAGATATTGTTCCGTTTTCCAAATCGTAGTATTCGTAAAGCGTAACACGATCCACAAGATCAGAATATCGGTCACGTTCATCGTCATTATCCCAACGAGATTTAATTCCGCTGTCTGCCTGCACTTTTCTACGAGCACTTGCTTTAAGTCGTTTATCTTTTTTGACTTCAGAAACTGGTCTTACAATTCTTTGCGCTATCCATTTAGCGTCTTCTATACATGTAGCTTCAGGGTCAACAAACATGTCAAACGGAGAAACACGTTCAACAAAAGCTTGATCTTCTATAACAATCATTTTAGTTGCAGGTAAAGAATCTAATATTTCTTGATCAGTTGGCAATCCGCCTGCCTGATCAGGGTTTTCTCTTCCAAAGTCAGTTATTTCTTGGACAGACCTGCTGTATTCATCGTTCATTTCGTTATCAGAAAGATTGCGTTCTTCTTCTACGAATTTCCACCCAACCTTAAGCCAACCATGCCCAACAATAAGAAAATCCTTAACCATACGGCGGAAAGGTTTACGGTAATCATGGTGTCGCCAAAGATAATTAATTACTGATTCAACAAAAACGGCTCGCTCAGCGTCACCTTCTTTTGTTGCATTAACCGTAATCTTAGGATGGTTAACAGCTACTGAAGGAGCGATAACATTAACAGTGCTAAAAGCAAGATTAACAGATATGCGATCACTAGTAGCCCCAAACTGATTGTTATCCCAATACGTCTTACCACGATACAAATCAATCATACGCCTCCACTTAGCATCGTACCCTTCATCGGTACGCCACTTTTGAGCCATACGTAAGCGTTGCTTTACTTGATCGTATTCATCTGCTTTATATGCCATATTATGTCCAACGGTTTCCTACGTACTCTATTTCCCTACCCTGAGCCTTAGCATCAGATATTACCTTATTTTCACGCTCCTTGAGCGTCATATCTTGTTCTTCTTTAGGCAGGATTGATCGTTCACCCTCAAAAGAGTACATTTGGAGGCTTAATGTCTTCTCACGAAAAGCCCAACCTTCTTTGAGTACCTGTTCAGAGATATCGGGTTCCCTTGATCTCTTGTCTATGCAGTATTCCTCAAAGGTTGCATCGTGTGGCAACATTGCCATAGGAACTATACAGCTCCGCTAGGTTGTTTAGCAGAAGGTTCTACCTTGCCACCAAGACCATGCTGATTTTTAGGTGTTACACGAGGTGCTTTCTGATTTCCACCCTCACCAACGCCTGAGCCAGAAGCTTCAACGTTTTTATGGGCTGATTGACCAGCGCCTCGTCCACTCGCAGGGCGAGCAGGACCATTGTACAGCATGGAAGTGTTACCAAGTTTAGGCTTAGCTCCAGCTCCTACTTCATTGTATTTGGCATTAACAGCCATAGGATCTCCTTAAATTAATTATCCTAGTATTAGTTTAAGCTGTCCCACGACCCAAATGCTGACCAATAGTATCTACGTCTGGAACTCCTGACGGTACTTGTCGTACCCACCAGTCAAAAGTAAATGTATCATCAACTTGCTCTTTATACTCAGGAACAAAAGCAAATTTTCTCATTTGATTCGCTAACGCTAACGCCATAACACGGTCATCGTGCGGAGAACCAGACATTTGACCCCTGTCATTCCGAGTAAATGTACGCAATTCCGCTAACGTATGCTCACAATACAGCTTTAATTCATAGTTTTTAAGAGCCATACCCAAATCGTCAATCATCAACGGCTTAGAAGTACGAGTAGTCTTCCACCCAAATTCCTGACTTACCCTTTGATCCACCTGATTCAACGACCTTTTTCTAAAAAGATTCGGGTAGCCAAGCTGTCTAAGCTGAGTAATCGTAGTTAAACCATGATTATTAGCCTCAACACAACATAAAGCATCGCTATACCACAACCCGATCTTCAAAACCTCATGCGCTAACTCATCTGGCGGTATGCGCCCATGCCATATCGCCACTTGCTCTCCTGTTCTAACATCCAACACCTGAACACACGAATAATCGCCATGCCCTAGCCCCTCAGCAGTATCAACACCTAAAACATACCCACTATAACGCACAGGCTTCTGCCATACCTTAAAACTCATCGCCGAAACTCCACCACTCTTGGATACGGTTCATGCAAATACCCTTCTTGACCAACTCTAACATTTCGTTGCAAAGCCTCCAAACAATCAAGATCAAATACAGGATTCCCAGAGCGAACAAATGCCTCTTCAGGGGAAGTTGGGTATTCCTGTGCAAGCTGCCAAGGTAACATAGCGTCTTTTTTGCCCTCATACCACGCTACATCCCTATCTTCCGAAGCCGACCACGGAAAAAACATGGGATCAAACTTGTTATTTCCAGTTGACGCCCCATTCCACAAATTATGGAAAAAGTTACCCGAACCATTTGCAGTAGACAATCCAATAATACGACCCCCCACATCAGCAACAGGCTCAATAGAAGCCCACGCCTCCTCTGGATTCGGTAAAAACGCCCATTCATCCACAACCACCAATGTTGCAGACTCTCCACGAGCAGGATCAGAAGCGGAAGGCATACTAGTAATCTGCGAACCGTTAGAAAAGACCATCCTTTGTTGGTGCTCAACTTCCGATTTAGGACCACGTTCAACCATCCACTTCGGCATATGTTTAAATCCATACTTAGTTTTCCTCAATAACAAAACAGCTTCACGTTCAGTACGTGACAAATCAATAATGTTCTGATCATCATGGAAAAAAGCCAACCAAAACTGATGCGCAGCGACCAAAGTCGTCCACCCTATCTGCCTAGCTTTTAATGTAAGCGAATAACGGTTATTATCCCACCGCTCTAAAGCTTCTTTTTGAGCCTCACGTAATCCAAAAAGTATGCGACCATGAGCAGGATGAGCAATGCTCCAATAATTTTCAAGAAAATAGATCTCATCCTTGACACAGTTTCTCCATTCAGCTTCCTGACGAAGCTCAGTGACACGGCTCACTTCTTCTTCTTAGGTTTCCTTTTAGATTTCTTGCTTTTCATACCGCTATAACCGCCTCTACCTTTAGGCATTTTCCACCAACCTTAACGTTGAAATAGTCGCCTCAAGCTCATTAGCCAACTCAGAATCAGACATAGCAGCTACATCACGATCCTCAGCCACAGCCACTTTTCGCTTAGGCGTAAATTTGTCAATATACTGTAAGTAAAGGCTTGCAGCCTTTACATCACCATCGGCAGCACGCTGCCAAAGAGCATCTATGACGCTCTGAACCCTTTCAGGGTTTATGTTGAGTTCGGCTGCACGCCGATCCCATTCTTTAATGAATCTGGAATCACGTTTAATTCGTCTTACCGAGTCTTCATGTATTCCATTTTCTAGCGCCCAATCACGTTGAGTGATCGGGTCACGTTCTGGTCCTAGTAACAGCCAGTCTAAGAGCTTTACCCAATGCTCTGGCATTACTTTAAGTCCTGTTTCAGGATCTGTCTTCCAATTATTCTTTCCCATAGGTTCTCCTCTCTTGTTAGCGTAATTGTCCCATTCGGACTTTACTAAGTTTTTTCTTAAAATACTGGGACACTTCACCTATTTAGTACTAAGTACTTAGAACAAAATTTCGTTTCTCCCAAGAAAAAGAAATTTTGACACTAAGTCTCTTTTGTCGCTAACAGCACTCAGTAAGACCCAGAGTTCTAAAATCCAAACGCATCGCCTATGGATAAAGATACATACAACTTCGGAAGGGGGCAGGGGGGCTATAGGGTGCCTCCCCCTCGTGCGTGCGATAGATCTGCGCAGTCCGCACGACATGACGCACGATACCTCCACACACACGAGAAAAAACCTCCTCTGACCTGCATAAACGTACTAGAATCGTGAGAGAATCCTCATGTGCGGGGTGTGTGCCCTTTCGGACGCCTAGAACCCTGTGCAACCCTTCGCATGGTTCCGTGTTATTGCTGGTCGGGGCATGGATTTGAATTTATATTCTTTCTGTGTATTTAATTTATTTACTCCGTAGGAGTGAAATAAATAAATTAAATACCAGAAAGGAAATGAAAATGACTGGTAAGAAAAAAGCTTCGGCGAAGAGCCTGAAGAACAAAGAACTCCTTAGGAGTATAAATGCCCTGAAAGGGCAAGCCACCAGATTGGCAAACTCTGGAGATCCACAGGGTGCTCGTGCAAAGCTTCTAGAAGCTTTGTTGTTGACGCCTAAACACTGGGAATCAGTGTTCAATCAAATCGCTAACAAGCGTGTGGAGTTGGGGCTTTAAGCCCCAATTTCACCTATGACTGGGAGGTCAAATGGAATACACACACACATACACAGCCACGTTTGGGCTGGTTGATGACTTTGGTAAGTCATACAACCCCACACGTGTTACTGCTTGGTTCAAGCAGATGGAAGGACCAGTGTTTAGCATCACCACAGGTGACGGAATAGACACAGACACAGGCGAGGCGGAGCCTTGCATGATTGTTCAGGGTTTCACCAATAGCCCAGCAGATGTCCAGCTACTTTGTGCCACACTCGCCCAGAGTATGCGTCAAAGAGCCTTCGGCTGGTTTGTAAGTCGGAACTCTTATGTGATGACGGAGCAAGCTTTAGACCACACGGTCCTGTAGGTCTGGGGTCTTGAAGAATATTGTAAATATTCTTCTAACTCCTATGCTTTCTAGTACTTGAACTTTAGTGAAAGTACATAGAAAGTATAGGAGTTGGGAAAATATCTCAACGGAAAGGAAATGAAATGGATTATGTAAGCGTGAAGCGACAAGAAATCCTGCTGAATCATTGGAGACAGCACCCATTGTACCTACTACAGGAAGACGTGAAGGTTAGACCTGAAGCGTATAAACTCCCTGAAGAGTGGGTTTTGTCAGCGCTGGGCATGGACCCAGTGAAAGTATTATCTCCCGAAGACGCTCAGGACATGGGTGTGATAGCGGAGGGTATTTTGTTCCAAGAGTTAACCTCACAGGGACATGGTGTATGGATTGACGAAGAGTTCTACGAAGAGCTTGATTTCAGCAATCCCTTCTCATACCTCAGGAGTGTTGAGGTTGACGAAGACTGGCAAGAAGATGGGCTAGATGGGTACTCCATCGTAGACATGGACGGTGAGTATGTTTAATCAGCTCATAGACTCCCACGACTGTGACTGTGAGTGTCACAGCGTGGGGTTCATAGCCTCACGTGAGGAATGCTTTCGTGGGTGTGTTAAATGTGATGAATCTCCGCTAACAGACGCAGACATATTGTGTGATCCTGTGCGAGGTTCGCTGTAAATATTCCCTAGTTGGGGTATTACTTACTTGAATGTAATGAAAGTAAGTAATACCCCATTTTGACGTTTGGAGGTCAAATGAAACGTAGAATCTTTTGGGTTATGTCTGTGAAGGACGCCCTAGTTAAGTTGTGGTTCTTTGATAAATACACGCTGAGTGTAGAGTATACAAAGGGCTTTAAGAATCGCATGTGGTGTGTGAGTAAAGAAGACTTGCACGCTTCTGACTGTTCAGGTTGGAAGACGCATGTGTTGTCGTTCAGGAAATAGGAGGAAACTACCATGAACGTGTATGATATTGGAATGATTGTGATCGGCGCTTTAAGCCTTTCCCTGTACATAGGGTGCGTGTTGCACTATAGGGATTTGAAAAGCGCTCAAGACATAGTGCGTGAGGTTGCTAGGGGCTTAAGTCCTGAAGCTGAAGCGCCATACCAGCAGGTGAGAGCGTTAAGTCTCTTCCTTGCAGATGTGCTGAGTGTCCCTGATTTCAGGATTAATATGGCTAAGACGTGCTACAACGTGTATTTTGAATATGGACCTGAAGCTGAGTTCCCACGCTATTTTGGGAGACAGTTGATAGATGACTACATGTTTTATCTCGGCTCTCACAATATGCCTGTTCCGCCTTATATGGCTCATCTTTCAAACATGGATGTAGGCGAGTTTGTGATAGCTCATCTCAGGAACGACAAGATCGTTCAGGGTTTCTTGGAAACCTATGTAGCTGAAGGCTTAGACGTAGAAGCCCTTGACAGAGTGTTGGACACTAATTTAAACGAATCCTCAGACGAAGCGCAGGTGATCACACTACCTGTGAGAGGAGATAGCTAATTCGGAGATCAAAGGAAGAAAGTATCTGAATGTTAATGAAGATACTTTCTTCTCTTTGTAATAATATTTTGACTAAGGAGGTCAAATTGCCAAGTAAAAAAATAAGCCCAGATAGGGTGAAGAAAAAAGAAGCGAACAAACTTCGCTATCGTCAACTTAACGGTCACTTGGGTGGCGCTAAGAAAGCGTTTGAAGCTAAAGATGCAGATGCTACTTTAGATCAATTACGCAAAGCGTATGCCTTAACCGTTAAACCAACTGTTTGGGCTTCCGAACAAAAACGTGTAAAGGCACGTGCCAAGTCTTACAAAGTTGCCGTTAAAGCGCTAACTGCGTAAGCTGAGTGTTGGACACTCGTTGAGTAAAGGTGAAAGTACGCCCTAAGACGAGTTGTTTATCACCCATGAGTGCTGGGTGACAGTACGAACAGAGTTACTACGAAAACTGTCACCCCTTACTCAAGTGCTCATATCTGAGGGAGGTCTTTAGATGTGGGCACTTGAGTGAGAACTCTCTCACTATTACATGGGAGGCTATTATGCCACAAGATATGAAAGACGCCGTGCGTTTTAACGCAAAGGGCGATGTTATAGTTCCATTCCACAGAGTCGGGCACAACCGACCTAATCTAGCTGAGTTGCTAGATGCGGTCAGTCGCTTGCCACGTAAGGGGTCAAACGAATAATGTACCAAAACAAGCACGAGTTACTAGATTTCCTCAAAGTTGAAGGAAAGCGCTATCCTCTTGAACGTGGGCGTTTGTTTAAAGCCAAAGGGCAAAGAGGCGTGTACAGGGTGCACGAGATTTACCGAAATAAAGAAACAGGAGCCGTTGAAGTGCACGCTTGGTGGCGCAATTCCCTGCATGGAGGAAGAAAAGCAATGTGGAGATTTGTAGCGCTTGATGACGTTGTGCGAATACTCCAAAAACTAGAAACTATATAGTAATTAATTACTGAATGTTAATGAAGTAATTAATTACATATAAAAATAAATTGAACTGGGAGGTTCTAAATGAGTAAAGAAGGAATAGAAGTCAAGTTAGTTATTGACGCTAACGAGTTAAAGATTCCTCTTCCCGATGAATGCGACATCGTGGAAGATGTTATAGAAAGTACTGACTTTGAAAATGCTGTAGACAGCATGTGTGAAGGTTGGTTTGAGAATAGTAATGTTTACTATCACGAAGACCGTCTAGATAGCTTAGAGTCACGGCTAGATGACATAGAATCTGAGTCCAAATCTGAGTCCGATGATGAAGAAGACGGAGACTTAAGGGAAACAGTAAGTGCTTTAACTGTCAGGCATTTTGCCCTAAAAGATAAGGTAGTAGCGTTAGAAGAAGGTGACAGCTTTTTCACTGATGTAAGATATGCACACCTTAAAGAAGCTGTAAGCGATCTTCAAGAGTGGAACTTTGACGAGATGCAAGACGACCTTAACAGGGACGAAGTAGCCATTGACATTTTGCAAAAGCGTGTAGATGAGCTTGAAAGGGTTCTACCTGAAGATTCAGGTAATAGTATGGCTATGCTTATACTTAGAGTTGAGCGTTTAGAGATGATCAATGAACGTTTGTTGCACATTATTCACAACGTACAAGGAGTAGACCTACCGTGAAAGTATTTGTATTGACTGTCGTTATGACAGAGGAAGCGCAAACAAGTAAAAAGTATGAGCAGACAATCGGGGATTTTGTGTCACACTGTGGTGATATGATTCTTGAGATGACTGAAGGTACTGCAGATGTGATTGATGACTCTACGGAGATCAATGAGATGTATGACGCTGATGGTGATCCCACCGACAGTTTCAGTTCGTTTAAAGCGTAAACGTTCCCAGCGTTTAACGTCCTTCGGGATACGGCATGGGAAAGACGTGAGTGTAGAGGGGTTTTACTTTCTGTTCCCCGATGAAGCACTTGCTAGGTGGCACGAGGGGTTCTTTCATTTCCTCTCGTGCCACCGATATTAATAAATTACTTCTTGAATGAAATGAAAGAAGTAATTTGTTAATAACTTCAAATTAACCAAACTGACCAAAGGAGGTCAATATTATGACATGGGGTAGAGATCACATGTTTGCTGGAGGTGACGACAGTTCGCAGTTAGCGACTGTTCAGCTTAAGGCACAAATAGAGGGTGCAGATTTCAATGTATCCTATTTACCAGCAGGTTTCCTGAAACAAGCTGTAGCGTGGCAAGAACCAGAGTTTACGGTTCCTGTTTACGATTCAGGCGAGTATGAGGGGCAACCTAAACAAATGTACATTGTCCGTGATGACACTAACGAGGTGGTTGGACAGCATTCATCTAAATACCCAAAGCGTGAGGCATATAGCCACAACTTTGAAGTGTTGGAGAAAGCGTTTCCTAATACTTGTGAAAGTGTCCAAACGTGGGATAACGGCGGTCTTTGCCTAGTTACCCAACGTATAGGAGATGAAGTTGAATTACCTATGGGTGATGAAGTTGTCCAGTTGGTTTACAGCACGATGTCGTTGAATGGAACAAAGCGTACAGCTACGATTCCTAAAGCTCAACGGATTTCTTGCACAAATGCACTGGGTATTGCTTTGGCAATTATCTCTTCAAAAGCTACACGTAACCATGACACTAGGATTTCTTTCCAAGCTGAAGTGTTTGAAAAGTCAGAGATTCAATTAGATGCTCTTGTCCGTATGGCTAAGACATTTACTGACCAGCGCTTTACAGATGAAGAGTTTAAACGTTTGGTTGATGCAATAGTCCCTGCTTTAGAAACAGATCCTTCCACTAGAGCGTTGAACAAATTCAACAGCACTAAGGGGAGCATGTTTAGAGCATGGAAAACTGAGGTGGACCAATACGGTGACAAAAATATGTGGGTCGCTTACAACGCCATTCAAGGCGCTGAGCAACACCGCATTAACGCTAACTTCAAATGGGAAGACGACAAGGGTTATGACGCTGGACAGAAAAAGTCCATCTTCTCAGCTCTTGAGAACTCTACGCCATTTGCTGATGCTTGTGAACAATATCTCAAAGACGAGCTTAATCGTCCTGAGAGTTTGCTAGTATAAAGAGAGGTTTGGTGGGGCTGTTGCCTTATTCTCTGGAACAGAGTTTGACCTCCCTCTCTGGGGTGACGGTCCCACCTCCTACTAGGAGGATCGTATGATACTTATTAATCAAGATGGTGCGTATCTAGTTCAGTCTTGGAAAGGCGGATACTTAATACGTGCTAAACACACAGAAGATATACGCAAAATGATGACTCGTTTACACGGCAAGCGTTGGTGCGTAGAAAATCTGGCAGAAAAAATTATTGCAGTCCCGAAAGCGCTTTGGAAATACAGAATAGTGCTTAAGGCTAGTGAGTGGAACACGTATGTAACCAAAGTTTCTAAAGCTATGGATTACACGGACCTGTTTGAAGAATTGCGCAAACAAGACGGAATGACGGAAGACAAGCTCAAGGGTTTGATGGGAGTGCAAATGCACATAGATAAAGGCTGGACTTATAGGAGGTTAGAAAATGCCGAATCTTTATGAAGTAATACATGTATACATATACGAAGACAGCGAACACACAGAAGTGGTTGCTGAAAGTGAACAAGAAGCAATGGCAGTAGCAGAACAGGAACGTGAAGGTCCAGATTCTGCTTGGGATCACGCTTCGTTATCACAAGACTATGTATATGAAGTAAGAGTTGTGGAAGAAGACGTAAACAAGGAGGATTACGAATATGCCTGATTTATCAGCAAATTGCCCTCTATGTAAAAAGAACTTGCACAAAGAGTTTTACGCTTTAAGTAGGGTAGATAACAAAACACATATATGCTCTGATTGTGGCACATGGGAAGCTTTAGCTCCGATGAGAAACACGTGGGGCTTAATGGCTGAACTTTTACAGGAGGTAAAAAGTGGCGATACAATTTGATGCAGAAATAACCTTAGATGAGGATTATTTAGAGGATAACTATGCAAGTTATGACATGGCTCCGTCTATTGAAGACATCATTCGTGATGCACTTAATGACATATGGGAGTCCCATAGGTTTGGTGTTAGCTTAACAGCTAAGAATGTCAGGCTTGTATCACTACAAGTAGGAAATAGAGGGTATAAAGATGGCTGAAGTACTAGATAAATTCCCAAAGAACGAAGGCAAAGGACGTTTCTTTACAGGTGATCCACAATGGTTGGATGGACGTGTTTGGAAGTTGCACATAGAGAGAGACCTTTATATGTACAAAGACGTTCGTTCTGCCCGAACAAGCCTTAGATATATGTCTATACAAAAAGGTTGGAGTGGGTTTCGTACAAGAGTTAGTTCAGATAATTGTTTGATCATACAAGCTTACGAACTTACAGGAGAATGGGACAAAAGTTTTGATTATGATTATTTAGAGGAATGAGGTTGGAAAACGAAATGTCACACCCTATATTTATACTGTACTTAGTACCAAACTCTCTGAGTAAAACGAAGAGAGTTTGATACTAAGTAATACTGGAGGTTAATTAAATGGATAGAAAATATCCTATTCACCGAGATGAACAAGGACGATGGGTTCATACTTGGGTAAGACAATCGTCAATCAAAACAGCAGACATGTGCATGGAACGCTTTAGGCATTCCATCTTTGGAACTGTTAGCGAACCAAACAATGATGGCGCTGATCTAGGAACAGCTTGCCATTCAGTAGCTGAAGACGCAATAAATCACATGCGTCAAGGCTTTGATATGAGCTTAACTGACTGCTACGAAGCGCTAGATTACTACTGGGAAATACTGTCACAAGACGTAGACAACTGGTATTCATACGGTGATTCAGTTTCAGCCCACATGATGGGTCGCCAAAAGATAAAAAGCTGGTACGAAAATGTTCTACCAATGATCACAGACCCAGTAGGGGTTGAAGTAGATTTCAACAAGGTCTTGATAGAGGACGACAAACGTGTCGTATATCTCAGAGGCACTGTAGATCTGGTAGAACCGCACATGCTGTGGGATTGGAAGTTTCCTAAAGCTGACTACACGAGAGATCGTTGGCAGTACGACAGGTGGGACGTTCAATCAATTGCCTACACATGGGCATTAGGAATCCCTAACTTTAGATTTGGTGTAATGCACAATAAAGGTTGGGGAACAATGGAATTTACACGTAACGAATCAGACTATGAGTGGTTACGTAAAAAAGTCGCTAGTATCTGTCAATACGTTGAAACACAACAAGGCACTTATTTGTTGGGTGATAACGGTTGGTGGTGTAGTGAAAAATGGTGTCCAGCTTGGACACAGTGTAAGGGTAAGAAAAACCCAGAAAGCGAGGAATAACGTGGGATACTCCATGACTCCTTATGAGAGGGCTTCAATAGAAGCCCAAGTCTGTATAAAAGCAGGCGTAGAAATGGCTGTTGCTGAAATCAGCAACGGTAGTACAGGTGGTGTGTCACTTGCTTTGGCAAATGCACTAGCACTTGCCGAATCACTGACAGACTTGAAAGACGTCATAGTCGGTGACAATGCAACTGCACCTATTCCTGTACCGATGACTTCAGAGGCTGACATAAAAGCTGCGTTTCCAAGTGCGGTAACACAGACAACGCCTACTGGACAAACATCACAATACATAGCCGATGAGGATTACTCAGCGGTACACAAAATATTCATGCACGAAAAGGCTAACGGAATCACTTATGGTTCTCAACAGTCTGCGTTTATGGATAACCAAGCTGTTAGGAAGCTCTACGCCGAAGGCGCAAGGCAATTTCCACCAGACTACTGGGCGGAAACCATGCGTGGCAAAGAAATTCCTACCACAAGGAAAGGCAAATGCGCTCTTGGAGATTTCAAGATCAAGAAGAGTGTTAGCGTTGATGCTGATGGAACTCCCAGTTTGGGGACTGGAGAGGGCAACCACCCACTAGCCAATAAATCAGGCTACTTTGGTGGATTGGTAAACAACACACCTTTCAATTGGTCAGACCGTCCTGCCCCGATTGACCCACAGGGTTGGTTAGCAGGCGTTAATGGCTAATAAGCGTCTCACTATGACAGACGCCATTGATTTGTTGGGGCAACAGGCAACTGTTGCCCCAACAGTCGTTCCAAAGGCAAATGGTGTCACAGACACAGACCTAAAGCGATTATTTACACCTAAGACAGAGCAAATGAAACGTATGCGCTCTGATCTCCGTGCAGGCGGAGAGTGGCGCTTTGGTATTGATGCTTTTGACACCGCAACTTTGGGAGGCGCAAGAGCAGGTCAGCTAGTAACGCTGATCGGCAAAACGCATACAGGTAAAACTATGGTAGCCATGAACATGGTCGCCAAGAACAGGAACCACAGGACTCTTTGGGTAAGCCCAGATGAGACTGAGACAATGTTCTGGGGTCGCTACGCAGCTATGAAATTACAAGTTAGTCAATCTGACTGGCTTGGTAGGCTAATGCGACAAGATGAGCAAGCTTGGGAGCGTACCTCGCAAATAGTGCAAGATGAAAAGAACCTACACTTTGAGTCTACAGGAATGTCTGTAGATGATTTAGACAAAGCGCTTAGGATAGCGTCAACAGAACTATGGGACGGTGAACGTCCACATGTTTTAGTGTATGACTACCTAGAGTTAATCAGAGGAGGCACTGGCGATGCACAAAGCGTGCAAGCCAAGATTGAATCCTTTAAACAGCTCGTAAGCGACTGGCGGATAATAGGAGTTATGCTTCATCAGTCAGGTAGAGGTTCTGGTACTCGTGGAACTGCTGGAGGGATAGACTCAGGTCGTTATGGCTCAACGTCAGAAAGCCACTTCGTCATTGAAACATGGCGCAGATGGGATGACACAAGCTTAGACGAAGAGACTCGCTCTTGGTATCAAAACGAAATCAGTGTAGGCTTATGGAAGAACAAAGCTGGAGAAGGCACAAAAGCCGAATCCAACCTGACTATAGACCCAAGTGGTCGCTTGCTGGAAGCAGGTGTGACTTGGGAACAAAGGGAGCTGGAAATAGATGTCTAACGTTACACAAGACTTCATAAATCTATTCAAAGGTTTCCCTAACGCTTTCGGAACTAACGAAGGCGGATGCAAATGGGAAAAACCAAACTGGGAAGAGCACCTATTCGGCACTCGTGAAGATGACATGATAGGCATTTACCCAATGGTTTACGATCCATATTGCAAACTAGACATGCAAGGTCCAGAAGCTTACAACTCTGAACGCAAATACACAGAAATGCAACCAGATATGTGGCATTGCACTTGGGGTGCAATAGACATAGACGAAGGTGACGACTCATTAGACTACGCCTTTAATGCTCAAACAATACTAAGGGCATTAGACATACCTAGCTGGGTTGAGCTTTCACGTTCCAAAGGATGCCATGTATGGGTATTTTGCGAGGAATGGGTTACCGCCAAACTAATACGCAAAGTATTAAAAGGTGTAATGCAATTAGGCGACATACCTTATGACGCCGTGTATCCAAAGCAAGATTCACTTGACGGACCAGTAGGCAACTACATGAGATTGCCCTACGGTTGTTTGCGACCTGAAGGTAGACAGATGATGATTAATCACACAGGGGAAGCCTACGATATTAACTCATTTGTCTTTACGGCAACTGACCGTAAAGCAAGCAAGGTAGCGTTAGAAGCAGGTTCACACATATACAAAGAACCCAAAGCTGATCTACCTCCACCACGTGAATACTCCAAAGAGCCATTAATGACAATGGACGGATCTAAATTACGTGGTGCAGCCCGAAAAATGTATGATGACGGACCAGTTGAATACTTCCTTACAGGACAAGGCGCAGGTCGTGGACGACACGGCTTCTTACATAGATTTGCAAGAGCCATGTGGGAGTCAAAGTACAGTCGTAGTGATATAGTATCATGGACAGTAGACTTAGATTCTCGTCTTGGACAATGGTTCCAAGAGGGACCAAAATTTTCAGGGAGACGTGATGGGCAAAAACAAATCCAAAGAATCGTTGATGACGCAGGTTCAAGAGCCACACATTGAGTTCATTGTAGAGGGACGACCCAAACCAAAGGGTCGCCCTCGCATGACTCGTAGAGGCAGAGTGTACACGCCTGCAGAGACGATAGAAGCTGAAGAGCTATACTCAGAGACAGTCAAAGACAAATACGAGCCAATTGACGGTCCTGTTAGCGTTGTGCTTACATTTAGCAAAGACAATACATACGTTCACATCTCTTCCGTAAAGGAATGGAAATCTCCTTTACGTGGAGATCTGGACAACTATATTAAACTGGCTCTTGACGGCATACAACGTGCAGGACTTATCGCTAACGATAAACAAGTCGTGCACATAGATGCAATAAAGGTATAACTATGAGCTTTAAAGATAAACCATTTGAAACACGGTTCAAAGCTATGGGAGACATAGCAGAAACTGCGTTTGAAGAAAGATACGGAGTGAATTTTGTGAGGTTTGGTCTAAACAGACCACCGCTCAAAATGAGCGCTCTTCCACCAGTTATTAGATACACCCCTGACTATTTAACTTCTAATGCTTTTGTTGAAGTACAGGGATTAGGTGGCGATCAAACATTTAAATTAAAATTAGATAAGCTTGAAGCATTAAGCTTTTGGAACACGATACATCCAGTGCTTTTATACGTGTACGATTCCCACAAAGATAGGGATAACACCCTTGATTGGGAAACGTTAACAAATTTGTGTCAAGAAGCAAAAATAGATACATTTCCAGAAGGAAAAAAGTACTATGCAGTTCCTGCTACCCTAATATGGGTAAATGGGGAAACGTGACTTCATACTTGATCCAATAGAAGCATCTTGGATTTTTGATAAAGCATACAGCAAACAAAAACACAAAGTAGCGACAGCTATGGAAGCGTTAATGCTTGCTGAACCTCATAAAGACCCTCAAGTGTCTTTAGAAGAACAACATCAGCTACGAGAAATTCTCGTTGGCGTTTTAGATGAGTTAGAGCCTATTGAGCTTTGGATAATAAATGCGTTACTGTTTGAAAAGTTGAGTCTGAGAGAAGTTCAGCATATACTTTCCATTCCCAAAACAACTTTAGCTCGGAAACGAGACAAAATACTCCTCAAGCTACGCAAGAAGATTGAGGAAATACCAGAAGTACAGGAGTACTTAAATGGACAATGAACCAAACTTAAAACCAACCACATGGGAAACAGCAGCATGTTTAATGGCTTACAGGATAGATGACGCCAGAGATCAAGGACTGCAACATCCCGAAGCGGAACACGGATTCTTAGGGTTGTTAACAACCATGAGAAGCGAATACGATTCCTTCTGCTATAAAGCATATGGCATTATAGAAGAAGACCTAGATGCTCAAGTGATAGCAAACTGGTTTACAGCATTTGCAACACTAGCTTTAGACGCAGGAGAATCACACGAAGACATAGAAGTCACAACAGCAGTAGACATAGTGCCTTTTATAGCTATGAAACAACATGATTACGGACATATGAACATACAAAGATTTGGACTAGACGGAATCCTAGTTAGACTGCACGACAAATTAGCACGTTTAGAAAACTTGGAAACCAAATACTATGACGCATCAACTGATGCTCTTTGCGAAGCAAAAGAAGACACGATAGTAGACATAATCGGCTACAGCATAATTGCGTGCATGTACGCTTATGGTATGTGGATGCTTCCACTCAGCCCAATGCCTGACGATTGGGAGATGGAAGACCTTTAGAACTCTTTACTAATAGCTTTAGATACAGGGTTCTTAAAAAGGCAACCACCGATAAACGCTATAGCAGCGTCTCCACCGATAGTTCCAACTGCTGCAAGTACTACAACAGCGCAAACACCTACAATTGTAAGTATTTCGCCCTTTATTTCACTTATGCTGTCCATAAATATCTCCATGTCACTGGTCCGATAACCCCATCATTCACGATAGGAAATTGCTTTTGAAAGCGTATCACCGCTTTCCGTGTGTTTCTTCCATACACGCCGTCAACCACAAGGTTAACAGGGATACGAGTATTTAACTGCTTTTGAGCCATTTGTACGTATTTGCCTCTAGATCCACGTTTTAAAGGTTTGCGTGCCAGCGAACGACCAATATCTAAAATGTATTGATGCACAGCACGAAAATCAATAGTACTTGGATTAACCGAAGGCGCATCCATCCCCGATTTAACCCAAGAAGCTAAACCATTAGCAGGGCAATAAGTCTTAGAAAAATCACGGTGACACTTAACCCAAAGTTGTTGCCCATATTTTTTGCGCACGCCTGCTACGGCTTTAATAAAGCCCTTCTTAGCCTCTTCAGTTAATTCATCTCCAGAACCAATGTAAGCGATAGAAATACTTCTCCAATTCCATCCCCTAGTGGCTGCGCCTTGACGCCAGCCACGTCCTTCAAAGATTTCCCCATTTTCCCCAATCAAAAAATTGTACCCAATTGATCTCCAACCTAAAGTTTTAGTGTGGTAACGATCATGGGCTTTTACACGCTCGGCAGGATTTTTTGAAGCACCAGTAGTGTGATGCACAATAATGCCGAGAGGTGTAATACGAAACGGATAAAGTCTCTTTCCCGAATCAATTGCTCCCCATTCTTTACGAGTTGTATATTCCATACCTATTGTCTCCTTTGTCCCTAAGAATATAATTCAAGCAGCTTGTTAATACGGTTCTGCTTTGCGCTTGTTTCCCTAGCTTCCCATCCTAGCGCTTTGAAAGCTCGTTCTTGTTCATAAGGCGTAACCGTTCGTAAACCAACACCAGCAAACCAACTCAAAAACGTGCTTAAGCGTCTTTGTTGATAACGTTCTTCTTCAGGGAATAATCTACGGTAATCAGAGAAAACAGGTAAAAACTGGCTATATGCGTGCAAAACGTTGTCAGCCATAAACCATTCCCCACCATGTTTTTCAGCTAAACCTAACGCACCCATAGCATCCATCATCCCAATGTTTAAAGTAGGAATTTGAAGCCTCAAAGCTTTAGGAACATATTCCATGCGCTTATTTCCCTGAAAACTGTAACCTTTCCAAATGTTGCGATGCAACACGCCTTCAATAGGCGACTTAATTAAAGGAGTCACCATAGAACCAGTTTGAGACAAGACAGACCCAAGAGCGCCTTTAACTCCACCTTCTTGAGCGCCGTAAACTGGTCCATCTACCCATTCTTGTAAAGAACGCATAGGTAAATCAGGCATAAAGTACGTAGGTTGCCCACCAATATCAAACCATTCAGGCAACATAATTCCACCTTGCCTTAACATCCAAGTAGGAACAGCTATACCTTCGTCCATAATACGTTCACTTGCATCCAACTCATTCATTATCTTAAAGTACGTGTTAAATTTTTGTGGTTGTCTAAGGAACTCAGTAAACGTAAGCGGAATAGCTCTACGTGCCCACGTGTAAAAAGGAACCACTCTTTTAACTTTCTTTTCCCTAGTAGACAAGTCAGCGTAATCAAAATGCCATTTAACAATAGAGTCCCAAGCATCATCAACAGTTCCGCCATTGCGCATAATGCTAAACCCATTAGCACCACGCAACATTGTTTCAACGCCAACGTTCATGTTCCTAAAACCGCTCAACACAAAGTTTCCAGAATTTAACGGATTAACTTTACCAAAGTTAATCGTTTTACCACCAATACTTACAGTCTGCGAAAACTCTGTAGCAGTCTGAGCGCCACCCAAAGCACCACCATTTACCATTTCACGCACCCACTCTATATGTTCTTGAGGAACCGTCCCTAATTTCTTTTCCAACTTAGCTACAATTTTAGCTTCGTCTTGCAATTGCTTGGAAGCACCAGCTCCAGACAAACGGAAAGCACGATTAGATAAAAGCTGATTCTCTTGCTTTACATAGAAATACGCTCTAGCAAAATCAGTGTAATCACTTGGAGAAACATTAGCCAAGAAATTCATCCAAGCCCCACCATAAAAGTTACGTGCCATAAAGCCCAGCTTTAAAATCATGTAACCTTTCATAAGGTTATGCACCCTGTCATAATGTTGAACCCAGCCCTTGTTTGTTAAAGCAGCAGAAATAGCTTCTTCGCTTTCCTGCATAGCCATAGCTAACGAACCAGAACTCATACCCCCACCAGTACCAATAGGTTGCTGACCAGAAACATGTTTCCTAACAACGACCTCTCCAAGATTCTTCATCTTGGCAGGGAGTTTGTCATCTATAGGAGATTCCAAAAGCTGATTATATTCTTTAGTGCCTAACTCTGCGTGCGCAATTATTTCATCAATCAAATCAGCGTCTTTTTGAGCTAAATGCCTAATAGATAAATCAATATCATTAATTAATTCTTCAGGAGGTGAATGACTAACAAGCATACCTGCAGTTAATTCAAACTCGTTTTTAGCTTGAGGAATGGTAACCAAAGGTTCACCCATTCCATCTGTAGGAACCATCACAGAATCGTTAGCGCTTGCAAAACTTAAACGCAATTGTTCTAAAGAAGCCATAGCTTCTTCTAACAATTCGCTTCTCATACTTAACCAATCTTCAACATCTTTTAATTGCGCTATACGTTCAGGTATTTGGACAGCCCTAGATTTAGCGTCCTCTAAAGTTTGACGTGCCCTAACATGAGCAGCTTTAGCCGTCTCTAATTGCGCTTTGCTAGCTTCAACAGCAGCTTCCTGCTGAGCAATGCTACGTTGAACACCATTACGATCAGGTCGGAAAAGATCTTCCCTGTTTCTTATTAATTCGTCCTTATCAGGGTTTTTGTAAAAGTTCTCAACTTCTTGAAGTTTTGAAGCTAAACCGTCATTGTAAGTCAAAGCATTACGCAAACGAGCATCAAGATAATCATAAGCTGTATCTATATTAGGATTAACTCTCCACCTCATCCATTGCTCAAACCATTCTTCAGGGAATATTTCTCGCTCAATGACAGAAGATAAAGCATCTACAACCTCTCCCCAATCGCTAGTTAAAGGTCTGCGAGGATCTAAACCTTCGCCTTTCCAACCAACAGATTCCAAAAAGGTAATTGCTTTTTCATTCTGAGGAGTTTTGTAATTAATGCCTATATCTTCAAGGTAAGCTAAGAACAGATCGTTTCTTCCCATGCGAGAGTGAAAGCTTTCTAAAGCTTTTCTAACAGGCAAAGAAATTGCGCTTTCTAATCTTTCAGCAGGATCTACAAGCCTGCCTGAAAAACCAATATCATCCAAATTGTCACCAAAAGCATCTGCAGGAATCATCCATGCTTCACCATTCCAATAAGCACCAAATTCCCTATTAGACGACCATGAAGTTTCAGCCCTTAAAGCTTTCAACTCATCATCTCTTACTCGCACAGCTATTTCATCAGCCAACTTTTGGGCTTCTTCAAACAATACTCCCTGCAAATCTTCAGAAACATCCAATTTATTATCATCTATGTACTTGAGCCAGTTACCTAAATAATCATCTACCCATTTAGATCCCATGTAATGTTTGAGCCAATCAACCTCTTCATTGGTTGTTCCTATACCTTGCCAAATGCGAAGAATACGGTTTCTTACTTCCATAGCTGCATCAGCTATGGCGGACTCTACTTCCATTTTTGCGTTCTTAACATCAGTTAATTGGATTTCAAAAGCGTTTTCATGCATATGCACAGCAGTTTTGTCAATTACGTGCAGATCAACTACCCAATCATCATCATACGTTCCAGCCATTCTTTGCGTTTCATTACTAATACCTACTTGAACTGATTCTTCAAATGTGGGTTTTGACGCACTATAAACATCTGGGCGAGGTTCCAAAGGATATGTAGTGCCTTCACCAAAAGGAACTTGTTGAGGTTGTTCGCCTCCAAAAATTGACTGTTCTTGAATTTCTTGATTGTAAGGGAAAACTTGTTGTTCTCTCATTGCAGAAAGTTGATCCCATTGTTGAGAATCTTGGAAAGGATTAAACACTCTAGCGTTTCCTGCTCGTGTAGGCGTTGCAACAGCAATATACCCATCACCTATTAAAGAAGCTTTCCAACTTTCTACTAATCTAGGCATTAGCATATCAACAGGTTTTGCAGCATTTATCATGTCACGTGCTTCAACACGTCCAAGTAATTGATTAGCATAAATGTATGACAACATTTTTGCATCAATATTGTCTGAAGTTAATTGCGGATTAGCAGGATCAGTTTTCATCATATACTCAGCTAAGTCATCTTCCAAAGAAGCAACTTCACCTATAAAATTATCAGAAGTAGATCTCATAGCAGTTCTGTATTTTAAATCACGCCAAGCAACAAATTCAAAAATCTCTCTAAAGCCAAGTTTTTGCTTTAAAGGAAACTTCTGAATAACACTATTAGCAGAAAGCAATGTCCTTGCAGTAATTAAAGCATAAATAGCGTTAGCTTTGCTCATGCGATCATGGACAACATGAGCTATTTGGGCTTCATTACTATTCATAAAAACTTTATACAAAGGATTATGCGGACTGTTTTCTGCACTAACTAAAGGATTACGAACCCAATGACCGTAACCAGCTTCAGGAACCCAAGTCATTACACCATCAAGATCATTTGCACGAACATTACGTACTATCTCTTTAACAATGTTTTCTACCTCTTTTTTGCTTACAGGTTTTTTAAGTCCAAACGTTTGCCGTTCACTAGCATCCATTGTCAAAAAGTCTCTAAGTAAATATTCAATCATTTCATCAATATCGCTTACAGTTTGCCTGTCTAAGATATCTAAAGACCTGTCGCCTTTAGGAATAACTTCTCTTGGAGTTTGCCTGTAATTACGCACACCTTGTAATGCTCTAGGTTGCCTAGAATACTGGGGTCCATAGCCAGCAATGTTTTCCAGCTTTTCCCAGAAGAAAGGATCGTCCATGTCAATCTGATGCAAATTATCAGGATCATATAATCTTTTGAGAGCAAGCCTCATTAATCTATCTTCAGCAGCCCATTGGAAGAAATTACTGCCATCTTCTCCTACATCTCCTCCATGTATGCGACCTGCAGCTAATCCCCTGTCAGCTATTTCTTCACCCACAGTAGCTTGCGAAGGATTAGCGCCATAAGTTTTTATTTTGCCTGCATTTACATCAAGCTCTAAATATTGCCAAACGTTACTCATTCCAGCGCCATCAAGACCAAACTGGCTACTTACGTCCATAAAAGCGTAAGGAGCTAAAGTAAACATATTAGAAGAATCCGAATATAAGCTTGGAGTTTCCAAAGCAGGCTGTATTGGAGATTCAGGGTTTATCATAGTTACGCCCTCAAAATCCATTGGGCTAGATCCTTGACGAGCAACGTCTATCATAAAACCTTCACCAGCAGGAGTTTGAACATAATGGAACCTATTAAACTGACGCATAATAGGAACTAGTTTTCTAACATCAGTTTTATCTACAAAAGCTTCAGGAATACCTGCTTTAATTGCAGCTTCCCTAATCATTTCATCAGTGCCTAAAGCAATAGGTCGCCCACGCAAAGCTTCAGACATTGCATTTAATCTTACATCCATAAAATAAGACAACTTAGCTATCAAAGCTTCATCTGCAGTATTTCCCAAAATGTGTTTAATTAATTGCCTAAAGCCACCTTGCTCAAGTCTAAACTTGTCCAACTTGTCAACAGCATTAGATAAAGCTTGAACATATTCTGAATTATCAGTACCTAAACGAATCGTGTCAGCACCAGAACCTTCAAAAAGATGCCGTTCCATTACGGTATCTTCAGTAATTCCTTCTGGGAGATCTTTAGGTCGTTTAGTGGGTTTAACGTTAGGACGTTTACCAGTGGGACGATCAAATTCAGGACGCTTAGGCAATCCTTCAATTGAATCAGCACCCTGATTTAATTGGTTAATACGAGCTATTTCATCATCTATTAAATGAGGATAATCGCTAACAACATCGTTAGGGTTAACAAATATGCCATCCCGATCTCGTATGCGTTTAACAACAGTACCAATGGCTTGATCCCTAATCTGGTCTTCTGTTAAAGCTTTACCAGATTCATAAAGTTTCCTTTGTTTAGCAAGCTCAGGATTAGCTTTATCCCACTCAACAATAAGTTCATCGTATTCTTCCCACGCACGAACTGTTTCTTCATAATTTGAAGAAGCCTGCCATTTCCGAATAACTTCTTCTTCCCATTTATTAGCAGCATCGCCCATGCCAGAAGTAACTGGCGTTGAGACTGCTGCATCTGGATCGCCCCTACCAATTCTTTTTCTTCCATTAAAGCTACCTATTTGGTAACCAAGAAAGAAATCTAAATCCCCTACGTCAAAAACATCTCCAAGACCATCAAAGAAAACACCGCCCAAATCAACACGGACAAGTTGTTCGCCTAAATTTCCCATTACTCTTGGACGACCTATAGGATTATAGGGAGTTCCTATAAGTAAATCTATTGCCGTAGCAAGATCAACGTATTCGCTACGTTCATATTGCGGTCTATCTACTAATGGAAGTTGTTCATCAGTAGCACGAGTCAATTCAGAAGGCATACGCCGTCCACTAGGATCATCAGCTATTTTCCTTGCAGAAGACAAAGACAGAAGTTGCCCATTGGAATCAGTAGGTAAAGTTAGCCACAGATAAGTACCATTTGGGCTAGCCCATTTCTTTACTTTAGGAACCTGAACGCCAGCAATTTCATACATTTTGTAAGCAAAAAACATTTTGTCCAAATCTAAAGGATTATCAAATTTCTTAACTAAATAATATTCAGTTTGTTCGTTTCCATATTTATCCGCAAAAGTTCTTTGATAATAGCCTTCACTTGCATCCCAATTTTCAGGATTCAATATTGAAGACTCTGGAAGAGCAGATTCAGGTCCAATTCCATTTACCAAAGCAGGATCAATCTTTTCCATAGAATTTACGACTTCATCAGTTATTTGAAAAGAATCATCAAAGCCAGCCCTAAAAACAGCTTGAGACATGCCTTTCTCTTTAAAGCGTTCCATGTAAGCAATTGCGCCAGCCATGTTAACCGTTTCCCCAGTTGGCAAACGCACATGACCTAAACTGTCAATAAAAGAATTTATGACATTACCGACTAAAGGATCGTCAGACATTTCTCTAAGAATTTCGTCAATTCTTTGCTGGATAAATTTTTTATACCCATTAACCATTTGCCCAAGATCTTCTAAATTATCTACTTGAGCTAAAGGACGATGCCCTCGCACACCAAAATATAATTTTGCAGCTTTAAGGACTTCCGAATTTGTAAGCGGATCTAAATCAACCATTGTGCGATCAGGATTATTGTAATAACTGTCAAATACTCTGCGTTGAGCATCTTGTAATGCTTCAACGCTTGGCACAGGCATAAGATCAAAAATGTTATCCACTTCTGTTTTTTGAGCACTTGGATGAGATTTCTTTGGGTTAAATTCGTTTTCCCACGCTGACAAACGAGTAATCCCAGATTCTATTTCAGCATCCAAAGCATCAGAAAGAACATAGAATTGCCCACCAGAAGTTCTTGTAGCTTCACGTTCTATGTTGTCTAAAACAAAACGACTATTAAGCAACCATTCGCCTATGCTGTCATTCAAAAGCCAATCATGTATGCCATCAAACAATCTACGTATTTGTGTAACACTTAGACTATTTCCATCAGGCAAAGTAATAACGTAATTTTCTCTTTCTAAAGTATTTAATATCTCATTAGGTCCAATTCTTTCAACGTTCTCTGGACCCGAAAAACGACTATCTGTAGAGCCAAGATTATTCCACTCAGATAAATTAATTTCACGATCCCTAGCAGTCAAAACCGCAACTTCAGCTTGCTCCATAGCACGTTGAGCTTGTTCAGCTTCACTAAGCGCAGAAGTAGAAGGATCAAGTTTAATATCTTGCAACTGATCAAAATAATGTCGCATAATTAAAGGATCAATCTCATCACCGTTAGCGTTCATCGTTGGCTTAGCGTAAGCAAAAGATTGATCTTCAGCTAAATAATAAAGATCATTAGAACGCCTAGCATCACCATAATGGCGACCAGCGTTTTTAGGCTGGTAGCCCAATTCTGTAGAAATCCTATCTAAAGCCCTAAAAAACTCTTCATCTGTCAAATCCAAATTATGGACTTCGTTAATTTTAGCTTTTAGGTTATACAAAACATGCGAATCAGCAGGCACCAAAAACCCATTAGTAGAATCAGGCAAATCCATATCTTTTGGATAAACAACTTCTGTTCCCAATTGAGCATTAGGTGTTAAGAAAATATCGTCAGTTTGATTAGGCGCAAACAGCCGAACCAAAAGACCTCTAGCTTCTGGACCCAAAGGCTCCAACAAAGATACGATTGTTTCATCAACTTCAGCAAACGTAACAAACATTCCACGTTCTTCTTGAGACAACTGATAAGACACATGCCCTAAAGCTTCAGGCGTTTGAGCAATACTTAAAAGAGAATCATCATGGTATATGCGCAACCTGTCATCAACAGAGTTAAGCAAAGCCTCATAATACTCTCTAGCTAATTCTGTACCTTTCTTAGTTCCATTAATAGTGTCAAAAAATCCTGTTTCAAACAATTCATCTAAAATCATCCTTACAGACAAACCTGTTGTTACACCTTCCCAAACCCTTGCATAAAAAGAATCAGCTATATCCTCTGGATTTTCCCCAGCACCAATGATTATTTTTCGCATTTCTTCTTGCAACTCTTGAAGCTCTTTATTGCTTTCAACAGCCCTTCTAAAACTTTTCATTTCGTTTAACGTAATTTCATTCCGTTTAAACTTTTCATATTCGTCTAAAGCCAAACGAGACAATATTGCCTGTTTCTGTCCTTCTAACTCTTTAAGCCTGTCAATGTCATCGCTTACTTTAGCTTCTTTTGTCTCTTGAAGCTTCGCAGCTCTTTCAACTCGTGTCTCCATTTCTTCAATTTGAGATTGAAGAACTGAAGCTTCTTTTTCTAACTCATCTATTTCTTTAACAGTAAGCTTTCTAGCTTCTTCGCTTTGCTCGTAAGCGTCATGCAATCGCTTAGTTAATCTACGTTGCATAAACTCAAGACTTCTATAACGTTGCAACAAGCTTTTGCTTGTTTCAATGTCTTTCATTCTGGGCAACTCCAAAGAAGTTACCCACCCCTTAGCCTGAGAAATAACTCCCTTCTTTTGCAAATCATTAAAAGACCACGTAGTAGCAGTTTGACGAGACAAACCCTCCATATAATCAGTAATAAATTTCAAAGGATCACGTTCAAAGAAATTTCCACTTAAGCCATGATGCTCCATAACCTCACTTATTTGCTCAGCTATAGATCCATATTTTTTACCTGTCTGAGGATCAATAAAGTTAGGTTCATGCAACTGAACATCGCTAAACAAATCAGTTATGCCTTCAGAGTCCCTAAATTCGTTCTTAAACTTTTCCAAACGTGACTCAGGCACATTAGTTAAATCAACTTGACGATGAGTTTGTTTCATCCAATCAAGAAACCTTTTATTAAACTCAACTTTATCTACATAACCACGCTGCAATGTAGGCGCACCAGTTGAAAATCTTTTAAACTTTCTATGTTGTCCTTTTATCTTTCCGCTTTTTGCAACAGCACGCAACTCATCACGCAATTCCTTATTAAGTTGATGAGGAATGTAATTCTTTCTTCTAGAAACAACTTGCCCACCAGCTATACGTTCTGCCTCGTCAGCAAAACCAACAAATAGCCGTTTCATATCTGCAGCTAAATCCACTCCTTCATAAAGAGACGGATTAGCTTCTTTTGCAAGCGCCATAACTTCATTAAGCATACCTGCAGCTTCTTCGCTGCCTTCAGCAGCGTTAGTTACTAAAATCCTAAATGCTTCTTGATAACTGCTTCCATATATAGAATCTTCGCCAACAGCTAGCCCATATTTAGTAAGAACTGACTGTGTTTGCCCAGAAAGATCATTAGAACTACTGCGCAATAAATCAATAAAAGGACTAGCTAACCTTCTTAAACGAACCCCAGTTTGCAATTTAACAGCGTTAGCACGTCCAACAGTTGTAACAAGTTCTTTAGCTAAATGAACTTTAAATGGGTTACTAGAATTAGCTATATCCCATTTAGCCTGACGCAAATCACCACTTATATCTAAATCGTTAAACGCTCTAGCAACTTTAGATTTTCTCCAACCTTGACGCAGGTGCTGTGAAAAGAACTGTGGAAAACTCATAAGTTTTCCCCAAGTCCTGTCACTTACATTAATTCCCCTAGCACTAGGAATAATTTTTTTAGGCTGAAATTTAGTAGCTACTGCAGGTTTAGCTTTCTTGACAAATTGTCCAGCAGCAGCATCCCATGTATGCGTTGAAAGCCTATTACCTATTCTTTGCGCCATGCTATAAACGCTGTTTGCGACTACACCTTCACCCAAAAGATTAATTGGACGAGTTTTGCCACTAACAACATTAAATAAAGTTACAGGTGATAAAGGTTGCCTGTACTTTAAACCCCATTGAGGAGTTAAACCACTATTAACGAAAGGAGTAAACTTTGTAACCTTGTCGTTGTATCTATCTGCTTCAGCAACAAATTCTACTGCATCAACAAATTTGCCATTGTAAAGCATCAAATTATTTTTTTCAGCCCACTTAGCCATTATGTTTGTTTCAGCAATGCTTAACGAACTAGGACCAAATCTTTCAGCTTTAATTACAACATCTATAACATCAACCACTTCATCTACTAAAGGAGAAGCTATTTTAGGGTCAATGTTGTACAACAAAGAATCACCTTGAGAAAAACTAGGCGAATGTTTGAACTTTCCATTTGTTTCAAACCATTGCAAAACTTTAGCTTTAATCTGGGCTTTACTGACGTCACCAGCGTCAGCAGCCCATTGAATAACACTATCAACAAAACCTTCTCGTGTTTCGTTAGTAACGCTTGACTTCAAAGTAGCTTTAGTAATGTCGTCCATTGCTCCGACAACTTCCTCTAACCCTTCGTCAGCGTATTTCAATCCTTTTTCTACAGCTTGATCAACCATGTTATCTACAGACTTGCGAACTATTTGCCTACCAGCGCCTACAGCGGAAGCAGCCCTATTAATGTCATTTACAAGACCAACACCGCCAACATAGTTCAAAGGATCAAGAGTAAAGTCCATTGGAATAGAAAGAAGTTGCGAATAGCGTACATTCCAACCTAATTTAGGTATTTCAAAATCGCCTTGAAGCCAATCTTCATTTACAAAAATGTCATCAAAGAATAAATGCCCACCATACACAGGAACTAAATCTTTAGCGTTATCCCACGCATCTTCCCACACGTCAGACCATTTGCCATCTCCTATGCCAACGGTCCCTAAAGCTGCTTGACCCAAATTAACCATAGCTTGATATTGCAAAACTTTTAACTCAAGAGGTATTTCCAAAACATTAATAGCAGCACCAAAAGCACTCTTAAGCCCCTTGCCTATAAAACTAATTGCAGCAGGATTCTTAGGGGTTGGTTTAGCAACTTCTTTTAAATCGGCATGAAGGTTTTCATATTTCTCAGAGGGGAAATGCCCATAAACATTCCATTCAGGGCGAGGAGCAAACTTAGCGTCTTGCTGCATAAACGTCTTCATAACAGACGGATAATCTAAAGTTTCTACCTTATACGATTGTTTAACTGCTGGATCTTCTATTACACGTTCAAGAATGCTTTTATTAACTTCGTTTTTAGACTTAGTGTTTATTGTCTGAAGAGCAGCAGTAGCTTTAGCTAATCTAGCCGTGCGTTCTTGTCTTTCCCTTGTTCTTTGGGCAAGTAACTCTTGGTATGAAGCCATACATCTCTCTAACTATTCATTCCAGCCAAAATTTGTGCTACAAGATCTGAATCCGCTTGAAACAATGGATTTGATTCGCTCATAGGACCATATATCGGGCTAGTAGCACCACTTTGAAAGAACATAGGTTTTCCATCAACAATTTGGATTTGACCGTAATTGCTTAACGCAGACAAAGCTTGATCAAGCGTGTTGCCTTCGCCTCCTGTAATAGGAACGTATTGACCAGTTGAATAGCCAGTAGGACTTCCAGAAAGGTTATCTACATATTGAGAAATCATATCGTTAGCATCATACGCATCAGTAAAGTTTCCTGAGCTGTCAGTCCAATTTTGTTCAGACATAAACTTAGCCATGTCTTCGTTTGCTTTATCTAATAATGCTTGCGTAGCTTGCTGGTTGCTTTCAATTTCACTAGCTCCAGATGCACCAAAACCTAATGTTAAATCATCTGAAGTGTTCTCCATAAAATCAATTTGTGCTGTTAAATCATCTATTTCTTTTTGTTTTGTTTTCCAAGTTTGATAATCATCAATTTGGGAAACAGAAACTTCACCATCAAAATGTTTAGCAATACCTTCAGGCGAATTAAGCGCTATTTGAGAATCAGCAAAAGATTGCTCCGCAGCAGCAACACGTTTTCCAATGCCAGACCAACCAATAGTTTCATATTCAGCCCTTAAAGTACCTTCATCTTCACCTAACATTCTTGCAGCAGAAGCAATCATAATGTCTTTATTCTGCTCAGTTTCTAAAGCCGAAAAAGCTTCAGTTTCAGCATTTGCAGCTTCAATAGCCAATTCAGCATCAGCTCTAGCATATTCACCAGTTGGATCATAATGACGTTCCATCATTTGACCAACAATAGCTGGACCCATAGCTTGCAACTCTCCTACCGAAACACCCAAAATTGCAGACTGACGTTCTAACTGTGCTTGCTGATCTTGAGTAGCTTTTTGTTGAGCAGCCCAAGCAGCAGCACGCCTTTGACGTTCTTTTTCTTCCTGAATGTATGTTTGAGCACGCTGAGCTTCAATACCTTGCAACGCTTGAGCCAAAGCCATATCTTGCTGATAACCCATTTGAGACAAACGCTGAGCTTCCGCCAAAACCTGTTGGCGCTCACCAGCATTCAATTCACGCAAAGCCTGAGACGTAGATTGTTTAATCTGATTTTCAATACGGAATTTTTCATCACCCAAAGCCATCTGTGCCTGTGCAACCAACTTCGCAGGCTGAGCAAGACGCTCTTGCGAAGCCATGCGAGAAACAGCTTGCAACCTGTCCATAGCAGCAGCAGACGATTCAGCAGTATTAGCGCCCATAGCTCTAGTAAGTTCAGCAACAGCTTCAAATTCGCTACTAACCTGATCACCTAGTTCAGCACGAGAAGTAGCTTGCCTATCTTTTTGCTCTGCTAGCATTTTCTCCTGACGTGCAGAACCTCTTTCTGCTACAGCAGCAATTTCGGCTTGACCCTGAAGGTCCAAAGCCCCAAGCTCTGCAGCTAATTCCGCACCAATATCAGTTATTTGCCCAGTTCTTCTATCAAATGCCTGTTCCAAGAAAGCCATTTGCTCATCAGATATATCTTGTATATCAGCACGACCCTCTTCAGCCAACTGCCTAATCTGCTCAGTAAAATCCTCTATTTCAACTTCACCAAATAAATCTCTCGTAGATTGCGCTAAATTGTCATAAATATCAGCATAAGCACTTCTACCTGACCTCAAGTAGGGGTTAGTTCCTCCTCCGCCACCACCAAAATTAAAATTTTGCTGTTGAGGCATAGGAAACTTTGCCCTAGCTTTAGCTATATCATCGGCAGAATATATACCACTATCCATACCATAGAAATCTTCTGTTAAACCCCCAGTACTATACGGCATTTTTTCTTGAGACGCAGCAGGCGTAAAGAAACTACCTATATTATGAGGCAAAGTATAAGGTGCATCAGTCGGAGTAGGTTGACCACTCAAATTAACAAGATTAGCTAACATGTCTTCATCTAAATAATTTTGCGCCATTAGCTTCCTAATCCTTGTAACGTTTGCGAAACACCTAATCTTCTCAAAGCATTAGCTATGGCTTCATCCATAGCACTAGCAGAAAATTGGTCCTCTATTAAAGACCGTTGCCTATCTAATTGGGCTTGGGCTTCCATTATTTGCCCTTCAAGCCCCCAAGATTGCAATTCTTTATCCCCAGCTAACCTTTCAGAAGCTTTTTTAGCAACACCAGAATCTATCATTCCACGCTGATTCATTTTTCCACGCTGTTGCGTGCCTAAATCTTTAAACTGCCTATCTAAATTAAACCTAGATAAAGCACTTTGTCTTTCTAAGGACTCACGAGCCATAGTTATATCATTTAAACCATAACCGTAAGTTGTGGTTCGTGTTCCTGCGTTGTTAGTAGTGTTGTATGAAGAACTCATCTCATATTAATGTATTAACTGTCCCGATTTGCAGGTATTTCGTCATTGTTTAGGCTTTTTTCAATAGCTGCAATTTCAGCTTTTTTCATAGCCAAATCCCATTCAGCTTGCCCTCTAGAGCTTAATTGCATAAGCACATCCTCTAAAGTTACTGTATTTTCCTCTACTGGCTGTTCGTGTTCTTCTGGCATTGACATTGATTGTCCTCCAAATAAGTAATTCTTTCTTGCATGTCTCGCAATATTAATATTATAGGGGCTACTAAGTGCTCATGATGTATTCCACGAGGAATATTTGTCTGATTTCCGTCTTCGTCTATGTCGTATTTAAGAGGATATTCATAGCCTACTTGTTGTAACGATTCTGCAGAAAGACCTGCATATACAGGCGAATTAGGGTCTTCTTTGTGTTCTTCTATATCCCTAAACAATATTGGGCGAGAATCTAAGATCTTTACCGCTTCAGAAAGCGGAAGATCAGTAATGTCTGCTTTAAACCTTTCAGAAGAAACATACTCTTTGAATAAGCCTGTTGAATCTTGCCTTCTGGCAGTAGCATAACCAGACCCTGTAAAAGTAGCCATAGCATTAAGCTTGATATTGCCTTTAACGTTTATGCCTTTATTGCCATAAGTCGTGACATAAGTAGAGTCCACCATGTACCAGCCACCACCATACGTTTGGTTATACCAACCAGCACTACCAGTCGTTCTAAACCAGTCACCAGAAGCAAGATAAATTCCAGCAGAAGTCCAATAATGCTCAACTCCAGCCGTTGCAATTCCAAGCTGCCCAACAGCCTTTAAATAAATGCCTGTGTCGGAATCGTTTACAAAAGTAAAAGAAGGATCGCTTGCTGGACCATCGTCAGAAGCACGATATTCATTAGCCACAACAACATCGGTAGTCGTTATTCTCTGATTTTTGAAATCAGCTATATCATTACCAAAAGTTGCTCGTACTGCACCATCTGTAGCAATAGCTACAACCGCAACACTTGTACCGCCAGCGTTGCTTTCAGCAGTTCTATAAATCCCAGTGTCAACGTCACTTCCAAAAGTGTAAGCAGGCGCACTAGCAGACCCATCTTTTGTATAAACAACTTTCCAAGCCTTAGACGTTATACCAAGAGTTTGCTGATTATCTACATAAGGGTAAAAAGCACTATCAGTAACAACGTTATCTACGCCTTGACTGCCACCAGATGGGGTCGTACCAAAGAAAAAGTTTTCTGTATTTGTGTACATATGAACACCACCTGTGTTCATTGGTCCTATGTCAACATAGCCATCACCACTGTCTACCCTTAAAGTATCAGCACTACCTTCTGAAAGTTTCACATCACCTAAATACAATGGGCTAGAAGGTCCAAGCTTTAACGCATCATCACTTTCATCCCACCAAAACCATGAGTTTGTTGTCGTTGCGCCATAAAAAATAACATCATGTCCAAGATCATCAACACCAACAGTAAATGCTGCTTTAGCAGTTAATGTAGAACCATCGTAAGTAAAATTAGCGTCAGCACCAAAGCTACCATTGTCGTTCCATTGCACTTGGTGATCTGAGCCAGCAGGACTGCCCCCTCCACCACCGCCACCTAAATCAGCTATAGATTGAGCTGTTACTTTCTTGACGTTAGCGCTGTCAGAAGTATCTGTAATTAAAACAAGATCATCTGCAGCTACTGTAACTGTTGAAGCAGTTACGGTAGCAGGAGTAAAAGCACCGCTTACAGTTAACGAACCAAGAGTGCCAACGCTAGTTAACGAAGAAGTAACGACAGTAGATTTTAACTCAGTTCCAGTTAATGTGCCTGCAGCAGCAGTTACAGTAATAGGCGCCGTACCATCAAAATCAACGCCATTAATAGCTCTAGCAGTAGCCAATGCAGTAGCTGTCGCAGCATTGCCAGACGTATTCTGGTTACCTGCAGTATTTACTCCAGCTAAATCAATGTTTGCTGTGCCGTTAAACGAAACTCCACCTATAGTTCTAGCCGTTTCTAACGCTGTAGCCGTAGCCGCATTTCCTGAAGTGTTTTGATTACCTGCTGTGTTTACACCTGCAAGATCTATATTGGCTGTGCCATCAAATGACACGCCACCTATATTGCGTGCAGTTTGCAACGCAGTTGCAGTAGCAGCGTTACCGCTTATATTAGTAACCCCTGTTATATACCCATAAGAAAGTATTTTGTCCTGAATAGCAGCACTAGTCATTAAACTAGTGTCGTTATCTGCAAAAGATTCTGAGCTTGTTTGCACAGCAGCGTCAGCAAGCTGTGCTACTGCAACATCAGCAACATTAAGGGTTACGCTACCTGAAGCGCCTCCTCCTGTTAGCGCTGTTCCAGCTACAACTTCAGTTATGTCTCCTTGCGGAGCGTGAGCAACTACAGAAGCAACAGTGACAGTTTTAGGGCTGTCGCTGTCGCTTTG
>VTLG01004076.1_pt1 | contig 40648 bp, 52 predicted proteins | sample 4694571 | NCBI WGS metagenome assembly VTLG01 (sample SAMN12604809, study PRJNA352737) | marine metagenome | biome: ENVO:00000447; feature: ENVO:00000209|ENVO:00000569|ENVO:01000036; material: ENVO:00002151; isolation source: viral sequences binned using virsorter ...
ATTGATGCAGATGGTGCAGATATCAGGCTCAAACATGCGGGGACAGAGTGGGGCAGATTTGTTGACAGCACTAACAACTTCCTGATTCTGAACCCTATTGCTGACAAAGACATCATCTTTAATGGTATTGACGGCTCAAGCGAAATATCGGCCTTGACGCTCGATATGTCGGATGCGGGAAAAGCTGTATTTAATGCTGGTGCAACCTTTGGCGGCTCGGTTGGCATCGGGACAGGCAGCCCATCATCCACTCTGACGGTGCGAGCGTTTGAAGATAGCGCCAACGGCGGCATACGTTTTGAAAGCGCAGACGGAAGTGAAAACGCCACCATCGACATAAACAACAGTGCTAATTTCCGGTTTCGTCAAAACGGTAATGACCGGATGCGTATCAACAACAGCGGCAGTCTCTTGGTCGGAAAAACCACTGCTGGCTCAGGCCAAATAGGGTTTGAGTATGAGGCTAACAACGGCGCAACATTAATCACTCGGAGTCAACTTACTTGTTTAATAATAAATCGACTCCACACTGACGGCCAATTGGTCGAGTTCCGTCACGCTAACGCAGTAGAGGGCGGCATCTCCGTATCCGGCAGCACCGTATCATTCAATGGTGGCCACCTTTCTCGTTGGTCACAAGCTACTGACGGCAACCGCATTGACGGCCTTGTCAAAGGCACCGTAATGACCAACCTCGACCAGATGGCTGAGTGGACAAAGGACGGCGTAACCGAAGACAACGAGCAGCTTAACTGTATGGCCGTGTCGTCTGTCGAGGGCGACCCTAATGTTGCTGGCGTGTTCGTCAACTGGGACGATGACGACACTGATTTCACAGCAGATATGAACGTCGCAATGACCGGCGATATGGTCATTCGTATTGCCAGCGGCACGACAGTAGCTAGAGGCGACTTGTTGATGTCAGCCGGTGACGGCACAGCCAAGCCGCAGGACGATGACATTGTTCGCAGCAAGACCATTGCGAAGGTCACCAGCACAACCGTTTCACATACCTATGACGACGGCAGCTATCTCGTGCCGTGTGTCCTGATGGCCTGTTAGGAGACAGCATCATGAGCAGAGCAAGAGACATCGCTGACGGCAAGTTTGCCAATGAACTGACCGTTGACACCGACACGCTCAAGGTCGATGCGGCTAATAATACCGTAGGCATCGGGACGAGTTCGCCCGGTTTTTCAAATGGTTCTGGGCTTGAAGTCGCAAACGCCACAACTGCCTGTGTTCGGGTCGAGGGTAATTCTGCTGCTCACGCCGTGGAAATTTATGCAGACAGCAATGGCGGCACGATTGATGCGAGGGGTTCAGGCGCAGCATTAGCCTTTGACATTGGTGGCAGCGAAGCCGCTCGTATCAACAGTAGCGGCAAGGTCGGCATCGGGACGAGTTCGCCGACTTCATTATTAGACGTAAATGGTCAAACCCGAATTTCTGGCAGAGTATTAACAGGTCAGGGTGCTGTTGGGTCAAGCGGTTATGGTTTTGCAGGGGATGGCAATACCTGCATGTTTTCAAGTGCAAACAATACATTGCAATTTGGAACAAGTGGTTCAGAACGTATGCGTTTGGACATGAGCGGCAATTTGCTGTTAGGACAAAACACAACGACACAACCCGGTCTTAGCAATACCACAGCGGGACTTGGTATCAATTCCACTGGCCGCATCTTTTCCTCTGTGAATGGAGCGTGGTCATTTTTCAACAGAAACAACGACAACGGTCAGGTTATCGGTTTTGGTCGGAGTGGCACTGGCGTTGGTGGTATTGACGTTACTGCCAGTAGTACCGCATTTCGTACCTCATCAGACCATCGCCTAAAGCAAAGCGTCGAAGACATGACTGGCGCAATTGATCGTGTGAAGGCGCTAGCCCCCAAGCGGTTTCAGTTTACAGCAGAGCCTGACACAACCGTCGATGGCTTCCTAGCCCACGAAGCGCAGGCGGTCGTACCGGAAGCTGTTAGTGGCACTAAAGACGAGGTTGATGATGACGGCAATGCAGTGATGCAAGGCATCGATCAGAGCAAGCTAGTGCCGCTTCTGACCGGCGCACTGCAAGAAGCCATCGCCAAGATCGAAACGCTTGAAACGAAAGTCGCAGCACTAGAGGGCGCTTCATGAGCAAGCCTACGGTCACCTCAGTCAAGGCCGAGCTGGACACGCTTACAGCCGTAAGCCAAGAGCGATTCACTGAACTATTAAGCCGTGTCAAAAGGCTCGAGACCATCATGGTTGGGTCTGCCGGCACCACTATCGTTCTTTTGATTGGGGTTCTGATAAGTGAGTGATCCATGTGTTTCTACTATTTGTTTATGTAGGTGTTGGTGAGGATAAGCGGCTCACTAGCAATGATATGTATTTTCGCGATGTCGATGACTGTGTGTACTTTGCACAGCGACTGCACAAGCAAGGCAACAACATCACTGCTTACTGTCTGCCAAAGCTGGTAGATGAAGATGTAAGGACATACTGATGCTTGCTGAACTCGCCGCAGCTAACGCTGCTTTTGCAGTTATTAAGCAAGCTGTATCCAACGGCAAAGAGATTGCCGCCGCTGGTAGCGCAATAGCCGAGTTTGTTGGAGCCAAAGAGAAGCTACAGCAAAAGGCGGCAAAGAAGGGAGGGGGATCTGATCTAGAAGAGTTTATGGCTCTAGAGAAGATCAGAGAGCAGGAGGAACAACTTAAACAAATCATGATCTATGCAGGCCGTCCCGGTCTTTGGGGTGACTGGCAGAGATTCCAAGCAAAAGCACGGGTAGCTAGGCGTGAGGCAGAAGAGAGGGCTGCTAAGAAGCGCAAGGCAATCGTTGAGTGGACACTAATCGGTCTCTTTATCCTGTGCATATTAGCTGTACTTGGTGCGCTCGTATTCTTGATTTTGCATCACCAAGGGAGATTGTGATGATTCCATTGCTCATGAAGATGTTTGGCAGCGGGGATGTTGTTAAGCAGGGTCTTAGCCTGATTGATGATATCCACACCTCGACAGAAGAAGAGGTGGCGGCTAAGAGCAAAGCCAAGACTGACTTGTTAGCTGCATATGCTCCATTCAAGCTGGCTCAACGCTACCTTGCATTGATGTTTACTTTCACCTTCTTGGTTTGCTTTGCCATTACTCTTGGCATGACCCTAGCTGGTAAGGGCGACATAGATGGTGTGAAGGCAATACTCGGTGACTTTTGGATCGGTGAGATCATGTTGGTCATCGTTGGCTTTTACTTTGGCGGTGGCTTGGCTGAGTCTGTGAGGAAGAAATGATCAACCTTTATAGACTGCAGCGTGAGCTGACCGAAGATGAAGGCTGTGAGCTTTCTTTGTATCTAGATCATCTTGGCTACCCTACTTTTGGTGTGGGCCATCTAGTGAAAGAAGATGATCCAGAGTTTGGTCAGCCTATCGGCACGCCAGTAAGCCAAGAGCGTGTAGATGAGTGTTTCAAAGCAGACATCGAATCTGTGCTGGATGATTGCGTAAAGCTTTATCCGACGTTCGAAGCGATGAGTGAAGAGGTGAAGCTCATCATCGCCAATATGATGTTTAACCTCGGGTATCCTCGGCTTTCCAAATTCAAGAAGATGAAAGCTGCTGTTGATAGAGGCGATTGGGAAGAGGCTGCAAACCAGATGGAGCAAAGTCGCTGGTTTAGGCAGGTTCCAAATCGAGCTTCAAGACTGGTAGATCGCATGCGTCTTGAGGCTGTTCCTTTTTAAGGAATCTGTGTGTTGGATGAACCACGCATGATTTCTGACTGTTCTCGTATACAGGCAGTCCTTGGAATACATGCGTTTGTATAGGGTAGTAGATCCCGATCTCATCGTAAGCCCGGGGGTCGTCAACAAAACCATCAGTCATGTGAATAGTCCCTGCGTCTGTGGTGCGGTAATTTCTAATCGCACCACCGAAGGGGCCGTTGATCTCTGCTAACGCAGGTCCTCCTAAATCAACGGTCCCTTTTTGTGTGTCAGGAGTGTGTCAAAATGTTTGACAACGCAAGGCTAAATATGGAAATATTTCTTCACTGCCCTCAGCGACAGTAGTGGGGAAGGGCGGGTAACAAACTGGAAAAAGATCAGGCTTTCCAGCCAGTTATCCGCTCTTTTCACATCTTGGAAAATGGAGCGGGTGAAGGGATTCGAACCCTCGACCCCAACCTTGGCAAGGTTATAGGCTACGGCCTAAAACCCAAGCATACCCTCAGAAAATATTTCCACATTAGCCCTGTGTGTCAGGAGTGTGTCAGAAGGGGCATTGATTGTCCCCGTACTCAGAGTAATTAATATAGCACTGACACTCACCCGCTTTGACCTGATCATAGCTGCAATTCTCAAAGCATCCCGGGATCGACTCTGGAAAGAAGTATGGGCGATAGTCGTTGGGGTTATGGACCTTGGCGGTTAGTTGAAGATCCAAAGGATCAATCATCTTTATGTCCTTGTGAATCTTTGCAAGGTCTTCCCATGCAAGCTCAAGTGTCTCTCCTTCCTCATCAGAGCCAAAGAAGAGAGCAGGACCGGCTAGTGGGTTAGGATAGCCTTTATGTATCCAGAAGAAGTTGGGCTTGAGCAGCCCTTCATCGTCAACAATAGCGATGATGTTTTGATCAAGTCTCACAACATCAAATGTCTGTGCGCCAATGGTGGGGCTGTAGTCTCTCCAACTGTTGACCTCGACGTTTTTGAAGGCTCCGCTTCTTGTTAGCATTTGCGTTTTCATGGGGTGTCTCCTAGCCCCCACTACTGTTGCAAGGGCTATTTCAAACGGTTGATACTGGAACGAAGATGCTCAGGGTTGAGCTGAACGTAGTGGCTGACCGACGCTACAGAACGCCAGCCGCCGAGAGCCATGAGTTCGTACACCGTGGCTCCATTCAAGGCCATTTGGCTTGCCCAATGGGATCGCCAGTTGTGTACCTTAAAATTGGTGATCCCTGCCCGCTCAAGAGCTGATCGATGAGCAGTCTTGATAGGAGAGCCATTTGGCCGAGTGTCATAGCTGTATGGTGTTCCCATAGGAGTGACGAATATGTGGCCTGCTCTTGGTCTATTAACGCCGCTGAGAGCTTGATGGACTCTTTCGTGCATCGGTACAGTTCTAAAGTCACCGTTCTTGGTGACCCAGTAGGTGATTGTCCGTCTATCCATATTGACGTCTTCCCAATGTAAGCGGAGGGTTTCTCCAACTCTGCTTCCTTGGAAACAAAGGACATGAACGAGGGGTCGGACAAGGGGGTGGTAGGCATCAAGGAGCCGATCTTGGTCATCCAGACTCAAGTAGCGAGGCTTTGGTCTGTCTGTTCTGCGAAGAGGGATTGAACGAACAACCTCGTCAGGCCAAATCTGCTTTGCAAAATTCAGCACAGAGACGAGGTTGGAGCGGTATCGGTTTACGGTTGTTGGCTTTCGTCCGTCGAGATGTCTACCGACAAAGGATAGGAAAGCTCCACCGTCAATGTCACAGAGGTCGGTCGGTCCAAAATACTGGTCAAGAATGTTAATTCTGTCGGCATCATTGGGATGCACTGATTCTTTTGAACTGACGTAAGCAACCGCCGCATCTCGAAAGCTGTGAGGCTTGCTATCGTGTTGACCTCGTTCGACATCTATTATTTCCTGTTGCCGACGTTCCGCATATGCTTCTGCTCTTTTTCGGTCAGAATATCCTGTAGACTCACGAACTCTGACCGTCCGTCCCGGTCTGATCCATACCGTGCCGGTGAGTTGGTAGAATGGCGACCTTGATCTCTTGGTGAGCTTGAGCATTGCATCTGCCTCAATAGGTAGATGAGCTGGCCCATAGAGAGCGCAATCTCATTACCAATCTTGTAGTGGCGCACATCGTGCTTATGAATAAGCCTACGAATCTTAGCCACATAATCTGGTGTTGAGGGAAGATTAAGCTCACGACACACAGCTTTCAGTGTCATGAGCTTTGGGATATATCCGTTTTGCTCTTTTTCCATCTTGGACTGTTCCTGTAGCAATTATCACAGATGATCCAGTGATCAACTGGCTCAATAGATTTGAGTACGGCCACAAAATATGGAGTGACCGTACCGCATTTTTGGCATGTCGATGACTTACCGACACGATCAAGCCGCATCTTTTTGGAGCTTGACCTTTTCCGTCTTGAAGGCATTTAGGACGCTCTTCTTGTCTTTCTCAGGCAAGTGAGCGTATGTGGAAGAGTGGGCCTTCCACGCGGTATCGATCTGCTCTACATTCTCCGCGGCTTTGAAGGACGCAACGATTGTATCGACATTCGATTTGTTGGCCTTGATGGTCTCCTCGACATCCATGACAGGCAGATCCTCACCAGCATAGATGTTGAGACCAAGGCCATGGAAAGCGATGGCTTTGACAAGGCAGCGTTGGAGAGCCTTGTTAACTTCACCACCGTCAGGATGAACAATTGATTTGTTCTTGTGATCCATGACGTAGTGGATCTCTGTGTGTGCAATGCCTTCGATGGTGACAGTCACAGCTACATATGTATGACCCTTGGTGTCACGCATGAAAGGTAGCGGGTTGTCTTGATTGTCACGAAAGATGTGCTTTTCGAACGTGGCAGTTGGATACTTGGACTTCACATAAGACCAAGCCCAAGGCCAAGACAGGTAGTCGAAGCGACCCTTCTGCTCGACCTGTTCGCCAACATCAACATTGGCAAGAGTCTGGAATACCTCAGACATTCTTGTCCTCCTTTGGAGTGTGGATTCTGATTGAGATGGTTCCTGATCTGGACCGTGTAGCAACCAACTTGGAACCGTCGAGGTGGTTGCCGGTCAGTGCCAACTCCATGCGCTTGCAGTTGCGAGGCATGTAGTGGCGAATCTCAACTTTGGATAAATCAGCAGACTCTGTTGCCTTCTTGGCTTCCAAGATCATGGAGGCATTGGCGTTCATCTCTGACTGCATCTGAGAGTCAAAGCACTCAAGCTCGGACATATCTATGTTGATCATGTCGTCATAAATGACAGGCGGGAGTGGGTTGTAGCTGGCAGGGGGGATGTCTTCTGCGTACCAACGCCAGAACTCACGAGCAGACTGGATGTATGATTCAATCCACATCTTGTCTGCGTGTATCTTGCGAACCTCAATGCGGCAGTGGACAGCAAAAAAGACAATCAACCAGCAATGATCTTCACCACAGGCAATCATGTGATGCTGACATTGCGGTGCGTACAGCTCACACAGCTCATCCATGTCCCGAAAGCCGAAGTGTGCTTTGATCTCGACAGGTACATTGCCGCCAGCAATCTTGCCGTCGAGCGTGGAGTGGATCGGTATGCCGTTGTGATCTAGGTCGTACTCATTGTCGATGCAGTCGATAAGCCTCGGCAGCTTGTAGTCCTTGAGGTTGTCATTGACGGAATCAATGATCCACGGCTCAAGATGTGTACCGGCTGACATGCGAAGCAGAGTGGCCTTGTCAAAGTGGGGAGTAACCTCACCGCGTTTCTCAAGGATCAGCTGATGCCATTCATTGTGATCGCCGTTTGCAATCCGCATAGCATCTGATGAACCGATGAAATGTTTGCGTTGCTCAAGCTGCTTTTGAGTCAGTGCCATGGTCGTCCTCCAAATACGGAATGTGATCATCTAGGCCCAATGCGTTTGCCATGAACTTGTCAGCGTTTGCTGCGTTCCATGAGGCCCATGCCACATCCTTGAACTTGGCTTTTTGAAAGCGTGGGTTCTGTGCGTGTTCACGGACTGCGGCGGTAAACGTATCCAGAGTTCCAACGGCCAGCAGCGGAGCGATTTCTGTTGCAAGCCACTGGAAATCTTTCTTCGTAAGTCTAGCCATATTCCCCTCCTAAAGAAATATTTCCACATCTAGGGTAAAAAAAACACCCACTCAGTAGAATGAGTGTTTTTCAGTAACGGTTCCGAGTATATCGACCAGGCCAACATCAAGGTTTGCGTGTTGAGTGCTGGATTTAGCCATCAGGTATGGCTCGTTGTATTCGTAGATAGCAATTCTGCTTCTGGTCTTAACCAACACCACGTCGCCCTTCTTTGGCTTGCGGTCTGGATCGACAACAACAACGTCATCCACAAAGAAACCTCTTTGGTTCATCGTGTCCCACATCACTGGAACAGCGAAAGCATTAGGCCCGGCTGATTTGGTGGTTTTTTGCAAACCTTTCCTCACCAGCTTGTTTCCTTCTATCTCAAAAAATGGGATGTCCATCAGTTCCTTCTTGTTCAGCTCAGGAAATGTGCCTGAGACTGAGGCAAGCTTGCCAATGACTGCCATAGACAGCATGTGACTGGGTTCTTGATAGACGAACTTTTGCAAAGTCGAGGGCTCGACGTTTGCGGCGATAGCCCACTCTCTCAAGGAGCGAGTGGCTGTTTCTTGCTCGATCCAAGTAAGAATCGAATCTCGGATATCATGCACCACCTTATCTCCAATCTGTTTCGGAAAGCCGTAGGGCCGGTTGGCGGGTTTTGCCAAAACCGAATCCACCGGAGATAGGGCGGCGGTCCTATCGCAGAGCCACGGTTACTTCGATTGATAAGATGTTGCATTACCTGTCCTCCTACATAAAGCAAAGCAGAAAAAATTCCGCATGACAAGATTAAGAATTGTCAATGAGGAAATATTTCCATATCCTTCACATCATGGAGGCGTGGACATGGACGAGCTTAGTTTTCGACATGGCCTAATTGAGCAGCTGCGAGACAGACGCTACTCATTAGGCATAGCACAAACAACTCTTGATGATCGTATCGGCGTAGCACCCGGCCTCGTCGCCAAATGGGAGACGGGCAACAGAAAGCCAACAGCTTTTAATCTGTACTGTTGGGCGCAAGCCCTGGGATGCAAGTTCGAATTGGAGATCATCAATGATGATTTGCGGTATTGATCCCGGCCTAACTGGTGGGATTGCTTTTATTGATGCTGATAGGTATGAGCTGTCTGCTCATCGTGCGCCGATTCTATCGGTGCAAAAGAAAAGATTCATAGATTGCTGGAAGATCATGAAGCTCATGGATGATCATGATCCTGACCACATCTATATCGAAAAACAGCAAGCCATGCCTAAGCAAGGACTCTCATCCACATTCCAAACAGGATTTGGATATGGAGTTTACATAGGCATGATTATTGCACTAGGTATTCCATACACTGAAGTTCATTCGAGGGTATGGAAACGAGACTTCAACCTGTCTTCTGACAAGGATGAGTCCAGAAAGAGAGCCTCAGAACTCATGCCTAGAGGGTCAGAGTTCTGGGGCCTGAAGTGTGAAGATGGTGTAGCTGAAGCTGCACTCATCGCATACTGGGGAGCCACTAAGGCAGCTTAGGCCGCTTTGGTGGCTTTCTCGTTATCCACAGTGTAGTCGTGTGGATCAAAGCTTTTCTGTCTGTTCTGCATGACAGTCAGAATGGCATCGATGTATGCCTTCTTGGACTGGTCTTGCAGTGGCGGCTTGCCAAGAACCTCAGTGTATAACGTGAACAGTTGAGCAACCTTGTACTTGCTCAGGAACTTGGCGTCCGGTCTGAACCATTTGTCAGTAGGCGTATCGAATCCGACTGAGCTGATGATCCTCTCGTCATTGAGAACATGCGTCGGAATAGACCTAGCAATGTGCGGCAAGAGCTTTTCAAGAAGCCAGTCAGTGTCGTTGCCAAGGAAGTAATCAAGAGGATGTCGGTCAACATCTTCGTAAGCTTCCCCAACAGTGAGATGAAGTTTGTCAGCGTCAGCATAGATTTCATTCTCCTCATACCACTCTGGTGTTAACTCATCGCTGAACTCATCTTTGCGATTGAAGGTTACATCAGAGGCACGGGTTGTTCCTGTGAATGTGTAGCTGTGATAGGCAGCTTCCACGACCATGGCGAGGAAAGCGTCTTTGTTGTTCTTGAGTAGCCACTCACGAACAGCATTGGCTTTCATCTGCTCAAACATCTGCCTCTGCGGATTGCTCATGTCGGCAAGCGTCAGTTCGACAGGCTCGCCAGATTCAGCAGCCTCAAGCTCTGCTTGTGTCATGGATTGAGGGTCATGGAAGAACTGAACGTCCATTGCACAACGATGTGAGTTGTAGACAACAACAGCAACAGTCGTCTCAACATCCATGTCGTCTTCATCATACATTCTGACAAGGTTTTTGAAGTCACGATGCTCCCATGGATATTGATCGTACAGAACCTCAACACGCAGAAAGTTACGCTGACGTAGTTCTTCTGCATGGGTTTCAACAACCTCATGCTGACGAGCTTGGAAGCCATCAATGTTTGTGATGTAACGATCATCACCAAACAAGTCAGCCTCAACACCAAGATCACGTTCGATAGCAGGTGTTAGCTTGAACAAGGCCTTCTCGACAGGAATCTTCTGGTTGGTCATGGCAGAACGAGCCGCATCAGGCGTGATACGCATGTCCTCTGTAAACTTCTCAAGAAACGCATCCTGCCTTTCATGAGAGCCAAGTGTCAGAGCCATGGCTACGCCAAGTGTGAAGTCACAGTTCTGAAAGCGTGTACGAGCCGTGTCAGAAAGCTCCGACAGGGCAATGCGCTGCTCCACCCACTTCTTGGTCTGACCGAACTGTGCGGCAATGGTGTCGAAGTCATGACTGCCAGAAGAACAAAGCTCATTGATCACATCACACTGATCAAGAGGGTGCATGTCCTCACGCATCATGTTGGCATGAAGGCCAACCATGCGATCACCGTCCTTGATGATCGAGCAAGGAATAGCCTGATCTGATGACTTGCCATAGATTTTCCGAAGACAGGCAAGGCGACGATTGCCGTCGATTACTTCATACCCCGATCCATTTTTCATGACGACAAGGTTGTGAAGCATCCCCTGAGATGTGATGGATGCCATCAGAGATTTCATCTGTGCTGTATCAGGAGCAACCTGCCGGACATTGTTGCCAGCAGGCTTGAGTTGATTGAGAGGGATATTTTTCATAAGCTTACTCCGCAGCTGCAAGGTCGTCGTTGGGTTGGGTACGCTCCGTCTCAGCGGCGGCCTCCAGTTGCACCAGCAACCCAGACTTCTCCTTGAGCTTGGGAACAGGTGTTACAGCAGGTTGAGCATCAATTAGCTCCTCGTAGGAATGTTCGATCGAACTTTCCTCACGATCTGCAAAAAGGTCCTTGTCAGGATAGCGATGCTGGATGGAGCGCATCTCAATTGCTCCGGTAGCAATCAAAGCGGCAAAAGATTCAATGATAGGGTCAGCATCAATAGTGGTGGTGCTGATGACAAAGCGGTTGCTTGACCAGCTTTCTGTATCAAGCTTGAGACATATCGCGGACATCTAGTCCTCCATGATTTTGTCGGTGATGAATTTTGAAGAGAAGGCGACACCAAGCCATAACGGTGCGCCCAGCACGCTCACGAGAAGAGTGGGGTTGATACCCACAAACACGAGAGAGAACAGGGTCAACAACGATAAGGTCAGGTGAACAGTGACGAACCAGCCAAGCCATCGTGCTTTGCGATTCACGAAGGTCAGCTGGCGTAATCGATTGAGCATGTGATCCTCCCATCATGGCTCAATAATTCCTTGGCTTATCATGTCTTGGCAGCGGCGACCGAACCAACCTTGGAGGTTCCGGTAAGCCATTCCGCTGTCATGCAGAAACTGCCAAGCAGCAGTGAACTCGTTCTCGCAGCTGGGGCTTTCAACGCCTTCTGCAATCATCACTGCAATGCCGGGCTGCTCTGGAAACTTGTTCAAGAAGTGTTCGATGTCCTGCTCTGAATCAGCCGTCAGGCATGGGCTATGACAAGTCATGCAATGCCCTCCATTCTTGTTGTCAAAGTGGACAAGGTAGGACTCGTTGTAGTGGTAGGTTCCGCAGTCCTCGCATGTGTATCCATCGGCCATCATTACCTCCTGCAAAAAAAGGGACGACCCGAAGGCCGTCCCCTTTGCTGGTTAGAATGGGATGTCGTCAGCAGCTACGTCAGTGGCAGGAACGCTAGAGGGAGAAGAAGCCTTCTTGCCACCTGTGTCTGATGCACCACCCTTTGAGCCACCAAGACGGAACGTCGAGCCAGGACCCGCAAGCTTGAGCTTGAAGCTGGTCTTCTTGACGCCGTCCTGTTCGTAGGATTCCACGATAGGCTGGCCCTGACAGAAGACTGTCGTGCCAGACTTGAGGTATGGCGTAATGACATTGGACACGAGGCCCTTGCCATTGGAACCATCCCATGCCTCAACACGATACCAGTGGGTCTTCTCGACCTTGTCACCACCCTTGGTGGTGTAGTTCTCGTTGACGGCAATAGAGAAGTTGGCAACCTTGGTGCCGTTGACGTCCTTGATCTCAGGATCAGAACCAACGTTACCAGTGACGGTCATCTGAGCGAAATTCATGTCGTTTCTCCTTTACGTTGTGACATGACGAGTCGGGATATGACTCAAACAAATATTCTTGGCTTCCTGCGAAGCAGTGGAAATTCACAAAGTTGAATGAAGGTTGGGGGTGGAGGCGTCACTGGCAGCGACCACTGACCAATGACGTCTCCGAAGGTGCCGGTATCACGGTTCCTGACCGGCTGTCACTTCACTGACGACCTATGCTGCAGACCACGGTGGAAGTGTCAGATGGATAACAACCGTTCGCTGGTACGACGATTGTAACCGTGACCAATATCCAGTTGCTCACGGAACCATCAATAAAACCTATCTTGGCTTTACATCGACCCATCTAAACCACAGACGATGTCGAACGGGTTTGCTGTAACCGATGGTGCGCTTCATAAACCAGAGCGTAACGCTTATGAGCGCACCACCGATCACTGCCGCCATCATGCCGGCGAACGATCCAAAGAACACCGCCATGAGGAAGACTGAAGAGGCGACATCAACAGCGATGTCAAAATAGAGAACTTTTCTGATGTTGAATTTCAGCAGCAGGAATATCACCGCCAACGCTGAGCAAATTCCTGCGAAGATGTAGAAAGCCATTTGCCGAGATCCCCCAGTTGCTTTGACATGACATGGAAAAGGTCAAGGTGGCCTTTCAGGACCAAGGACCACAGGCAGCAGGATATGAACACTGCGGTGGCAGTCTGGAAGCCAAGTGTGGCTAGGAGAAGAAGGTAGAAGAACAGCAGAGCTATCAAGGAGCGGGTACGACGTTTGGACATCTGAGACCTCCGAGCAAAAAGAAAAGGTGACAGAGGCTGATGCCCCTATCACCCGATGAGTTAGTTGGCTTGCAGATTGCTGACGATTGCCTTGAAGCGGTCGGGGTCCTCACGGAGCATGTCTGCTGTGAGGATGCCCTTGGCTACACGGACATGCTTGGTGCGTGTCGGGTTGGGATCATACGGCCTGTATGAGTCCATGGTGTAGCCTGTACGTTTGGCAATCTCTGGACGAACCTTGTCGCGGAAAGTTTTGAAGCAGTGTCTGAGGTAGACGTATTGATCTCTGAGGCGGTCACGACGCTCAACGAGCTGGTCGTGTTCGACAACGGTGATCTCTGGGTCGGTGACGACATGAGACCTGATCTGTTGGTTGAGCTTTTCGCCGTACTGCTTGAGTTGGTAAAGTTCGTATTCGAACCCACGGCATCGTCCGTCTGCCAACTTGGTGCAGAGTGTGATGTCGTTACCATCGTCGTGAAACATGATGGCGGCAACCTCAAGCTGGACGAACTGGCGTTCCCAAGCTGACCAGAAGCCTTCACCACGCTCGTTGAACGTGTCGAGTTGAAGGCGGCGTGAGAGGTTGTCGAGGTATTCGGTAGTGAGATCGTCGATAGTAAGTTGTTGGTCGAGAATGTGTTGTTCTCTGACGATGTGATTGTTTTCCATTGTACGCTCCGTTGTATGTGGGGTGGCCAGATACGACCACCCCTGGGTTGGCTTTGTTCAGTCGAGATAGGCGTCACGAATCTGAACAAGCTCTTTGAATCTTGGATTGTCAGTGTCGCCTGACTCAATCATCAGAACGATTTCGTCATCGACATCGCAGAAGTCGTAGTAGTCGTCCAATGATGAGGTAGGTGAGTTGTCGTAGAAGGTGACTTGGTCGGGATGAATGTTGTCTGGCTGTGTCATGGGTACGCTCCGTTTGACAAGTTGATGTGATGCCTCCACCGAACAAACACAGTGAAGATACGACACGACAAGTGCGCCAGACTCGCAGTGATCAAGAGGCAGGGAACGTGAAGTATAAAGAGTGGATACGTTAATAGTTTCGACCAGATGCGGGCGAATAGCCCGCCAATAATATGTAGCTATTCACGAGGGTCCACGGACAACCCCGATGATTAGGTGCCTCTTGATCGAACACGAGGCTGATCGTCACTATCATGGATATATCTGAAATGTGTTTGTGAGAGAGAGGCGGTCGATTCTTGCAACGGGTCGATCCCGTTGCGAATCGAAAATGGTTGGGATGCTGAGCAAGAAAGCGGCGGCGGAACGTCCGGCAGTGGAGTAGCTGGGGATGGGATACTTCCCGACCACGCTTGGGCTGCTGGTGAAGCAGGCGAGCCGAGCTTTAGCCGGCCCCTGCGAGACAGCGAGACCGTGACACTGGCGCAACGGCCGCTTAGCCGCAATACGCCAATCCCTTGGCGTGAAGCCTGTGCGTAGCTAGGCTGAAATAAGTGCGAACTTGTTCGCTCAATACAATGGGTTATGGAATGTGAATAGACAGGGTTTTTCGCACCCATACTATATCCATCCGTAGGGTGACGGGACACGGACACAATGAGAGCAAATCCAGAGAAGCAGAAGAAGATAAAGGGTGCATTGGTGCCGATGGAAGACATCACAGAGGCATCAAATGATCTTAGGGTCATGCACGAGAAAGTAACCGACGCACAAGCAGAGCTGGTGCATATGATGTTGCATGATGGTTGCAACCCGACTGAAGCGGCAAAGAGACTGGGTAGAAATAAAGCTTGGGCGTACAACTCGTTGAATAAACAGCACGTTGTTGAATACAGACAGGCATTGGGGATGAGTACTTTGGGATGGGACGCCACACAGGCCATGGCGACCATGAGAGAGTTGCTGAGAGACAAGTCGAGCTATGTCAGGTTGGAGGCAGCGAAGGATTTGTTGGATCGTGCTGGTATGAGTGTTGATGCACCGAAAGTGCCATCCACTGCGGTGCAGGTGAACTTTAATCTGTAGTGCAGGCGTAGAGACCCAAGCAAACCTCGTATGGTGAGTGAGGGTCTAAAAACAGGGGCGGTAACGACACACACCTAAACCGCACACGCAATAGCCTTGTGAAAGGCATCACCTCCGAAAAAAAATTATACCTGTAGGGGTATTTTTTGTGGAGGTTTGAAATGGGTGCATCTGAGTCCAGTGGTGGAGACAGCGGTAAGGGTGGTGGCGGTTACGCCATACCCGGCAAGTCAGCTGGTAAGAAGCAGAAGAACAAGCGCAAGGCCATGTCTTCTGTTGCCGGTCAGGTCAGGCGCACTCAGTACGAGGCTGCTGACAAGTTCAAGTCTCGTGTAGACGATCCCAATGACATGCAAGCTCAGATGATGATGGCTGCTGGTGGCAGTGAGTATCAGCGTGTTGGCAATCAGAACTTTGCTAGGAACTTGAGGCTTGCTGATGAGTTGGACATGAAATCTAGGTCCAACCAATACAACATTCCCGGCACGGCTGGTGCGGCCATCTCTGGCATGACATCGATGAACCAGAGAAACCAAGCCAAGCAGTTGAGGGCTGGTGGTAGTCCTGTGTTTGCCAATCTTGGTGGCAATCAGGTTAAGAACCGTTCTGTTCTTGTTGGTGTTGTGAGCCGTGGTGCTTTGGGTGGCGAGGTGTATTCCGGTCGTTCAGAGTTTAATCCTCTCAAGAGGGTGGACAGCGGCTTTGATTTGTCCAGTGGGTCTTATGGGACACAGAAAGAGGGCATCCGTTCTGAGCGTGATTCTTCCGTGAGGTTGAAGCCTGCTTTCCAGCCGAATAGTTCTGATGATCCTGTAAGGACGACATCATCTGATCCGACTCTTGATGCAAGCCCTGATATTAGCGTTAGCAGTAGTGGTCCGACTGGCGCTCAGAGGGCTTTGGGTCTTCTGGACAATAGTGGTGGCACAAAGAACCGTTACTTCATGGGTCGTAGATGAATCTCGACTATGTACCGCCGGGGCCGGTAGCCAAGTCCTTTATGAAGAGCAATGCGTTTGTCAGGGGTCTTAGGGGTCCTGTTGGTTCTGGCAAGTCTGTTGCCTGTTGCATGGAGATCATGCGTAGGGCAACGATGCAGTCGCCTAATGACAGTGGTATTCGTCGTAGTCGTTGGGCTGTTGTCAGGAACACGAACCCTCAGCTCAAGACGACCACTATCAAGACATGGCGTGATTGGTTTGGTGACGAGCTAGGCAGGTTTGTCTGGTCTCCGCCTTACACACACAACATCTGTTTCAGCTTGCCCGACAAGACCACAGTTGAGCTTGAAGTCATCTTCTTGGCTTTGGACAAGGGTGAGGATGTCAAAAAGCTTTTGTCGCTTGAGTTGACGGGTGTGTGGGTCAATGAGGCGAGGGAGATCCCCAAGAGCATTGTTGACGCCTGTACCATGCGTGTTGGTCGTTTCCCGTCGATGCGTGAAGGCGGGCCTAGTTGGTATGGTGTGATTATGGACACCAACTCGCCTGATGAGAGCCATTGGTGGGGTATCATGTCTGGCGAGGTTGCCATTCCTGAGTATCTGACTCAGGAAGAAAAGCTGTTGATGGTGAAGCCTGATGATTGGGTGTTTTACACACAGCCGGGGGCTATGCACCCTCAGTTGGATGATGATGGTCAGCTTGTTGGTTATGACATCAATAGCAAGGCTGAGAACCTGATCAATATCCAGCCGAGTTATTACGAGAAGATCATTCTTGGCAAGGCTCCTGCTTGGATCAAGGTTTATGTCTTGAACCAGTATCAGACCCTTCTTGATGGCAAGCCTGTTTATCCGACCTTCAAGAAGGATGTTCATGTAGCAGCTGAGGCTCTGCAGCCGACTGACAATTCAGATGTGATTGTTGGCATCGACTTTGGCAGAACGCCGAGTGCTGTGTTTATCCAGCATATGTATGGCGGCAGGTGGATGGTGTTCCATGAGCTTGTTGGTCAGGACATGGGTGCTGCACGTTTTGCTGAGTTGTTGAAACGTGACATAGCCAGGAATGGCTGGGACAAGCTGACATTCAAGTTCATTGGTGATCCTGCTGGCAATCAGATGGCTCAGACCAGTGAGACAACACCGTTCATGATCCTGCGTGCTGCTGGCATCAATGCCTATCCCTGCACGACTAATGACATTGCCTTGAGGGTTGAGTCTGTCGAGGGCGTTCTGAACAGGATGACAGAAGGCCAGCCGAGCATGGTTATCAGTCCGACATGCGTAACTTTGGTGAATGGCTTTGAGGGTGGCTACCAGTACAAGCGCACTTACTACATGGGCAACGAGAAGTTTGATGAACGGCCTAACAAGAACCGTTTCAGCCATGTGCATGATGCCTTGCAGTACGCAATGATCGGGGGTGGTGAGGGTCGTAGAGTCTTTACCGGGCTATCGACACCGTCCCGCCCCACTACTGTTGCGAAGGGTAGTAGTCCTTTGGAAAGGATGAGGTCCAGAAGGCGTACAGGATCGCGTTTGAGGGCGTTATGAGGTGGATTGTATGCTTCACAAACGTCAAACAGGTGGGTTTTTGGCGGTTTTATAGCCCTCTCAGGTCAAAATTCACGCACTGTTACCTAGTCAAGTACGATCAGCTCAACGAGACGTGGAATTTATTCGAGTTTCATACTGGTGGATTCCGTTTTTCATCCAAAAAGGGCGAAAAAGCGGACCCAATGATCCAAAAAATGCTGACAAATGCTGTTTGTATCGAATTTACACCTAAAAGACAGCGTCATTGGCTCCCTAGCTTTTCATTTCCTTGGCTTTACTGCGTTTCTTTCTGCAAACACGCCGTTGGGATCACGAAATGGACGGTTTTGACACCTGATCAGCTGCATTGTGAATTGCTGAAACAGGGTGGACAGGAGATTTTCGTTTGGAACGAGGAGATTGCCGATGGGATCGCTTAACCCATTTTCTACGCCCAAAATGCCCGGTCCAGATCCAGAAGCGCAGCGTTTGAAGGAAGAAGAACGTCAGCGTCAGGCCATGGAGAGGCAACGCCAAGAAGATCGCCGTCAGGATATGAACCGCAGAGTTGCAGGCAACCTTATTGGTTCAAGATCACTTCAAGATGACGATCTTGAGGGGTTTACCGGCTACAGGCGAAACATGGGTAATAACAAGTCACTGAGGTATTAAGATGGCTTACGACGGAAACGATGCCAGCCCGACGCCATCTGCGACAGGTCAGGACACGGAATACAAGCGGGTCATGGACCGCTACAAGAAGGCTAAGGGCAAATGGAATAGCTGGTCTGACGTATGGGAAGAGATATACGACTTCGTACTGCCTCATCGTGAGTCATTCTACCAAGAAGGCTCAGGTCAAAGGCGTACGGAGAATATCTATGACGAAACCGCTGTTGTTGGTCTTCCTAAGTTTGCTTCTCGCTTACAGCTGGGTTTCTTTCCGCCAAATGGCAGAGCATTTAAGCTGGCACCGGGACCAGAGTTTCCAAAGGAAGCAATAAACAAACAGGTACTGTCCGAGCTTGATGAGATCACAGACCTTCTCCATGAGGGTCTTCGTAACTCCAACTTCAATGCCGAGTTTCACGAGGGTCTGCAAGACCTTGGTATTGGCACGATGAACCTTCTGGTGCAGCCGGGACGTTTCAATGGGGAGCTACACTTTACAGCTGTTCCCCCAACTCATGTCGCCATGCTTGGTGGGGCAATGGATGAGATTACAGACTGGTTCAGATGGATGCCGGAATGTGATCTTACTGAGGTGAAGGCTCGTTTTCCGTTTGTGAAATACACAGACGAGATGAAACGCCAGCAGCAGTCTGATCCAAAGCGTAAGACGAAGATCATCGAAGCTACGGTGTATGACCAGAACAATAAGTTTAAGGATGAGTACACCTACTACATCATCTCTGAAACTGATAAGGCCATTCTCTTCAAGTCTACCTTAAAGACTAAAGCTGAGAATCCTTGGCTTACGACAAGATGGTCAAAGTCTGGATTTGAGGTGTGGGGCCGCGGACCTGTGCTACAGGCCATGCCAGCTATCAAGACATTGAATCTGACGGTTCAGTTGATCCTTGAGAACGCAGAGATGGCGATTGCCGGCAGCTACGTCTATGACGATGATGGCGTCTTCAATCCTGACAACATCACGATTCAGCCGGGAACCTTTATACCGAGGTCGCCGGGTTCCAGCATTGAGACACTTGGGTCACCGGGTCGTTTTGATGTAGCGCAGCTTGTCTTGGAAGATATGCGTAGGAACGTTCGTAAAGCCCTGTTCATCGATGAGCTAGACCAACGTACTGCCAAGACGCCCTTGTCCGCTACAGAGGTATCTGAGCGTCTTGCAGACGTTGCCAGAGATATGGGTGCAGTAGCTGGCAGGATGCAGAAAGAATTTCTGACGCCTTTGGTTGAGAGAATGATCTCTATCTATACGGCGCAAGGCATCTTGAGCTTGCCCAAAGTTGATGGCCGTCAGATCAGGGTTGTTCCTGTTTCGCCACTTTTGAGGGCGCAGGATCAACAGGATGTTGCTGACTTTGTCCGCTTCCAGCAAACCGTAGCTGGGACATTCGGACCAGAGTTCACACCCACTCTTTACAACCAAGAAGAGGTAATCAGGTTCTTGGCTTCCAAGTATGGGGTGCCAGAGAGCTTGATTGCTGAGCGTCAACAGGTTGAGCAGAACGTGCAGATGCTTGCACAGCTTGCTCAACAGACAGGACAGATTTGATGACCAAGCAGAAAGGAACGGTGTCAATCGATGGTCGAGGCTATACTAGGGACGTTGAAGCTGACCTTAATTCTAAGGCCTATGCTCTTTTTGGCTCAGGCGTTGGAAAGGCCTTTCTCGGATATCTCGAAGGGCTTACGACGCAGAATATCCATCCTCCAGGAACAAATATCGAAGTACTAGCCCATGCAGAGGGCAGTCGATACATCGTGGCGATTATGAAGGCTCGTTGTGAGATGGGAAGGAAGCAGTCAGATGGCTAAACCAGCAAACCCAAGCCTGTACGCAAAAGCCAAGGCTATCGTGAAGAAGCGTGTCAAGAAGTGGCCTAGCGCATATGCAAGCGGCCAGTTGGTTCAACAGTACAAGCGCATGGGCGGCAAGTACAAATGAGCCTCAAGAAATGGTTCGGTGAAAACTGGGTAGACATATCCACTACCAAGGATGGCAAGCACCCTAAGTGTGGTCGGAGCAAGGGTGATGGTCGAAGCTATCCCAAGTGCGTTCCCGCAAGCAAAGCTGCCAGCATGACCAAGTCCCAGAAGGCTAGGGCTGTTGCTCGTAAACGTCGAACCAATCCTTCAGGTGGCGGTAAGAAGCCAACATATGCGAGGACATAATGGCACCCAGAGCAAAGAAGACACCGGCATGGACTCGAAAGGAAGGACAAAACCCAGAGGGCGGCCTCAACGAAGCTGGAAGGCGTTCGTTGCGAAGGCAGGGGAAAAACATCAAGCGCCCAGTTTCGGCAAAAGAAGCAAAGAAAAGCCCAAAGAAAGCGGCAAGACGTAGATCTTTCTGCGCTCGCATGAAGGGCATGAAGAAGAAGCTGACTTCTGCCAAGACCAGAAACGATCCAAACAGTCGCATCAACAAGGCCCTACGAAAGTGGGACTGCTAGAGGAGAGATGTATGAGCGATGAACAACTTGCAACAAGCGATGAAAGCCAAGTTGAACCAACAGCAGATCAGACGGAGGTTGTTGAGCCATCCGTACAAGAGCCGGAGCAACAAGCCCAAGAGCTTATCCTCGGTAAGTTCGAAACGCAGGAGCAGCTGGCAAGTGGCTATCAGGAGCTTGAAAGAGCTTTCCATTCGCGTCGTGACAAGATTAAGGACGAAGTTCTGAATGAGCTTGCTTCTGAGCATGATTCCAATGTTCCCGAAAGCCCCGGTGATTACAGCATGGTTGCTGATATCAATGGAGAATCTGTCGAGATACCTGAGACACCGATGACAGGTTGGTTCCGTGACAAGGCTCATCAACTTGGCTTGGATCAGGACCAGTTTCAAGAGGTGGCTTTAGAGTACATGCAGATGGAAGCCATGAGTGGTCCTGCATGGGATGATGAGGCATCTCAACTTGGTGAGCATGCTGAAATGCGACTTGATCGTGTGGACTCATGGGCAAAGGCTCATTTGAGCGATGCTGCCTATGATACTTTTGCGGCTATTCCTGCAACAGCAGCCATGATCCAGACTTTCGAGGAGTTGATGGAACTGAATGGTCAACCGCAGTTCATGGCCATGGACAGTAACAGTTTCCAAGAAGAACTGACTCAGGATGATCTGCGTTCCATGCAGAATGATCCACGTTACTGGCGTGACAGAGATCCGGCCTTTATCAACAAGGTTCAGCAGGGTTTCAAGCAAGTGGCCAGAAAGAAGTACGGCACTGATTACCAGCCCTGAGTAATGTGAATTAAACCCGATTCCATCATCAGTTAGGTTGATGATGCACCGAAGGCCCGAGGGCTGACGGCGAGGCCCGAAAGGATAACCTCAATGCTGTCAGCCCGACGATAACCTAACGAGCGTTTTGTAAACCTTTGATGAGGAGTGGGTTATGGCTCTGCCAACCATTAGCACTTCCTTTATTGAGGAGTTTGAGTCCGGCGTTCATATGGCTTATCAGCGTATGGGCTCAAAACTCAGGAACACGGTTCGCACCCGTAATGGTGTGAAAAACAAAACCACGTTCCAGAAAATCGGTAAGGGTTTTGCAACAACCAAAGCTCGTCATGGTTCAATCGCACCGATGAACCTCGAGCATACGAACGTCAACGTCACCGTTGAAGATTACTTTGCCGGTGAGTGGATTGACGATCTCGACCAGCTGCGTATCAACCACGATGAGATGCTGATTGCTCAGCAGTCGGGCGCATATGCGCTTGGCCGCAAGACTGATGATCTTATCAAGGCTGCAATGGCCACCACTTCATCGACTCATAACGAGACAAGCAACGGTATTACCTTGGCTTGGTCTCTGCAGTTGATGGAGCTTTTTGGGAACAACGAGGTTCCTGATGATGGTCGTCGCTTCGTAGTTGTGGGATGGGAAAACTGGTCACAGCTTATGAACATCGATCAATTCAGCCGTGCTGAGTTTGTCGGTGAGGCTGACCTGCCTTTCCCCGGCGGCATGTCTGCTAAGCGTTGGCTTGGCTTTACATGGTTTGCCCATGGCGGTCTGGATGAAGCTGGCAGCGGCAATGCTGATCGTGTTTGCTTTGCGTATCACTCTGATGCGATTGCCCATGCGATTGGTGCCGATGTGTCATCGAACATGCAGTACCACAACGACAAAGACAGCTATTTTGTCATGAATAAGATGCAGATGAACTCTGTGCTTATTGATGCTGAAGGCGTCTTTAAACTGCAACTGAAGAAGTAGGAGGCAACCATGGCGTTTGTTCAAGCTAATCTGTCTCTGGCGGCTTATAGCGGTAATGGTTTCCATATCTGGCATTACACAACTACTGATGCCAAAGCGACCGTCGATACTGCTGGATACTTCAACAATATGTCTAATGAGATGAATGTTGGAGATATGATCTTTGCTGCCACTTCGACAGGTGGATCGGCCGAGTACGGCATCTTCTGTGTGAACTCCAATTCTGGAGGGACCGTGGACGTAGCGGACATGGTATCGCTGTCAGGTTCTGACACCGACTAATGGCTGAGCCCGCACCTAAAAAGAGGGGGCGGCCCAAGAAGGCCGCTCCTTCATCCCCTAAATCCATCCAACGTCGCAATGGTGTTGTGACGATTGGGAAGAACGCAACTCTTGGAAAGAGGGCGAGCTAATGGCGCACACTCCAAATCATGAGTTCAAAAACTGTCCGACATGCCCGACCAAAGCCAAGTGTCGTGCTGCTGGTAAGTGTCTGAACAAAAGGTCCGGTACGAAGACCATGGGTAGCAAACAAGGTGGCGGTTACTGATGCCTACGACGAGTGACGGAAGGCAGTTTCCTTATACCGCTGACGGTATTCGTGCAGCAGAAGCTCATGAGCGTTCTCTGCAACAAGAACGTCGAAGAATGGGCAAGCAGAGCGATAAGACTACTGGTAATCCGTTCTCTAACATGCGTCCTTCCGGCCAGAAGCGTAATCCTATGATGTATAGCCCACCTCGCCCCGACGAGTCCTATAAGGGATATCGTGGTGGGGGTGCTGCTTTCAAGGTTCCACCCAAGCCATATGGTGCTAGGTAATGCCTAATACGGCAACAACCGACATCGAAGTAGCTCAACGAGCCATGGTCATGGTTGGCCTTGAGCCGCTGACCTCATTTACAGACCAGACTGACGAAGCTCTTGTTGCCAACACTGTCTATGAGGATCTGGTTGAAGACTGTTTGTCTCAACACAACTGGAACTTTGCAAGCGGCCAGAAAGCTCTCTCAAGGCTCTCTGATACGCCTGTAGACTTTTGGGATGCTGCCTATGCTCTCCCGACTTCACCGCCTGTCCTGCAGGTCCTGACGGTCAGTATCGATGATGTTCCACAGAACTACGACATCTATGAGCGTTATATCTATATGAACGCTTCTGAGAACGACACCGTGGTTCTGAACTACATACACCGTGTTGAGACTCAGTATTGGCCCCCGACATTTACCTTGTGGGTGATCTATCGCTTGGCAGGGATGTTGTCTTTGTCTGTGACCAGAAAGGCCGACATCTCACAAAGCTATGTGCGTCTTGCCGAAGAGCAGTTCCGTCGTGCCAAGGCAAGGGACAGCCAGCAAGTTACGACTCAAGCCCTGCGTCTTTCTAGGTTCCATCGTGTCCGTCTTGGGAACGGCATCTTCCAGCGCATAGAAGGGACATCACCCTCATGAGCGATAAGAAGAAGTTTTTCGGCCTAGAGGTTGAAGCCAAAGATATGGAGGCCGCAAGGAGTACCGCTGGTGTTGCAGCAGCTACTATAGGCGTTGGAGCTGGACTTGTTGCTGGTAGAGAGATGGACTATCGCAGGGAAGTTAAAAGGCTTAATGCAGATATTAAGCACTATAACAACATGCGTAATCGCCTCAATCGAACATCTAATACCGTATCGATGGTTAGGAAGATGGGGGATCGGATTGAGTCTATGCAGCAAAAAGCCATAGACAGAGCGACCAAAGAAAATGTTGCGACTGTTGCGCCTAAGTTTCATGCGGATAAACCTGAGCCTTCTGCCAATCAAAATCAGCGGAACGCTGGAAACGTTAGGTCAACCAAACCAGCCCCAAAGCACCCCTACCAAATGTCTTATGCGGAGATGCGTGATCGCAAGTTGCATAATTTGATTTCAGCACAGAAGACAGCAAATGTGCTTCGCACTGGAGTCTATGAGCCAACTCAAAAGGCTATCAAAGAAGGGAATGAGGCTATAAGGGCGAGAAAGCCTGTTCCTGTTCCAAATGCTGCCAATCAAAATAAGGTTCGCACTATGGGCCGTGGTGGCGGTGGTGGAATCTACGACCCATCTGGCATGATCGGCAAAGCAGTCGAGAAGTTCTTTAAGAAGGTCTAAAATGAATGGCTTTGCTGAGACAGTTCTATACAAACTTCACTTCTGGAGAGCTTAGTCCGCTACTCTCTTCTAGGATTGATACAGAAGCCTATAAGAACGGTGTAAAGAAGCTCCGCAATGGTCGTGTAAGAGCGCAAGGTGGTGTTACTCGCCGTCCCGGCTTGAAGTATCTACAGACGCTTTCTAACCTGACATTTCAGACTGAACCCTACGTCTTTGATGAGGATGAGGCGTACATCATCCTGTTCAGCAATGGCAGGATTGATATTGTCGATCAGTCCAACCCCACATCGATAGCTACAAGCATTACCAGTGGATGCCCTTGGAGTGCGTCTCAGATAGGTGAGCTTGTTGTTGCTCAGTCTGGCGACACGATGATTATCGTCCACCCTGATCTGGCAATGAAGAAGCTTACCAGAACTTCGGCAAACACATTCTCACTGTCCGATTACGAGTTTGATGTAACTGGTGGGGTGCGTAAGGCATCGTTCTACAAGTTTGTAAACTCATCGATCACCGTAACGCCGGGTGGCACCAGTGGCACAACAACCCTGACAGCATCAGCTACAGCGTTCACATCCAACATGGTCGGTACATACATACGGCTTGTTGATGATGCGGACACGGTTCGTCACTTCAAGATCACGGGCTTTACATCTGGGACAGTAGTCAGTGGTGATCTCAGCGGATCTATCAGCAACACCAATGCCATTCTGAACTTCACAGAAGAGGTATTTTCTGCAAGGCGTGGATATGCCAGAACGGTCATATTTCACGATCAGCGTCTTGTGTTTGGTGGCTCAAGGGACTTGCCAAACCATATCTTCATGTCAAAGACAGGCGAGTTCTTTGACTTTGACATTGGCACTGGTGCTGATGATGAAGCAATCCAGCTGCAAATCGCAGAGAACCAAGTATCAGAGATCAAGGCTTTGGCTTCTCTGCGGCACCTGACGGTGTTTACCTCAGAGCAGGAACTTTACATACCAACAAGTGAGAACCGCCCCCTTACCCCTGCGACCATTACCATCAAGAAGCAAACATCGTTTGGCTCAGGTAAGGTGCAGCCGCTTGAGTTTGACGGTGCTGTTGTATTTCTGACCAAATCCAAAGGTGCAATCAGAGAGTTTGTTTTCTCTGATTTAAGCCAAGCATACAACTCTGATGCACTGACACTGCTGTCTCAGGAACTTATCAACAATCCTGTCGATATGGCATCTCAGCGTGAGTCATCCGATCAGGTTGAAGGGTATCTGTATGTGGTGAATACAGATGGCACCCTGCCTGTATTCATGTCCATTCGGAAAGAAAAGCTGCAGGGCTGGTTCCGCTATGAGACAGAAGGCAGTTTTAAGAACATCGTCAATGTAAACCGCCAGATGTTTTGCATTGTGGAGCGTACCATCAATGGTCAGACCAAGACGTTCCTAGAAGAACTGGACAATGATCAGTTCCTTGATGCGTCTTCAAATCAAGTAAGCGGATCTCCCACAAAAAACTTCACAGTGTCCCATTTGCCGAACACAACAGTTCACGTTCGTTCAGGTAATTACAGCCTTGGTTCCTACACCACCAACAGTAGTGGGGTTGTTACGTTATCAGACGCAGTAACAAGCTGTGAGATCGGGATTAACTACACGCCAGAGATTACAACGCTTCCTGCGGAGTTTCAGCTCAGTGACGGTTTGTCAGTAGGGCAGAAACGCAGGATCGTCAGGGCTGTGCTGGACCTTCATAACACGCTCAATGTGAAAACGAAGGGAACCACTATCCTGATAAGGTCTGTCACAGATGATTTCAGTGTTGCACCAGAAGCCATCACTGAAAGGAAAGAGGTTTATCTGTTGGGTTGGTCAAGAGATGGAACTGTCACGATCAAAAGTGAGGAGCCATTGCAGATGACTATCAACGGTATCTTGTTAGAGGTTGAAGTCTAATGGGCGCAACTATGGCAGTTGCCAGTGCTGGCGTGACATTGATGGCTGCTAATCAGCAGCGCAAAGCGTTTCAAATGCAGGCCGCTCAATATGAAGAGCAAAGGGAGATGTCCAAGCTTCAAACGGATGCTGATGTACTGGCTCGCCAGAACAGCCTGTTCTACCAGCTATCCAGTCTAAACGCCGCTCAAGCTGGCGGCAATGTGTCTGTTGGCAACTTTGGTGATAGCGGCTCAGCTTTCAGAACCAACGAGAAGAAGCTGGCTTCTAATGACATCAGAAACATCAAGCTTATGGGTTACACACAGCAACGTAACTTTGGCTTGTCTGCGGCTATGGCTAGGTCTTCGGCTCAGTCCTCAATGCTCAGCGGTATAGCTGGAGCTACTGGAACAATAGGTGGCGCGGTTATGAAGTCACCCGGCCCAAGACCGGGAACATTTTCGGCGTTCAGACGCCAGATAAAGAATGAGTGGACGTAATGGTCTATAAGCCGACACGACAAGCGCAGACTCGTATCCAGCCTCAGAATATACCGGGTGCAAAGGGTCTCTTTGATCAGGCTACGGCTGGTCAGAATGTGGCTAAAGCTCTCAATACAATATCGTCTGGCCTTATGCAGCAGACCTATGAAGCAGAAGAGACTGCTGATGTAGCTAACGCAATCCTTGAGGCATCCAAGATCGTCAAGCCTGACGGCTCTATTGATCCCAATCTTGCCGATGCCGCTGGCAAGGTTTGGTCTAGCAGAGGTATGCAGACCTACATGAAGTCCATTAACGGCACGATGGCCAAATGGTCAGAAGGCCAGTTGGATGGGCTTAAAAACCAGCTTCTGCTGGATGATCCGTTTGGCACAAACAAACAAGCCAAAGATGCCTATGAGACATCTGTATCTGAACTCAGGTCATCCTTGGATAACTATCCAGTTGCACAGGCAGACTTCGATCTTCGTCGCTCTGTAAAGCAGGGTGAGATCGATATTAGTCAGGCTGGTGAGGTTCAGAAACGCGGCTTGCAGAGTGAGCTTAGAAGCGCAGGAGATGCTGCTGCTACCACGATCAATCGTGCTGAACTGCTAGGTCGTTCTCTTGGAGAGGATGGCGTTGATCAGATCGTTGAGCTTTACAAGGGTCTTGAGGATTCGCTGACAACGATCGCAACTTCCCCACTACCGAGCCAGGGTAGGGGAAGCACAATTCGTACATTGGAGTCTCAGTTCCAAACCAAAGCCGCTACTGGTGTTCTCATTCATCGTGCCACTAGAGCTGCTGAAATATCAGTTTCTAGTAATTCTCGTAACAAACACGGCGTTGGGGAGTCCTTCGAACAGATAGCTTGGAATGTAGAAAACACCCCCGGCTATCTGGAATCTGTAATGGGGAATAAGCTAAATCTAGAGCTGGCTGATCGCAAGACTATTGCTGATGCAATCAGGCAGGAGCATGAACGGTTTGCTACTCGTCGTCAGTCTTACCTGACAGAGGTTGATCGTCCTATTGCTGAGGCTAAGAGCGAGTTTATTCTTAAGTTTATAACTAATGCTCCTGACGTTCCTTCGATACCTGATGCGGCGAACATACTAGATTTTGCAAAGTCTCTTAACAGCCCGAACACATATGCCATAGCTGTTGAGTTAACTGGTCTAGCGACCAGAAAGCGCAACTCTCTAATCTCCGCTCAGAACACTCTTCACACTCAAAGAAAGCGTGAACTCCTTAACGATCTTGAGCCTTCGATTACGTTGATTAAGAATGGTAGCCGTCAGCTTGGCATTGCGGGTCAGGCTGAAGAAACGGCGGCTATGCAAAAGCTCATCGATATGATGCCGCAGCTGGCACAGTTTCCTGAGATACGAAGCAAGATAGCTGCCGCTACCCAATCCATGATCACCAGAGACAAGGGCAAGTTGAGCGACTCCCTTGGTCTTTTAGAGGCGCAGATTCTTAGCAACGGCTTTGGTGACGAGCGTAATCTAAAGCTGTTTGAGCAGGGCAATGAGCTTGTAGATATGCCGGGCGTTACTGATGCCGCCAAAGCTTCATGGCTCAAGTTTACATCAAATCACATTCAGTCTCAGGCTTTGTCTAGGCTGGCAGAGGATATTGAGAATGTAAGCAACCGTAAGGATCTGCTTCACTTCAATAACTATGATGAGATGCGTGAAGCTGCCATTGCTCTTGGTGGCACTCAATTGCGTAATCTTGCAAATGCCATCAACGCTGCTGAAAGCGCAGAGTTTGGTGATAATCTTGCTGCTGCTCGTCAGTCTTTTGAGACACGCTTTAATCCATCATCCCCTTCTCTTGGTGTTACGCCGGCAGAAGGTGAGGAAGCTCTCAATCAGATCAGAGAGAAGTTTAAGAGCAAGGAAGGTGACAGCACCTTTATATCTATGCTGGCTGGTCTTGAGTCTCGTCTTACTCGCTATAAAGCTGAGCATGGAAAGCTTGTTGCTGATGCGGAGTTTCTCAAAAATGTCGAGGAAGAAACTCAGCAGAATGGCGTAGCTGGCAGTGAGTACAGACAGCAGATCGAAAAGCTCGCCCCAATACCAACTGTCGATCTTGATAGCTCCGCTTACAGAGATGCGGCCAAAGATATGGTTGCAAGATATGGGCTGGTTCACAGTGAGCTTCTTGCCTATGTGGACAATGCTGTCATGGCCAATGAAGACCAAGCCAACAGGGTTCTGTCTTTCTTCAATGAGCTTATTATCCATAGGGCTGACAGCAATCCTAATCTGTCTCGTCGTGCCGCTAGAGAGCAGATCATAACCCAGCTTAGTGATAACTCTGTTGCTGGTCGTGAGAACGCCGCAAGAAGCTCTGGTATGTTGAGACTTCTATTTAATGGCGTGGACTTTGAAAGCGCAAAAGCAGTCATGATCAAGGGCAATACATCATCGTTCAACTCGGTGATGAAGGGTGCCTTTTTTGATTACAACTCTGAGAAAGCTGAGTCTGATCCTGAGTACCTGTTTAATTACTTTGTCGATCAGACGGTCGAGTATGGAAATCAGGGCTTTTGGGAAGGTGTTGCTGAAGCCATGGGCTTCAAGGAACAGACGGTTGGTGAGCTGCGTGTTGAGCAGTGGTTTGAAAGTCAGACAAATCAGGAAAACAAGCAGTGGGTTCTTACCCAGTTTCAAGCTGATCCCAACCTTAAATATTACCTGAGCAATCAGTTCAAATATCATGTTGTTCAAGCAGCTGCGTCAGGCACTTTTAACAGGGCTGATCTTGAGGGTGCTATCTACAGCACATGGATGTCGCTCAAGGGCAGGGTCGGCGTTCAGATGGAACGAGTTGGTGATGCAAGCTTCGGCTTCATTGCTAGGAACACAGACTTAATCCCCGGAAATGAGAGAGACACAGGTGCTTTGCTGGACCTTCCGGGTCCTATTGGTGTCGTAAGGGCCGGTGTTGAAAGAACATCTGCAATGCTTGGTCTTACTGGTGATGGCGTTTATTCGCCACGACTTACGTTCCGTCCTATCGAACCTTGGCTTAATAGTTATGGTGGTGTTCCTGCCCCCTTGCATAGCGAGACAGAAAATATTCTGAGATACGATGTTGCTGCTGCAATCAACAATGTTCCTGCACAGTTTTTCCAACGCAGAGGAACAACAAGAAAAGAGGTAATGGATGCTATCAATGATGGCTTCATCTATTACCGCACTGAGTCATTGCTTGGGACATCTCCCGGCAACCCAGCATGGAGTGTTCATGTAAAGGTTGGTGGCAGTGGGTCTCGTCAAACAATCCCGTTGTTTGAAGAGTACACACCTGACTGGAACAAGATCAGCTTGTCCGGCGTGTATGACAAGGCAATCAGAGATGGTGTGTCTATTGGCTTTGGCGATGCTGAGTTTGCCAAGGTTTATTCCTACCAGAAGGTCTTTGGTGAGTTCTCTCTGCGCCAAGCTATTCGTAATGAAATGCAGAAAAGCCCTGATCTTTCCACTGGCAGGATGGTTATCAACGCCCTCAACTCTCTGGCCGGTGTTGCTGGCTACGACAAGATTGAGATGAGCGATGAGAACCTAAACCAGTACGAACAATACTTTGAGTTCTTCAAGGTTCGCTGATGGCTGACGAGCTTTATCAAGGAAACTTCTTAGGCCAATACGATGGCATGGCTCCTGTTCCAGAGGAGAAACCCACCTTTGGTGAGTTTGTAGAATCCAAATGGGAAGAGTCATTTTTTATGGCTGCATACCGCCTTTGGAACACACCTGACTTTGAAAATGAGGTTGGCTTTGAGCCTATGAAAGACCCACGTTTCTCTGAAACAGGTCGCTTGAAGCAAGTTCGTCATAAGTTTGGTGGGGCTAGATCAAAGGCGGAGCTTGAATACCAGATCGATCGTTATGACCAAGAGATCGCCAACCTTAGAATTATAGGTGATAGTTCAAAAACCTATGGAGCTGGCCTTGCAATGGATTTTGGCCTTGATCCAATTACCTATGTTCCTGTTCTTGGAGTGTGGAGTAAGGGTGCAAGAGCAATAGATCGTGCTGCTGGTGCGGCCGCTGTATCGACGGCCTTCACTGTGCCGTATGAAGCAGTGCGTCGTGCTGACTCAATGACGAGAACGAACACCGAGTCAGCAATGACAGTAGGTAGCATGTTTGTTCTGTCTGGTGCATTGGGTGCAGCCTTTGGCCGCAAGGGTACTGGCTATCTGCCTGATAGTACCCCTGTTGGCCTACTGCCAGAACCAAAGCCAAAGAGTTTGGGTGCAGCGGCTCCTGTAGATCCTGATGATCTTGCACAGCAGGAGTCTCTGCGCCCAACCCGAACAGGCATCGAAAGCTTGCCTCTTACACCTATTGTCCGTCTTTTGAACTCTGGTGATCCCTATGTGGTCGGTGTTGCCACTGATCTCACAGAGACATCTGGCATGATCCTCAACAAGATCGATGATCAGATACCCATGACCAATGACTCGGTGACGGTTAGGTTCAGAACTGAGTATCTGCCTCGTCTGTTCGATGCGATCCAGAAGGCAGACGATGCGTTCCTCCGATTCAAAGGCGTTGCTCCTAACTCTGCCGGCCTCACAAGTAATGCTATCAAGCTTGGCACTCAGCGTCTGGCAGAGCTTGGCGGCAAGAACAATGTCAGGCTGGACTTCAATCAGCGTGTAGGTCTTGCCCTAATGCGTGGTGAGGATACCTATGCAGATAGCATGACGCCTTTTGTTAATGAGGCTGCTGAATCATACAAAGGCCTTCTCGACTTCATTGGCGATCAGGGCATGTCGGTGAAGCTGTTTGAGAAAGAGATCGATAAATATATCGAACGCCTCGGAACTGGTGCTGACAATGCTGGCCGTGTTGAGAAGCTACAGCTCAAAAAGCAAGCATTGGCTATGGGCGGGGTGCAGGCAACCCGAACATCTGCTGGCTACTTCCCAAGAATCTATGACGTTGCGTATCTCCTGACCAGTGAGGGGGAGAGCGCATGGATGAGGGCGCTAACTCCTGAGATTGGACAGGATGCAGCTAGGAGTGCTTGGCAAAGGATTACCAACTCCTACGATGATACCCTTGAGGGCTTCAACGGTCTGTTAGATGACATTGCGAACAGCGGCGCACAGTCTCGCATGTTGGATGTTGATGACGAGATATTGGTGCCGTTCCTGGACTTCAATGTGGAGTCAGTCATCAGGGACTACACACGCCGTATGGGCATGGACATCGAACTGACACGCAAGTTTGGCAGTGTCGGTATGGAAGATGTGATTGATGGCATCAAGGATCAGGCGGCAAGGCGTGATATCTCGGCACTAAGAGATGTTATCCGTGGAACCTATGGCCGCCCATCTGATCCACACTCAGCGGTTAACAGAGGTGTAACTCTGCTGAAGAACTTCAGCCCACTGGTGTATATGGGTGGGGCGATGGTGTCCTCTCTCCCTGACATGGCTCGCCCCATCATGACCGAAGGTATCAATGCGGTGTATGGCGGTGGGTTGAAGGCCATGCTGTCGTCACAACGAGAAGTCATTATGCAGATGAACCGCAAGATGGTTCGTGAAGTTGGTGAAGCTCTCGACATGACGCTTTCCATGAGAGCTTTTGCCATGGCAGACATTGGCTCTGCTTTTGGCCGTCAGTCTCATATTGAAAAGACCATCAAGGATCTGCAAGCACCTTACTTCCTGCTGAACGGATTGAATGTCTGGAATACAGCAATGAAGGAGTTCACCGGACTTGTTGTGTCTCAACGGATGCTGACTGCCATGAATAGGGATTGGCAAAAGATATCCAAGGCTGACAAGGAACGTCTTCTGGCTAATGGCATTGATGGGCCTATGGCTGGCCGTATAGCTGCCATGATGAAGGTAGAGGGCTTTGCACATCAGATTGATGGGTTCTGGTTTCCAGAGCTTGCAAAGTGGACTGATACTGGTGCAGCTGATGCGTTTAAGCGTGCGCTAAATCAGCAGATTAACAGAACCATTGTAACCCCTGACGTTGGTGACAGGGCGTTATGGACACAGACCCACGTTGGATCGATGATTGCTCAGTTCAAATCTTTTGGACAGGCATCTACTCAACGTGTGTTGATATCAGGATTGCAGGAACGCAATGCTAACTTCTGGCATGGCGCAATCGCAATGACTGGTCTTGGTCTTGTTGTAAACGAGATCAAGGACATCCAGTACGGAATCACAAGAGAGAGAACTTGGGGGCAGACTCTTGCTGATGCCATAGACCGTGCTGGCCTTCTGGCCGTCTTCTCAGACGTCAATCATGCACTTGAAACCATATCCAGCAACCGTATGGGGCTGGATGCGCTAGCTGGTGGAGATCCTTATCCCACCTCCACAAGACGCATGATCTCTGAGTTTGGTGGCCCAAGTGGTGGTGTGTTGTTCGACTTTGGAAACATGGCCTCTGAGGCGTTCCAAGGTCGTGCTTTTAGCGACAGCTTTATGGGTAGTTTTCGTAGGACTACGCCATATCAGAGCCACCCGCTTTTCCCGAGTTTTTTGTACCAGTGATGTGAATTGAGGGAAAAGCCAATGAAGGGGATAAGACAATATGGCTACGATTTCGATAGCAGATAGTGATGCTCGAGTGCAGTACACCCAAGCGGTGACTGCGAACTCGACACAGCTTACTATTGATTTCCCCTTCTTTAGTCTTGATGACATCAACGTCATTGTGACGAGTGCTGCCGGTGTTGATACGACCCTGACCAGGGGAACAGGCACTGGCACCTTTGCTGTAAATGGAACGTCTGTTGATGACGGGTTTTCTGGTGGCAATATCACGCTTGGTGATAGCTACAGCAATGCGTCTACCAAGTTTACAATCTTCCGTGATATTCCGGTTACAAGAACAACAGACTTTCCTACATCGGGTCCGTTTAACGTCTCGTCTTTGAACACTGAGCTTGATCGTATCATTGCGATTGAGCAGGAGCTTGAGACCAAGATCGGCCGTACAATGAAGCTGGCAGAATCTGACAATGCTGCCACGCTTTCTCTGCCCAATCTTGACACACGCAAAGGCACTACGCTTGCCTTTAACAGCACAACAGGCTTGCCCGAAGCTGGACCCAAGATTGGTGATGTATCTACGATTGCAGCCATCACAACGGATATTGGCTTGCTTGCTGATATTCAAGATGGAACGACTGCAACAAATGCCATTACGACGGTATCTGGCATTTCTGCAAATGTAACCACAGTAGCTGGCATTTCATCCAATGTGACGACTGTGGCTGGCAATACATCGAACATTAATGCGGTGGCTGGTGATGCCACAGACATTGGCACCGTTGCATCCAACATTTCCTCTGTGAACACCAACGCAACAAACATCAGTGCTATCCAAGGGGCTTCCGCAAACGCCACGACTGCTACCACAAAGGCATCAGAGGCGGCGGTTAGTCAGGCAGCAGCAGCATCAAGTGCGTCCTCTGCCTCGACATCTGCCGCAACGGCGACGACAAAAGCTTCGGAGGCCTCAACTTCTGCCGGCAATGCTTCGACCTCTGAGACCAATGCGGCCAGCTCTGCAACGGCTGCGGCATCATCTGCTACGGCTGCGGCTGCAAGTCAGACTGCGGCGGCGGCTAGTGCTGCATCTGCGGCTACAGCATTTGATAATTTCGATGACACTTACTTGGGCAGCAAGACCAGCAACCCAGCACAGGACAATGACGGAAACCCCCTAGTTTCTGGCGCATTATATTTTAATAGCGTTACAAACGAGATGCGGGTTTACGACGGAGCTAACTGGATTGCCGCTTCATCTGCTGGCAATGTCAGCCTGATCCTGTACGAGTACACAGCAACGGCAGGGCAGACCACATTCTCTGGGTCTGACGACAATAGTGCTACGCTGTCTTACACGGTGGACAATCTCCAAGTTGTGATGAACGGCATCGTCCTCGACCCGTCTGACTTCACAGCCGCGAATGGCACCAGCGTTGTTCTGGCCTCTGGTGCTGCTGCCGGCGACCTGATCAACATCTATGCGTTCAAGTCATTTACCACGGCCGACATGGTTTCCAAGACCAACGGCGGCACGTTTGCTGGTGCGGTGACTGTGCCACAGTTAAACGCTGACAACCTACGCCTCGACGGCAACACCATCTCAACTACCAGCGGTGACATGACGCTTGATGCTGTTGGCGATGTTGTCATTGATGCAGATGGTGCAGATATCAGGCTCAAACATGCGGGGACAGAGTGGGGCAGATTTGTTGACAGCACTAACAACTTCCTGATTCTGAACCCTATTGCTGACAAAGACATCATCTTTAATGGTATTGACGGCTCAAGCGAAATATCGGCCTTGACGCTCGATATGTCGGATGCGGGAAAAGCTGTATTTAATGCTGGTGCAACCTTTGGCGGCTCGGTTGGCATCGGGACAGGCAGCCCATCATCCACTCTGACGGTGCGAGCGTTTGAAGATAGCGCCAACGGCGGCATACGTTTTGAAAGCGCAGACGGAAGTGAAAACGCCACCATCGACATAAACAACAGTGCTAATTTCCGGTTTCGTCAAAACGGTAATGACCGGATGCGTATCAACAACAGCGGCAGTCTCTTGGTCGGAAAAACCACTGCTGGCTCAGGCCAAATAGGGTTTGAGTATGAGGCTAACAACGGCGCAACATTGATGACTAGAAGTCAGTTGACAGTTGCAGTAATCAATCGCCTAGTAACTGATGGCACATTAGTGTCATTTCGTCACGACGGTGCGAGTGAAGGTAGCATTAGCGTCAGCGGAAGCACCGTGTCATACAACGGCGGCCACCTCTCTCGTTGGTCACAAGCTACTGACGGCAAACGCATCACCGGCCTAGTCAAAGGCACTGTGATGACAAACCTTGACCAGATGGCGGTCTGGCATCACGACGCGCAACCAGCCACCTATTACGAGGAAGGCGACGAATTGCCGGAAGGCGTATCGGTCGGTGACGAGAAGACAGCGGCTGTTGCAGCTTATGATGAAGACAACGAACAGCTTAACTGTATGGCCGTCTCGTCTGTTGAGGGTGATGCAAACGTGGCTGGCGTGTTCGTCAACTGGGACGATGATGACGAGGACTACACCGCCGACATGAACATCGCAATGACCGGCGACATGGTCATCCGCATCGCCAGCGGCACGACAGTAGCACGGGGCGACTTGCTGATGTCAGCCGGTGACGGCACTGCAAAGCCGCAGGACGATGACATTGTTCGCAGTAAGACGATTGCGAAAGTCACCAGCACCACAGTTTCACACACCTACGACGACGGCAGCTATCTTGTGCCGTGCGTACTGATGGCTTGTTAGGATGAGCAAGCCCACCGTCACATCTGTCAAAGCTGAACTCGACACGCTTTCGGCAGTTAGCCAGGAGCGGTTCATTGAGCTGCTGAGCCGCGTAAAGCGCTTAGAAACTATTATGGTCGGATCTGCCGGCACCACCATCGTCTTGCTCATTGGCGTTCTCCTGAGCGAGTGATCCACGCATTTTTGCTGTTCGTGTTTCTCGACGGCAAGCTAGTTTCAAACGACCTTTATTTCAGAAATCTTGACGAGTGCTTGTCCTTCTCTCAGCGCATTGCGCGTCAGGGGAAGACGGTGACGTCGTATTGCTTACCAAAATTTATCGATCCTAAAAAAGTGAGAGTGTACTGATGGATCCTGTCACGTTAATGGCCGGCGCCACGGCGAGCTATAACGCCGTGAAGCGCGCCATTGCCGCTGGTCAGGAACTCGAATCCATGATCGGCAGTTTGTCAAAGTGGATGAGCTGCTTGTCGGATCTCGACCAGGCAGAGCGTGAAGCCAAAAACCCGCCGATCTTTAAGAAGCTGTTCTCAGGCAAAACCGTTGAACAAGAAGCAATAGAAATCTTCGCGGCCAAACAAAAGGCACAGCAGCAGCGCGATGAGCTACGCCAGTTTATCGGCCTGACCCTGGGCAGATCCAAGTGGGACGAGCTGGTCGCTACTGAGGCGCGTATCCGAAAGCAGCGCCAGGAGACCATGTACGCGCAGCGTGAGCGCCGGCGTAAGTTCGTGGAGATCGTGGCCTGGGTCGTAATGATCGGCGCTGGCCTGGCCGTCCTGACGACATTCGTGTTGCTGCTGAAGGCTCACACAGCTCAGGCAAAAGACTGGGCCAATGACATGACCGTCTGCCGCCTGGTCAAGTGCATGAAGATCGACAAGCGGCAAGAGGCTTGCGTCTACAGGGGGGCGCACAATACCCAGGAAACGCTGTTTTTTACCTACGGCGAATGGAAGCCGCGTGAGTATCTGTGTCAGTGGAATCCTGACCAGCCACCGCCGCCGAATGTCTACGACGTACTCAAAGCCATAAAGGAGAGCCAGAATTGAACCGCATGATTTTCGGTGCTGACGATTACCTGAAGCAATGGGCGGCTTCTAGGATCGGCATCGAGGGGTTTGGGCCTAGTGCATCTATCGGCGTGCAGCGCGACGGAGAGATTATTGCGGCTTGCGTCTATCACGATCTGAGAGATGGGCAGATCGAGGCGTCTATCGCGGCATCCTCCCCGCGCTGGGCAACTCGGTCTGTTCTGTATGGGCTATTTGCTTATCCCTTCATCCAGGTGGGTGCAAACCGGCTGCTGGTGACCTGCAGTGAGGCCAATGACAAAGCAATGAAGATGAACAAGCAGCTTGGTTTTGTAGAGGAAGGCCGTCTGAGGCAAATGTTTGGCAAGCACGACGCTGTGCTTTTCGGAATGTTACGAAACGAATGTAAATGGATCGGAGTAAAAGATGGGCAAATCGGCACCTTCACCACCGCCAGCGCCTGATCCCAATGCGCTAATCTCAGCGCAAGCCGACGCTAATCGGATCACACAATTCACGCCTTACGGCAATTTGCTGTTTGGCTCGGTCGGTGATCAAGGACAGTTTGTGCAAGGCCCGGTGCCAGAGGACGGACAGGCTGCAGCCTTCACTCAAGAGACGCCGTTCCAAGCACAGATGCGTGCGGCTACAGAAGGCACAGGTCTGGGCCTTGGCAATCTGGCGTTTGAGCGAGTGACTGGGCAGACTGTTATTGGTCAAAACCCTGATGGCTCACCCATCTTTGCGGATGATCCAGACTTTCAAAATCCGTTCCGCACCTCGCCCACATTGGCCGGCATCACGGCCGCACAGGAAACAGATCCGACCGCTGGTCTGCAGGCGTTTCAGCAGAATATCAGCACCGATGCCGCGCTTCCCTCCGCGCTCGACACAAGCGGTCTGACGGCCCTTACAAGCGATCCAGAGGGTTTTCGTACCAACATAGAGCAAACGCTGTTTAACAGGCAGCTCGGCCTGCTGCAGCCAGAGTTCACGCGACAACGAAACACGCTTGAGCAAAACCTGGCAGACCGTGGCATCCCCATCACGTCTGAGGCTTACGATGACTCAATCAACCGCCTTGAAACACAGCAGAACGAGCAACTGCAGCGCTTGGCGCAGCAGGCCACACTGGCGGCTGGTCAAGAGTCAGACCGCCTTGTAAACCAAGCACGCAACATCAGGGCGCAGCAGTTTGGCGAACAGGCAGCCACTGGTGAGTTTGGTCTTGCGCGGCAGGGACAGGCGTTTAGCCAGGCCGCTGCCAATACGCAGCTTGCAAACGCAGCCAGGCAGCAGCAGATCGCTGACCAGCTCCTCAGCAATCAGATTGCAAATCAAAGCCGGCAGCGCCAGATTGCCGAAAGACAGGCACTGCGCGGTCAAGGCTTCAATGAGCTTGCGGCCTTGCTCGGAGGCCCACAGGTGCAGCAGGCCAGCTTCTTTGCACCGTCTGGCATTGATGTACTTGGCGCGTTTGGCGCACAGCAAGCCGCACAGCAAAACGCTTTCAACCAGGCTATGGCCAACCGTTCTGCAAATCTTGGCGGTCTATTCGGACTTGCCGGAAATCTCGGCGCAGCTTACTTGTTGAGGTAGAAAATGGTTCTTCGCCCCCGCGCAATGCCAACATTTCAGTTTCAGCGACTGAACCCTGCTTTTCAATCTGACCCGCGCCGCATACTTGGCCAGCAGCTCATGGGCCAGGGTGCCAGCACAGCGCCTGTCAGAACGCCTCTGCAGGGGCTTGGCAGGCTGTCTAGCGCACTCGTTGGGGCATACCTACAGCGCAATGCTTTGGACGCTCAGGCGCAGCGTGAGGACGCTTATAGAGACTCTTTAACGCAAGCGCTTGGCGGCTTGAATTTAGGAGGTGTGCCTGGCCTGCAAGCGCTGTCAAGAGTATCTCCTGAGCTTGCCTTGCAGACTGGCGTAAACCTTGAGGGTCAACTCGCGGTTGCTGCTGCCAAGAGAAAGCCAGAAAACACTGTTCGCGATATGACACCAGAAGAAGTTAGAGCTTCTGGCCGCGACCCCAGCTTGGGCGTCTACCAAATTGATACGATGGGCAAGATCATACCGCCTAGCGGCTCACAGGTTACAGGCGACATCTCGAACCGATTTGATCAAATCAATGAGGTTATACGCCTAAGCCAGAAAGGTAATCTGACGCAAGCTGAGTCTCTGCGGTTGGATCTGTTTTCTAAAGATTTAGCGAGGTCGCGCCCGGTGGTTGTGCCTGACGGTGCGGGTGGCACTGTCACCGTGATGCAGCCAGGTTTGGATGTCAGCTCGATCACTGGTGGACAGACAGTCACTGGAGATGCCGCGCTCCCAGGTGACCCGACTGGTCAAACCGGTCAGCCAGCGCCCAGCGCAATCCCTGGTGGCGTTGTGGCTGGTACAAAGCCCGATCAGCTTACCACACAGGAAGCTGAATTTGTGGCAGATGCAGCGTCAGCGTCTGCTGATCTGCAAACCGTTATAGACCTAATGTTCAATGGTGATCTGTATGCCGGCGAATACAACCAAGGACTTGCAGTCGCTTCCGGCTCCAGCGTGGGGCGTGCAGTGCAAGGTGCTAAAGCGCAACAATTATTTGATGCACTAAACAATTTGGTTGATTTGAGGTTGCGTGACCGTACTGGCGCGACAGCAAATCCTTTTGAAGTGACCCAATACCTTGAAGGGGTTACGCCAGGATTGACGACAAGACCAGATGCGGCTAGGGCAAAAATCGGTCGGTTGGTCACTGAGATAAATGCAAAAATTGGTGCGTTTGCAGCAGGCAGAAACATACCGAATTTAAAAATGTTGGAATTGCCAGAACCTCCAAACGGGACTGATGAATCCGACACCGTTGGCGACATCACGTTGTAGGTGAAGCATGGCAAAATTAGCTGAAAATCTGACCGGAGCGCCTCTAGCCATCAGACAAGTCCTTGCATCTGTCCCTGACGATCAAAAGGTGGAAGTGCTTGGTAAATACTATGACACCGTGCGACGTGGCTCTGATCTGCTTGCCAAAAACCCAGACAACGCTGCTTTGCGTAAAAAGATCGACCCTGACGCGATTTACTTCCAACAGGACGACGGCAGTCTTCAAGTGCTTGACCCGCCCGGCTTCATTCAATCTTTCATACCGCCCCGCGTTGACGTGGGTGATATCGTTGAGGGTGGGCGAGTGA
>VTLG01007605.1_pt1 | contig 40635 bp, 66 predicted proteins | sample 4694571 | NCBI WGS metagenome assembly VTLG01 (sample SAMN12604809, study PRJNA352737) | marine metagenome | biome: ENVO:00000447; feature: ENVO:00000209|ENVO:00000569|ENVO:01000036; material: ENVO:00002151; isolation source: viral sequences binned using virsorter ...
TCATCAACAGCTTCTTTACCAAACTTTCTAACAAATTTACCAATGATTGGCCCGAACGTCACTAGAGTACCGGCTAAGTCAAGAGCACCGATAGCAGCACCGCCGGCCAACTCTTCAGCTGACGTGTTCCTATCTGGTAATCCTTCTTTTCTTAGCTCATCTTTTATTTCTTCTCTGACCTCACCTGCACCAAATACAGCACTACCAATAAAACCAGCTAGAGCACCGCCAGCCGTACCAGCTACCAGTCCAGGCACTCCTAAAAATCGTCCTATCTTTGCTCCTGTTTTTGCACCTAATAAACTGGTGGCTAAAATACCACCAGATAGTGGTAATGTTTCTCCTATAATATTACGAGCATAAGCAAAGTTCTCACCAAAACCTTCAGCATCTTTAAATGATTCAACAGCTCCGGGTTGTAAAGCTAGTTGTCTACGTTGACGATCAGCTTGAAAATCTAAATATTCTGAAGCATCATCAAAGCCAGCATACTCAGCTATAGAAGACAAACCAGATAGACCTAATTGTTGTAGAATATCACCACCACGTGATATACCAGAAAAAAATCCTGTAGAGGGTTCTTCTGGTTCTTCAAATACCTCTGGATATTTATCAAGTAAATCTTCTTCTATTTCTTTGTCAGTTGTGTCGGCACCATAATCTAATTCTGTACCGTCAAATAATTTTACTTTACGTTTAGCTTCAGTATCAGATTTTGAAAAGTTGTATAATCCGGGAGTAGGAACAGTTTCAGGATGATTTTTATAAATGTATGCAGATATTTCTTGGTCAGACGTGCCGGGAGCAAACTTTAATTTAGTGTCGTCTAAAAGGGTTACTTCTCTTTCTTTAGGCTCTGGAGGTACTAAACCAAAATCCGCCGGATTTACTTCTACCATTTTTACGAACCTTTTGTAAGTGCAAGACCACCTTCAGATGTAGGGCCACCTCCACCGCCTGAAGCAATAGCTTGAACTTGTTTATAAAGTTCTTGGTAAAGAGGATCATCTTCCTTTAAATTTGTAGTAGCAGCTTTAAACATTTCGATTAAAGCATCATTTCTGTCAGACTCAAGTTTTTGTTTAGCTTCTGCACCGGCCGCCCTAGACAATGCAGCTTTATAGTTCTTATCAATTTCGATACTTGCTTCATTTAGTTTAAGTTGTTTCATTGCTCTATCATCAGTTGCTATTAACTCCTGTCGTTTTAAATCCACATATTGACCCTGAAGTCTAAAATAATTCTCATCATATGTCCCTTTTCGTGCTATGTCAGCCATCTGTATTTGTCTATTTTTAGCAGCTTCACCAGCTTCGAATGCAAATTTTTCTTTTTGAGCTGCCGTTCTTTGGTTAAGCTCCATATTTAATCTAGCTGTTTGAGCATCTGATTCTCTTTGAGATATTCTTTCTCTTGAAGCAATATCAGCTTCTCTTCCCGCAACTTCAGCTTCTAATCCCATAAGTTTAAATTCTTGGTCTTCGGCTCTTTCAGCAGCTCTCTCAGCTTTATCTTCTCTTCTTTCTTTACGTTTTTGAATTTCAGGCATAAACTGACCAACCCTAGATCCTATTTGAGACAGTATATCACCAGACACAGATTCATCTTTTGTCATTAAAGCTAAACCAATTTGTGCAATTATGTCTTTTGGCATCCCTTCGCCTTCAACTTTCTTCAAATCAACATTAGAATCATATTTTTCTCTAATGTTTTTTATTTCATCTCTTAATGGACTAACAGCACTAGCTGCATATTCTTCTGGTGTTTGTCTTTGTGGAACACCACCCGTCGGAGCTTCACCAGGTTTAGTTGTTTCAACATCTTCTGTTTTTGGAATCGCAGGTGCTTGAGGATTTTTAAAAAATTCATCAATATTAAACGAGGCCATTTCTCCAGAGTCTTTAAACTTAATCCTTGGTTCCACAGGTGGAGGAGCTGGTGGTCCATATTCTTCATTGTAACCAGTTTGTTTATCAATTACCCTATCTAAGGTATCTTCTCCAGTAAAACCTCCTGCATCTTGTGGTATGTCATACTGTGCTATTTCTTGTTGAGTTATAATATCTTCAACCGGCGGTCTTATTTCGGCATCTATCTCTCTTGTCCCTTCAAACTCTTTGTATGGTGTAGTTTTTTCTTCGCCGGGCTGATAATATTTTAGTGATTCTTTAAAAATCGATACATCTCGTGGGGTTATTTTACCCTCCTCAACTAATTCTGTGAGTTGAGAATCTGATGGCATTTGACCTTTAGTTGCAGGAATACCCTTAATTAATCTTTGTTGTGGCCCAAATTTTTGTTCGTACCCCGTAAGTGGTGCAGCAGTGTATTCAAATAATGCATAAGCTTCGGGACTCGAAAAATTATCTCTGTGAAATAAACTACTACCATATTTACGAGATCCAGCTAATATATCCCCACCATCAAACTTGTTAACAATACCACCTTCTTTAAATAATCCAAACTGTGATCCAAGTCCATACACACCAAGACCAGCACCAAGTAGCTGTTGTCCTAGACCCGGCTGTTGCACTTGGTTTTGTTGAGTTGTATATGTGGACACCGGTAAATTAAACCCACGAAGTACAGATGACATTTCTTGGACTTGTTGTGATGGTCTTGTTGTTTCTCTAGCAAAATCTTCGTAAGCAACATCAAGTGCTTTTTGTTGTTGTGCTTGACGTGTACCACCAACAGTTTCAAGAGCACCAAGGCCGGCCAGTCCCAACTGTTGTTGTTGGCCACCGAGTGTAGAAAATTGTTGGCCTGCGGCTAATGATGCTGCTCTGTCAGCCGCCAGTTGTTCTAAAGCTTTATCATAAGCTTGTTGTGAACCTACGGCTTGAATGTCGGCTAATCTTTGTCCAGTCTGTCTAGCTAATTCTGATTCTTGTAAAGCTTGTCGTGATCCTCCATATGCACCAGAACCAACAGCAGCAGCTCCAATTTGTTGTTGCAATAAATTAGCATCTCTTAAAGCTTCTCTTTTTTGTATATCAATAACTGATTGTTGATATGGATTCATACGGGCAGATATGGCTGTAGGGTCTGTAGATTGTTGTGCTGCTTGTTGAGTTAAAAGATCAGCTGTACCAATATATGGTTTATAACCACCAACAAGCCCTTCAACTCCTGAATAAGCAGCTTGTTGTTCTGGAGTAAATTCAGCTAATCGTTGACCTTCATATCTTTGAAACGGTTCTGTAGTAACACCTTCAGCTCTATCAAATAATCTTTCTAGATACGGTTGAAAATATTCTGGAATATTACTCGTTTGTTGAGTCATTGTGGTTGGAGGAGGGGGAGGAGGCTGACCACCGCCACCACCACCAAAGCATACTTTCATACACTCATCAGGAGATGCTTCTTGAAACGGGTTGTCCTCTAGTCCTACTCCGTGTTGTTTTTCAGAAATTTGTAATCGTTTTAATAAGTCAGCCATTTAGTTCTCTGTATAAATTGTTGTTTATCGAATCCAAGTTTATCGGATATTTTATTCCATTGCATTCGACCGGTTAGTTCAATACCATCCAACTTTAATTGTCTAGCCATCTCTTCTAGCTTCTTAAATATTTGTTTACCAATACGAAAATTTAAATTTCGTCCAAAGATAAACAATATTTCCAACAATCTTTTTGTTGTTGGATATGTATTAATTCTTATTACATAACCTGCAAGTATTTTATCATTGTATGTAATTCTTAACAAACCTAGCAACCCTCTTTCAATATGGTCTTTAACTATTTCCGTTGTATATTTCCCATCATAAGGTATTCTATCTAACTCAACTGGAAATAATTCAAATAATTCATCAATATCACTAAACGTCCTTACTTCTTCTACTTTAAGCACTCATTAATTGATTTAAGCCTAAAGTTAATTCTTCTGGCTGTTGTGTGTTACCTGTCTTTAATTTTCGTACATTTTTCATAAGAGCATATAAATTTTTTGATCCTTGATCATAACTACCTTTACCTAATTGTGCAACAATATCTCGTGGAACAACAAATTCTTGAGGACTAACAGCAGCAGCTTGTTTACCTTCAATACTGGTTTGAATGAGGTCATCCATACCACCTCCTGGTCCTTCTATTTGACCCGCCATAATCCCACCCGCCTGATAACGTTGCGGGTTCATACCCAAAAATGATTGTAATCTTTGTGAACCAGCTTCAGAAGAACCATCTCCTATGTGTCCAACGACATCAGCCGGTATAACAAACGCATTCTCTTGTAATGTTTGGTTGGAGTTTACTTCTCCACCGTAAGCCATTTTTTTTGTATCTTTATATTGTGCATACATTTGTTTTCCTACGTTCTCTCCCATACCTAATTCACGAACAACATTACCAATTAAATTATTTGGCATTATGCTTAAAAAACTATCGACAAACTGCTGTTCAGTCATATTAGGCATCGTGTTATAAACACCTAAACCTGCTGATGAACCCGCAGCCCCAGCTGGTAGTTGTTCTGCCATGCCGGGAACATCTCCGCCTTTAGCTAAACCAAGAAAACCTCTAATTTGATTAAGATCAATATTTAAATCTTTACGAGGTAAATTTTGAGCAAGCTGATCAAAGTTAATACCCTTTGTCTGTTGTGGCATCATAGCAGTTGTTATTTGTGGCATCATAGCTTTTTCGGCTGCCTTCATGGTTTGTAGTGGACTACCTTTTGGCAAACCAGTTTTCGGCTTACCTTCTTTTAACATTTTAGAAATTCCTGGAGGTACTGTATCTATTTTACCAGTAGCTAAAAAATTAGCTGATGGAGATGGGTCAGCTATACCACCCGGAGGACTCATGATGTTTACGTTTTGAGTTGTAGGCCTAGAGTCAGCTGGCTTCATGCGAGGATCAACTGGTGAGAATCCACCCATCTGAAACTTCTTAATCTGTCCACCCCCTTTAGCTCCAATGTAGCCATAAGCATCAGGAGATACTCTACCGTAAGCTAAATCTTCTGGGTCAGGATATGTGTACTCACCTCTGTCTAATGGGCCTTTATAATTATATTTACTAAAATCTCTTTCTGCTGATGGTTGCATTGTAAGTGGTGCCGGTGCTTCTGGAGGAGTTGCCGCCATTTGTAAACCAAGACCACCCGCAGCTATGTATGCTGGGTTAGCAGTTTTATCTGTTATTAATCCTGTTGGGTCTATAGGCACTGGATCAAAGCTTATTCCAATGTCTTTTGCAAAACCCCCAAGAAGACTAGTTGGTGGGGGAGTCGGAGGTGCCGAAGCTAATGTTCTTGCAGCTAAATAAGGATCGCCCTTTAATCCTGCAAGTTTATCAACGTTGGATAAGGTAAGGCCCGAACCTCCAGCCGGTAAGCCTGACGATGTAAATGCTGGTGCAAAAGCCCCACCACTTGGTTGTAAAATAGCCGGAACTCCTTGACCAGCAAAATTGAAACCACCTCCACCAACTGCTTGGGCAGTTGAATCAGCAATAATTTGTTGTCCAGTTGTACTCATACCACTACCTGGAAGACCAAAAAGACCTTGTCCTCCGGTTGGTTTTGCCGTTAAGCCACTTGTTAAACTTCCAATACCATAAGAGAATGCAGCTGATCCTAGACCGGCTAGTGGACTACCTGTTTCAATTCCTGTCTTAATACCCATGTATGCAGCTGCGGGTAACGGATTACCACCGGCTGCAATCGTAATACCAATAGGAGCAACAAAATCAGTAAAAAAACTTTTTACACCACCGAAAATTTTACCAAACATTAGTGAAAGTCCCTCCAACCTGTACCATCATAGCCTTGAAACTTATTGGTATCTGTATTAAATCTTATTTGCCCAGTTACAGGAGTAGTCTCAGTTGTGTCTGGATCTGTATTATTACTATTTAATCTAATTCTACCACGAATACTAATGGACCCAAACTGATCTTGTTTAACACTGTTACGAATTTGTACTTGATCAGCTGATAACTTATCATTTAACGAATCAGCCCATTGTTCCATTTGAGTAAGAGCATCTTGTGCACCACCATTAATTGAACCAGCTTTTGCAAAAGATACAGTTTTTGTTGGTGCTTCACCATACATTGGTTTAGGACCAGTTTGAAAAGTCTCACTGGAATCACCAATGTTTGGTCTTATCTTTGGAAATCTAGGATAGTCTGCCATTCTTACCTCTTACCATCTTGCATTACGTCCATTCTAAATGACCCTAATCTCCAATTCGTTTCTGCCGTTGAAGTAGAAATACGAATAATAGCCTGACGACTACGAGCACGTGTACGAATATACTGAGTATTACTCGTAACATTAAAAGGACCTTTCTCAGTGACAGAACCATTTGGAAAGTTTTTAGTCTTTAACTTTAAAGTAACTCTACCACCACTATTTATTGTAAAGTCTGGAACGATTCTATCCAAGTACATTATGTTATCTCCTGGTCCATAAGCTGGAGGTGTCGTGTCAAATTCAGACGACTCAATAAAGGATTCTTGTTTTTGACCATCGGCAGTATAAATTCCCTCTGGTTCATTATCATATAAATAATTTGTTGTACTGGTTATTTGACCAGTTGTTAATATTGTATCAAAGATAGCTTTATCTTGCCATGTTGTAAAATGTGTTGTACCAAATGTCCAATAGTTTTCCACTGGATTATAGCTTACATATTTATCACACTCTGATGAACTACCAGATGGATAGATCCATGTTACTTCTCTAAACTCTTGGTTAGTACCAGCATAAACTTTATTGCTTTCAGAAAAGTTAAAGTTGTCATAGACATATCTACGAACAGAACACGGTAAAGCTTTAACAGCACCGTCATATACAAAGAAATCTTTTGTACCCATCCAGAATACTCGACCATCCATTTCAACTGCTGCATGTTGACCAGCAATCCCACAGTTAGAACCGAGTTGCCTAAACTGAAATATAAAAGGTGGACCAACAAACTCCATTGCATGAACTGCGTTGTCTGTCCAGATCATAGACTGGTTACGAGTGTTCAGTCCCGTAATTAATTTACTACCATCACCTAATTGGTTCTCCCCAGATGTACTACTAACATTTACACTCCAGTTGTTATAGTCATTCTGGTCTGACCATCTAACTAACATAGGATCGAATGTCCCATTAACTCCGTTAGTTCCTAAACTAATAACGTGACGATCTTGTTGCGATACAAACATATGGTTTGTAATACTTGGAGAGCTTGTAACTAATGTAGCTCGTTTGCTTGTTCCTGCTGATTCGTCCCATACATAAATACGACCACCGACTGGGTTGATTAATAAGTCTTCACCGAAATCATCTAATGACCATTGTCGTAAAGGTTCGGTTGCCTCGGAACTGGTAATACTAGCTGGACTATTCCAAGTCCTAGCTCCTGATATAGATGTCCCCGCATTATATACACCAATACCATATCCTAATTCTGTTATGTTCTGACTACCACCTGTATGAATGTAAAATTGAAACTTTGAACGAGTGGTAATAGTTGTTGTTGCCGAGGATGCAACGGTTGTATTAAATGTAAATGAATTAGGAGTTGCTGATACAATTTGAAATTTACTATTTAAAAATCGATGATTACCACCTACAGTTGCTGATGATACTAATATAAAATAATCATCAGCATTAGCACCATGACTGGTAGCTGATATAAGAATTCGAGTAGTTGATACTTTAGTTGAATATGTAACCGATGATGTAATGGATGATCGGAAAGGTGTGATGTCGGAATTAACACCTCCAGCATAAACATACATATGGCTTTGTGTACCAAACGAATGGTACTTTAATCCTTCGTTACTAGCAAATGAATGAGCTGACCGAGCTGTTCCTATAAAGGAAGTTGGAACTTTCTTTTCATAACCTCTAATGTTTTCTGGTTTACCAGCACGGAATCGTACCTTATCACCGTTATACCATCCACCTTTGGATGCATATAATGTTGACTCTCTATCTATCCCCGGTCTGAAATTTACATCAAATAGAATCGTATCGGTGGACATTTACCTTACCCACCTTTCTTTAAGCCTCATCTGGATTTTTTGGCCAGTGCCATAGATGACCACTAGATACGGATGTTATTGTACCATCACTGGCTGATGCATAAGTCACATATAATCCTGGAACATCTGTAATTGTAGTTACGGCATTGATGGCTGTCTTCATAGCTTTAGCCTGTGTTCTTACACTAGCTCTCCATGTTTTCCAATCATCGGCTATAGTTACACCAGCTTCAAGCTGACGTGTAGTCATCCAATCTGATGGAGTTAAGATATTATTAGCATGATGATTAACTTCTTTAACTAAACGTGTTTTTAAATCTGCTACATTATGTGCTTGTTTAGCATAATGAATAGCTACATAATCGGTGTTAATTGTATAAGTTACACCACCAGTTGCTTTGTGAGTCTGACTATCTATTGTACTTGTAATCTGTGTTGGATAAATCCCAATATTTTTAAGATCGGCTTTTGACCAAAGATTAAAAATATTACTTGGGTATTGGATACCATTTATGGTTACAGCTTTTGCACCATTTAGTATCTCAATTACTTGATTGTTTTTTACTATTGCCCAAGACATAATACTCCTTTTTGTATGTTTCTATTATTAATTATTTGTTTCATATATACAACCCTATCGTGCAGTAACTGGATTTGTTCCATCACCATTGAAAGGATGTTCAGCAAATGCCATATAAATGTATGTCCCACCACTTGCATTACAATTTGTTTCGGATGAAAGTGCCCTTACTTTATAACCATTTGATAACAGGTCTATCGGTCTATCTCCTCTATTTTCATCAGCTAGGGTATAATCTGCCCAAAGAATTTGCTTAGCTGGATTAAACGGATTTCTAGTTGAATCATTTATACCCCAAGAATTTGCTACATCTGTCCTTTTAATCATTAACCAAGCTGGTTTAAATCCTGTATAAACAAATGGACCATCTGCATTTCCATTACCTACATAGCTTCCAAATTTGCTAAAACCCTCAATTCCTCTAAATGAATAAAAAATATAAGGCTCACCAGCAGTAAATAAACTACCTACCAATCCTGTCCATAATGTAGATGTTGGTTTAGCCAAACCCCATATATTTGAAGAGGTAAATGCACTATTAGAATTTGTAAGAAAAAGTCCACTGCTATAAGGTGTGGTAGATATTTTATGATGGTATGTTGTTCCAGAATTTGTTGAATTATAAGCACATAAAATTCCCATTTCAGGAACACCACCTAATCCGTGTGCCCAAGTTACATTACCACTTCCTGATACAGTAAATTTACCGACACTAAAACCAGCTGTAGCATTTGCTTGTAGCTCTGTGCTTAAAGTTCCCGACGAATCAGTAGTTGTAGTTCCACCATTAAGATGAAAATTATAAGCCACATAAGATTCTCCACTTGTGTTTATGGCATCATTATCTTCTGTTGAAAAACCACCAGCAAGAAATTTCTGCACTCCATCTACAATAGCTGTGTTATATTGCGTTGCTGTTGATGAGGAACCATACTCTTGATTACCCCTTAATGAATCTTGCCAAATCCAACTATCTGCTGCATCTCTATTTTTAATTATAACTAAATCACTTACACCTTTATCTGTGGCTGGTAGATTGTCTTGTTGTAATGCAGAAAATCCTGTCGGTGGAGTATGTGCAAAACTTCTTTGTCCAAAATTATACTCTGCAACACTATTTGCATCTAATCTTCTTGCCATTGGATAAAATTTATTTACACCATTAGCATAATGACACCCACCAATTTCCCCTGTACCATTTGCTGGATTAGCACTATTAAACCAAGTACCATTCTTACCACAATATCCTTTACCAGTATCTAAATCTATTGCAAACATTAAAACATCATTTGTTGAAACTGTTGTATAATTTACTTCATCTCCATAACCTCCATCTATAAACCACGAACCAGCAGAAAACGACCCAGATGCAGCAGTTGACAACATACCAGCACTATTATTAGTGCTATGTGTTCCATTACTAGATGTATTTACTGCTTGTGAACCACCAGCATTTGCATCATCTTTCCAACCATATAATCCAGCACCTACTGTTGTAATTTTTGCTTCCCAATACCATTTACCAGTTGCTACACCAAATCCAGCTTGTGCTACACATTGTGTATCTCCATTAGTTGTTCCAGTACTTACTGTTAAATTACCTTCAGATGCTGATGTACCAGAAGCAAAAGAAGCAAATGTGTTATGATTTTGGGTAGGACTATCGGTGGTCTGGTCTGTACTTACTAAATTTGAAGAAGCATAATCATTCCCATTTCCACTGGTGTCGTCTCCAAACGCAGAAGAATCAGCAAAGGTTAATCTAAATCCATTAGTTCCATAAGTAATACCAGTTAATGATTTAGGAATCCATCTACCAGTTGAGGTATCAGTTAAACCAAAGGTTGAAGGAGCAACTATACTTCCATCAACTAAATTAAATTCAGCTAAATACCCACTTAAATTATTTGAAGTTGCTCCAGTAAATCTACCAATATTATGTAATACAGTTGAATTTACTAATGTATCAAAATTTGAACTTGGTGCATTAGCCCTATACCAACTTGTTACTTGGTCGCCATCAACATAAAGTTTTATTCTATCACCAGAAGATACTTGAGTAGTATCTACTTGTAATAAAATATGATACCACTTACTGGTATCTTCAAATGTTCTGTTTGTCCAATATTCTATTTGTTCAGCACTACTTGAATATTCTCTTATATGTAATCTGTTTGCACCCTCTGTATCTCCACTTCCTGACCATTTAATATCAAAAAAAGAACTTCCACTTGCACCTACATTTAAAATTCTTTGACCATAAGTATTATTCCCTGCGGCATCTGTTAATACACATCTTTTCGCCCATACAGAAACAGTAAATGTTTTTCTGTTACCAGCACCACTTGGTGTTCTAGTTAAAGAAACATTAGATGCTGCATCAAATATACAACTATTGGCTATAGAAGCATTATCAGTAAAAGGTACGAACTTACCGACTCGTCTCCCAGCTCCATTGCCTTCGTAAATAATTGGAAAGAAATGTTCTTCGCCATTTGGTATTGTTGGTGCTGCCATATTAACTCCCTATTAAATCCTTTACATTTTCAAAATAAGTATAGCCAGTAGGTACTGTTCCATCTACATCTCCTGATTTTTGAAGATAAATAGTATTAGATGCCTTACTTGCAACTGTTATTGCTACATTATCCGAACCAGCTAAAGCACTATTCGTTTTAGTTTCATTTGTTCCAGCACTAGGGTTTCCATCTACACCACCATCATTGGCAATCCATTTCATAGCTGTTGCACTTGCATCATATATTCCTAGATAGGTTTTTCCAGCATCCATATCTTGTGCCACCCAAAACTCATCACTTGTAGTTATTGCTAAACTTGGGTCAATTTCGGCACCAGCTATTGCATCCCAAATGAAGACTTCTGAACTTGATGGACCCATTCTAATTATACTTACATCTTCATTACTACCAGCGGCATCTCCTAAATCGGAATCATCTGCATACCCAACTCCTATTTGCCAACCAGCATCAGTACTTACAGCTTGAACCTTAAAAGCACAACACCATTTTCCACTTGTTGGCAGATTTGCAGTTAAAGTAATTAGGGTTCTTGTTGATGGACCAACATAGTCCAGATTACCATTACTTGGAGTTCCTCCACTTCTTTGATTGTTTAAAGGATTAAATGTAATTTGATTATTAGTTGGAGTATCTGGTTTCTGGTCATTACTGGCAAGTCCACTTGTCGTGTAGTCATTACTTCCAGCTTCATCATCTCCTAAATCTGAGGCATCTCTACCATCAATCCAAAATCCATTAGTTCCAAATGTTAATCCTGACACATTTTTAGGGACCCAAAGATTTGAATTATTGAATTCTCCAAAGCTAGATGCATTAGCAGCAGTACCATCAAGGAATACTGTTTCTGCCAGATAACCATCAAAATAATATACAACTGAGCCACCACTAATATTATATCCAGCACCTATTCTATGAGCATTAGCTGTGTTTATTCCAATTTCTTGACCAGATGTGGGATTAGATGACGCATCAAAACTTGTTTCTCTTACACCATTTATATATAGACGACATCTGTCTTGTGCAACAGCATTATCAGAATCCCAAACAAGAGTGACATGGTACCAACTACTTGGATCACGGAACACTCTATTAGTTCTTAAAAATATTGTACCGTGTCCTTGAAATTGAATTTCCATTCCACCACTACCACTAGAATCATTATTAATTGAAAATATGCCTCTATTAGCATCACTTGTACCAGCATCACAAGAAAAGAATACATAATATAAACCACTACCAGCAGCAAATCCATTACAAAGACCAAGTTTAAACCAAGTGCTAAATGTCCAAGCTGTTCTATCTCCAGCACCAGAATATGTTTTGTGCATATAAGATGAATCGCCTGGATTGAATCTAATTGATTGGTCTATTGTATATCCAGTTGTGCCGGAGTTTGAGGCTCCCCCTAATACATTATTTTGAAATACCATTTAACCCTCTTGTATTATTTAACATCTAATGATGCCTGCATATGCACACTAGAACTCGATAATACAATATAGTCAATTCGATCGACGGCCGAAGCTGAAGTAGTTAAAGTTGGTGCAGTTCCTCCTACAAACTTATAAGCACTGTTATAAGACAATGTTCTACTTCCTGTGCCGTCTTGTCGAATAAAGAAGCTTCCTGTCTGTCCAGATTGAACATTTGTTGGAGCACCAAGATTTCTACTACCACCTAATCGAACATCAAAGTTTTGACCAGTGTTGAAATTTACTGAGATAGTTGATGCATCAGTTAATGAAACAATGTCGGCAATAGCTGACTTCGTAATTCTAAATTGTTTTCCTTTTGAATCTACGGCACTTACAGATATAGCTGTTGTCGCAAATAGTTTATTTGTATCTGTAATTGAACTTGTAATACTTGTTGTTGTCATACGAGTTGCAGCTACTGCCGTAGCCGAAACCGTACCACCTACGGTTATTGGACCAACAGACCCACCTTCAGTAGATAATGCACTTACACCAACTGGGTCTATGGCATTATGTACATTTGTACCATCACAATAAATAAACTTAGAACCACCACGAGGTGCAATAACATTGGTTGTTGTTGCTCCTGTTTTTAATTTAACTGTATATGTACCACCTGTTGTTTGGTTATCAACAGCATATAATTTTTCGACACTTGGTATTACGATTGTAGAGTTCGATCCAAGTGTTCCTTCAATTCTTAATACGGCATTACGTGCCTGATCAACAGCTCCATTACTTGTTGTTAAAGTTGTTGTTGCTCCTGTTGTACTGACGACAACTACACCACCAACGGCTTCGTCCACCATATCAATTACTTGTTGGTTAAGACGATCACCCCAGGTGTTTGCGTTTTCTCCATCAGCTTGTTTTTCTAATCTTAATCTTGTTGTGTAGTTACTAGGCATATTTAATTAGTTCCTTTTACTAGTGTATTATCACCTCCACCGGGAGATGCATTGTTTCTCATATCATCCTGTCTCGTTCTTCTGGCTTCGTTTAATAAGTCAGTAAAGGCACGTTGATACTCTTGTTCCCATACCTGTGCAGCCGTATAATTTTTCATAAACATACAAGCTTCCTTCATACTAGCATAGAACAGTGCATTAGAACAATATTGAGTAAAGAAATTCTCTTGATGCACAGATGTGGCGGCAGTCGGTTGGACAATGTACGACATCTCACAATCATACGCAGAGACAGGGGTTGGAGCCACTAACAATTTATCGAATCCAAAGTTAGCATAATACTTAGGAACTCCTGTGCTAGTTCGTTGTGGCCAATAGTCATTTAAATATTCATCTGTCTTTTGTAAAAGATTAATTCGTGTTCCATCTGTTTTAAGAATATTTAAATTTTTAATGATTAATGTACTATTAGGTTTCGTTAAGAAAGGATCACCAATAGTTAAATTTGACGTTGCATATTGTACAACACCATAAGAATCTATTTCTCTTATTAACCGAGCTTCTGCTCTTTCAATAAAGAATGGAATATCGGTTAGGAATTCTGTACTTGTGTCTTCACTTGTTGTTTTAATTCTATCAACTAATTGATTATATGTTATGCTCATGTTCTTTTCGCCTTCCAAACTTCAGAAGTACCACCAAAAATTTTCGGTGTCCATATACCTCTGACTCTAGCTCTAATTCTCATGCTAACCCCTGTGATAACTAAGTTACCATCGCCATTAACAGAAGGAGTGACCACATTAAAACTTGGTTTTGGTACAAATACTAATGCCCCACCCATGCCACTATGTTCACTACAATAGTAGTATAACTCAGTAGGTCCTGTATTAACAACAAAGATTGAAGTATAAGCACCACTATTTCCAGGGGTACCTTCTGTTACAACATTCGTTGTAAACGCAGAACCACCACTATGCGTACCATTATTAGTTAAACTAATACGTAATGGATGACCACTATTGGAACTATCTGATTGATCAAAAGTATATAATGTACGACCTTTAACGAGGTTTAAGCCATATTGTAATCTACCATCAATATAAAATTTACTACCACTTACGGTAATTTTAAATATTTTAGATGGGTAATAAACAATTTCAGCTCCAGCTTGTGGACTTGCAGTTCCTAATGCTCCTGTTAATGAAACACCAGTTGCAATTGCATAAGGACCTGTAGATGCGAATGCTTCTCTAAGGGTAAAACTTGTAGAAATACCAGTTGGTTTAATTGCAGACCCAACGGTTATAGTTGCTGACCTTAGTGAAATACCAATAGGAATTCTAGTTGGGTTAACTTGTTTAACAACAACAGCCGATACATTTCTTAAACCTAATGTTGTTGCAATGCCAGTTACACTTACTGGAGAATCAACAGCAATGCTTACTGATCGTAGGTTTGCTGTTAAACTATTACCCGCAACAGAATGAGCACCATCAACCGATATAAGTACAGACCTGACAGTCGATGCTAAAGCTCCGGCTCTGGATGCCGAGATAGACTGATTGACAGTATTCTCGTTCCAAGCTCCTGTATTGTAGGCATTTCTGCCGTATCCACTCGTAATCATAGTCATTAGTTTGACCTATTGATTACGATAGTGTGATAATAGCAGTAGCAGCAGCAGCAGCTGGGAATGAAATAGTAAACGTACCGTTAGTCGATACTTTATCAGACCCAAAGTTTAAGACAGCAACAGCTTTATTACTGTTGGATGAATTATAAATTAAAGCTCCTCTAACTGAAAATGTTGTGCTTGTGAAAGACTTATCTGTAAAATCTACAATTGCCGTACCACCAGAAGCAGATGTTCCGCCTAATGAAATTGTTGCTCCAGCCAGTGCTCCACCACCTTTTGCATAACTACCACTTGAAGCTACTTCGTTAGTAGATGTATAAGCAGCAGTACCCGCAGATAAAGATGCAGCACTTGTATATAAAGCAATCTTTAATGTATCAGTCCTAAGATTGTGTCCTTCTTGTAACACCTCAGATTTGAAAGAGTTGCAAACAGCTTGTGTAATTGCCATAATTTAGTTCCCTCGTTTTGTAAATGTTGAATCGTCGGGACTCCAACCAGCATCACCCGTTGTAGCAAGGACAACCTCTGGACGTGCATCCCGTAAGTTTTCATTGTCATCGATTCTCGGAGTTTTGTTTTGTGGATGATCGATAATATTATATCGACCGTCCGATTCCGGTGCACCGACAACTAACCCAGTTGGTTCTTTTACTCGTTGAGAGTAAAGGTACCTAAAACCAGATCGGTCGCAGATAAAATATGCATATTTACCTTTGGCCATAACCTAGATTATAACCTAAATGAAGGCTTAATCAAAAGACTTGCACGTTCTTTATCTGCATACATTGCTGACGTTAGTTCTTCTTCATACATTTGTTTCAGAATACTAGTTCGTTCGGCAGTGATTGCTGGTCTCTTCATAGCCATTTTATAAGCAAGACCTGTAGAAAGACAAGGAAGAAATCTAAAAGGAATGTCAAAGTCCTGATTAGATTTGTTTACATCCTCAACTCTATTAAAACTAAAATAAGATAAGATTGGTGTACCACTTGCCGTTGTAGTATCAGGGGTTGGCCAGAGATATAATTGAGCCGCATCTCTTAATCTATTTATTGCATATTGAGTCGGTCTTCCTTTTTGAGTTTTATTTGTAATTCTTTGGTAAGCTTCAATTGTAATTCTACTTAAAGCTAAATCAGTTTGGGTTGAACCATCAATTGTACGATGGACAATTTCAGTAATGTCAATCAGTGATGTTGGTAATGTATAACTTGATGTTCCATCCGTCATATCCAGTGTTGCCGCAGCTTGTTTCCATAACAATATGCCACGATTCATCCAGTCAATGAGTAAGAGATTAAGAGTTCGTCTGGCTTCTAGTGGCTCAAACCCTAAAGTCTGTTCGCCACCAAGCATAGACATGGCTTCATCAATTACATCAGCTACGTCTAAATTAAAAGATGTTGTACCAGAAGTTGTCATGTTTACCTATCGTCGTAGTCTTTACCAAAGGATGCATGTACAGATCCTCCTGTATAGTATTTACTTTTAACTTTAGGTTTTTTCTTTTTACGGTACTCACCCATTCCAGCTATCTTTGTATAATTTACCATTTTATAAATTTCCCGTTAAATACATTAGTTCAAGTGTTAATATTATAACTGCACCCGTAATCGCCAGAGTAATAATAATTGTATTTTTAACCCGACGTTTTTTAGCAGCTGTTTCTTGCAAAGCTTTTTTCCTACGTACTCGTTCGTTAGCAATTTCTTTTTGTAATCTTTCCCATTGTCCTGGCGAACCAAACAATAAAAATAATTCCCGCATTTCATCACGAATACGATTAGCTTCTTCTTTACGAAAGTGAGCTTCAATTGCTGTCTGCTCAGCTCCCGTTAACTTACCTAGTATACCACCCTTGTTTTCAGCAGCAAAGGATAAATCAGCTTCAGCTTTTGCTAATTTAGTAATAGGTGAAACTAATGTACTTAAATCTCTACCTGCTTTAACGGCTGACGAAATGGCAGAACTGGCAGTCTTTAATGCTGCGAATGCTGTTAATGGATCAATCATAATATCTGATTAAACTTTCTTTTTCTTCTTCTTCTTATTCTGCCTTCTCTGTTCACTTAACGCAATAGCAATGGCTTGTTTTTTATTAGTAACTGTTTTACCATTACTACTTTTAAGTTTTCCTTTTTTAAACTCACTCATAACAACTTGAGTTTTTGTATTGGCTCTGGTAATAGCCATTTTTAGACACCGATTAGGATTCTGGCTACCACGGACGTAATGCCAGATTGTATGGCTATGGTTGCACAAACAGCTCCCATAATCAACCATTTAACTTGAAAAATGGATTTTTTAACGCAACCCATATCTGTCTTTAGTTCAGACACATCTTCACGTAATTGTTGCTCCCGTTCTATATGACGAGTCAGCTCAAGTTTAAGTTCTGTTAATTCTTTTGCCGACATAGTCTTAAAATATCAAACACCAAGCTACTACAGCAGCAAGAGCAATAATGTACCAATGACGACTACAACTTTTGCAATTCATTTTATTTTTAATGCTTTCCCATATCATCGAAATATTAAACATACTTCCTCCTTATATTAATTTATTATTATTATTATTAACCAGTAAAAACTGTTCCAGCTACACTTGTTGGTACCGTAACATGCAAGTTTGTGAAGTATCTAATTCCCGCATCTTCAAGATATGTATCATTTGATCCACCTGAATTTAATTCAAATTTTAAAACTTGTGTACCAGTATCACCTGCTGAAACATAGTTGTCGTGAAAAACAACACTCTTAACTGCTGTAGAATGACTTGTAAAATTATAACCTCTTATGCGACCTGCGTTACTATCAATCGTTGTAGTTGCTGAAACGAAATGTGATGTAAGATTTGTTGCCATATTAATTTTTCCTTATTTAAATTAAAAATAAAAGGGGCCATTACTGACCCCCTTCATTATTACCTATATTCTAGGATGATCCAGCCGAACCATAATAAGATCTCCAGTCACTCCAGCCAAAGCTATATCTTTCTCTAGCTTTAAATCTCAAGTTACCAGTATCAAAATCAGGTTCCATCTTCGTAGCTAAAGGTGCTCTTACGAACATTTTAGTTCCGTTAGGTACATCCGTTTTAAAGAAATATGCATTACCATCAGTAAACCTATGGTTAACAAAGTAACCCTTAGGTAGCATACCCATTGAACGAACGGCATTAACGTCATTAACATTCGTTACACCATCTTTGTTAGTAGGTCCAGACCCACCAGCAGCCCAACCATAATGAGATGTGGTTGTTGATAATGTACTTGCCAAGATCTTTTCAGCAGTAAACTGAAGATCAGGCGGAATGTGCAATGACTCTGCACGTGTACCAGTTAAGATGTTTCTGTCATCTTTTGTTTGTTGGATAGCAATCAAGGCATTTTCAACAGTAACCTCTGATAAATCAGAAGCTGCTAGTTTATTGTCTTGAGAACCACCGGTTATTATTGGATGACTGTCTGAGAAGAGTGGTTGCCCATCTCCACCAGGATATGATGTGCTGAAACCATTGTTAAACACATTAGCACCTTTTACTTGTTTAGTAGAAGCCATAGCTCTTGCAAGACCTCTTGCACGTACTTTAGCAAAAGTATCATACAAGTTATCTTCCATAGCTTCCTCAGTTACTGCGAAAGCTAAAGCTACTGTGTCATGTGTGTAACGGCTGGTATACGATTCTGTAGCAGAATCATATTGTACAGCTGCACCTTCTGATTTAGTTGGTGCTTCACCAAAACCGGTGAAAAGCACTTCTTCTTCAAAAGCTCTATCTGAATTTTCAATTTCAAAACAAGCTTTATGTTCGTCATCTATTGATCCATACTCCATACCAAAGACTGCATTTAGTCCAGGAAGGAGCTGTTTAGCAATATTACCTCTATTTATAGCCATAATATATTTCCTCCTAAGCTAAATTAGCAATAGAGACCGTAGAACCAAGTCCATAATGATCTCTGTGTTGATTAAGTTTTACCTCGAACTTTGGATATCGATCAGATGCAGCTTCACCAGGTAGTGTCGATCTTCTTAAAAGTCTACAAGCTTTTGATTGTACAGAGCCTGAACCACCTTTCATACCGAATCCTGACATACCAGTTATAGCTGAACCTGCTCCTAATGTAACATCAAAGTTCAAACCGATTTGAGTGTCTGCGACAGTCGCATCTGCTTGAATCATAAATGTTGCATTCGGATCATCGAGTACCAATGCTGTTGGAGTATCTTCCGCAGATGAAGTATCAGCTGGGAAGTAGTTTGACCAAGTTGGTTGCTTAGTAGTCGAATCGACCCACTTAGCACCCATAAAAACTCCAGCCACTAGGTCGGTTGTAGCAGATACTTTTTGAAGCTTACCACTGACAATCTTTACCAAGTCACCTTGGAAAATATTTTCATCGGAGCCATTCGCCACGGAATATTCATTCATTCCACTGGAATTGTATGCACCACCACGCATCCTAGAAGGTTGGAATCCATTCAAAGTTTTAGATGTTGCCATCTTTCCTCCTTCAATAGTTAAGTGTTTACGTTAAATTGTAAACCAACACCCTCTACTTATCAAAGTGTGTAGGCCTACCTGTGGTAACTTTTGAACGACTATTGTTTGAAATAGGCATACGAGGATCATTCTTGCTCATAAGCTGTCGATTGATAGCATCGGTTTGGTTTTGTGTAAACTCATCTATATGTTGTTTATATTGTTCGTTATGTTCAATAGTATTTGCAGCTAATGCCACATCACCACGAATCACAAGTTTACCAAGGCTACCCATCTCCTGGTTTTGGAAACCAGCACTCATTTCAGGAACATCTTCAGGTCGGACAAAATCCCAACCTTCATATTGTTTCGTCTGAACATTTTGATCATCATATTGACCTTTCAGAGAAATACGAATCCACCTAAGAACAAGTCCTCGTGAATTATATCTATCTGTTACCTCTTTAGGTATTTTTAACCAATTTTGTTTTTCATAGACACCTCTTTGTTTTGCAGAAGTGTTTTGCGATGTACGAGTCGCAGCTTTTACGTCAGTCTTTTTTACATTTGGTATCGTAGTCATATCAATTATTACCTTTCATATCCACGTTATGCATTAACAATAGTGTAGTCATCGCCAGCCTTATCGACTTTGGCTTTTTCTTTAGCATACACATCAAGTGGAACATTCATTTTTTTAGCAAGACGAACATCTTCTTGTGATAATCGTACTTTGCCTTTAGATGATGCTGGAGAACGTGACTTTCCAGCAACCACTTGAGCAGGTTTTGACGGATCATCCTGCTCTCCGAACTTATGAGGAAATTCTTTTTTAATTCTCCTCGTAATCTCATTATAGAACTCTTTACTATCAGGATCAAAGCCTTCCTGTAAAAGTTGTTGATTAATAACCAAAGCTCCTTGAGTCATTATTTGATCTTTTTGAAACCAATCAGCATTATCATCTCTCCAAGTCATAGCTAAAGGATTAGGTTTTTGTTTTTGCTGAGGTGTTTGTTGTTGAGCTTCTGTTGATAAACTTTCGTTTTTCTTAGTTTGATCTTCTCGATACCATCTTTTAGCATCTACAAATTGTAATTTAGTTGTCGAATCAGCTATAGATTTTTGAGCTTCTAACATTTTATCTTTATCACCAGCATCATAAGCTGCTTTATAATTATCTTCAGCCATTTTTAATTGACTCTTTAGATTATTTTCTTGACTTACTAAACCAGCTGTTTCAACATCATTTAACTTTTTATCTTGAGAACTTAATTTAGTTTCTAATTCTTGTATTTTTTGTTGAGCTGTTAATAAAGCTTCTTCTTTTTCTTTTCGTTGTTTTACAAGTCTATTGATTCGTTTTCTAGCCCCGTCAGTCTCAATTCCTTCTAATTCTTTTGGTGCTTCATCATCCCCCTCAACAATATAAGATTCATCTTCTTTTGATTCTTGATCAACAGGTTTTTCAGCAGCTAGTTTATCTAAACCATTAGTATTTAAATCAATTTCAATTTCGGGTTCGGTTTTTTTTGTATTTTCCTGAGATTGGGAAATATCTAATTCTTGAAAACCGTCGTCTTGTGTTTTTGTGTTTTCTTCGTTCATTATTTATTTTCTCCGCAGTTACGAGTTACGATTACGTTAATTATCAAATTATACATTAATCCTTAGCTATATCCAAATTAGGATCTAAATCTGAAGGATCAGGCACAACCATTAAAACTTGGTCATCAAATAATAAAACCATTCTAATTCCTTTATAAAAAAATTTATCACCTTGGTATTTACCATAAACAATGTAGTCTCCTGGTTTACACCAAGCTCCTCCTTTAAATCGATCTCTATCTGCATATGCTAATTCACCAACTTTTAACACACGACCAACTGTTGTTAAATATTGAGCATCGTCTTTAAATTTAGAAGGTAATAAAATACCACCTTTTGTTTTTTCTCTAATAGCCACAGGTCTAATCAAAACATGATATCCTGGAATATTAGGTAATATTTCCGGATCAGAAGTTTCTTTATTTGTTATCCAATCATCATTTCCAGCAGAAGCTGTTGCTACTCCAGCAGCTTTAACCATTATGTATCCTCACTTTCTTCATTATCATTATATATTCTATCTTCAGCTAATTTAAGTTCTTGAAGAGCAATACCTAAACCTTCAATAATTCCAACTTGATATCTATACTCTGGATAATCAGCTGACGAACCACTTGAAACATTATCAGTCAAATTATTTCTTTTTTCTGTAAGTTGTTTTCTTAAATAATCAATTATGGGGTCCATATGGGGTGCCTTTCAAATAAGTCTTTTTCAGATTCATACATTGCATCAAGATACTCTTGTTTAATCATAGCATCTTGAACCTTAATAGGACCAGCAGAATCTCTTCCACCAATAATAAGTTTACCGTGCATTCTAATTGCTGGCTCATCAAAATACTCTTTATAACTATCTATTAACATAACTAAGTCTTCACATAAGTTTTCCATATACCCAAATTCAATATCTGGATAATGGTTAATAGTATAATGATCATAATAATCTCTAACAACATTTTTATTCTCGACTATTTTAGTCAGGAATGTTTCATAATCTTCAGCTTGGCATTCTTTTTCTAATCTTAAATTTTCTTGCCAATTCCATTGATGCCCTCTGGTGTTAGATTTTTTTCGAGATCGATGATGAAATAGACTATGTACAAAAGTCATAGGATGTCTTAAAAAAGCAAACGGTTGCTTCCCAAAGGTTGGAGGAGTATTATGAGAATCATAAACAGAATCACCAATTGGTTTAGCACCATTAGCATATTGTAATAACATCTGCTTTACCCAACGACCACCGGTCTTCGGTACATGTATAAATACACTATTTTTAAGTTCTATGGCCATTTAAAAACAAAAAGTCTCCATCAGTTATTTCAGGCATTGTTAATGCCACTTTCCTACCATGTTCTACATCCTTTATTGGTTGTAATCCTTTTCCTCGATGATTATAAAAGCAACTATATCCTCTATCAAAACAGAATTGAAAAGATGTTTCGACAGGATACTTATTAAACTTTGAATATATTTCAAGCATTAAGTGAGGTTGGTGTTTCTCAATAGTTTTCTTTGCCCCATTTAAAACATCAAGTTCAGTTCCTTCAGTATCTATTTTTATAAAACAAACATTATCTGCTGAAGGGTGTTGTTCATCAATCGTAGACATTTCAACTTCAATTGGGAAACCATCAACCAGATTTTGGAATGATGAATTAGATAGTCGTTTACTATCTACATAAAATGTTTCTTTTCCGACTTTATCCGATAACGCAATGTTATAGGGACTAAAGTTTAAATGGTCATCTTTTATTTTACATAATTGTTCAAAGACTGGAGGTACGGCTTCATAACCATAGACATGACTAGAATGAATTGCAAAGAATTTACTATATTGACCGACGGCAGCACCGATGTCTAAGACCGTTCCTTTTGGATCAAGGTGTTCTTTAGTCTGACCTAACATAAATTCTTTTACGTGAAGATCATAATAATAAGGATTGAATACTCGTCGTTGTAAAACTTCTTTTGATAAAGTATTTAATAAATTCATGGTTTCATAATTACTTGTAGGGCTATTCTTTCTCCCTCATCTACATGGGTACCTCTATGCCATCCATAGTTAGGTTCAAATAATATAAAATTAGTTTCGTCCGATGTAAAGTGTTTTAAATTTTTATATATATTTTCAGATAAAGGATCATCGTCTTTAAACTGTCTGGAAAAATAAGAATTCTTTCTAGCCCATAAAGGCAATGATGCATTAATCTTTCTTTGACTTGAATCAGATAATGTATTAGCCAATTGATTACTTTTACAAAATAACATTTCTATTTCATTAAATTTCCATCGATGACTTTCAGGAACATAAGCTAACGGACCATTTTCTCTTTTAACTTCATTTAAATAAATCATATTTTTTATGTAACTATACTTAGGGTCAATGTGTAAAGTATATAATTTATTCTTTGGTTTAGTTTTCTGGTCGGCTTGGAAGTATTCATTAAAGGTATCTTCATTATCACTGATATGTAAATTAATATCTGTAATCATATAAGAATCTTCAAGTAAATTTAATTTAGTATAAACATCTAATAATTTTTCATAAATGATATGATGCTTTGGTAAGTTAACAATTCTATCCTGTACTCTTGCATTTCTTGTCGGAGGTTTATTGCGTAGCTCGTTTATTTCTTTTTTTAAACATTCCATTAATAGGTCTGTATCAATAGTGGTACTATAAAAACCATTTTCAGTAAAACCTTTAGGTCCTTTATAATTAATGTTAGATGTTTTTAATTTTAAATTGAATCCATTAACTGCTGCAAGTAATTGTTTTTCTAAAGTCTTGCACGGTTTAAAATTAGAATAGAGTTCTTGAATATTTTTAAGAAACAATTCCCCATCAGATTGTTGAAGAGCTAATAACAAACCATCATAAACTTTAGGAAAATCATTTTTATCGTTAGGTTCGTAGGTATGGTCGTCAAAACAAACAGCAGGGTCTGGAAGAACAATGCCGTGATCTGTTATGCTATCCATAATTTTAAGTCAAATTAACTCTACCACCAACTCTCATAGCCACTTTTGCAAATCGTTCATTCTCTTGTTTTTTTGCATCTGTATGATGAAGTTCATTATAAAGTTTTTGAGTGGCTGTCGTTAAGGTTTCATAATCTGGAGCTTCTAAGATTTCTTTCATATATTTATCACTACCTGGTTTTTCAAACGTATCTGCATAAAATAAAGTTGTTTGTTCTTCAGGAGTTAACTCTCTAGCATCTTTTGCTTTTTCAATTGATTCTGGTATTTCTTCAATTCCAACTCTCTCAGCTATATTTTTATATCGTTGTTTAGCTGTTACAAGTGATGGTTTTGTATATTGAAATAATCCCGCAGCCGTGCTTTTTGGATTTTTAGCTTGTGGATTTTTGTCACTCTCCATTTCAGAAACAATCTCTGTAAATACATCTAAGTTAGCCTTAGCTTTATCTTTGTCTTGTATTTGAAGTCTGTTAAGAGCTTCGTCAATAATAAAATTACTTGTCATAACTTCTGGTACCTCTATTCCTTCTGTTGTTGTTCCCTCTCCTACAGTTTCAGGTATATCACCAAAAACTTCCTTTGTTGTCTGTTCATCAGTCATTTCAGGAGCCGGTGATTCGGTAGGAGTCGGGGTTGATATTGTTGGAGAACCCATATCTCTGAGTTTATCCGTAGGTGGTGCAACATCAGACATAGGGCCGCCTTTGCCTACTGCATCAGCTGCTAACATCATAGCTTGGGCTGCCTGTGTTCCAGGATCAACCATGTTTGCCATTTGTTGCCCTGTCTTACTACTGTCAGCCATAAATGAAGCTGTCGGAACTTGACCTCCGGGTGCTAAATTTATTGGTGGTTGTTTTGTATTTTGTTGTCCGACCAATTTAAGTAAATCCATAACAACCTTAGATGTCAATTGATCGTTATTCTTTTTCTTAGCATCTTCTATTTTAGCAGCCTCAACCATAGCATCTATGTCAACTTCTTTAGATTTAAGATCAAGTTCCCTGTCTTTAAAGTTTAATTCAGCTGCAATTTTTTGAGCATCAATTCCTTTTTGAACTTTATCTAATTCAAGATGTTGTTTTTGTAAATCAATATTTTGTTGCTCAACACTATCTAAACCTCCTTGAGCTTTTAATTTATTAGCTTCAAGAATTTGTTTAGCTGATTCAGCCATAATCATTCCCATTGTAGCTCCTTGATCAACTTGTCCTTCTTTATTCTTCATTAAACCGCCCATCTGTTCTTGGAATCTAAGAACCATATGTTCTCTAATATTAGCTAACAATATCGGAACTATTTGTTTCATTACAGGATTAGCTCCATTTAAAGGATCTTGAACATAAGCTGATTTAACTTGAATATGAGCATCATGATCTTGTCCCGGAAAAGCTTTAATTGGCTTACCTTGAGATACAAGCATAATATCAGCTACAGGATCTTGAGGCTGTGACGGAGGCTTTTGAATAATAAACCTTTCCGGATTATCAACATTAGCTGACGTTAAAACAGATTTATAAACTTCTTGCATATTAAATGTACCCGGAGTTGCTTGAGATGCCATCTGAAAAATTAACTGTGATTGAGCTAATCTATGAGCACTTGATGGAACGTTCGGATCTGATACAGGAACTACATCAACTCTACCATCAAAATCTTGTTTTTTAATTTCTACTTGACCACCTACAATATCATATGGATACTGAGGAGGAAGAAACTCGTAATTAATACGAGCTAATATTTTAAATTCGTCTCGTTGAGATTTGTGGAGTCGTTTGTGAATTGCTGAAAAAAACTTACCTGATGCTTCTAATAATGCTAATGTCGTGCCAACCGGACCATAATTTGTTGCATCCGACACAACCTGTTCAGTCGTGTCAGCAAATTTCTGACCAGCTGTGGCTAAAAATCCAAGCATTTGAAACAGAACTTGTGATGGTTCTTTATACGGAAGAGGGACTATTGACTTGTTTAGATCTATACCTGTGGATTCAACATCCCGAAATTCTCCGGGCATTATTGGAGTATTATCTCCAACAACTCGTACTCCTCTAGCTTTAAAACCTCCTGGTAAATTAGCAAATTGACCAGCATCAACCAAAGCTCTCATTGCAGCTGTAGCCGACATTGTCAGGTTACCTAAGAAATGTAACAACCCTAAACCATAAAATCCAAAACCCGGTACAAATTTATAAGCTACAAAATGTTCTCGTTTAATATGACGGGAATCCCCATCATTCCAATTACGACGAATGCTTAGAATTTTTTTACTGGATTTATCGACTGTTACAATATAAGGCCAAGCTTCTCCATTTGGGCTGTTAAAAGGTTCGGGTAAATCTAAATATAAATGTTGTTCTAATAAAACATGAGATGTATCATATGGTTCTTCTTCATAAGCTGATAATCCCATAATCTGATCAGCTTTAGCTGTAATCATGCCTCTTTCTTCTTGAGAAGGTTCGCCAAGATCACAATCTCTATACATACCTACATTCATATCTTTAGTTAATTCGTTTGCTGTTCTATAAATTAAATGAGTATAACGATCAGCTCTTCGTAAATCCGGAGTTAAATTTGATACATGAAATTGATCAATAGGTATAAATTCAGATATTGGTCTTCCTGTTGTTTCATCGTAATAAACTTTTTTAATTGAAGTGCCGATTAAAGGAAGATGAAAGAGCATTCTTTCCATTTCATCAAAATATTCTGGCATTTCCTCAGTCAGTTGATAATTCATAAAATCCTTAACTCGTTTAGCTTGAGCTTCTTTTTCTGGAGTTGGATTCCCAAGTATCTGCGTTTTTACTGGACCTTTAGCTGGAAATAATTCTTGAGCTGCTTTAGATTGAAATTTAACTGCATTCTCAATAATTAATGGATGTGTTGCTGTACAAGCCCCATCAAATGGTTCTGTTGTTTCTTCTAATTTAAGTCCTAGTAAATCAAAACCTCGTTCAAAAGTCTGTTCCCATTCTTGTCGTGATTCTTTATCAGCTGCAAAATTATCTAAAACTGTCGTTGAAATGTCGGTTAAATCTTCTTCATCCATATACTCAGCTATGTTGCCGTGAAATTCTTTTAAAGAGGCTAATACAGAACCAGCATCTTCATTTAAGTCAACTGATACCTCTCCAGTTTCAGTATCAACATCTACTGCTAATTCTTCTTCTTGATCAGGATTTACATTAACATCAACACCAGGAAGGCCTTGAGTCATTTCTTTTACATCGGTATTTACTTTTTCTATTTTTTCAAAAGGATTTTTTTCTACTGCCATTATTACTCTCTAAATGTTATCTAAGTTCCAGTATGTTGCTTTATTTTTTTTATAAACATTTTCGTCTTCACTATTATAGTTCGGATCGTATGGATGTTGCAAGTGCCAAGATTCTTTAAGATATAACACAGCCATAACCATCGAGTCAACCTGATCATCATGAGCCGCATTTGGAAATGATACAGCCTCATCAAATAATACTTGTGCCCAAACTTTATTAGGCAACCAAACTCTTCCCGACTCAACTAATGGGGAAGCAGCATAAGCTCTTGTTACTTTATCACGATCTGGTGTATATTCCAAGATCGGAAGACCGGCTCTTCTTAAATCTTGTATTAAAGATTGTCCACTGGCTTTCTTCTCAATAACAATTAAATCAGGTTGATGTTTCTCAAAATTTTCTTGAGCAGTTGATCGAAGTTCAGGATACTCTAATCGATCTCTTATACTTCCTAATAAAATTAGATGACCAACCATGTGTTCTTTACCTCCACTATCAACTTCTTTTTCCATAAATATTCCCCAAGTTTGTATTACACTATAATCAGCTGTAGTCTTAGTTGAAAAAGCCGTGTCCATCGTCTGAATTACAAAATCACATTCTGGCGGATCTTCTTCTCTCCAAATTTTAAACCAACTTTTTTTAAAGATTCCTCCTTCATCAGGAACAGGATTTTGCATGTATAAAGATTCCCAATACCGAGAACCATTATGACGACGAATTTCAATTTCATCATTTTTTAAAACATCTTTAGGTTTCCACTCTGGAAAATATGATTCTCCTACAGGTATATTTAATAATCTACTACTTTCATCATCTACCCATGCAGGAATTTTAAGAACATCCCAAGGAATTGATGGACCTATTTCTGAATCATCACTACTTTCACAAGATAATAACCAACCACAAATATCATCCTCGTGATATCGTGTATTAATAATAACAATAGCACCTCCTGGCATTAACCTTGTTCGTAAACCAGCCGGATACCATTCTTTAATATATCGTCTACCTGTTTCACTAAAAGCATCTTCTTCTGACATTACGTCATCAAGCAATGCAACATGAGCACCACGACCAGCAATCTGTGTTCTAACTCCAGCAGCTACGTAAACTCCATTTTGATTTGTCTGCCATTTTCCGGCAGCTCGAACATCCGACCTTAATTTTACTCCTCTAAACACATTTTGATATAAACTTGATCCTACCAAATCTCTAACTGATCTACCAAAATCTGAGGCTAATGTGTCAGAGTGAGAAATAGATAAAATTTCATGATTAGGGTGTCTGCCTAAATACCAAGCCGGAAATAACTTAGAGCAAATAACAGATTTAGATGAACGAGGTGGTAAAAATACCATTAATCGTTTTAACTCCCCTTCTTCTATCTTTTGTAATTTTCTTGAAATAATATCAATGTGTTTACCCATTTTAAAATCAGCTATTAATTTTGGAGCAAATGTTTTTACAAAAGCTAAAAAATTATTTTTACTTTTAATTAAAGATTGCTCAGCTAATTTTTGTAAAAGAGCTTTTTTAGATTTATCGGATAATTCACCGGAAGATTCAATTAACTGTGTCACTACCCTCTTGTAAGTTTTGGCTAAATACTTTTAAATGTCCTAAATAAACTAATATCTCTACAGCTAAATTTCTAGCTAAATCCATAGATTTATCTGGATTTAACAAGGCAGGATGTTTTAAAACGGCTTCCAGAAGTATTGTAGTTATAAACTCAATTCTATCTTCAAATCTATGAAAGTCAGGAGCACCGGGTGCATGTCTGCCGGGATCGTAAAAATCTGAGGGATTTGTATCAGGTTCACTTGCAAAAATAAAATTATGGTAAGCATGTACATCAACCCCATCATTTTTTTTCTCCGGAAGTCTTAACGTCTTTAATACCTCATTCAGTATCGTCTGTTTTAATATCTTGTTGTTCTTGGGTGTTTTCACTGACATTGCTTTTACCACCTTTTACTAATTTAAGTCCTACTACATCAGCCAGTCTTTCGATATCTTTATCAGCATCATTAGTTAATAATTCTGATGTTGTAATATTTTGCTCAACTTTAGATAAATCAACAAACATACCTAAATGTTTACCAATACCTTCTAAAGCTCTATTTGCATTTGTATGATCGTGATTCGTCATTGAACTTTGATATACTTCATGCATTTTTTCCAAGACTTTTTCTTTTGTCCAGCTAATCCTTTTTAAAGCTTGTTCCTGATAATCTTCAATACGAGCTGCAACCTTTTTATTATTTAATAACTGGCGGGCACGTCGTCGGGTTAAACCGTCAGTATCATCTTCTTTATAGCCGGCTTTCTTAAAAGCTGCTAGTTCATCTCCGGTTGCTACGTATTCCATGACAAATTTTTCTTGGAGAGGTGTTAAACCACGAGCTATAAGAGATTTAGCAAATGTTTTTACTTTTGCTGGTCTTTCTAACATATCATCCATTCTCCTTGTATATTCTTCAGGGTTAAGTCGTTTTAGTCGAATTAGCCGTCTTCGTTCAAGCTCAGCTTTCATCTCATGTAATTTTCCCCCATGATTTCGTTTATAATTACTTGAAGTTTCTTTAATTAAATTAATTAATTCTGATTCTTTAAGTTTCCCATATAAAACATGTGGTCTAAATTGTGTCACAATGTTTTCCTTTTATTAAATTAGTATACCTTAAAAATATTTAGCTAACCAACAAAATTTATTAAGGGGGACATGTTGGTTAGCTAATTCTTAACTATAAGTTACTTATTGACTTATAGCAAGGTTTATTTTATATTAGCTGTTATATATGAGACCTGAAGAATTTTTATATTTACCAATGGTATTACTAGATAATCGAGTAATGGAATACCAATTTTGTATGCAGAATATACAACATCCTAAAGGACATTACATGGAGTTTGGAGTGTATGAAGGAAAGTCCATTAATTATTTAGCTAGTTTAAATAAAAAAATTACTTTTCATGGTTTTGATAGTTTTAAAGGATTGCCTGAAAAATGGTTTATGGGGCATAAAGTTATTGAGAAAGGACATTTTGCTGTAAAAGAATTACCAGAAGTAGTACCTAATGTTGTGCTTTATGAAGGATGGTTTGAAGATACCATACCTGAATGGAAGAAAAACCATCAAGAACATATATCTTTTATTAATATTGACTGTGATCTTTATAAATCTACAAAAACAATTTTAGAATTATTAAATGATCAAATTGTCAGTGGGACGTTATTACGATTTGATGACCTTCTACCATCTCCTATATCACCTTACCCTAAATGGGAAGAAGGAGAATGGAAAGCTTTAAGTGAATGGTGTGTTAATTTTAAACGTAAAGTTATACCAATGGCACGATCTTGGAAACAAGGGTGCATTATGAAAGTTGATGAATGATTAAAACAAGTTTAGGACGTGCTTTTATTTATACATGTGGTCACGTCGTTATAGCAATGAATGTTGTCTACTGGTTAACTGGAGCTTCGTTGTTTGAAGCTGGATTAGTTGCTTTAGTAGAACCGTGTATTAATGGATGTTGGTATTATATATTGGATAGATTTTGGATAACTTCCCAACTAAAACACGTAAAAAAGTAATAACATTGGTAAAAAAATACATACACATTAATCAACATAAAATAAAAAGTAATCTTAAACATAAAACTAACGATCCTGTAATTACGGTTAAAATAGGTAAACAAAACATTTATGGACATGAAGTCGAACTATTAGGTAATTCTAAAGTAATCTATGGTGGTAATGATAAACCTCTTTTACCTTGTGGAGCTAGAGTAATATTAACAACAGACAGTGATGTCATAATAGATGGAGTAAAATATGGTTGAAAGAATTATGGATCCTAAAAACATTCGGCCGGATCACTTGGAACGATATAACTTTGCCTGCAAGAAAATAAAAGAAGTTATTGCCAAACCTAGTGATATTTTAGATATTGGCTGCGGAATCGGTTATGGTTCTTTTATTATGCACAACATGTTAAATTGTGGTGTCGATTGTATTGACAAATCACCTGTAGCTCACGGAGTATATCTTGAAGCTTTTTCTGATAAAGCTCCAAGAATTAATTACATTGTCGAAGATTTTACACAGCTAAATCCTGATCGACTGCCGGCAAACTATGATGCAGTTGTGTCTTTTGAGTTCATTGAGCATATACCTCCTGACCTCGCCCAAAGTGTTTTTGATCTAGCCGGAGAGAAATCTAACATATTCATATGCTCCTCACCAAATGAACGGGTAAGACCTCATCGACTGCCGCCGGTTAATGAATTTCACTACAAACACTACACACCAGAAGAATTTGAAGAGATGGGAACACAAGCTGGGTTTACAGCTGTTGATTTTTATTGTCAAACAAACGGAGCTAACTACGAAGTCAGGGAAGGCCTGGAAGGTGGTAAATTTATGATAGCTGTATTTACCAGGGGTAGTATGGGTACCCTAGATTTTAAAACAAAGGGGCCTATTCTACAGAAAGAAACTGTAGATTAAATATGGTTTTTTGCTGAATTTTCGTCACTTGCATATAACATATAACACAAACACCCCCTGTTTTTTTCTGCCCCCTTGACTGAATAAGGTAATGATGATTCGTGTAAAATAAATAAAAAAAAGTGTTGACAAATATTGTGGATAGGGTACACTATAATAGTAATTTTAATATTAACTTTTATATGGAGAAATGATAATGAAACAATTAGAATTACCACTTAAATTTAAACCTAATACTTACGAGAGTTATACGGATATTCAGAAGAAAGAATATTGGGAAGCTAATTACCACATTCAACTGCAGAAGATAGATACGGCAGTAAGAATGCTAAACGGTCTAATAAGTCTAGTAGATGAGAGTATTCCCGATTCTTTCCCACGATTAACTGTTAAAGGTCGCATCAGAAAGATTTGCAACGATTTAACAGGTAAGAAATTGCCTTCTCGTATGTTTCTTTTGGATGATTAAATCTACTTCCTTCCTAAATGAAAACCCCAGGTTAATCCCTGGGGTTTTTTTATGGAGAAGTCTTTTTATTTTTTAGGATAGAGTATATCGTTTACTTTATTATTGAAATGGTCAAAGAGATTAGCAAACTCCGGACTAATCTCATACAGTTTATGTTCATACTGCATCTCTATATCATCTATTAGTTTAGTCAGTTTCTTTAGATTATTTCTAAATGCAATATTGTTAATAATATTAACTCTTCTAGCTTTTACTTTGTCAATGTTATTCATACAATTTCTCCGGGTCGGTTGCCCAATAGTAAGACATAATCATTGAGCATATTAAGTATATTACTAGACAAGTAATAAAGATTAAAGTATCCGTCGGTATTTCATTAAATGGTATCGGGTGAATTGAACCAAGAAAGAAAGAGACTGCCACAACATTCGCCATAGCAATCCAAAAGAATATAGTGTTTAATTTAATTGTCATTGTTATGCACCGTTCGGATAAGATTCATAATACTCATCAAAAAATTCTTCCGGTGTATTAATGTACCGCATAAAGCCGTTAACTAACATATCAAAGTATCTAGGTTCGCAGACAAAACTTTTGCCAAACCATTGCAGGTCATCAGCTACATAGTTATCCACAAAACATTTAGATTGTTCTGTTAGTGGTTCAAGTAAGATAATTGATCCGTGATTTTGTATTGTAAAATGTTCTGTAATCATCATTTCTCCTATTCTGATTATTATTACAATTATAGATTAACAGACCAAAAACCTATGTCAACCCTTTATTTGCTTTTTTTTGTCTTGATATAAGGCCCGTGAGTGAGTAAATAGATTAGCCGGAATAGTAAAGTATCAAGAAAAAAACGGGGTATACATCCCTACTGCCAAAAAATCAAAGCACAAAAAAAATCCCCACGAGCATATACCCGTGGGGATCTAAATGAAGAATCGTACTACTACTTATATTTCTGTAAGATTCTTCGCAAGGCATTAATACGATCCCCACCACCTGCTTCGTGGCATTGATCGCAGATCTGCCCATCGACTCTCGGATAGCCGTTGTGACCACCTTCCCAAGTCGAGGTTTTACCATTGTCCAAAACTCTGGGAATGGCATTGGCTTTTATGGAATAACCACACAAAGCACACGGATCAGGAATCGTCTTCGTGACGGCTCTTTTGATCATATCTTCTATTTCTTTTGATGATGTCATATCATTTCTCCTTTCAATCTTATAATACCACATCCGTGCCCCTTGTCAAGCCCAAATAAGAAGCCTAGGCGAACATCTCGGACATCTGATGACCTCTGATACCTAATAGATATAAAGAAAAAAACGGGGTAAATACAACTACCCTAGAAAAAAACCAGGCACAAAAAAAAGCCCACAGCCGTTAAACTGTGAGCTTTCTTCGGGAAGGAACTATTCATCATTCATATATCATTTCTCCCTTATTAACAGCTATAATATCTGAGTAAAAAGGCTCGTCTATTTTAAGCATAACTTCGGTGTAGCCGTCACCTAGCCACTCAAAAACACCTTCATTACCCATACTCTTATCACATTGAATGCCGACACAAGTTTGGTCAAACTCGTCAACATCACTAGACACCCAAACTATTTTAGGTCTTGTCATATAGAACGGAATGCCTAGATTTTTTAGATTAACTCCGTGTGCCAAGTAGTAGTCGGACTTCTTGGACAACTCTACGAAGTTCTCTATGATGTCTTCTATCATCATAATCATTTCTCCTTTCAATCTTATAATACCACACACCTTGATGTTGTCAAGTAGCCTAGATTGGTTATGACATACATACTCGTGCCTCTCCACCTAGTATATACAAAGAAAAAAACGGGGTAAATATAACTACCCAAGAAAAAAACCAGGCACAAAAAAAAGCCCACAGAAATTAATCTATGGGCTTTCTCCGGAAGGAACTGTTATTTAAAAAGGCAACTCTAATTGTTTCCCTTTTCTATCCGTGAAGATTCGTTTGCCTCTAGCTTCCCTTTTCTTCATTCGTTCTTCATTGTCGGCATAGACTTGAGGGTAAGTTTCTTTCAAGTATTCTTTATACAAGTTGTAAACTTTCTCACGATTACCTTTGAAGCCAAGTTCTCTTTTAATAAGAGTGTAGCTACTAGGTGCTTTAGAGGTAAGCTTCATATTGTAATCAATCTCACTTCTTAAACCATTAAGTAGTGTAAAGGCTCTGATGCATTTAATGTTTTCGTATCCGGTGACCATTGTCATTATTTCTCCTTTGTAAATGGTTAAAGATTCATAATAGCATCTTTTGCTTCATTGTCAAGGGCAAATAAGAGTCGTCAGAGAGTATCTTGGATAGCTAATGACCTTTAGTACCTAGTATACATAAAGAAAAAAACGGGGTTCACACCACCACCCAAGAAAAAAACAAGGCACAAAAAAAAAGCCCACAGAAATTAATCTATGGGCTTTTGTCGGAAGGAACTTTATTTAAAGGGTAGTTCTAGCTGATGAATATGGTCGCCCATATCTTTTCCAATGGACACCTTTGGTTTCTTGTCATTCAAACAAGCATTCCTGAAGTGGTTCAATGCTCCTATGTCCGAGTTTAAGTCCTCCGTATTACCATACCAATTAATATAATTGAAAAACTTTTCACCCATTAGCTTTCTCACTAACAAAGCTTGGCTAGGGTCAAGGTAGCATAGGGCAAAATGCATTCTGTCCGTAGCCCTAGCTAGTGACTCACTACGACTGTCAACCACTCCTAGTCTTTCTAGTTCTTTTTTAAATAAATTTGGCATTACATTTCTCCGTTAATGGTTAATTTCTAATTTAGAACCATTCTAAACTAGATACCCTAAAAATTATTTGGGTATGATACTTTATACCACGAAAGAATTTAGAATGTCAAACGATAAATAACGAAACCCCGTGTCAACATAGGGAAGACTACGGGGTTTCTACCATTTGGAGAAATGATGATGAACTACTACCATAAAGAAAAACAGATGTCAAGAGAAAAACCAAAATAAATAAAAGAAAAAAACGGGGTGAATACAGCTAGACCCTAAAAAACTCTTATAAATACAAGAAAAAAACACGGATTATATAAGAAAATCAATGAGTTATATAAATTTATATAATTTTATTTAAAAAGTGCTTGACCTTTTGTAATGGATTTATTAATATTAGACAATGAATAGTTAATTTAATAATATCAACCATTTATAGGAGATTTGATAAAATGAAACAATTAGTATATGAACACGAGTTTATTAATGCTTTAGTATCTGACGAATACGCAAGCTTTACCCGTAATGGAGCAAGGGAACTCTTCCAACATTTAGAACTTTTAGAAGAAGACTTGGGGGAGGTTTTTGACTTTGACAGAGTGGCAATTCGTTGCGAGTGGTCAGAATATGATAGTTTAGAAAAGTGTTTGGAGAATTACGACAACATCAAGACATTTGATGAACTGTGCGACCATACAACAGTTTTAAACATTCACGATTGCACGGGCAAGGATACGGGCAGAATAATGATAGCAGATTTTTAAGGGGTAATTATGGCTAAAATATTAAGAATAGATTTACAAAATGCTTTTCCAACTGAAACCTTTGATTCATCAGAAGAATTAAGATTAAACCTATGTTCCTATCATTCAGTTGATTGGCAGGGTGTTGATGATGATAACAATGATTTAGACATATTTACATTAACACTTGATGAAATTTGTGATTATGGTGAATGGGATTATAAAGAAATAACACTTAAAAAACTTAACACATATGAGGGGGAAAATTATGGGTAAAGTTAAAGAATATTATTACGAGAAAGAATGTAAAGACATCAACCAAGCAATCAAAGATTATCCCTACGAAGACGGGCAACCCGTACCTTGTGCAGAAATGGTAGCCAGAGAAATCTTTGATGAACTTAAACCACAATTTCACGACATAGAAGAAATACAAGACGGGGTACAATTCTACTATGACGAGAAATTATGTAATCCATAAACAAATAGGAAAGGGGTAAATTATGGCTAATTGTTTGGATGATAATGGAACTATTCAAGATGCAATTTTTGTACTAGAGAAACTTAACCTTGATAGTCCATTGTATGACGAAGAATATAACCAAGGAATTAAAGACGCAAAATTTGTAGTGTTGGAAAATTTATATGAGCAACTAGAGGCACATATAGAACAAGACATTTTAGAGTATACTAAACCAGAACTTAAAAAATTATACCATAAAAAATTCATTGATAGATACGACATATTAAACAGAAGGGGGTAAATTATGGAAAATTTTGTAAACGATATTCAAGAACTTGAGGAGGTTAGACATTTTCTAATTAAGGCAAGTACGAGCAACAATAGTGATACAATTTCGGCTTGTAATAGTCTTGCTCTTGAAAAATTAAATAAACATATTGAAACTAAAGTAAAAATCGTAGGTCAATTTGAAGCAACGGAGGAGGAATGATGACCCTATACTACACAACAAAAGAAATACGAAATACTGTTGCTGAAGTTTATAAAGAATTAAACAAAGATTATGATAATCTTGTTGAAAGTGGGCAATATAACACGATTGCCTATGATGTAGGATATATAAACTCTTTGTGTAATATTCTTGGAAAACGAGAACTCGGACAACAAATCTATAACAAATTTATGAAAGGAATTTAATATGCCAAATTGGTGTTATAATCAACTACAAATTACAGTAATATCTGAAAATAGTAAAACAACTATTTCTGATATTAAAAAGAAAATTTTTAATTCAAAAGACGAGTTAGATTTTCAAAAAATTATACCAATGCCTAAATCAGAAGAGGAGAATTGGTATGATTGGTCAATAGATAATTGGGGTACGAAATGGAATGCCTCCACAGAAGATGTAGATATTGATGATGATAGAATATACATCAGATTTAATACAGCCTGGAGTCCACCAATTCCAATAATAAAGAAACTTCACGAAATGTTTGATTCAGAAGAGGTGATGATAACCGGACACTATGAGGAAGAGGGTTGGGATTATGCCGGAGTATATCATAGAGAAGCTATGGAGGTAGTATGATGAAATATTACACAGTAGAATATAAAACCACTAATAAAATAAAAGAGAGAGAGTTTAACGACTTATCCAAAGCCCACGAGTTTGCAGAGGTGCAAGGTATGGAGGGATGTGATGTTAGAATATATGACAACACACGAGAAAGCAGAAAAATAATTGCTGAAGATTGGGGGGTGAGGTAATGCTTAAATGGGACGGCTTTGATGAGGCAATCATAGGTGTTGGAGAGAGATGCAGTACCGATTCAATGATAATATATGACCACAGTAAAATGGTAGAAATTCTTATTGTACGAGATGAAATGACCTTTGAAGAAGCTGAAGAATATATAGATTTCAATATCATTGGTGCATGGATTGGAGATACGACACCAATAATTATGCGAGACCAAATGCCGTATGATTATTGCACCACTACAAAAAAAATAAAAGAAAAGGAGTAATTGCTATGACGACAGAGCAAGAAAATACATACGAAAAGGTAGTAGACATAAAATCAAAAAAACCATTTAAACAATCTAATAAACTGTGTGATGAACACCAAGCTGATTGGGTGGCAGAAGAAGTATGCAAGGTAATTAATAAAGCTATGAAAAAAAAGTTAAATGCTTTTAATATCGCCGTTGGGTTAGCCGAAGTGACTATTAGTTATGTACACGATACTGCACCGGATACTTTATCAGCACAACATTTACTTAATTCAACAATAGGTCTTGAACTCGATCGACAAGTAAAAGAAAAATTCGAGGGTAAAGATGACTATTTAGAAAAGGAGGAAGATGATGACTAAATATGCATTAGTGACATTTAAAATAACCAACGGAGGTTATGAACATTATGAATACTCATACTACGAATATAAAAATGTGTCCGGAATGAGCCATAAAGAAATAGTGGAGGAGGTTTATGGTGATGTAGAAGTAAATCAAGATGACAATGACCAACATAAGTTTTGGTTGTCCGACTCAATATCTGACGAATTTATTAAAGAAGTTCAAGTCTATGGAATTGAGCCTATGACCTATGTAGAGTTGGGAGTCTTAAAAAGGTTTGGAGTATTGTGATGACTAAAAAATATTACATAGATTTTACGACTTTGGTAGTTGATGATAAATCTTTTAATAAAATAACATCTGATAATTTTAATCGTAAAGAATTTTTTAAACAATTAATTGATGATGATATTTTAGAAATTGTTAGTACGGATGAAGCTGATGAGTATGATGAAGCTGATGACTTGTCAAAATACTTGGGAGATGGATGATGACTAAAAAGAACTTAGTATATCCTTATGAGGGATACAGTAGTAGTGGTAGTGATGCTGACTATGAGCAACCTACAAAAATAATAACAATTAAAGTTGAGGGAGGGTGTGTTGTAGATGTAGAAAATATGCCCAAAGGTTATAAATACAGAATTGATGATGCAGATTTGGAGGAGTATTGTGATGAACATATCTGATTTACTATGTGATTTATACGACATTAAAAGACAGGCTAAGCTACATAAGTTTGGTGGTCTTCCTAAAGATAACGAGGGTACAGAAACAACCATTAATGATTGTCTCGATAATCTTATTGAACAATTAGAAAGTGAGGAGAGTGATGACTAAAGACAGAAATGAATTAGTTAAAAGTTTATCCTCAGTTTGGGAGGTCTTACATATGGCAAGAGAAGACTGTATATCTGAGGGTATTGAGAGTAATGACGAACAATGGAACGAGGTAACTTATGCTATGGCTAAGATACACGAAGCATTAAACATTAAACACGAGGAGGTGTGATGACTAAAGAACTGTTTGCTTTATACCTAGTTTTCTCTACTCCAACCGGTGTGGAGGAGAGGTTCGTTATGGCACGAGAGAACTGTAAGAACCTACAACCGATCGTTGAACAAGAGTTTAAACGATTGGATATTAACCGAGATGAACTACAACAATCCGGATATATGTGTATTGGTTGGAAGTTTCATCTCATAAGACAAAAGCTACAAGGTAAAGATGTGCCACCACCACAGCCAAAACCTAGTCCTTGTATTGTACCAATGAAAGAGAGTGAGTGATGAATAAAGTAAAAATAATATTTCAAAATGACGACCCTAGATGGGAGTATGTAAGAGGTGGTTTCCCCACTAACAAAGAACAAGCAAGAGATTGTTGGGTGAGCATTTCTTGTGGTCTTGCTCCAGAAAATTTATCAGAAGATGGAGAGTTGCCATACTATTTACAGATACAGAAACGAAGAGATGTATTAAAAGATGCAAAACTTTTAGTTAAGCACGGCTTTAAATGTCCATCAGATATTGCTGATATGTGTGATGATGATGGGTTAATTAAATATAAGGATAAAGGAAATGCTTGAGGCAGTAGTAGTGACTATATGGTTTGAATTGGCTGACGGCACATTGAGACACAAAAGACTTGGCACGACCTCAGATTGTGAGGGAGTGGCGACAAAACTATTTGAAAAGTACGAGCAAAATTCCAAACGACTAGTCGCCGTCAAGTGTGATACAGCAGAAAGTCTACGATTAAAAGAAGAAACATTTAAAGGATTATATCCCTATGATGACTAGCAAAATAATTATGTATATTGATGACGAGGACTACATTGTAGAGGCAACCGGCAAGAGAGCAACTACAAGTCAAGGGGTACACATAAAAGTACCCTCAGATTATATCAAACATTTTACACGACTTACAAATGACAAATAAGATTACAAGTATTGAGACGATTTATTACTTGTTCTTCTCTGGCTTGATGTCTAAATCAAGAGCAAGTCAGCAACTTAAACAACTAAATGCTCCAGATTACGAAGAAAGACTTTTAACTCTTGAGGGGCATAGAAAAGAAAGGGTAAACAAATGAAACATAAAGACACAGCAGATAGAAAAGTGGCTCAAGTCGTAGGAGGTATCCAATGGGTAGGACTATGGCTTTTTGTTTTATTTTGCATTATAGCAATTTTCGTGTAGTCTTGTGATATGACACCACAATGGCTCAGAACTCTAACACTATACTCAGCAATACTTTTGGGTATAGTGTTCTTCCTTATAAGTATAATATAGGT